>Ga0265797_10001298_pt1 | contig 44185 bp, 44 predicted proteins | sample P2T30metagenome_FD_192433 | JGI IMG/M metagenome (GOLD analysis project Ga0265797, IMG submission 192433) | Plant litter microbial communities from East Loma Ridge, Irvine, California - P2 T30 | ecosystem: Environmental > Terrestrial > Plant litter > Unclassified | place: USA: California...
ATACGAACCAGGGCGTTTATAGTTGTGATACGGAGAGTCCGGCGATTAGGCAGGGGAGTTTGGGGCATGAGAAACAGGATGCTTTGCAGTTGGCGGGGTGGAATGTGGAGTACATGAAGGTGAGTTTGGTTTCGAGTGTCTGTTGTGACGCTATTGCTAACACATTATTGTTCTAGGTCGATAACTGCTATGTGTAAGTTGCAGGTTCATCACCTCATGTGATGCCTTCAAGCCACGATACTTACTCCTACCTTTCTTAGTGAACCCCCTGCCAACGCACCCAAAGATCCTCGTACGGACTTTGTGACACGATACACAGCAATCAGCGACGCCCTCCAATCTGTCGGAATCAAAGGAATCGCGATCTGTCAATGGGGAACACCCTACATCTCACCAACCGGAGGCCTCGAGGGTCCATCAGCCTGGACGCCTCCTCTCTCAAACTCCTACCGAGTCTCAGACGACATTGCTCAAGGGTGGGCCAATGTCATCCGAATCATGAATCAGGGCATCCACGTCAATTCTAAGAATCTCTCTGGCCTCGGGCACTGGTCAGACTTGGATATGATGGAAGTCGGTAACCCTGGCATGACGGTGACTGAGCAGGCCAGCCACTTTGCTATCTGGGCGATGTTCAAAAGCACGCTCATGATTTCTACGTCTATTCCTGATGCTAATAGCGACACTGTCACTATCTTGCAGAACCGGGATCTCATTGCTATCAACCAGGATGAAGCAGGCCTACCAGTCACCCTTGTCCAACGCTTCACGAACGACAGAGATGTCTACGCCGGAGATCTTGCAAACGGCGACAAAGCAGTACTCCTTCTCGATCACTCCAACACCACAAGAACGCTATCGCTAGACCTCGCTGAGATCGGAATCTCTTCCGCCACAGTCAAGAACCTCTGGACCGGCGACATCAACGCCAACGTAACTTCCTACTCCAAGCAAGTCGACGCCCACGGATCTCTCCCTCTGCGCCTAAGCAACATCCAGCTCAAGCACACCACAAAAGCTAATATCACCTGGATCGAAGCCGAATCTGGCTCTGTCACCAACGGCGCTGCAACGCAGAACTGCTCAAGCTGCTCGAACACCGGCAAAGTCGGCTTCCTCGAGGAGGGAAAGGGATCACTTACGCTCTCTGGTATTCACGCTTCGAAAGAAACGCAGGACGTGCTGTTCGATTACATCAATTGTGAGATTGGGTACGCGTTCGCTGGCATTGGGCCTAATGCCCGATTGGCTGGGATTAGTGTCAATGGCGGTGCTATGCAGAACGTGAGCTTCCCGCTCACAGGTAAGTCGCGTCAATATGTAGTTGTGCGATACGTGCTATGCTGATAATCTGTAACAGGCTATAACTGGGACAAGGACGTCACTAGAAACTACCCGGTGAGATTGGAAGGTTTCAGCACTTCTGGAGAGAACACGATCGAGATCAGTGGCTTGTACAATGGTCAGAGTGGCTACGCGCCTGACATTGATCGGATTGGTATTGCTATCTAGTTGTGCTGCAGGTGGAATATCATGAAGGTCTGATGACGACAACAACATATCTACACAATATATCTACATACATCGGGAGGTCCAAATACATCAGTACGTATGAAAACAATCATCGCAACGAGATGGATCGGCACAGTGTGTTGTGTGAACCTTTTGACAGTATATTCAATAATCTACTCTAGCCACAGCCTCAAACACAAAAAAAAATCCACGCTTTCCTGAAGCGCCGAAAAGATGCTTTGAGATCCTTTTCATTCGTCGAATCGTAATGTGGGCGCGAGCGGGCTTCCTTTCAGAATCGCTCCAGCGCCACACAAAAAATGTGTTTTAAAACATGATCAAGCAGAAGTGATGGTATATCTTGCTTCTGATGCAGGTGAAACCAAGCCTAACTCAACTCAACATCTAGTTGGTGGTGTTGGCAAGGTCGGCCTTCTGCTTGGAGCCCTGGGCGACAGCGTCGTTGGGCAGGGGAGTGCCACGGGCGGCATCGGGGCCAGGAGCGGTGTTGGTCTTGAGAGCATCGCCGTCAACACGAACGGAAGACTCGGCGGTCTCGGGGCCGGTCTGGGAGGTGGTGCCGCTGATGGCACCGGAGCCCTTGGCGATGGTAGGGTCGGAGGAGTTGAAGTCAGACTTGACGGGAGGGTCTTCGGGCTTGGGGAGACCGGCAACGCGCTCGTTGATCAGGTCGGCCTTGCTCTGGGTGTTGGAGTCGACGATGGACTGGGCCTTGGCGGCGTCGGAGTCGGCGGGCACGTTGCCGGAGTTGGACTGGGAGGCCTTGGACTCGGGCTTGCGGACGTCCTCCTTGGTCATGTGGAAAGTAGAGTCGGACATGTTGATGGTTATGTGTGGGTGGATGGAAGCTGGGATTGATGTGTTAGTTGGTTGCCATTGGGATTGGTTGATGGTTGGGCAACGACTTACGTTGTTTGAAAAGTGTTGTTATTCGTAAATGGAGAAGTTGTTGGGGTATCTTTGAATGTGAGTATAGATAGAATATGTCTCTGAATGAGCGATCACACGAGCATTAATACTTTGAGTCCTCGTGAGAAAATGTCAAAACTCCCATCTCCCCACCAGCCCACCAACTGACGCAACAGTGACGTTCAACGTTGAGCATCATGATGGAAGACGAACGAACCAGGATGACAAGGGCTAAAACTCGGTCAGCCCCGGCAGAACCGTGAATAACTCGCCTCATCAATTAAAATCGACCCCGCTGATGCTGTCGCCATCGTCGACCGATCCTTTTTTGGTTGCGAATTCGATGTCGTGAAATCCGTTCACAAACCCTCGGACCGATTTCCGACACCAATATGACGTCGCCATTGGCGCAAAAAAACGTGCAATTTTCGTTCTCACAGAGATGGAAGTGTCTAGATATGGTATAATCCACGAGTCGTGTCTGGTTGTTTCGAGGCCCAGAAGGCGATGCGACCATGGGTGTTCGTGGAGCCGCTATGTCGTCGGTGCCTGACTACCCAACGCCCCTCTGTAATGACGATGTTGTTCAACTAGTCGAGAGGGCACAGTCCTTCTCACAGCCTGTAACACGATCCAACCTCACCAGCTCAGCAAAAGAGTCATCTGAATTCAAGTCTGTCGTCGCTTCACCACGAGGTGTCGTCGCGGCTTGCACCTCGAAAGAGCGCAAGTCTCAGACGCACGGTCCTGACTCGACGCGACTCTCCTTGCATTCCGACTGGTTGTGTGCTACTCTATTGCAAAGTGCACATGCGCAGATGCAAGCCACCCGTCGAAGCGAGAAAGTATATTTGCGTAAATCGCAGCTTGCGAACAACAAGTCGACGACTGCGGGGATGCCTTGAAATGGAATAAATATCCTGTGACCAGTCGAGATTCGAGAGAGTCGCTGACCAAGACACTGCAACACTGGCTCGACGTGGCTGTGTTTCTACTTACCTATAGGGAGGTTTCATACACTCTAAGCTACACCATCACGGTTGGAGATTAAATCATTGAGTTGAGAATATCGCTACCACCTACTACATACCCAAAAAGATCGATAGCACGCCCCAAAGACACCACGCGCAGACAGTTAACGACTTACTGCAAAGCCGTGAACAGTCAGTCATCTGATGTATGTCAGCCTCCATTCACGACATACAACAACCAACACTCCAACCACCATCTCACTCATCCCCCTGCTCCAAATCCCACTTCTTCACAAACCAACCCGCAAACCTCTCAACCGTCAACCCCGGAAACGCAGCATTCAAATTCCGCTGCGTGAAATCATAGCGTCCCTCAGCCGTAGCTAAAAGCATCTGCAACTTAATCCCACGCGCTCGATCGCCCTGCACTGCAGCGGCAGCGAGAGCCGTGCGGAGGCTGTTCGCGTTGTGTTGGATGAAAGGCTGGAAGCGCTCTCCTGTTTTGAGAAGGGTGAGTTGGTTAGTGAGGGTTGGTCTCAGGTTGATAAAGAGGTTTGATGGGGGGTGGGGGCATGTGTACTTTTGATCCGTTGGACGAGGATGGTGAGGTTGTGGACGGTGACTCGCTCGCCGCACATTCGGAGTTCTGGGGGCCAGGTTGGGAGGTCGATTGCTTTTGTGACGAATCTGGCGACGTCTGGGGAGTGGATGTGTTAGTGAGGTGTTCTTCTGTGTCTTCTGGGCCATGCTTGCGTTACTGTCACGTACCTCGAACGGATGTCATGCAGATGGTTACGTCCGGCTGGTTAGAGGGGCTCATGGATGGCGACTCGGCGCTCATATTCGCGACGTCGAAGATATAGCTGCCCTCCCCGTGGTAACCCGTGTTGCGAGCGATCAAGGCTCTTGGCAAACCGCCGGGCTGGAAGCGCTCGTAGAAGATTCCACACACGAATACAGTATGCTCGATGTTGTTCTTGTAATGCCGCAGCCAGCTCAGTGCTGTTGTCCGCTGCCGATCGAGAGGATCGTTGGGCGGTCGAAGCTGTGGTGGCCCTTCGAACTCTGCTGGCGCGAAGCGCCGGACTCGAGCAGACACAGCTGCTTTGATCAAGTGTATTTGGTTTGGCCCTGTGACGGTTGAGATGACAGTGTCGATGCCGCGGAGTGCGTACTTCAGGTTGTCGGGATCGTTGTAGTCTATGACGGTGATCTGAAGGCCGCGTTGGGTGAGCACGGGCTTGGCCTGGATCGATGTTAGACACGATCAACAACGTCTTGGGTAGATCTCGTCGACAAAAAACTTGTAGGGAGCCTTCGAGCTATCAACGACTTACCGCTCGAGACAATAGCACCACGCCATGTGTCGTCTCCTCGTTGATGAAATGTGCGATCAGACAAGCAAGACCGCCCGTTCCGGCAACTGCGATTCGCATAGTTGACATCTTTAGCTCTTTTCGCTGTTGATTTGGGTTTCAAAATTGCACCGGCGACCTGGACCATCAGTACCACACGATATAAGTGTTCATGATCAGAGACCCTCGAGAGGGTACCAACAATAGTGACGGTTGCCTTAGAACCGGTGTCCGCAGAGCGTAGTCGCGGCCAACGATCCCTCAAATGGCTGCTGTCGAATAGATAGCTCCGCAACTCAAAAGGAAGAACTGCCGGCTCAGTCATCGGGTGAGTCTCGCATATGGATGTCCTGGACCAGTAGACTCGTAAAGATAAAGGTCAGGGCCTCGGCATGTGGTGGCCTATATGGATGGTTTAGGAAAATTGTACAGTTAGTGCAGTGTTTGAGGACACCGACAGTAATAGATGCCCGGCCGAACAGGGTCCTGATCTAGGTCTATACCCGGAACCACCGACCATGGAGAAGACCTCGGGTCAAGATACCCAACTGCAAAGCGGATGTCCCGTGATGATCGTCCAAGAGTGAGGCTAAGGCATTACATGGCCAGGGTCAAGGTATCAACCTTGTCTCTGCGGCTTAAACTTCAGCCACAAGGCATTGGTGAATGATGCAACACAGCTTTATCCAAAGTTGTACCAGGTGCCTGGAATGAGAACGATTAGATTTATTCGCTAAGGTGCTGCTGCCTGAGAACTATATTTTGAATCCTGTAGCCAGTCAACGTGAGCGAACGTGCAATAAAATCTTGGGTGTGCACGTGGCGGCACGTGTAATTAGGTGCAGGTGCGGCTGTGATTTATCGAGTGGTTCGTGGACCATGTTAGCGTGCCTATGCCGTGCGTAACATGTTGTTGGTGAAGATGCCGTCATTACATTGCTGACACACCACGCAAGGAGCACACACCTTTGCTGGCCATAAACTGCAAAATGTGACGCAGAACATGAAACTGGCTGCGCTAGCATGTCGTAACAGGCGTACCCATCATCTCAGGTTCTGAAAGTCATGAGACGATAGAGAGAGCATAAGCTGCACAAGCCGGCGGCTCTGCCGAGAAAGTACCCAATGCGATCCGGGAGCTGATATTGCGTTCGTGAAGACAGAAATGTCAAGCCAGAGTACATAGTCACTCGACCGTGTACGAGAGCTCGTAGCTGCGTCCGGGTATCTGGTTGCATACGGGGCGTCCGCCACGAGTTGCTAGCTCGAACGGCTTCGACGATAAGGCCAAAGAAGGTTCATGATTAAGTCGGCAATCTCGATCCATCAGCCACGCGACCGGTGAGCACTTGCATGGGTGATGGTGGTGCGCGGACCATTGCATGCCAAAAGTAAAGTCCAGGGCTGAAGCGTAAGAAATGTTCAGCCGCGCGGCGATGCCGAAATGTTCGTTTCTACTTGAAATGACAAATGGTGCAGTCATTAAAAACAACGTACTTCTACTTCGAGCTGTGTTCCAACACGCTCGAGAGCATTCTCCGAAGATGATGGGAGATAGTGGTCGTTTATGTCGTTAAGGACGGAGGTCGGGCTCAGTGGAGGAATCGTGCTGACTACAGCGTGTGACGTGTTGACAGCATGTCCTTGTACCGAACAGGCATAAGATCAGATGCTTATGAAATATTCCGTCGTGGCACGTGCCTTACTGTCATATACTGTCAGTATCAGCCTGGTATTCGATGCCGTGACTTGCAAGGCACTTACCAGTAAGTATACATACATACATGTATGTCAACCTAAATGCACACATCATGCACTCGCAGGTGATGCCGATGAAGCAACCCTAACCCTCTGACGTGGGATGTTTCACCTTGTCGTCACCTGCACGTGACTTGGAGGTGTTTTCGTGAAGATGCACGCTCATTGGCGAGTGGTGAGAGAGGCTGCATGCTCTTCCTGCGGCGGTGGACAGGCACATAAGCACGTATACCTTAATCTGAGATTATACTCTTATTGTCGACAAGTGTATAGAATGGCGAGATGGCAAGGCGAGTCGTCTGTAGGCGTTCTGGGGGTTGGGAATGCTGTTGTCAGTGCCTTGGGTGCATGGGCCTCGTGATTGTGGAAGCCCGCTAGAGCCCGCCGCCAGTGGATCATCGAGACGCGACACGCGACTTGGACCTCTATTCACCTGAGTGTGCAGTCCCTCCTCCGCCAACACCGTCTATACACTGCCGCCATGGAGCTTCCGACCTCGTATCATGAAGGCGACCAGCCTGTCGCTGCTACAAACTCCAGTCCTGGAAACTACGCCTTTCTCAACCACTCGTCATCCACCGTTCCGAACAACCTCCCGCCCAAGGTCGACGATAAACCATTGGCTAGACAAAAACGGAAGAGGACGAGGTACACTCTGGCAAACAGATGAAAGCGCTTGGAACTGTCTCTAATGAGCGCTGTAGCACTGAAGATCAAGCGATCTTGGAAGAGGCATATAAACGCGACCCAAAGCCCGACAAGGCAGCGCGTCTGGAGCTTGTCAGGCAGGTCGCTCTCGGCGAGAAAGAAGTTCAGGTAGGCTCTTGCACAACACGTCTAGTCGCGTCGGCTCGACCGTCTCTAACACGCGTTGTCAAAGATTTGGTTCCAGAACCGACGCCAGAGTTCGCGCCGGAAGGCCCGACCACTTCTACCTCATGAGGTAGCGCAATACCAGGCATCGCGTGCAACCGCCGCACCCTCATACACTGCTCCATTCAACCCTCCCAACTTTGGCAGCGACGACAGCAATGCCACCATACCCGATGAGACTTTATCCGACAACCAACACCACAGCACACCACCTCCTCCATCAACGCTACCAAGAGTACCTCGTGGTGCTGACACGGACGATGCATATGCTTCGCAATCGAGGCAACCTGCTGAAACGCCTTCTGCTGGCTACTCCGCTCTAGCTGCATACCAAGCTCTTCAATCTGGGGGTCCTGGCCGGCACTCGCTTCCAAGTTCTGTAAATTACGGTTATCTCGCAAACAAACGCAGAGCGTCGTCTTTCAAAGAGGAGCACGAACCAGCCGAGTACCTACCTGGTCGCGAGCAGATCACCGTCAAGGATTCTGATCGTCGATTGAAGAAGTCATCTTCATATGTTCGCCTTTCGATGACCTCGGAAGGAGCTGCAAAGATCATTACCAACGACAGCCCATCGCCATCGCCACCACGCGCATCGCAGCAGCTAAGGCAGTCTGTGAATAGTAATCAAGCAGCTCCTGTGTCGTCTCTGGATCTCACACGAGTGTCTCGTGACAATGCTTCAACATCATTGCGTCGATCCGCAAGTGGTCGGTCGCGTGATTCGAGGGCGTGGGAGTTCTGGTGTGACAAGGACTCCAGGAACGAAGCGGAGGAGCAAGCAGAGAAGGATGCCAGTGGATCGGCAGCTGACGCCATCGGCCTTATGCGTGCCAACTCTGGACGACGGGTGCTGGCCCCTCTGCCTTCAAAGCGCAACGCCAGCGTCGCAAGACAGCCACCAGCAAAGCGAACGAAGCTCGATCATCCACCATCATCGCTGCGACGGTCAAGCACCTCAGCTGGCAGGCTACAACATGGTGTAGAGAGTGCGTCCAAGCCAGGATTGCAGCTCAAGTACTCAGAATCCGGAGCATCCATCCACATTCCAGGCAACGACTCCGACAAAGAGAACTGGTCCCCAGAACGAAATCTGCTCCCATCATCACAGCCTGCGATGGGATCAGGTGGCGGGAAACACGGCCGGCAAGGCAGGAGTGCGCTTGGTGAAAGCCGATCAGCCAGCAACACCAGCAAGCCCGGACGAACATCGAAGCGACCTCCTCAGACACCGCGACCGCGAGCCGCAACACACAAAGTGACAGATCCAGACCAAGACCCAGAGCTCGTGGCGTTCATGCGCGACCACCGGAAGAGTAGCAGCATCTCTGGCGAAGAAGAGTTAGACTGTGTGCAAGGTTTGCTTTCGCTCAGTCAGGGCAAATGGCCATGAGGAAGTAAATTTCGCAAAGATCTGCGTTGCGATGCGAGAGAGCGCCTGCATGTCATCGTAAACAAACATCGAGAGGGGAAGAAAATCGACAGGTTGTTTTGGAAACAAACAAGGGGTGGAGGAGAGCGAAGCGATAGTCCAGACGTTCTTGCCTTTGCCGTCATCCTGCAGCCGTAAATATTATTGGCTCAATTTCCCGTTCGCCCAATCTCGCAACGTCCGGGCTTTCTTGGGGCCCGCGCGTCCAAGCGTTTTGAACCTGTAGTTTTGATGATGACTTGACTTGCGCCGATAAAGGCCACGATGTTTTGTTGCGATGTATGATTGGAAACATTACTAGCATTTGTTTTTGCCATGAAAGTTTTATGTCTTTGATGTGAGATACTCTGATGGCTGCTCCTGCCAAGATGCTTTACATTTACTAGTTAAAGGAGTTAGTTGCCACCGCTAGCCGCCGAGGACGACATCCCTGTGATCGCATCAAGTGTTTGCTGGCAGCGATGGCTGGCTCTCGCAATGTTTGTTATATACATATATGTCGAAAGCATTGAGAGAACGCTCAATAACACAATCGTGGATAATATCCCATAATCCTTAGCGGCGCTCGCAAGACCCTGTCTGTATTAAATCCATGGAATCAAGCCAGAACCACACCTACTCCTCCCCCACCGGCACATCTCGCATCCTCCAGGACCTGCATTCGCGGAAACGCTACGCAGAGGATCAGAACGTGCACCCCAAGGACATGCTCAAGAGCGCTGCTATGTCGGCTTCGAAGCACGCGGTCAGTGTGGGCATTGTGGGCGCTGGGTTCGCTGGGCTGAGGTGTGCGGATGTTCTGTTGCGGCGTGGCGTGAAGGTCACGATTTTCGAGGCGAGGAATAGGGTTGGTGGGAGGGTTGGGCAGAGTTTGAAGTTGGGGCATAAAGTTGATTTGTAGGTTGGCGATGTGCATTCTTGACTCGAGAGGCGAATGTGGTGTTCTGATGAAATGATCGCTGATCTCATGCAGAGGTCCGAATTGGATACATGGCACGGACGACAATCCCATCATGCAAATCGCCCGAGAAACTAAGACCGAACTGCACGCGTGGGACGAAGAACAGAGCGTGGTCGATTCGAAAGGAGAGCCTATGGATCGGGCGGAAGCGGCAGAGTATGGCTGTTTGCTATGGGACGATGGCCTCATTGCTGCGGCGTTCAAATACAGTAACGAGAATTGCAAGACGATCCCGGCTTCGTGGAGCTTGTACGATTTCTTCGAAGAGAAAGCTCAGGAGCTGTTCACCGATCTGCCAGATGAAGAAGCGAAGAGGAAGCGTCGCAGGCTCTTGCAGGCGTGTGAGATGTGGGGTGCTTATGTTGGCTCATCAGTCCAGCGCCAGAGCTTGAAGTTCTTCTGGCTGGAAGAGTGTATCGAAGGCGAGAATCCGTTCGTCGCTGGCACGTATGAGAAGATTCTGGAGGCGGTGGCGAAGACTGCGAGGGAGAAGGCGGATATCAAACTCGAGACGAAGGTTGTTAAAGTTCTATCTGGAGAGAAGAACGCCGACGACGATCGAGCAAAACCGATCATAGAAACGGCAGACGGCAATCGCCTCGCCTTCGACGAGGTGGTCTGCACAATGCCTCTAGGCTGGCTGAAACGAAATCCCGACGCTTTCGAACCACCACTGGAGCCTCGTCTGACCAAAGCAATAGCCAGCATCGGCTACGGCACCCTCGACAAAGTCTACATCACATTCCCCGAAGCCTTCTGGAACACTCCCGTCCCAAAATCTGCCTCGTCAACTACGCCCCTCGACCCATCGAACAAAACCCCCAACGTAACAGCAACAACCCAACCCATCCACCAACCATCCACCACCACAACTCCCAAGAAGCAAAACCACCCCGGCTTCACCCACTGGCTCGCACCAACCTACTCATCCCTAAATCCAGAGAACTGGGACCAACAAGGCGGCAACCTCGCCGCCCTGCCGAGCTCAACCGCCCACCCAACCCTCCTCTTCTACATCTACGGCCCGTGCGCCGTGCACATCGCTTCTCTTCTCTCCAGCACACCCGCAGAAGAACACGATCGCATGCTCATAGAATGGTTCGAGCCGTACTTCTCCCGTTTGCCGAACTACGATGCTTCCAAGCCGCGGTGCAGACCGGCTGGTGTGTTGGCGACGGCATGGGCGAACGATGAATTTGCTGGGTATGGCAGCTATTGCAATTTTCAGGTTGGGTTGGAGGAGGGGGATCGTGATATTGAGGTTATGAGGGAGGGAATGCCGGAGCGAGGTGTGTGGTTTGCTGGGGAGCATACGGCACCTTTTGTGGCGCTGGGGACGAGCACGGGAGCGTACTGGGCAGGGGAGGGAATTGGGGAGAGGATCGTCAAAGCTTATGGGTTGTGAGAGGATGTGAAAATGGATGTGAGATCCACTGTGACAATGGATAGATAGCATTGGTTCATGATAAAAGGCATCTGATCGTTGTTGTGAAGGTATATGTTACAAGACGCCGGAGCCTGGCTCGCCAAACGCCGCTTGCCGACTAGGTCAAGCTGTGATGATTACTATAAACAATACAAGGCCGTAAATGGTTCTGATTCCGTAGCGACACGCTTAGTGTTGGCTCCACTCGATGGTGTTGAGGTCAACACCCTCCTGCACAAGCTCCCACAGTGGGCTGAGCTCGCGGAGGAAAGTAACACGCTCCTGCACAGCCTTGAGCACGTAGTCGATCTCCTCATCGGTTGTGAAGCGGCCAATACCGAAGCGGATACTGGAGTGTGCGCTTTCGTCACTGCTACCGAGGGCGCGTAGAACGTAAGAAGGCTCGAGCGATGCAGAAGTGCAGGCAGAACCGGAAGATAGAGCAATGTCCTTGAGGGCCATCAACAAGGACTCACCCTCGACGTAGGCAAAAGACACGTTAACGCAGCCAGCGTAACGCATCTCGGGGTCTCCGTTGAGAGATGTGTGCTCCATGGCGAGAAGGCCATCAGTGAGGCGCTTTGACAGCTCAGTGATGCGTTTGGTATCGTACTGTTCATATTGTCAGCCAGTTGCTCCAATATAATGGTTGATTGTGCAAATGTTTTGGGTGTGAAAGGGTCATAACAGTTACGTAAGCTGTATCAGCAAACAGATCACCGGTCAAGGTGCACTCAGAAAGCCATGCATGTTAAAGCGTATAATCATTCGAGGGAGGGAAGGAAGGAACGGGGAATGGTGTCGACTCACTTTCATCTCTTCGTTGCAAATGCGGGCGGCCTCGCCCATACCGATAACCAGAGCTGGAGCAATGGTGCCCGATCGCAGGCCTCTCTCTTGACCACCACCGGAAATGATGGGGTCGATTCTGACTCTGGGACGTCTGCGCACATAACATGCGCCGATACCCATGGGTCCGTAAATCTTGTGTCCCGAGATAGACATGAGGTCAATGTTCATCTCGTTCACGTTCATGGGAACCTTGCCGACAGCCTGAGCCGCATCGGTGTGGAAGAACACCTTCTTGCTCCTGCAAAGCTTGCCAATATCGGCGAGAGGTTGTAGGACACCGACTTCGTTGTTGACAGCCATGATCGAGACGAGGCAGGTCTCAGGCCTAATGGCCTTCTCCAGTTCCTCCATGTTGATCAGACCGTTGCTTTGCACAGGCAGGTATGTGACCTCGAAGCCCTCATCTTGCAAATGCCTGCAGCTGTCTAGTACGCACTTGTGTTCTGTTTGGCATGTGATGATGTGGTTCTTCTTGCCGGATCGCTTGAAGAATCTGGCGACACCCTTGATGCTCATGTTGTTACTCTCTGTTGCTCCTGATGTGAAGATGATCTCTTTCGGGTCGGCACCAATCAGGTTGGCAATGTGTGCTCGCGCCTGCTCCACGCCATTATCTGTCTCCCAGCCGTACGCGTGAGTGCGCGAATGTGGGTTACCATAAAGACCAGTCAAGAAAGGAAGCATAGCATCAAGTACTCGGGGGTCTGTGGGTGTAGTGGCCTGCATGTCCATGTAGATGGGCCTGGTGCCCTCGTCCATGACGCTGGCCTGCTTCAAAATACCGGCGGCGGGACTCATCATAGCATCAGCGCTCATGCCCGTCGTCGGCATCGTCGCATCCTTTGGCTTGATGCCAGTCTCGGCGAGGAAAGCCTTCTGGTCTTGCTTGATGGTCTGTTCGATGTTGACGGTGGCGTTCTTGGGCGCCGACTCAGAGACATAGCTCCGACGACTTTTCGCGGCAATGCATGCGCGCGGCAGCTGCTTGGAGAAGGGCTGAGAAGTCGTCGACAGCCTTCTCGAGCACTGTTGCAGCGCCTGGCGCGCATACGCAGGTGCAATGCTTGACATTGTGATGGGATGAAAATGAAAATGTGGTGATGAGATCAGAAGAGAGCAAGTCAAGATTGCGTTGCGGCGGCGGAAACAAAGATCGCTCGGTAATGCAGTGCCAAGCCCGCCCTGCTTTTGCCTCTTTGAGCTGATTCAGCGAGCCAGCGGACCCTCGCTTCGCCGTGTGAACCGCACTCGATGACCAGTGTGTTCGTCTTCGAACTTATGCTTTCGTCTCATCGATTTATATTGTGATGGCAACCATTCTACTCTCTACAGTATCTATTATGCTCCTCCTGTGTGAGTGTAGCAGCCTACTACATCCATTCACACGGTCAACTTCACTTCAGTCGGGTCGCGCCTTCCAAATCGGGATGTGCTGCCACGTGACACAAACCCAACAACTCCCACGTCCCTCATCGAATAGCATTGGTGGTTTAGTGGTAAAATTGGCCGTTGCCATGAGATTCAGCATCTCAGACGATTCGGCCAGCCCCGGGTTCGATTCCCGGCCGATGCATCGATGGCTCTCCATGAGCATTTATTTTGCCAGTTGGCTGCCCATCATGTCTTTTTTGTGACTCTATGAGCATGTCAGTTTAGTGGCACGGCAGCTTGGTTAGATTGTGTGATCGTTGAACTGTTGGCACCATTCCTTGCGCTCGAGTTTGTGCAAGCACTCTCAGTGGTAAGCGAGATCGTTTTGACCTCTATGGTCGATAGTCCTAGCACACAGGCTTCTGAGATTGATAGGCGATATAGCTGGTCTCTCAACGGGCGGTAAATTCTCGAGTGTACCTATACGATAGAGTAGTTGCTTATATAACTAGAAGTGAAGTTGCAGCTGAGGCTCGTATCGTACACATACTTAGACGTAAGTACTGTACATCTGGGCCAACTAAGCTGGGGTTAAAGACAGAATATTAGTCTATCTCTCTTTCTTAAGTAGTCAAATCTATCTTTATAAATAATATGGTAAATATTCATAGTGGTATAGGAATCTTTTGGCCAAACAAATCAAGATCTCAGCCTTTATCTAACACCTTTAGCGAGCTTTTAGTCTGCTGTACTCTAGACTCAACTTTCTACCTACTTCCAACTTGTAAACTTTCTACCACCCAACGCAATAGAAGCAAGGTGCCTCCTTCTCTATAATCATCAAAATGGACACTCTTCAACCAAGCTTCATGCTTCTCCCCGATTTCTCTTTCCTCCCAAACAAGGACATACGCCTAGGCAGCATCCTCCCTATGATTCGTGACACAAAGCGTCCCAATCCACGCCAACCTCTCACCGCAGCCCTCACCCTCACGACAGATGACATATCGACTCAGGAATTCACACCCTGGAAATGGGACAGCGACAGTTCTTTCTCGGTCGGAGGTGGCGTCTTCGCCGACCTCTCCATCATCACCGGCATCGGCGCGGGCGTCGAAGGCAGCCGCTCGCACACACGCGGTTTAGCCATCGAATGCGATCGTGTCGTGCAGACGACATTTCGACCAACGCAGACTTCTATTGCTCAAGCTGTTTCGGATCAGACAGTCACGGCGATTTTGAAGAAGCTTGTGCGCCCGTCGGTGTTCGTCGTCACGGGAGTCATGGTTGCCCACGGGGCCAAAATCGAAGTCAAGAAAGGTCAGAGTCGCTCCGGAGGGGCGTACGCTAGTGCCAATGTCACGCAGGTGGGGGTGCCCATCAATACCGGCGTGAAAGGTGATGTGAGTCGTGATCAGAATTCGACGCTTGTTCAAGCGCCGAAGGAGGATTTTGTGCTCGCGTATCAGCTTTTGCGGGTCAGGAAGAAGTTTGATCGGAGTTTGGATGCTGTGGAAGAGAATCGGTGGGCTTTGTTCAGTGATGATGGTGATGACGAAGGGGAGAATGACTTTGTAGAAGAGCTGGATCTTGATCAGGTCACGGTGGGCTTCGAGTGGGAGGATGATGACGATGACGAGTGAGAAGATTGAATGCAGTTTACTCATGCAACATTTCATTGTCTATGCATCTATCTTGTCAAGTATGTTTTCCAGCGTAGTTGACCGCTTGTGATTGCCTTCGTCAAAGATTCTCCAAGGCGCGATGAACTGGTAATCATCCCGCATACCCTCTTTGTTCACCATAAGCTCGAACACCGAAGCCATGGTGCTTGCCCTACCAAGAGCAGTGACTTTCTGCCGGTACAATTGCCGTGTCTCCTCTCGTTTTCCCTCTTCGATGCTACTCACATAGTCATCCTCGTTCAACCGCAACGCTGTCACGATGATACCAGCGATGGCGGCGCAGATAGGCGTTGCAGTCGAAGTGCCAGACTTTCGCGCCTTTCGAGCTCTACCATTTGGGCTCGTCGGCGGCCAAAGCGCCTCGACCGATTCTCCGAGCACAGCAAAGTTATACTTGTTAGCTAGTGGTGTCGGATTCTTGCCGTACTTATTACCGTCGCCATCCGTGGCGTAGATACACATTACTTCGTCAGAACGAGCCGGCCAGGTGCGTTCGCGGTTGCCTCCGTAGTTTGAGGCGGCGGCGAGCATCAGAACGTTTTTTCGGCGGGCATATTGAATGGCCTTGTCGATTTCTGGGATGACTTTAGGGAAGCCGAATGACATTGAGATGATGTCCACATTCCAATGATCAACTGCGTAGCGCAGAGCCTAGATTCCGTCAGCTATGGATGCAAGGCTGCAGGGTTGGACCGCGGGCATACATACATTTGCGATTCTACGCACAGTCTGATCGTCGATGATGGAGTCTTGCTTCACTTTCTCCGTACTCTTGTCAAAGATCTGAGCAACAAAGATCTCGATCTTGGTGTTTTGGGTGGCTTCGAGTAGTACGCTCGTACCATGGGTACCATGGCCGTCACGATCCGAGCAAGGTCCTGCCAGAGCCTCGCCACTGTCTTTGGTGGAGCGTAACCAAGTTCTGCACTCTTTTATTCGACCGTCGTAGACACCCTCGGCGTCTTCAGCGGGAATGTGCGCCCCAGTGTCTAGAATCGCAATCCTGACCGGATTGATCTTGCGTTGACCTTTTCTCGGTGTGCGCAAGAACTTACGCGAACTATTTTTCAGCTCGCTAATGTACTTGTCGGCGCTTTTGCAGCTACCTACTGATCAGCATGAAGTTCTACAATAGGATGAAGACACCTACTGGGTGTCGAAGGCTTTTTCCAGCCCTTCTTGGCCATCGTGCAGGCAGAACCCGTTGCCAATTGTCTCTGGTCCATCCCGATCTCTCCGTATCGGAAGACGTCTCGCTGGACGTTCCTTGATTTCGACAACTCCACTGGTGCTAACAGTTTTGAAGATGTCTTGGGGCTTCAAATTGTACCCTATTCGGAGCACGTACTGTATCGGTTTCACGACACCATTCACAAAGTGTGTTCGGAGCCGTTCGTCCTCTCGAATCGTTCCTCCGCCCTTGAATGTCTTGTCTGTTCCTGTTGCTAGACAAGCAGATATAGCCTGCAGCATCTCTGTGGCGAGCATTTTGTCTTTCGCTGTTTCCATCTTGCTGTTCAACTCGTCCCAATTTACGGACTGCCCAACGAAAAGCTCCAGTAAAAGTTTTCCGAATGCAGGCAAACTGGGCATGTCCGCGTTGAAAGCTGTTAAGACGTAGGGCACCTCCTCGTTCTGCCGCGAGAAGTTTGGTGAGAACAGTACTAATCGTGAAGGCGGCATACCCTCACTGTCGATGTCTTGTGAGTGCAAATTGGGTTTCTTCATGTATGGCCACCACGACCCTCCACCAAGGTGTAGGTACGCATAAGCTAGAACAAGTGCCACAGATATTCGGCGTTTAGAGCTCATCTTGAGAAGTCGTTGCGGCTGCGGGAGGTCGTACCAATCGACAAAAGAGCTATCGCTGGTTGCTGAAAGGTCTTGGAATACATTGGCGTGAGTAGGAACGTCGCACAATTTGGGCTCTCCGGCAGTAAGCTTGACTGCGCCCTCTCCACGAACTGCTATGTCTTCTAAGAAACCGCACAGATCCGAGAGTTTCGAAGCGCGTTCATCATCAGTGAAAGCGCTCCTGTGAGCCGGGGAACGCAGTGTCGGTGAGACAATATCGTCCTGAAACTCCAGATGGGCACGTCTCCAAATACGGTTGTCGTTGACTGGGTCCAGCGACGGGTAGAACATCGTTCCAGCCACCGATCCATGGCGTCCCGCCGGCCCAAGATCAAAAGCGAATTTGGCGTGTCGGTGTGACATGGCGGTAAAGCAATCACAATTCCAGTGCTCGAGGGTGTCGTGAAGCCGCTCGACGAATCTGAATACTTCGCCAACCTCCGCCCATTCGAGATCTGCGCTTCTGTTGGCCTGGTACGAAATGTCCACAGATCCGGAAGACATCGGTTTCAACACGTCGTTGCATTCTTTCACTGACTGCAGGAGCAGATCGCGACTCTTGCCTTTCGGGGTGCTGAATTTGGTCATTTCTAAAAGCCGTTCAATCCTCTCAGTGCTCTCTGCATTCCCTGGCTCAGTTCCAAACTCGATTTTGGATTTAGCGACAAAGGCTTGTAGAAGCACGTACTCATCGCCGCTCTGTTCGATTTCGTCAGCTGTGCTCAAAGTATTACTACAACTTGACCTACGCGGAAGTCTTCTCCGTCTACCTGCACGTCCGGCTCGTCTTCATCCTCACTGTCATCCGCCTTGATCAACTCCTCCTTGTTCAAAAATGCATCCTCCAGGACATCCAAAATTTGAGATGCAGCACGAACGCCAGGCCCTTGACCGTCTGACCATGTATCAGCGATGCCCTGCAAGGTTTCGTCCAAGGCAGCTAGGTCCACCGAGATGTTCGCATAGAAGGCAGCGCTGATTTTCCCTTTTGCAGGGTCCCTCTGTCTTCTCTCTAGTGTCTTCCGCGCCCTTTGCGCCCGACCGTCGTCGCCAGCGAAGAAGTCCGCGACCTCACGAATCAGCTTGCAGCTGCTCTTGAGGAGCAGGATCACACCGTCCCCAGAGTTGGGCATCTTTGCGCGCTGGCAGCCAAGGCCTCCAGATGGTCCAGTCGAATTTTTGCGATCCCAGATTTGGCAGGGTTGGCAGTCATGGCCAGTTGGTGTCAACCATGACCGGGAGTATCAAGAACAGCAGAAGGGCACTTTGATTATGCGCCATCAAGACGGAACCGTCAGCCTCATGGCACCATGTCACATACGCCCCTCTTCAGCCCCACACCACATGCATGCAATGTCGCCTACGCCACCGGCGCTTCCAGCAGGAAGTAGGGCAACGGAAGAGCGCCCCACGCATCCGACTGATACCTAATGCTGAGTCCTCGTAAGATAACACCGTGGTAACCGAGATTCTCATCTTCAATTTGTGTCCATGACTTGTAACATTCGAATACAGAGTCATGGCGATCCCTGAGAGGACCCAAGCCTGCATTTCGGCGCTGAAGGACCTCCGAGATCTGGCCAACGCTTTGCAGGTGCAGAGGACATGGGCAGAAGATCAGTTGGCAAGGCTGAATCTATGGGCCGACAGTCTCGGGATCTTTGCCCAAGGACAATTCTCAATTAACCACCGTTTGGCAAAGAATCGACAGGTCACTCATCTGGTAGAGCAATTAGTTGAGGCGCTCCTAGGGAATATTACAGCCTGTAAGAAACACCATATCGCAGCGAAAGGATTTTGCTGACCAACAGATGGCGGTGCAATTGCTCGAGAGCCCGCGCAGCTGGCAGAACAGCCCGGCCGAGCTGGCGCTGGGGATGACACCGCAAGCAGCGTCAGTGAGATGTCCGATGAAGACGATGTAGAGCCAGTCCCTTCGAAGCTTGCGACAGAAGTGGAAAAGTCTGTCGGGCGCCTGTTGCAGCTCGCCATTCGTGTGAGACGCGAAGGTGCGAGGAAGACAGCGGCCGAGGCAGCAAAGTTTGAGCCAAGAGATGAGAACGGACGACATCTGGCTCCTGAGTTCGAGAAATACATCCATTCCATCTGTCAACGAGCCTTCAACACGGCACAGGACGCGAGCGCAGATTCTCGCCAGCTCCATGCCACTGAACGCTATGAAGCGGCGCCATTCCTTCGACAGCGAGCCGCGAAATGTATGGTGGACCGGTGGCGAAGGGTGAGCTACCAAAGACACCACGCCAGCAACCTCGCAGACCCGAGCCAGCGGACGACAGCAAAACAAGAAACACAGAAACCGAAGACAAAGCCAGGCGCGCCTCCCTCGGTAAGCCGTGACTCTGGCCGACTTCAAGCCTCGACTGTGACGAAAGATGCCCATGTTCCGGCGGCATCGAAAGCTGTGTCCGCAGCCACTGTCCTATCAGCGCGCGTCAAGATCGACCAGAAGATAGATCTGCATCCCAAAACAGCACCTACAGTTACGACCAAGGTTCGTGCAGATCATCTCGAGTTCCCGCGAGCGCCAAAGGTGCGGCAAGGGCTTGACGAGTTCAAGTGTCCGCTGTGTGGACTGCCATGTCCAATAAGTCAGCTAGAGAAGAAGAAGTGGCAGTAAGTAAACCGCCGATCTCTGGAATAGTCTTCAAGTCACTCACGCATTTCTGGCAGATCTCACGTTTTGCATGATCTCATGCCTTATTTTTGCCTCTTTGAGAAATGCACGCAGCCTCACCTTACTTACCAGACAACAGAGGACTGGTCAAGCCATGCGAAGGCAGAACATGCTCGTATGTCTTGGGTATGTCAATCCTGCCGATCTTCGGGCGCTAAAGACAGACCGAGCACTTTTCACGATGAGGATGCCTATCGCCAGCACCTGGAACGGGATCACAGATCCATCGCTGCAAACGAGCTATCATTGGTCATCCAGATGAGCTGTCAGAAGCAATCGCCGCTCTATCCTTGCTGCGTATTCTGTGGGTTCATTCCCGAGGCACATCTCCGAGATGTCGAAAGTGAAATGTGCCAGCGAGAGATCATCAGCCACATGGCCAAAAGCCATTTGCAGCCCTTTGCGCTTGACTCGGTCCCCTGGGATGTCACTGGCGGTGAGCATGCCGATTCTGGAAGGGTCTCTGATTCAAGTGCGACCAACAGTAACTACGAAGACATCAAGCAGCAGATCATGAACGATCCTCGACTGGGAGAATTTGAAGTATCGGTGCTTGAAGCAGAGACACTAAGGGATCGAAATGGCAGTGTCCAACAAACGGTCTCACAGGAAAGCAACGTCTACGCGGCAAGCTTGGACGAGATTGGGCGAAGGTCAAGTGCCAAAGATGGTCAAGGCCCAAAGGACCGTGTCGGCGAGTGGTGCAACGACCAAAAGACCATGATCGCGCATTACACCCTTGATGACCGTGATCAGCTCCTTGGGACAGAAGAAATTGACACCAGCTGGGCTAGCATGAACAAAGATGCGCCGGAAACGGTTTCTCAGGTCGAAACACCGCAGATCTCTGCTCCCAGCCGCATGCCACTGGATCGCAAGCAAAGTACAGTGGCGCCTCCTACGAGCGGTGCTTCCAGAATTGCAGAGGACCCTGAGGAAGACGACGAAACTGAAAATAACGCAACGGAGGAACATGTACTTACACACGAGGAAAAGCAATTCTTGGAACTTGTAACCCGAGGAGATCGGGAGGGTCTGGCGGAGTTCCTGTCCAATTGCGCCGAGTCCTTCAAGTTTGATTGTGCAGACGGCTTGGATCGCAACGCCATACATCTGGCTATATCTTGTCCATCTTTGATTGATGATCTAGCGAAGGCTGGGTGCAATATCAACTATTGGTCTTCGGAGTTCGGGAATCCATTATGCTCAGCGGTGGCCCGGGGAAACGCTGATGCTGTCGAGGCTTTGCTTCGTTGCTCAGCAGACCTTGAGAAATGGTCTCCTCGTCAAACCCCAGCATTACACATTGCTTGCTACTTTCAATACGAAGGCCTTGTTCGTCTTCTGCTGGATTATAACGCCAAGACCGACCACAGCGTCCGCATGGTCTTCAAAGAGGACGGAGCACTTCAGGACACCGAGCTTGATGGCGACGAAAATGACGGCGATGAGGAAAGCATCACTTCTCACGATTCGTCTATCGACAATATGTTTGCATCCATGACCGATTCTATCAAAGGTACCCCGCTGGCCATCAGCGCCTTTTTGGGAGACGTCGGCATCACAAAGCTGCTCCTGGAACATGGTGCATCTGTTGATGCAGAAGCGACCTGGAGAGAAATCAAAGATAGCGCAGAGTTTACAGCTACTCCTCTAGTGCTTGCTTGCCGCGCTGGCATGAGCCAAGTAGTTGGAGTTCTCCTTGACGCCGGGGCAGACATCGACCAGGGAAACAGCGACGGCAACACCCCAGCCACTCACGCCATATGGGCCAAGAGTCTTGACACGCTGGAAGTGCTCATAAATCATGTTCCTTCTGCAGAGGACCGCAGCACGCATTTCGCGCATGAGTTCCGGAGAGCTGCTAGACGCGGCCAGGCGGATACTGTGCGGTTCTTTCTGGAAAAAGGCGTAGCGCCAGATGCTTCTGAGGGTGAGATAACGCCACTTATGGCAGCCAGCTTCAGAGGACACTACGATGTAGTCACTATGCTGCTGGAAGCCGGGGCTTCCGTACACAAGACCGACGGTGCTGGTCAGTCTGCATTGCACAGTGCTGCTATCGGCGGACATGCCCAAGTCTTAGAATTGCTTGTCAAATCGGACTCCAAAATCGATCTTCAGGACAACGACGAATGTACCCCTCTCATGGCATCTACGCGTGCCGAAGATCCGGCATGCATGCTTATACTACTGGACAGCGGCGCCAATATCGACATTTGCGACGACGACGGAACCTACCCTCTCGCCCACGCCGCTTCCAGAAATCGCGACAAACATGCGCAAGTGCTTCTTGAACGTGGCGCGCATATTGAGGCCACGGACAACGATGGATGGACGGCCCTAATGTACGCCGTAGCATGGGATCACCTTGAAGTGGCCAAGCTATTGATCGATAAGGGGGCCAACGTGAACCATCAAAGCGGCGAACAGCTCAAAACTCCCCTCACGGTGGCTGCGTACAATGGATCAATCAAGACTGCTGAGATGCTGATTGACAGTGGTGCATTACTCGAAGCAAAGACTCAGAAAGGGAACACGGCACTTTTCGAAGCCTGCGAAGGCAACAAAGTCGAAGTGCTAAAGCTATTGATCGCCCGTGAGTGTCTGATGGACGGAGAAGACAGCAAAGGAGACACCGTCTTGCTCAAGACAGTCAACGCAGGCCACATCGAATGCCTACAGGTCCTTATCGAAGCGGGCGCCACCGCGGGACCATCTCACCATGTCTGGGAGCTCGCTCTCTTGCTCGCGGCCGAGAAAGGCAATGTAGCTTGCTTGCGCTTGCTCCTGCTCAAGGTGTCTCCGGACGTGGCTAATGGCGAAGGGATGACTGCACTCATGCTTGCTGTCTTAGAAGGACATCTGGAGTGTGCTCGTTTGCTCCTGGATGCGAAAGCCAGCGTTAATTCGACTGATTCCTCGGGCCAGACCGCTCTGCATCACGCGACTGCTTACAACGAGCTTGAACTGACGAAGCTACTGCTGGATCGTGGCGCTGATCATAGCTGCCGGGACAGCGATGGCAGAACACCTCTGCTTGTGCTAGCCGAGGAAGAGGACGTGAAAGATGCACAAGACTGTGTCGCTGCTTTAGTTGACGCCGGCGCATCGGTGAACGACAAGGACAACAAAGGAAATTCCGCGCTCTGGTTGGCAGCTCACGAAGGGGACGTCAGTGTACTCCAGGCCCTTTGCTCCTACGATAACCTCGAAAAAGACGCCTTTGACAGGGATGGCCAGACGGTATTGATGCACACAGCATTAGATGAGAAGTCTCCCAAAAAGACAGAGCTCCTCATCGCGGCCGGTGCGAAACTAGAGCTCCAAACGCCATCGGACGGCCGCAACGCTTTGGCCTACGCTCTCGGCATTTTGAACTGCCTTGCTGCTGTGGCTTTGATGCAAGCAGGCTCAGACCTGTCGATGGTCATCCCAGCTATAAGCAGCACCACCTTGCTCGACATGAAAGAAGGCCTCGACGAGCTGATGACCTGTCACTTTGGCGAGGACTGCCTCGACCTTACCAAGGCGAACCTGCGTATGGTCGTCACGCAGCTTGGGGTCTTGAAGCAAGCAAGAGACCCGGTGGTTGCGCTCAAACCGCACCAAAAGAAGATACTGGCAGATTGGGCGAAGGCCGCAAAGCAAAAGCTCCGCTCACAACGCAAACACAAAAGTGTGACGTTCGAACGGACAGACACACCGGAGTTGGGAGCCGAAGAAGCTGGCTCGCGACGTGAGCACAAAAATGTGACGTTCGAACCGATAGAGACACCGGAATTGAGGGCCGAAGCGGGCTCGCAGCCAGTGTCGGAGTACTCGTCTGGCTCCGAGAATGGAAGCTTTTCGGAGGATGATGGATCGCATTTGGAGAGTATGGAATCTTCTTCGAATGGCGCTGCGAGTGATCAACCCGAGTCTGCGCCTTCGACCACCACGTTGTTGGAAGGAGTGGAGGCGGACTAAACAGGCTACAAATGTTTCCATTCACACACACTTTCTTTCTCACCTTTAGTAGTTGTCAAGATTTCCACGGCGCGAGTATCAGAACTTCCATCAATGAAGAGAAAAGAACATCTTGTTGAATTATTACCGTGCTTCGCGCTCTTATCTCCAAAGCAAAGTCAATTCTGTATAGTAAAACCACAAACCCCCGACTTGAGAAATACATGTAAATCCAATAAAATTCATTTGAAGACGATTCAAAAGCTTGTGCATGCAATCGGAAAGATCAATCTGTCCTACAACTTTACCATACCCAAAATCTTTGAACTATTTCAATCATCTCATGTTCAATATTATCATCTCCTCCTCTCTCCTCCACCACCAAACCACCAAACCATCAAACGATAAATACTATATAACGAAATGTCTCCTATCATTTCAAACAACCCTAACCCCAGAGGGTCCCCCGGCGGACAACATCAATGGTAAGATGCGGTTCGATTGAAGAATTGTTAGGAACATGTTTGTGAAGCCAGGACGCTTGGGTCCAGATAACTTACTTTAGTGTAAGGGAAAACAAGATGACACCGAACCAACAAACTTCATGATACATGCACATCGAATGTACCAAACTTTAAACCTCAATGGCAGGATGACGTCGGTGACCTTTGTCACGCGAATCCGAAGCCGGATGCGAGTTCCCGATTGCTTCCCTGCCAATCGCTCATGCGTGACGAGCACATGGGTACTGGCATGGGCATGATGCTAATATTGTGGCCTACATTCACCAACAACAACGTTTGTTTCTATACCAGTGTCCTTAGCCACGCATCTTCGCATCTTCACATCTTCACATCTTCACATATCATCTCGGAGGCACCGTATCCCGTGCACCGCCTTCACAACCAAACACAAATCGCCAGTTGGCCAAGACAGCTAAGCCACTGGTGCCGTCATTCCGTAGTTTGGGTGCAAAGTTGAGGCCAAACAGGTGCCCGCCATACCCACTTCTGAAGACCGAAGACAACGCGAGCTTGGAACCTCCTCTCCGTCGTGGGGCTATAGCACAGCACACTCATATCGCTCTTGACCCCGCGAGGACAATAACAACACCCTCTCCCACATAGCACAAACACAACACCACCACAGCCATGAGTTGGAAGGGATTCCAGAAGGGCGCTACCAGGGTGCGATACCATAACTTGCTGCCTACACAAACACAACCCCCCGGCTGACGAACCGTCGCAGGCGCCCCAAATGTTCAAGCAGCGCTTCAACATGGGCGAAATCACAAAGGACGCCGTGTACATCGACGCCGAGCGCCGCTTCGCCGACCTAGAAACCGAGACCAAAAAGCTGCACGACGAGAGCGAGAAGTACTTCAAAGCCATCATCGGCATGCTGGACCACCAGATCGGCTTTGCGAAAGCCTGCGCCGAGATCTACAAGCCCATTTCCGGCCGCGCCAGCGATCCCGATTCGTATGTTGTTGACGGCAACCCGGAGGGCATTCGCGCGTGCGAGGAGTACGAGAATATTGTGAACGAGTTGAAGGCTAGCTTGTCGCCTGAGCTGGAGATGATCGAGTCCCGCATCGTCAAGCCCGCCGACGAGCTCATGGAGATCATCAAAGCGGTGCGCAAGAGCTGCAAGAAGCGCGACAACAAGCAGCTAGACTTCGACCGACACACAGCCACGCTGAAGAAACTCCAAGAGAAGAAAGACAAATCGCTCAAAGACGAGAAGGCGCTCTACAAAGCGGAAAACGACGTCGACATGGCGACGCAAGAGTACGAATACTTCAACAACCTCATCAAGGCCGACTTGCCGGTGCTCTTCCAGCTCGAGAAGGACTTCATCCAGCCGCTGTTCCAGAGCTTCTACTACATGCAGCTCAACGTCTTCTACACCTTGCACGAGGTCATGCAGAGCATCGACATCGGCTACTTCAACCTCACCCTGGACATCGAAGAGGGCTTCAACGAGAAGCGCGGCGAAATCCAGGCCCAGACTGAGGCCCTCTCGATCGTGAAATTCAAGACCACCGGCGGCCCACGCAAGCCTTTGTCCAAGTACGGCGCCAACAGGCTCGAGGGCCCCAAATCGAGACTCGCGCTCGAGAACGGCTCAGCAGGCGTCAGCAGACGGCAATCCACCGACACTCTCGGCACCGGCCCTCCTCCTTACTCTCCCAGCGGAGCTACCGATATCAGCCGCGCGCACAGTACCGGCAGCCACTGGGCTTCGGCCGCGAAATCGAAAGCGGCGCCTCCGCCTCCCAAGCCCAAGCCTGGTCGTTTGTCTGCTTTGCCTGCGGCTGAGACTGTTACTGCTCTATACGATTATGAAGCTCAAGCTGAGGGTGATTTGTCGTTCAGCGCGGGCGATGTTATTGAGATTGTTACGAGGACGGCGAATGAGAATGAGTGGTGGATTGGAAAGGTTCAGGGAAAGCAGGGACAATTTCCTGGTGAGTTTCTTGTGTTGTGTGAAATGTATATATGTGCTGTTCACTAACCTCTTTTTCTTCTCAGGCAACTACGTCCAGCTCAACTAGTAAATTCTTCCTGGCTGGCATTTTGATACGGCATTTATGCATTCATGCATGTCTTGAGTACCTAATTGCTCACCAAAGCACTAGACCTCGTTTTCCTGCTCGCGCTTGGAAAAACTCATTTTTGAATAATGTCTATAGTATCTTTTCAAATGGAGAAAGAAGTGGTTATGAAGAACTGGGGCTGGCTACACGCAGCGTGATGAGACGAAGTCTTTTCTCCCGCTCTCAAAAGCTCTCAATGGTGCAAGTGCTTGTTTAGTGTACGGTTGCAGAATATGCTGCACTATGAGTACATGTCAGTTCGGGAACCTAGAAATTATGCTCTTAAGCTCTCTTAATAGTGCAGATACTTATTTAGTATACATTACATAATAATGCTACGCTATAAGTATATGTTTGCTCAGAGATCTAGAAATTAGGCTCTTAAGCTCTCTTAATAGTGTAGATACTTGGTTAGTATACGGTTGCGGAGTATAGCTGCACTGTGGATACAATTCGACTCAGAAACCTGGAAATTAATGGATCTTCCTTGACGAAATACCTTAACGTGTGACGCCTCGAACAACAGCACGTGAGGCACTGCGTCACGTATATACCGGACGTGTTCGCAACGTATGGAGATGGTTGACCGCTGAGATGTTCTCGCAGCATGTTTTCAAAGGCAACAATTTCGTGATTGAGCTGGGTATCAACATAATATCTCTTCATATTCGCTCACGTCCTTCCTCCCTCTAAGCCTTCAACTCCGCCTCAATAGCAGTCTTAATCGAAGCCGGCTTGGTAGTGCTCGCCCAGCGGCCCTTCACCTTACCGTCCTTGCCGATGAGGAACTTCTCAAAGTTCCACTTGATGCGCTGCAGGCCCATGAGGCCCGGCTTCTCCTTCTTCATCCACTCCCACACGGGCTCCGGGCTGTCGCCGTTGACTTCGGTCTTGCCGAGCACCTTGTAGGTGACTTTGTGGCCGAGGACGCAGAAGTTTTGGATTTCTTCGTTGGAGCCCGGGTCTTGGCCGCCGAACTGGTTGCAGGGGAAGGCGAGGATTTCGAAGTCTTTGTGGGAGGTTTTGAGGTCTGTGGGGGAGAATGTGTTAGTCATGCCGGGTGTACCAGGAGATGGGTTCTTCTTAGCGTACCCTTGTAGAGAGCCTCGAGGTCGTCGAGCTGAGGAGTGAAGCCGCACTTGCTGGCGGTGTTGACGACGAGGACGACCTTGCCCTTCATGTTGGTGAGAGGGAAGGGCGATCCCTTGTCATCTTTGGGCTTGAAGTCGTAGAAGGTGGTAGCGGAAGACATGGTGCGTGTTTTGGTTGTGGTGGTGAAGAAGGAGGAAGTGGTTTTGGCAGAGGGCAAGTTATGGAGAAAAGAGGATCTTAGAGTGGTTTGGCAGAGGCGTGGTGTTATGAACATGGAAACAGAGAGATGGCGGCAGGGGTGGTGTGATTACGCAGACAGAGACTTTGATGGCGAGGCGCAAGCGATGGCGACTAAGATACTAAGATACTAAGATAGGTGTTTGCGCCGAGGCATGTGATTTGTATTGCTGCACACTTGCTAAGGGCTCGCCTCCAGGGCCTTCGCAGTGGCTGCTTTGTGTCTGCACATCTGCGTCATTATGCTTTGGACTTCGGTCACCGGCTGCCCGCTTCTATTCATCCCACTTTCCGAATTGGGATCTGCACAACTCGCACCGACCTCGGAAGACCGCTTATCCGTGCAATCTGATGACTAAGCTCGCGCTCTAGACTTCACGTTTTCGAGGACATACCAGACTACGTGCGTACCATAGCAACCCCTATCATTGGACATGTGTACAACAAACCTTTGAAGACCACGCTACGCCCCAGCACCGTGCGCCCGTCACGCCACATTTAGGGCATGGTAGAATTGTCCTCGGACTAAGCCACATGCATTTGGCTCTCAGCGACAACCATTCAGCTATCATGAGAACCTCGAGGTAACGAGCTTTCGGGCACTCCAGCGTGTTGAAAACCCGTCGCAGTCAAGTGAAGAGCAAATATGAACTGCGAAATCACCAAAGCAAAGGGGAAGGGAAGTGTCTGTAATCCTGCTCCCAACTGCGACTGACCTGTACATCCAAGCAATGCTTATACAGAGCAGATGCATAGACTTTATAGCTCGCAGAGTGACCCGTAACGCTTGGAATACCTTACAGCCAGTAACAGCCAGCTGTTGAAGTGGTCATGGCATTGCTAACACCACCAAAGCCAATCCTTGGACCAGTACAATACTGCTGATACAACCACCGTCAAACTGTGATGCTACTGACATGAATACAGCGAAACCTTACTGCTAGGTCTCCTGAATTTCCTCTGGCCATCTGTACGACGCTGTCTGGAATAAAAATCATGGACAGGTCCAGTCTCCTGCTCCCTTTCTCTTCCAACAACCTCAACACCATATTCGACAAGGCACATACCAACCCCCTCTTCCATCGACGTAACAGTTGACACACCGACAACAACCACTTTCATATATCATCCACATTCAACATCGCATCCAACCATGCATCTCGGACGCTACTTCCCAGGGCTTGCGGCTTCAGACGCCCTGAACTCACCAATCAACCGCCGCGGAGAGTCGCAATGTCTGAAAGACTGCGTCCACAAAGTAATCGAACCGTTCGTGGTGGCCGGTGCCGAGGAGGGCTTCCGCATGGCACTTGGTGCTCACAACACGAGAGAGACATGCATCAAATCCAGAGATTGCATGGGCACGGTTCAGACCTTCGTCGAAGAGATCACTCAGATGGTCTTCAAGGACCGACTGGATGACGGGAACGGGCACTTCGCCAAGTCTCCAGCGGATGGCTACAATGGCACTCACTGTGATACGCGTTGCCTAATGAGAACTGTCCAGACTGCTGCCGGACATGCAGGTGCCGTCGCCATGGCGGTTGGCCAGAAGCACTTTTACGGCAACGACGCGTACTGGAACCGCTGGTCACCTCAGCAAATCCTCGAGCTGGATCGCGCAATCCGTCAGCTCAAGGGCAGGAACCTGGCCGAAACAGCATATGTCTACGAAGCAGACGCATCAAATGCAACTGCTGGCCACATGGAAGCTGCGAAAACTCCAATGATCAGGAAGCTCGATCTGAATGCCTTCCGTTACAATGGCACTGCAGAGGTTCCCTTGGTCCATCATCCGAAGATCACTAGGGCGATGGCGAGGAAGATTCTGTCCCACATCCCTGGCTGGGGAGCGGATCCCAACGATGTGAGCCATGACGCCGAGCTTGGCGATGCGACCGTTCCCACCGTAGAGTACTTCCTCACCACCGATCTCTCAGGCTACGATGTCTGGGGGAGCTTTGACAAGAAGGTACGCGATATCGCGGAACATGCCTATAGGTCCATCGCCATGGAGTCCGAAAAGCATGGACTCGCAGGATTCGCCCACTTCCTCTACCACACGCGCCTGTTCCCGCAAGTCCTGGTACAGAATGCCACAGTGCTCGCGATGGAGCCTTGGGATCGTGTACTGATGGGCGTTGAAATACCGATCAGAATCTCGCTTCCATACTCCGAGTCTGTGGAGGACACTATCCAGCTCGGAGCCTGGGTCTGGCAACACCATGCCTACGCTGTCACCAATTGTTCCTACCCAGTCCCCAACACGATCCGTGAGTGGGACGTGCAGGATTCGGAGATCTACGGGTACGCAGAGAACCAGAATGAAGGACATGGCCTACGCCTCGTGCAATGGGTGACCGATTCCAAAGCCGAGCCGCTCAAGGGCGTCGAAGAAGGCTACACCCACCAACCCTGGACCCTTCCGTGGTTCTTCGAATTCCCCTCAAACTACTCCTCCCTCCCTAGCGGCTTACGCGCGGGCATGCGCTACAGTCAAGAACCCGTGTACTTCCACGGCACGAACAACGACGCGGCCTTCGCTTTCCGCGGCTACACTTTCGAGCTCAAGATGTACAGGAAATCTTGGGAGAAGGGAAGCCTCTACTACTTTCGCGACCACGTTTTGAACAACAAGACTGGCGCCGTCATGGACCTTGAAATGATCAGGCCCTTGGAGGCTTACGACGACGAGTGGTGGCCGCTCGTGACTGCTATCACCGGCGATGGGCGCGCTTTCAGGCGCAAGTTGAGCAAGGAGTTCACTGAATCCAATGGCAGGCGGACTTTCGATGTTCTGACACCGGAGAAGAAGCCGATCTTCGATGAGACCGGTGAGCCGATCAGAATCGTCGTTGATATGGCGACTGGGTTGGCGGAGACGAAGTATGGGAGGGCTTTGAGGCCGCTTGACAAGAACATGGGCGGGCTGTAGATTGGCGGTTCGTGGGATGAGTTTGATGATTTCTGCGAGTTGGTTGTTTCTGTTTGTTTGTTTCTGGGTTATGGTTTCACGGGATTTGAGGATTGAGATCTTTTCGGTTGCGTTCTGACTTTTTTGCTTTTGCTTGGGGGAGCTTCGCGTTGCTTCGCTTTTTTGCTTTCACAGACTATGCTTGATTTTGCGTGCGCTGGTTTGTTGTTACGGCTAAGCGATTGCTGTATTGCAATCTGCTAGTGCCTTGCTTTAGTTCGGGTTAGATGTTGAATTGAATAATGTTTAAACATGTAAACATTTGTTTGGCGGTAAAAGTTTTGGGCCAGGAAGTGAGGTGATATATAATTATGTGGGAAGGTACCTCGGTGGATGAAAGCATCATGTTGGAATTGAAATCGGAAATGTGAACGGCGTCTCTCTCCAACCTCACAAACCTCCACCTTCGTCCCAACATCGAGACGACACCGAATCACTAAACCAATCTCACTCTCGCACCGAATACATACAATCAAATGGCAAGCGTAAGTTCCCAAGAATAAGCTAGCAGTGGCACTCCCTTGCGAGGAAGTGAGGTTGACAGTTTGCTTGTCTCTAGCACGGAGTTCCCCGCGTCTCTGCGGCGGCGCTCGACAAGAGCGAGGCCGCGAGTGAGAAAGAGCGCAAGCATATCGAGCAGTACAGGGCGCTGGAGAAGGAAGTTGGAGATAAGGTATGTGTGTTTGTTACGATTTCTATTCACTCGTCTATCACGGGCGATATCCTACTGTCTGCCGCCACCGACACTCCCTGACCCCTCGCCGAAGCTCGCGATCGCTCGCTAACAACGCTCGCTCAAGATCAAAGCCGGCGACTTCGCAAACACCACTTTCCAGCAGATCTCCTCTCTCCTCCAGCAGAACCCAGAGTACTACACCATCTGGAACTACCGCCGCCGCCTCCTCCTTGATGTTTTCCAGAAAGAGCTTAAGTCGGGGAATAATGCCGTCTCCGAGACAGAGACGCAGCCTGGAGGCTCCGCAGAACAACAAGAACAGCAGCCCACCTTGACCCTCGCCCAGCAAGAAATCGCCATGCTCGTCAAAGAAGACCTCCAATTCCTCATCCCGCTCATAAAGCAATACCCCAAATGCTACTGGATCTGGAACCACCGCTCCTGGCTCCTAGCCACCGCAACTCTACACCTCCCCGGCCCGACCGCGCTTGCGCTCTGGCAGGGCGAACTCGCTCTCGATAGCAAAATGCTCGCGCTCGACAGCCGCAATTTCCACGCTTGGGACTACCGCCGTAAAATTGTAGAGGAGATTGAGCGCTTGGGCGGCAAGAGTCTGGTGGAGCAGGAGTTTGCGTACACGGAGAAGATGATCCAGAGCAATCTGAGCAATTTCTCGGCGTGGCATAATCGGAGTATGCTGATTCCGAGGGTTCTTGAGGAGAGGGGAGCGGGGAAAGAGGAGAGGAGAGATTTGTTTGATAAAGAGCTGGAGATGATTACTACGGCGCTGTACACGGATCCGTACGATCAGAGTTTGTGGTCGTATCATCAGTATTTGATGTCGACGCTTGATCCGGGGTCGCCTGTTAATCAGGCGGAGTACACGTCCACGAGGAAGACGGCTTTCTTGGAGCCGGTCACTGATGAGGAGAGGGTGAAGTATTTGGAGCAGGAGATTGAGAGTGTTAAGGAGATGCTTGATGGAGCTGAGGATTGCAAGTACATTTACCAGGCCCTGCTGGAGTACTCGCGACGACGCATTGACTTGGGTGGAGATGGTGATGAGGAGGATACGAGACGGGACATGGCGGGTTGGTTGGAGGAGTTGAAGAAGCTTGATCCGCTGAGGGAGGGCCGGTGGAAGGATATGGAGAAGAGTATGAAGCTCTAGGTTGCTGCAGAGGTATGCATATCCCACATGACATTTTCGTACTCGGAGATGTGACTTTGAGCTGCTACCTTATGCGTGAGGCTCGTATCCTCCATATGCAACCATTGAGAACGATGTTATCTCTCAATGGTTGCAGTGAGCTGCTACCTTATGCTTCAGTCTCATACGCTCGATGCGTAGCCATTGAGAAACGGTGTTGAATCTCAATGGCTGTGGTGAGGTGCTACTTTATACTTCAGTCTCATACGCTCAATGTGTAGCCATTGAAAGGCGATATTATTTTCCAATGGTTGTAGTGAGCGGCTACCTCATACATGAGTCTCATGCGCTCGATGTACAACCATTGAGAAACAACGTTGCTAATGTTGTTCTTTACTAGTTATATTGAGGTGCTACCTTATACATGAGTATTATACGCTTCATGAAAAACCATTGAGAAATAAAGTTACTGATTTCGTCTCTTAGTAGTTTAATTAAGGATGAGTTTAATACGATCTATGTATTACCATTGAGACGACGTTGTTTCTCGATGGTTGCACATCGCGTGGCTGAGATGCTACCTGATACATGCGATAAACGCTACATATACAACCATTGAGAAACCATCATATTTCAATGGTCGTTCATCATGTGGCTGAGCTGCTACCCGGAGCAACACTCCGAATGTGCTCGCTCATGGTGAGACGTACGACGATCGCTGGTAACTGCCGTTTCATGGACGAGGTGCTGTCTGCTTACCTGGACTCAAGCATGAGAATGAGCTTGCCGTTGAGAGCATACCGACACGTCCGTCTTATGAGCGAGCTGCTATCTGATTGCTTGGACTCAAGTACGAAAATGCTTGCCATTGAGAGCTTGCCAGCCTTCTCTGCTCTATACACGAGGTGCTGTCTGTTTACCTGGATTCAAGTACGGCTATTCCTTCCACTGAGAGTAACAAGCAGCTTCCGTCTCATAAGCGAGGTGTTGCGTGACTTCCCGGACTCAAGTTCGTACGATCTTGCCGTTGAGAGCAATTAGCAACTTCCGTCTCGCAAGAAAGGTGCTATCTGAGTGCTTGGGCTCAAGTTTCAACCATCTTGCCACCGAGAGCACAGCGGCAACTCCAATTCCATAGTGAGGTGCTGCGTGATTTCTTGGACTCAAGTTCGCGCAATCTTGCCATTGAGAGCATACCGGCGACTCCCATGCCATATTGAAGTAGTATACGCTTGCCTGGACTCAAGTTCGTATGATCTTGCCATTGAGAGATACTTGCAACTTTCCGTTTCGCGAAGAGGTGCCACGTGATTTCCTGGACTCAAGCATGGATATGGTTGCCACGGAGAGCTTGCAGGTATCTCTTCTTCTCACTTCGATCTTCCTCTCCTCCCAACATCCCAGCAACACAGCTCCACCAGCATTCTTCACGGTAGTATTATTAGCTCCAGACCCATCTCCAGAACAGCTCACCATCGAGATACACTCCCGCTCTCGCCATCAGCCTCCCAATCGTAAGCGCACACGTTCTCTCCCAGCTCATTTCATACACTGACATCCCACTCAGATGCAGCATGACGTCTCCAAGATCACCAACCGCATCAAAGCTGCTCCCAGACGCGCCCTCCGCATCATCCGCCGTGCCGTCCACGGAGAGGTTGGAGAGCAAATTTGGATTGATGTCCCATGCGAGCGATGCGAGAAAGAGCGATGCCGTCTCCTTGGCCTCAGACACCCCCAGCCAGACTGGGGGACTGCTGCGTGGTTCCACCCTCCCCCGATCGCGGCTCTACCAGCCTTCTCGCACCCTCCGGTGCCTCAACGTGCCCCTGAGTGGCTCATCCGGGCAGCAGAGCTCTGGGCAGCCAAACAGAAGCACCCTTCCCCTCCGGTCTCGGTCGACCCCTTGGGCGAGGAGGAGCCCAGCTCCTCCTGGTCCACAGGCTCTGGGGGGTCAGCCCCATTCTGAGCTCGATGGCTGTGACGAGCGCCTCATCCGTGCTGCACCGCCGACGAAAGAGACCTTTTTGCTGGCGCACACTGCGAATAACGAGCATACAGACCCCTTTTCGCCGGCCCTGAACCGGAGCACCAGGACAGCTGGACAACTAGCGACACGCCGCTCAGTGAGCCAACCCACAGTCTGGACGGTCGGCGGCTCTGCAGTGACCGAGGGCGTGGCCTCGACGAGCAACGGCAGAGGCGGCCGGGTCACCAGTGGATCGAACGCACCTCACTACGCAGCGGAGTTCCTACATCGCCAGTCCCAGACTGACGAAACGCGCACGCACGGAAGACGCCTGGCTCACGCGATGGACATCAGCCAGTCTGGACGGGTTGTGGAACCGATTTCTCCTCCTTCATCACCGATCTCAGCCAACAGCAGCACTCCAAGCAGTCCGACATCAGTCTCCTGGAAAGACTGCACGTGGACACGACCTCTCGACGCATCTCCGACGAAGGCCAAGACTGCCCAGCCCAGGAAGATCCCGACAATTCCATACCGCGTGCTCGACGCACCAGCTTTGCGCGACGACTACTACTGTTCACTGCTCGCTTACTCATTCACTCTTCAATGCCTCGCTGTCGGCCTTGGACCTCACGTGTATCTCTGGTCTGAAGATCGCGCCAATGCACACCACCACATCCCCGACTCACTGACGGCCCCACGTGGATCTTCTCACGTCACATCAGTGTCCTTCAGCTCAGTCGCCGGAGCCTCAGCCATCCTCGCCATTGGGCGTGGCGATGGAAGGATCACGCTTTGGAGCCCACAGGATCCCGAACCACGTTTCGACAGCGAGCAGCCCGCACCGATCTCCTACGTTTGCTTCCGGCCCACCACACAACGTCGCTGTTCTGTAAGAGATGCCAATACCTTCGTGGACACAGAGGAACTGCTGGTCGGCGACGAGATGGGGAACGTCTACCTCTACTCGGTCGAGTGGCCTGACCAGGATCAACGGGACCTCTTCGACTGGCACGGCAGCATGACACTGCTGGCGAGGATCAGCTGTCACACCCAGCAGATCTGCGGCATTGCTTGGAGTCCCGACGGCAAGTTCTTCGCTACTGGTGGCAACGACAACAACCTGTTCCTGTTCGAGACCAAGAAGATACTCCGGCCTCATGCCCCACGCTCCTCTACTGGCTCACCGGCTGTCGACCCTACCAACGACTCTCCCACCACAGCGCCGATCGAGCAAGGCGACGTCTTCACAATCCTGCCTGGGCGACAAAAGCACACGTTCTCGCTCAACGCCGCTTGCAAGGCCATAACCTTCGCTCCCTGGCAGCCCTCGCTCATCGCCGCAGGAGGCGGCAGCAACGACCGGTGCATACACTTCTTCCACGCCCTGTCCGGCGCCAAGCTCGCCACGATCGACTGCTACGCCCAAGTCACCAGCCTGGTCTTCAACCCGCGCAAGCGCGAGATCGCTGCCACTTTCGGCTTCGCCCAGCCGGAGCACCCGTACCGTGTCGCCGTCTTCGCGTGGCCGAGCTGTCGAATGGTCGTCGGCATCCCTTGGTGGGGCGAAGAGCGTGCTCTCTACGCCATCGAGTACCCCGGGCTTGGAGGCAGCCTTGTCATCGCCACGAGTGACGCGAGCATCAAGTTTCACGAAGTCTGGTCGGGGTCTAGCACTGATGCTGGCAAAGGAGGCGGGAGTGTTCTTGGGAGTCCGATTCTCGATGATGAATTGTTGCTCGAGCGGATGGATGCTATCAGGTGAAAGCATTATTCTTTTCTGTTGATGGGAGTTTTGGGATGGTTTTGCTGTTTTTTGCTTTTTGGTTTTTGCTGTTTTGTTTCTCTAATCCTATGACTTGTTGTCGAGTCGCTTTGCACTCCTAGGTCATTTGTTCAGATTAGTCTAGCCCCTGAGAAATTCGAGATCTTCTACCGTGTTCGTGTCTTTGCTTCTCTTAGTGGTGATCTTAGATATGTTGAGCTCAGTAGGATTGAGAGCACCTCACTGTGATGGAGAGCTCGCCGAGCGGACCTCTTCTTCCAGCAGCTTCATCTTATCACATCACACGAACATGAACGAACCCTCTCACTGCCATGAACCTGTCTTGATAGCATCTGGACTCTCGTGGTGGCTGCTCAGACTGGTCGCGGCCCCCGCCACCAACTCCCGAACCCAAGACGTCGCACCACACGATCGAGCGTCCAGAATCTACTTTGTTTGATAAAAACTGCACATTCATCTCAGTGGAGAGGCGCCGGTATAATAAATGTCATTGTGAGCGGCAGCAGCTCAACAAAACCGTCCTGCTTGGATTTTGTTGTTTACTGGCCACCAGCGAACGCCGCATTGCGCTGCACAACGGCGCAAGGTGGCTGGGACCTTGCTGCACTCTCCCACCTGAGACAACACAAGAGGATGCCGGATGCCATCTTTGAGCCACACACACGCCCATTATTGTTCAATTCGCTGGTAAAATGGGCGCGCACCTTTCGATTTGCTCGATTTGCGACATGTGTGCGCTTGCTTTTGGGAAAGGGTGTAACACTGTCTTCGGCGGCGGATCACACGGCGAAGCACCGGGAGCGAATTATCACCGCTGACTATCAGACCTGATGGATGCCGTCCTCACAGTTTGCCATGGGCTGCCAGCACGTTGTCATTATATGCGCGACGATGTATATGGCAGCGAGACGTGACGCTGGAGTTCTTTGCACGAGGCCACTAACCGACACGAGCAAGAGCATGGCACCATTGGAACAGGAGATGGCGAGCCACAGGCATGACTTGGATTTGCTGCCTAAAGCTACCGGACCGCGCAAGAGAAATCCAAAGAAACTTCTGACGATACGAAAAGCAAAGGAAATCTTCTATTGGAACAACAACAACAACCCACTCGTCCATCAACGTCCCCGGCTCTTCTACTTCCTAGACTCCGATATTCACGTTTACCCCGAGGTTGTTCAAGATACCAGGCACGATGCCAGGCACAAGACCAGGCAAGATACCCGCCAACACAGTCGGATTGTGCGTTGGCGTGTACCACGACTGCGTCTTGGTGGTCTTGGTGGTGTGGGGCGGCGTTGTTTGATGCCAGGGTTTGGTGGTGGTCGGCTTGGTCTTGGTTGTGGTTGAATGAGGAGGAGGAGGTGGTGGAGGTGGCTTTGGTCCTCCGCTGGATGGCTTTGGGGGCGGCGGAGTGGGCTTCGGGGGTGGTGGAGCAGGCTTAGGAGGCGGTGGAGTGGGCTTCGGTGGTGGCGGAGTTGGTTTCGGGGGTGGTGGAGGGTTATCCTTGCCTGGAGGTTTGCCTGCAGTTGGAGTCTTTGCTGGCGGCGGCTTGGAGCTGCTGCTGGGACGCCAGATATTCCAACCTTGAGCTTCACGCTTCTTGAGCTCGTCGGCTGGTTTTGACTTGGAGTCGTCGTCATCTTTATGAGAGACTATCTGGCAGATCTCCGTGGCACTCTTGAGTACGTCTAAGGCCCGTCAGCAAGTGGGCTAACAATATCATCTAGGCATTTTGAAGTACGAATACGACTTACCAGCATCGTCACCAGCACTGCACTTCTTGGAGAAGCAGTACTGCAGATAACCTGCATAGTGCTCAGAGTTGCAGATACATGGGCTGTTGTGCGGTGCACATCCTGTCTTCCTGATCGCTCGGGCAACACAGCTTGTCTGTCATCAAGTCAGCGTCAAAGATTCGACGGATATCAGTACAGCGTCGACTCACTCCACAAGCAGGCAGAGTTGCAGCTGAGCATGCCAGTGCCCATGCCAGCACTAAGATGTGAGACGGCCTCATGATGGGACCTTCCGGGTTTCTGGATGTTAACGACAGACAAGTTGTGATGAGCGGAATACGAGGCCTCTGATCTCTCTATATAGATCAGGTTCCTTTTCCCTCCACAGCTCTTATCGCTGACCTGAAGCAGCTCCACTCTGTCAGCCACAACCTCACCCCAAAACCATGGCACATGCGCATACTTCAACCTTCTTACAGCGCGGTCTGGTGAGCTGCAGTGCGGCATCGGCCTTTCCATATCATCGGGACATCAGTCATAGCCTACCGATCGTTGTGAATGCCACCAGCTCCGTTGAAACAAAGGCTATCTTCCTGTACCAGGACTTGGGGACACGACTCCACACTCTTCAACACATCAGCTCGTCCCGGTGGAACAGTCCCATAGTATGACTGTTCGAAGAAGCCTAGCGTCTGATTCGACACCACACCGATGCATTCCATGGCAGGTACCGACCCACATCGACACATGAAGCCACAAATCTCTTGAGCTTGTTTGCCATGATATCCGGCAGACTTCAATGGAGCGACAGGTACCCGTCTATCGTTACTTTCCTACTCCTGACTATCGAAAAGCATAGCAAAAGACATACACGGTGTAAGTTTACCAGGACCTGGCACCCTAGTGAGAGCTTCCGCCATGCAATTACAACTCTTTTCTTTGCACCATCTCGCTCCCGTCCCTACACCATACCCCGCGTGGCATCGGTCGATATACAAACCGAATGGCCAGGACGAATTAGGACTCGGATGAGAATGACCGAAATCGCTCCCGCAGTCGGTCGAGGTGTAGTTGCGCGAAAGGAGAATACTCAAGCGATTCGAACACAGCACAACTTTCAGTCGAGGAGAACATCGAAAGGACAGAACATTGAAATTTCGTTACAATTGCGAGAAAGCGTACATATCGATACCAACATTTCTGGACCTATCATATATCGTCGAGCTCTCAGTTCACCCAGCTCTTCGAACGATCGACCCGATAACGCGGCCCCAAGCCTGGCTCCTTAGCCAAGGTCTTCCTGTAAAGCCACTGCGAGAATGCAAGACTCGGCTGGTCCAGCAATCTCGTCACGATCTCCGCGAGCCACAAAGTAAATGCCAACGAGATAAACTGAGGGATGAGATAGTTGATCTCAAGACCAAAAGGCCCAGCGTCTGGCAAGGGCATCAAATTGATCCAGTCAGGAATAATCCCAATGTGTCCTTCGCGGACGCGGCCACTTGCTGCGTACAGCCGATCGCCCAGAGTCCAAAGCACCGGACCATGAACGAGGTAGAACCCGTAAGAGACTCTTCCGAGGTACTGGCAGAAGCGAGTCTCGAAAAAGCTCTTAAGCCACGAGATATGTGGTACGGCAAAGACGATGAAGATCGCTGCCCAGAAGCGGAAGAACCATCTGAAGTCCCAGAACGCTTGTGGCTTGAGGAACGACAGATAGTACCAGCCTGGGGATTGTCTGAGGTGTGGCAGATCGTTTGTGATGGATGGGACGCCGCCGAGATAGAGCGCAAGGAAGAACAGCAAGTAGGCGAACCACGTCTTGTGTTTCTTGGCCGACTGAAGTCTTCGAGGCAGCTGACCCCGGCTCGCGAGCAGGTCGAGGTCGCAGAGTAGCATGCCCGCGACAAAGAGCCCGCAGTACCACCCGTCGACGATGTAGAGGAAGTAGTAGACGAGCAAAGATTCACAAAGAAGGCGAGTGTTCCTCGAACAACCCGAGAACGCCATGGTAGCGGTGTAGACTACGAGCGATCCTCTGAACTCCATTGGCAGAGACCAAGTGTGGTCATTGTATGCGTTCCACGGCTCGCCTTGAAAGACGAAACTGTAGTTCTTGAAGTCGCAGTACCACTTCCAGATCTCAGCAAGGTAGGTCGTCTCTGGCATTTGAGCAATGGGGTTGCTAGACCGGATTTTGAACAGGTGCCAGCAAGTCATCCATGCGAACGTCGTTCCTGCGACAGGGATGTAGAGTCGCAACCATCGTCGGAATAATGCAGAAGACAGGTTTTCAGACATCTTCGCAATGTCGCCCGACTGCATGAGTGTCAGGGCTTTCGCCGGCAAGACGTAGCCGGAGATGACGAAGAAGACGGCAACTGCGAGATGGCCGCCCGAAAACAAGATGCGGATGCCGGGGAAGCAGATGGCGTAGTATTTGCCATCCCACCCGAAAGCGTTTTCGAGAATGTATTCTCCTCCAACGCCAGAGTGACCCCAAACTTGATGATGAAGGCTGAAGACGAGCAGTGCAGCAAAGCCTCGGAGACCGTCAAGATACGCAGTACGGTGTAAGGTACGCTCCTTGCGCTCCTGTGGCTTTTCTCCAATGTTTGATCGTCTCGGTCGAGCAAGAAATTGGATGCGTTCGAACCAAGTTGGCTTGGCTTCGACCCTGGGGCTTGCAAGCATCGCTTCCAATGCTCGCAGTTCGTCTTCGGCAGACAAGGAGTTCGTTGAAGCTCTCGACATGGCAAGCAGAGGTGAATGAAATTGATCGATGATCAGATCCAATTGACAAGGACAAGTACAACGGGATGAGAAGGACCTTGAATGATTGACTGCTGGGTTGCTCATAAGCTCTGTCAAGCTCTCTTCACGCCTCTTAGAGCCGGTTACCCGTCTTCACAGCTCCCAGCCGACTTTGCAGCTCCGACGCATTGGAGTCTGGTGCCATGGTAGTGTCGCTTGACATATCCCACGGTACAAATCTCTTCAGCGATCCCTGATCAGCCATGTTGCAGAGTAAGACATGCAGACGCCACGAACTGCACCTTCGAGCTCTACTACTACAAGGTTTTGTAGGGCAAGAACGTGCTGGGTTGGACGGTGGATTGCGAGATCGGCGTTAGAAGATCTCTAGTGAACCCGGGCGAAGTGAAGTGCTGCCACAAATGAAGCTAAGCAGGAAGAATGCCGTTTGGTCGGCTAGTGGAACTGCACCCCGGGTAAGCATCCTGTCACCTTTTCCCAATGCATATTTGTACTGTACGTCTCTCCGATCAAGGACGTTCCTGTTCTGCAACGCCGGCGGTGGTTTTGAAATGACGCCATGTAGCTGACGTATACCAAGGTGATGTGAACAGACGCCACAATCCAGTCCATGAACCAAGACGAGTTAAACAGACGCCACAAGACGGCCGTGCCTGGTCGATCAGGCATATTTCAGTACCACCTCAATAACCTTTCCCGGGACCACGGACAGTGAGAGTTCGCACAAGCTTTCTCCTACTTTTACGCGGGACGCTTGGGGCCAAGCTATCGTATCCTAATGGCAAGGTACGATGTCTCACATGTCTCAGATGCTACCCCGCGGACTGGCACATGGAGTATGCTGTGGTCAAACCTTAGCTATTGCTTTTTTTCTTGGAGCATCGGTTGAGGTGGTAGCAATGCATGGAATACTGTGCAGCTTCGGGCGTCTTCAGGAGACCTGGATAAGACGACCACTTTCTCCAGCAAACCCTGGCCACTCCCCAATCATTCCCTCCATCCTCGAATCATGAGAGACTTTTCACCTTCTCGAAACTCGTCTCTTCGAGTCTTCTTTGCGAGGCAGATACAGCAGTTGGTCGCTCTGTGCATCATCTGTGGTGTTCTGTTCGTTTCGTTTCACACTTTCGCACAACAGCCTCCTCAGCTGCTCTTGCAGTCTGACAAGTTCCCGAAGAAAATTTGGCAATCTTGGAAGGTCGATCCTACCAGATTTGAGCACAGAGACAACGAGCGCGCAAGAACATGGACTGTGAAGAATCCCGGCCACCGATACGAGGTGCTGACGGACGACAACGCCGACAACTATGTCACACATCATTACGGCCCTCTGGGTCTCAACAGACCAGACATCGTCCATGTATACCAGTCGCTGAGTGCGAAGATCATCAAATCCGATCTCCTTCGATACCTTATCATGTACGTTGAAGGCGGAGTCTACGCAGACATCGACGTAGAAGCCATCAGGCCCATCAAGAAGTTTATTCCGAAAGCCTTCGACGAGGCCGACATCGACATGATCATTGGCATTGAAGTGGATGAGCCCGACTTCGCTTCTCATCCGGTCCTCGGATCGAAGGCACAATCCTTCTGCCAATGGACATTCATGTGCAAGCCCAGACTTCCGGTCATGCTGAGATTGATCGAGCACATCATGATCTGGCTTCATGAGCTCTCATTGAAGCAAGGGAAGCCAATATCCGATCTCTATCTTGACTTCAACGAGGTCTTGAGTGGCACTGGCCCCTCAGCTTTCACTGCTGCGATTCTTGCCGAGATGTCAAAGACTGTCGGCGAGCCAGTGCTCTGGGATCAGTTCTCCGGACTCACCGAGGGCAAGCTCGTGGGAGGCGTACTGGTGCTGACAGTCGAAGCCTTTGCCGCCGGAACCGGTCACTCCGACTCCGGAAATCATGGAGGCAAAGGTGCTATGGTCAAACACCACTTCCATGCCTCATCATGGCCAACAAACCACCCCCGCTTCAAGCATCCAGTCTATGGTGAGGTGGAAAAGTGCAACTGGAACATGGAGTGCGTCAAACTCTGGGATGCCAACACTGCATTCTTCGATGCTCTCCCCGAAGACGAGCGACTCAAGATCATTGGTATCAAAGAGACCAAAGACGCAAAGAAAGCTGAGCTTGCTGCCACTCCTCCGATGAGTCCAGCAGATCAAATTCCAATGGGACTAGGGCCTATCATTATCCCAGCAGAGGATGGCAGCAACCAAGCTGAGTCGGCTCCTGACCCTATGGTAGGTATGCCAGACCGGTCTGAAGACGAGGTTTTCCACGACCCGAAGAAAGTTGTTGATGAGCATGCCGAAAGTGACCCAATGCCGCCAACTGAGCAGGAGGCATCGGATTTCCGACAACAGCAATGGATGGATCAGAGCGCAGACTCTGTCAATGCACAGCCAGACCAGTCCATGGGAGAAGAGTCGGCAGAGCTGGCGCCTGCATCTAGAGATCACTTCGCCGCGATCGAGGATATCATTGCACCAGTGCTAGAAGCTCGAGGAACAGAACCCGAAGCAACGCCCCTCGAAGAAGGCTTAACCCCGGGTCTTGCTTTGTGATAGATATTGTGAGCTAGAGCGCCTGTTCCTGGAGTAGTGCGAGCTTAAATCTGCCATAGTCATTGAAAATAGTTGCACTTACCATGACGCCACTCTCAATTAGTATTGTACGGTGAATTGAGAGAACATGAAGGTCCCACCAGTCCTTCTATGGCTTCTACGATAGACCGCTCGGATGTGACGTTATGTCCGGTACACTAAATTCAGGAACATGTGTTAGCTTTTCGAACGTCCCGTTGTCTCAGAGCTCGACCACGGTCTCGGGACACGCCGCACAACCGCGCACCCAACTCCGAGGAGGTGGCACATGTGGCTTGAACTTCCTCTTGCCCTCTCCATTCTTGCGGTTGAGTCTGATCCGGGGAGATCTGGGGATGTGTATGCGACCGTATGGTGGTATCTTCACCTCACATGGCATTGGTAATGTTGTCGAAAGCTCCGAACTTCAGGGCATTCGGATCTGTTATGACTTGACACTATCACTAGCAATGATTATGAGCAAACAGCAAGAGCCAACCTCTCTTTCCATTAATCCAGCGAAGCTCAATGTGCCAATGTGGCGAGGCTTGTTTAAGGTTAACGTAAAGTCAGAAACTGGCTATCGCAGATGTATCTGCACATTACATTATTTGCGGCCCGATTGATCGCCGCACCGGTTAGATGGTAGCGGTAGCGAAAGGCGGCCACCAACGCGTCTGCTAGTGCGTACGTCGTAAGTTCATGGCTACAGATATCAGCCATACGAGTAGCGCATGCTCTTGTGATCTAGCAATCTGACCGTAGCTCCATCGAGATTGTTGTAGTGGTCTAGTTTCCGTAGCGTTGAGTCATATCGATCGATCTACTCCGTCGTCGGAATTTGCTATGTTCACAGACGGAGTCTGACACTCCGTGATTGCTCCGATGATCTACGAGGGCGCGAGCCTGAGGCAAGTTGCAGCTGCACAAGAACCATCATTGTCTGTCTATAAGACTAGCGAACAATAT
>Ga0265797_10001299_pt1 | contig 44134 bp, 29 predicted proteins | sample P2T30metagenome_FD_192433 | JGI IMG/M metagenome (GOLD analysis project Ga0265797, IMG submission 192433) | Plant litter microbial communities from East Loma Ridge, Irvine, California - P2 T30 | ecosystem: Environmental > Terrestrial > Plant litter > Unclassified | place: USA: California...
CCTCTTCTCGTCGACGATCTTCATGGTACCGGCATCGACAGACTTCTGGAGGCGGAGGATCTGCTGGTCGATCTCATCGACGGACTTGTAGGGGTTCTTGCCGCGGGCGACCTTCGACTCGGCGATGCGGGACTTGAGGGTCTCGTCCAGGCGCTTCACCTTGTCCATGACCTGGCCGCGGGAAGACTTGCTCGACTGCTGCTGGGTGCGAATCTGGCCGAGCTCGGCGCGAAGCTCCTGCTGGCGCTTGGAGGAAGGCGAGTCCTTGTTGTTGGGGCGGGCGAGGTCGAGCTTGGACTTGATGTTCCTCTGCGGCGCGCGTGTCAGTGTTCTGCCGTTGTTCCATGATATTTCTTCCCACGGCAAGCCAATGCATCTATCCCCGGCGGGCATGCGACTTGCCGCATCGCAACAGATCAACGTACCATGCGCTCTTCGGCAGCCTTGAGGTCCTTCTCGGCCTTGGCCAGCTCAGCCTTGTAGGCCTCCTCATCGGGCTTCTCGGGCTTGACGACGGAGGAGGTCTGCTTGGGTGCGGTCTTTGCGGCGCCAGACGTGCTGATCTGGGCAGCGGAGGGAGTAGCGAGGTCGGCCATTTCGAAATAGTCAGGACGATTGAACCCTCACGATGAGCTCAAGAGCAGGTACGGAGCGGCGGATGTGATGTTGGTGGTGGTGGTTATTGGCAAATGTCCATGCGGAGAGGGTGTTGGTAATTATTATTGTCAAGGGGTCTAGACGGGCGGCAATGGTAGTCAGTATATTTAGTGGGGATATGGGAATTGCTGGCAGCAGCTAGGTGTTCAGACCAAGGCCAAGCTCGGCTCGCTAATGAACCTATTTGCTGCCGGCGATCTTCTTCACGCTTCCATCAATACACCTCAAAGTCCTTAGCACATGTATATGTATGTATGTGCATTGCAACGGCCATGCTATATCGAGTATCTTGGCTTGATTGCTCGGCATCACACATGTATCTTTTGCCACAATCACGAGTACTCTGCTCTTTCACGTGGTGCTGATGATTTGCGAACGATCTGATTCGCTGATGGCGCTTGATGGAATACTTGATCCATCAAGCAAGGTAGTAGGATGTTCGTTCAGTGGAGCTATTCTTTCACGTGGGGTCCAAGACCATGTGATCTTGTTAAGAGCAAATCCATGAATGCCAGAATAACAATGGAAACGTTGTCCGAGGATGAACTGCTCACGACTCCGGTGTCTGCTGACTTGACACAGACTAAAGCAAACAATGTCGAGGATGGCAAATGGAAGCTGAACTCCCGTGAAGTGTGCAGACTAATGCGATGTGTCATTCAATGGACCTGATCTGTACAGACAAGGTGAAGTGTGAAGTGTGCGGCGTGCCTGCCTGCAGTTCACTTCCTCGTGGCTTTCTGCCGAGCTCTTGCTATTTTCACACCTTATCTCGCGCATGCAGCTCGCCGTCGCAGTGCATGCAGCCACACGCAGAGGGCCATAACTGCTCAACACTTCACAGGGCACGACCACGCGACACGCTGAGCGCCTCGGTGCAAACACGCGACCATGGCGATGACATTTTACGGCATGCTTATCGGTATCATTTTACTGAGCATACAATATGCGACCGCACTCCAGCTCAACCTGGACGATCATGGTTGGACATACCCATAATTCTTCCTCGACCTCGCTAACAAACGCGTAGCATCTGTCCAACAAGCAGCAAGCACAGTGGCGCATGGCATGATGATGTACTACAAGGGCAATGAGTCCGGCCAGACACCTGGAGTCCTCCCAGAGCCATACTACTGGTGGGAGGCGGGCGCTATGTTTGGCGCGCTGATTGACTACTGGCGCTACACAGGCGACACGACCTACAATCACATTGTTTCCGAGGCAATGCTGTGGCAAGCCAGCACCACGAGAGACTTTATGCCTCCAAATCAAACGAAAGCAGAAGGCAACGACGACCAAGCATTTTGGGGTATCACAGCGCTCATGGCCGCTGAGAACGGCTTCCCTGATCCACCGCCCGAAGAGCCTCAGTGGCTAGCGCTCGCCCAAGCTGTCTTCAACTTGCAAGCCTCACGATGGGATTACGGGACATGCGGCGGAGGATTGCGTTGGCAGATCTCCTCTTTGAACAATGGCTGGAACTACAAGAATTCCATCTCTCAGGGATGCTTCTTCAACATCGCTGCGCGCCTCGGCGCTTACACCAACAATCAGACTTATTACGATTGGGCCAATCGAATGTACGACTGGACCGAACAGATTGGCTTGATCAGTGACACATATCAAGTCTTCGATGGCACAGATGTCGTGATCCACTGTTCTGCGCTAGACCATCACGTGTGGTAAGTCTATCCTCACATTGCATGCCTGCAACTATTGCTAACATCGCTTGTAGGACATACAATACAGGAGTCTTTCTCCATGGATCCGCAGTGATGTGGAACCAGGTAAGACCCTTTACTTGTGTACTGCTTAGTGTCCGCAAGCTAACGATTTCACAGACTACAGGCGAAACGCAGCAGATGTGGCGCAATCGCACAGAAGGCCTTCTCAAAGCCGCTCTCGTCTTCTTCACAGGTTTCAATAACACCGAAACCAACAAAACCATCATGTTCGAAGCCGCCTGCGAGCGAAGTCCTCAAGACGGTGATCAAGGGTGCAACGTCGACCAACGCTCCTTCAAAGCCTACTTCTCCCGCTGGCTAGCTGCTACAGTCCAACTCGCACCCTGGACAGCCGATACTATAATGCCACTCCTGCGTACTTCCGCGCTCGCAGCCGCACAGTCGTGCTCCGGCGGCTCGGACGGCGTGACGTGTGGAACCAAGTGGTGGGTCCCAGGCTGGGACGGGCAATACGGAGTTGGAGAGCAGATGTCTGCATTAGAGGTCATACAGAGCAACCTGGTCGCTCGCGCGAAAGGTCCTTTGTCGAATGCGACTGGTGGAACTTCTAGGGGAGATCCTTCAGCTGGCGGCGGCCATGGAGGACCGCCTCCTTTGCACGATTTGAACCCGAGGGATCGCAAGGGAGCTATTGCTTTGACTGTCGTGCTGGTTCTTGCAATGACTGGAACGGCTTGGTAAGTTTTTCCGCTGTCCGAGTGATGCTCGAGGGTTTTGCTGACTTTTCGAATAGGTGGATGGCTGTGTAACGCCGACGGTGAACTGGAAACACCATTACTTGCGTACATTTGGTCCGGGACTGGTGGATTGTCTCCTTGTAATCAATATCTTTCTATAATCGTGATAATCGCACTACAGGCCTCTCACCCTCTCATAGGCATCTAAACCTTTGCTCAGACGATCCACTCTTCGCCTTCACACGAAGCAGCACTGTTGTAGAAATGCTGCAGTCGCTCCTGCATCCAACCGGACTGCATAACGGTCGAGGCCTCACCCAAGCTAGGCTGCTCTGCGATCAAACAGTTTCCGTCCCGATCGTAAGTGTACTGTAAGCACGAGCTCTCTTGCTCGCAAGTGCTCCGGCAGGCGTTCACCGACGCCACCCTACCTCTGTCTTCGTGGGCATGGTTATCCCAAGCGAGTCTCGGCTCCGCTGTCTGAGGCAGTATGTACGCAGCGAATATATCTCTATGTCGTATTATCGCCGACTGGCCTTCGCCCAGCTGCGCGATCTTGCTCTGCTCAAACCGCCACAGACTCTCGATGGCCGGAGGAGCGACGTGGTGGTACGAGACAGTCGGATAGCACCACAGCCGCTTACTATAGTCGACGTGGCTGTAGTTCATATTCCCAATATCTCTCCCCTGCCACATTGGCCACGCCCACGTGAGGTTCGTGCCACTGTCGAAGAGCGCTTTGCCCAGCACGCAGTCGCCGGCCCAGTGGCTCGCCGTGAAAGTTTCCAGGTCCGCTTTGTTGTCGATGTAGAGTGCCACGGCTGCTTCGAGCGCTGGCCGCGAGAGAGCGAAGCCGCTGCCGCCGTGGGCGAAGATCACGTCGCCGATCTCGCTTTGCGCGCCGATGTAATGGTGCCGTGTTGGATCGAGAGCGGCGAGGTAGGAGAGCAGAGTGCTCCAGAAGATGTAGGTGTCTGTTTCGACGAAGACGAACCATTGCTTGTCGGGATACCGCTGGAGGGTCTCGCGGATCATAGGCAGGAATTTCCATTTGTCCAGCCTCCAGCCGGGGTTTGTCGGTTTGCCGCCGGTGCCGTCTTGCGTGTAGCTTGCTGGGCCGCTGAGGTCAGAGGGATCTGGGGAGGATCTCCCGCCTTTTTGGAGTTTGCGGTAGAGGGCGAAGTCTTCGTGGGCGGTTTTGAAGATTGGGTCGACGTCTGAGAGGGCGTCGATGATGGTTTCGCCTTGGTATTGTTCGGCGTGGTCGGAGAATATTAGGTAGTTTGGGTAGCAGCGGAGGGTTGTTTCTAGGTGGACTGGAAGTTTGTCTTGGAGTTCTGTTGAGCCGGTTTTCAGTATTACTACGGTGTCGTCCGCTCCTGGGAGTGATTTGCAGGGCAGTGTGGCGAGTGAGATCTTGTTGTGCTGTGATGAATGGTTCACGGCCAGTTCTGATTGAGTATAGAGATATATTGCTGTAGTGATCAGGAAGGCTGCGATTATGCCGACATATCTGCGACTTGGTCGTCCGGATAGCATTGCGAGAATGTGTTGGAGAAGTGCCGCCGTTGCGAAGAGATTCGTTTTGGTGCTATAGCATCATCTGTGCCATGGGGAGAACCAACTACGCAATTCAGGTCTGCAAATGGTCAGTTGACAGTTTCACAATGTAGGGCTCTAGATCTTATCAATTGCTGTCCTCATAGACATATAAGGGGCGTGAATCGCTACGGGAAGGATTGAGGAGCTAGTCTGGAACAGAACCTACCGTGGACAAAGACATCAGCACGTATGCTGTAGGCTCATTTCCTTGAAGAGAGTACTTCTATGCCGCGACCTTCGAAAGTGTATAGGACTTGATGTCCAAGACAAATGGAGATGACAGGATGAGCAGGGATGTTGCGAATCCTTCGGTCCGCTTGCCGACGTGAAGGAAGCGCCACCCAAACACCACAGCACCGAAGCGCCCAACTTCTTCACCAAAAGCATAAATAACAGAACTGACAAATACCCGCGAACGGCTATTTATTGAGATGGCTGTGACTGCTAAGTTTACCGTCAAACACTGCGCCACTGTGAGTGTGCGGCACAGCACTATTAAACCGCAATTGACCACACGAATACGCGCCACAAGGTAAAACGCGACCATGCGTTGGTTTCAGAGTAGACAGATAACCGCCCATGTGAGGCTTAGACTTTACAGTGGAACCATTTGGCTTAATTGTCCGGTAAGTACTGAGTTACAGAGGACCTGCTTTAAGGTGTACGTCTCTTGCATCTTCGCGGTGCCTCTTGGCTTTCAGAATCAATACTGCACCAAATCAATGGCCTTGAACATTTGTATCCTTCTAGGAGCGCTCTACGTACTACCAGGACGATATGTTGCCGCACAATCAACGACGACCTTGCTACCTCCACACGGGAATACTGAATCCTGGATTGTTGATGATGCACAAGCTTTCGCCTCTACACAGACGGCGTCAAGTCCTGAATCAACCCAAAATCTTGACATGGCCGACAGGACATTGAGCATCCACCTCAAGGTACCAATACCTACGTTAGCGGACTCAGGGGTCGAGGAGCTCGCAACCACTGTACCGATCTTGAGTACACAAACAGAGATGCTGCTGCCATCGAACGCCAGCGACATCGAGGCATCAAAGACCGCTTCGTCAAGTCTATCACAGCCATCCTTGCCCGCTGTCACAGTAGCAGAATTCAACCCCTCCGAAAACACGACAGATATCCACACCTCAACTCCAAGACTCTCAACATCAATAATGACAATCAAGCAACAATCAACCACCGTATACGTCGCGCAAATCACGCCCACAACATCGCAAACTCTCGAACCCGTGCCTACTGAAAGCGAGTCGTTCCTAGAAAGCAGCGGTATTACTACCCCGGGCTCTAAAGCAAATATAGCTGCGGTTGGACTCGGGGCTGGGTGTGGTGTGCTTGTGCTGGTTGTTTTCTTGGCCGTGGCGATGTGGCTGCTTCACCGGCATCGAGGGAGGAGGAGGAGAGCAGAGAGGCGGGATTCGATTGTTAAGCTTGAGCGTCAGAGCGATTATTAGGAGGATACATGTGTGGTTAATGAGAATTCGTGGCAATGTAGTCAAGCGATAGAGGTGAACAGATGGGCCATATTTATCGTGACGTAGATAGTGCTTATATCGTGCGTCTAATGCAGAATACTCTCCGTGTTTAGTTTGTGAGCTGAGCGTTGCAAGTATGGTATTACTTTCCGGTCGGTTGATATACGACATACACAGTTGCCGTGCTTCGTTACGACGGTCCTGGTCAAATCGCTTTGAATCCAAAGAAAACGAAAAGACCGAGGTTATCAACGTCAACCACAACATCACAGGTAGCCAATGATAACATAGCTGTGATCTACCCGATACACGAGTATATCTACGGTACTACTCAGGTACAACACCGTGATGACGAGATATGGGCTATATGGCATTAACCCAACCCTAACCCTGCGAAAGAAGGTGGCATGTACATGTACTCGCACACATACATGTATATGCATGTGCAGCGGTTGACGAGTGCGCATCGACGAGACACTCGGACGCCTTATGCGATGATCAGAAGGAACAAAAGCAAGTCTCTAGGAAGCACAAGCTGAGAAGACTGCGATGCTGCAATGCAACCCAGCCTTCTGACCGCAACGCAACACAACGGGGCAGATCGGAGCTGAGACTGCTTTGCCTTCTGGGAATACTGTGCTTGTAAGGATCGACATTCCCGAGGAGCTGGTATTGGTACAGTGGTATGCGATCTTTCTTTTGTCCGTCTGTCAGTATGTAACTCTACCTCACCTCAGCACTTTGACAGGAGATGGAAGCCAATGGCGATGGAAGATCGGATTGCGGGGAACGAAAGAGCATTACCCATGTCTGTTGAAGTTTGAAACGACGTGTGAGCGAGTTCACATAAGCAGCGTACTGAACTTCAGCCGCTGTAAAGGTCCGTCCATCCGCCCAAAGAGGAGTGTGGCACCACCACTTTGGTTGCCCGGGGTGTTCTCGCTGGTTTGCATGCCGTACCTCCTAGCTTCGTCGGGCCCGGCACAGAAAGCTGGAAGCCTAGCGATTGGTTTGCTCCAAGATGCATTTTTCTTCGTTGCAAGGCATCCCAAGGACACAGGCGCAGAGAGCTGGCTCCGCGGCTTATCAGTATCAGGCCATACTTGGCCCGATGTGAGAGAGAATAGGCGAGGTGCAGCGAGTACATAGCCCCAGAGGCAGCGTGTAGCTCTGCAACGTGGGAAAGGCGCCGATGGCTGGCTGTGCTGACAGTTGCTGTGTCGCTGGGTGCTAGCTTGTAGCAGCAGTGCACGTCCAGATGCCGCTCGATCTAGCCTTCGGGCCGATGGTAGAGGAGGAGAGGGCAAGTCGTCGACCACTCGTCGCGCGGTATAGAGGGTGACTGTGTGATGGCGATATATATGTGCGCTGGGTAAGGCGATTGATAGCCGACGCCAGTGGCCCGGATGGGACTCGCTTGCATCCGTTCCTAACAAACCCAATAATGCGCCCGCATCTTCGGCCTGTGCTCTCGGTGTGCTGTACCGACGACTGCTGGCCGCGCCTTAGTCTCGCAGTCTAGCAGCCTGACAAGCTGCTGCTTGGTGTACAGTCCTCGTAGTGCTCCGCCTGCCCATCGCATGGGACTGACTGCCTGACACCACCGCCACCACCACTATTATCATTATCACGTCAACACCCGAGCAAAAACACCTACCACCTCATCATACACACTATCACGCCACGCATCCGCCAAGCTGGCGACTGAGCGACAGACCCGGAGCCCTCAGCCATCCCACCACCACCACCAGCGTCTGGCCCGCGTCGACGCACCATTGATGGGACCCAGCTAGCATTTCGCCTCACTCTCCTTTCCTCGCCCACCGTGGCGCATAACACCCTCCTCTCGACAATATATCTTACCCTCTGCCACCGCGCGGGTGAGCCTGCGATAGCATGACGCTGCGCGGCGTGCTCGGCAAAAACACCCACCCGGCCAACAACCCGACGAGCACTCCCACCTCAGTACCCGCAAATGGCGATGGCCCTCCACCACAGCAATACTACCAGCGACATGGTTCTGCCGAGAGCTATCGTTCGACAGACACTGTCAGAGGGCCTGGAGTAGCGGGTGTGGATACTGGTGTGGCGCCTGGATCGCATTTCATGAAGCTCAAGTCCGGACAGAGAACTGGGTAGGTCGTTTTGCTTGGATGCTATGTTCAGTACTTCGTCGCCCTAGGTACTGTGTTGTTGGAGGAGGCGTGTACCGAAAGAGATTCCGTGCGCGGCTGGTCGCCTTGTTGCAGGCGTTGTTTGGGACGGAACCTTGCAGGCGTGCATGTTCCCTGACCGGACCACATTCGCTGACAACTGATCCTACAGATTCGACACTGAGCCTGCAGTTTCTCCTGGTAGCTTTCCCGCCAGAGCACAACCGTACGCATCTCGCGCGGACATTGCGCCGTGGGACGACCCTGGTGTCTCACCGATGGAACAGGCTGGCGACAGAAACCGTACCGAATTCCCTTTACACCACGGATCGACGAATACACCTGCGATAAAGCGACACGGCCCAACCACGAGTGCCCTTCCATCCTGGGCCAGCAGCAAACAAGATGGAAGGCAAATGCCAAGCTCGGTGTTTGGTGGATACTTTGGCGACTCCAGCGACAATTTGGGCCAAGTATCTCCAGGATGCGCGCCGACAGGTGGAATGAGCTTTCCAGGAGATGGCGAAGACAGACGGCCGTCAATAGCCAGCGCAACGACCATTTCGTCCCAAGGATCAAAAGGAAGCATAGGCGGCAAGTTCTCGAAGAAGCTGCAAGGTTTCTTTGGAGAAGACATAATCAATGATCCATCGGGCCGATATGGATACAGCAGACAGAACTCCGAGACGAGCTCACTACAGAATGGAACATCAGCTTACGCATCCGGAGGCCCACGAAACCGCAACAACTCCATGAATGATGCCATGCTAAGAGAGAGCAGAGCGCCTAGCCCTGGCAGTTCACGACCAAGGAGTCCAGCGCCAGCGCCAAGCAGCGAGGTCACACCATGGGTGTTCCAAGATCCGCAGGTAAGAATCGGAAGATTGGAAGATTGCCATTGTCATTGATTCGATGCTGGTGATTGCTGACATTTTGGCAGGAATCACACAATCAAGCGCCGCAGACCGAACAGAGCAAGAGCCGCTTACACAAACCTTCCATTGGCGGTCACAAGCTGCACTTGCCTGGTCACAGACACAACCGTAGCCACGATGAAAAGCAGTCCGGCGGATTCGGCATTCCTCTCAGGGCCTCCACTAGTCGCGAAAACACTGCCAACCCTATGCGATCAGGATCCACTGCTATGAGCTCTGCGTTGAACCTAAGAAGTCGCGCGACAAGTCCCTCGCCGAGCATCCAGAGCGCGCAAAGTCGCGACAACACTATCGCACAACGATCGCCTAGTGGGCGAGAGCCGAAACGATCTCTTTTCGACCGCGTCACTGGAAGACACAAGAACGAAAAGGGAGGGCCCGAAGGTCTCCTGCCATCCTCGTCCACCACATCATTACAGAACCAACAGCCGGCGCCCAGACCCAACAAGACGCGGATGGACACCGCGTCAATAGCACGACCTCTAGTGCGCAGGTCGGAGGGTACAAATGGCGGCTCAAACCAACAGAAGCCATCCAGACTCCCCTTCAAAAGGCGTGGTGAGACAAGTTCCGAATCAAAACAGGCGAAAGATCCAAACGCACGCGACACAGACGAAAGCGCAAATCTTTGGAACCTGGACACAGACTTGACCCAGATGGAGGGCATCATCGATCGGAGACAACCACCCATGACACCCCCTGCATACGACAAAGTGTTTGATGGACCTTTCAAGTCGGAGCCTGGACAGGAAGAGCCAGCAAAACCAGAAGCTGGCGCTTGGGACGCACCAGACAGTTGGGCGGTTAAGCGTAAGACTGACGAAAACGTTGAACGTCTGCGAGAAATTGACGAGGATGGTAACATGCCCAACGATGAGGACTCTGGTTCCATGTACTTTATGCGAATATTCAGGGCAGACAGCACGTTTGCAGTCATCTCGGCAAGCCTCAACACCACCGCAGCGGAACTCATATCGATGATGGCGAAGAAGACGTTCCTCCAGGACGAGCTGGACAACTATCAAATTGTTATGCGCAGGCAAGATACAAGTCGGCAACTGGAAGCTGGTGAGCGTCCACTCGTGATACAGAAGAGGTTACTGGAGCTAGCTGGATACCAGGAAATGGACAAGCTAGAGGACTTGGGACGGGAAGACCACGGCTATCTCTGCCGCTTCACCTTTTTGCCTGCCAAAATGAGTGGCTACTCAAGCTTGGAGCGCGATCCTGGTTTCAACAAGATGCAGCGCTTCAATCACATCGATCTGTCCGGACGAAATCTGGTCACTATCCCAATTGCACTGTACCAGAAGGCTACCGAGATCATCACTCTGAACCTGTCAAGAAACCTGAAATTGGACATCCCGAAAGACTTCATTCAGAGCTGTACCCAACTTCGTGAGATTAAATACACAAGTAACGAAGCCTGGAAGATACCCCAAGCCTTGCCCTTGGCAGTGAAGCTGACTATGCTGGACATCTCCAACAACAGCTTAGAGCAGCTAGAGCACGCTGAACTTTTCAGGTTGTCTGGCTTGGTCAGCCTCAAACTATCCAACAACGTTCTGGGCAGCATTCCGAAATACTTCGACCGCTTCTCTGCTCTTCGAAGTTTGAACCTCTCATCAAACAATCTCAGCGAATTCCCCGAGGCTTTGCGTGGTATGAACACACTTGTCGATTTGGACGTCAGCTTCAACTCTATCTCGGATTTGGGCGACATTGGAAACTTCACCAATCTGGAGAGGTTGTGGGCCACGAACAACCGATTGGGTGGCCCTCTCCACGCGTCATTTGGCAAACTCACGAATCTGAAAGAGATCGACGCTCGCTTCAACGGCATCAACAACATGGACGTCGTATCTCAGCTACCGAAATTAGAGATGCTCATGCTTGGTCACAACTCTATCTCGGCCTTCGAAGGGTCATTCGCCCGCCTCAAGGTCCTCTACCTCAATCACAACCCAGTCACACGATTCGACCTCAATGCTCCTGTCCCCACGCTTTCCGTTCTCAATCTTGCTTCGGCAAAACTATCACAACTGCCCGATGCACTATTCATGAAGATGTCCAACCTTACGAAACTTACGATCAGCAAAAACCATTTTGTTTCGCTTTCACCGCACTTCGGCAACATGTCGAAGTTGGAGTATCTCAGCATTGCGAAGAACGAGCTCCAACGAATGCCGGCAGAAGTCGGTCGCTTGACCGAACTCAGGTATCTGGATGTCCGAGAGAACAACCTTTCCAGCTTGCCTCCAGAGATCTGGTTAGCCAAACGACTAGAGACTCTCAATTTGTCTTCCAATGTTCTCAGCGATTTCCCTAAACCAGGCAATCCATTGCCTGCAGTGCCTGAGACGACTCCCCAGCAAACGCCCTCTGCGCCTGCCAATTCAGAGTACGAGGAGCTGGGTCCATTGGAAGATTTCGCTTTGCGTAGGCCGAGCCAGGCCTCCGGCATGCTCAGTGTGGCTAGTTCGCCGGGAGGAACCTCTCGCAAAGGCTCTGTTGTCTCGCACTCGTCGCAGAAAGCGGGCGCTATTGGCCGGACTAACACTTCGGGCAGCATAAGCACCATGACCCCAGCCAACAGAAAAGATTCCACGCTCTCTGGTCGCCTGGCCAGCACTTTCTCTACTTCGTTGAGGCACCTGTTCCTCGCCGATAATCGGCTAGAGGACGATGTGTTCAATGAGTTGGTCTTACTTCCGGAGTTGAGAATTCTCAACCTTTCGTACAACCAGTTGTATGATATTCCGCCTCGAACGATCAAGCGATGGAATCACTTGACAGAGCTATACCTGTCGGGCAATGATCTCACCTCACTTCCAGCCGAAGACCTTGAAGAAGGCTCGCAACTCAAAGTGCTGCACATCAACAACAACAAATTCCAAGTGCTTCCTGCGGAGCTGGGCAAGGTGCAAAAGCTTGCAATACTTGACGTTGGTAGCAACATGCTGAAGTACAACGTGTCGAACTGGCCATACGATTGGAACTGGAACTGGAACCACCAGCTACGGTATCTCAATTTGTCTGGTAACAAACGTCTGGAGATCAAGCAGAGTCCCAATGCGATCAATGGAAGAGAGGCTAGAGATCTGACCGACTTCTCGTCGCTGGTCAACCTTCGTATACTCGGACTCATGGATGTGACCCTGACCATTCCGTCTATACCGGACCAGGCGCCTGATCGCCGTATTCGAACAGCGGGCTCTGTGATTGGTACTGGTATGCCATATGGCATGGCTGATACCTTGGGCCGCAACGAGCACCTTTCCACCCTAGACATGGTTGTGCCTCGTTTCCGGGGACACGAAGCCGAAACGCTCATCGGACTCTTCGACGGGCAGTCTCTTTCGTCTGGTGGTAGCCGTGTTGCCAAGTACCTCCACGAGAAGTTCAAGCATGTTTTCACCGAGGAACTGGACAAGATCAAAAACGACGAGACGCCGGTCGATGCCCTTAGGCGCACTTATCTGGGCCTGAACAAGGACCTCGCCACAGCCGCCATGCAGGCTATCAATGAAAGAGAGCATCCTGGCAGTGCATTGGTCCACAGAGGTAGTATATCGGGACCTGAGCTCGGGGACGACGACATGAACAGTGGCAGTGTTGCTACAGTGATGTATCTGCACGGCATGGACCTGTACATGTCGAATGTCGGTGACGCGCAGGCATTGCTCATTCAGTCAGAAGGCGGACATCGTGTCATCACGAGGAAGCACGACCCTGCCGAAACCCTAGAACGGCAACGCATCCGCGAGGCAGGAGGTTACGTGTCCCGACAAGGCAAGCTGAACGACCAGCTCGACGTCTCTCGCGCCTTTGGCTACGTCTCCCTTACGCCATGTGTCATCGCTGCACCGCACGTCGTGCAAGTCACTCTGAAGGAGTCCGATGAGATGATTCTGCTGGCTTCGCGCGAGCTCTGGGACTACTTGACCCCCGACTTTGCAGTCGATGTCGCACGCTCCGAGCGCGGCGACCTTATGCGCGCTGCCCAGAAGTTAAGAGATCTCGCCATTGCTTTTGGTGCCACAGGCAAGATCATGGTCATGATGGTGGGCATCACAGATTTGCGCAGACGCGAACGCGCGGCAAAGGTTCGCACGCACAGTATGGGAATGGGTCCCTCCGGATCGCCACAGCTCGACTACTTCAGCGGCCGCAAAGGCAAGCGTGGCAGAGAAGGCGTGGGCGACTCCAAGCTCGCACGCTTGGATCAAGAAGTCGATGCACCCGTTGGCGATGTTACCCTGGTGTTCACTGACATCAAGAACTCGACAATCCTCTGGGAAACATACCCTATTGCCATGCGTTCGGCCATTCGCATGCACAACGAGGTCATGCGCCGACATCTGCGTATCATCGGTGGTTACGAAGTCAAGACAGAAGGTGACGCCTTCATGGTTGCTTTCCCGACCGTCACCAGTGCCCTGCTTTGGTGTTTCACCATTCAATCCCAGCTGCTCGAAGTACAATGGCCGCAGGAGATTCTGTCATCGGTTCATGGCGAAGAGGTCCGAGACGCTGACGACAATCCCATCTTCCGTGGTCTCAGTGTGCGAATGGGAATCCATTGGGGTCAGCCGGTGTGCGAAGTCGACCCAGTCACCAAGCGCATGGACTACTTTGGCCCCATGGTCAACCGTGCTGCGCGTATTGAAGGTGTGGCAGATGGCGGGCAGATCTGCGTTTCCTCCGACTTCATCGCCGAGGTTCAGCGCCTGTTGGAGTCCCATATCGAAACGGATCGCACCAACTCTACCGGTAGCGAAGAGACCCTATCAGATGATCTGCTGACTGAATCTATACGCCGTGAGCTACGCTCGCTGTCCTCGCAAGGCTTCGAAGTGAAGGATCTTGGCCAGCGTACCCTCAAGGGTCTCGAGAACCCGGAGTACATCTACCTCATGTACCCACACTCCTTGGCATCACGCCTGCTGGTGCAGCAACAGAAGGCCGAGGCCGAAGCGCGCAACAACGCGGAGAAGAACTCGTTGACCGCTCGACAGCGTGGCTCGCCTCTGACGGTTGACACGCAGAACGTCTGGGACCTGTGGAACGTCAGCTTGCGATTGGAGATGCTGTGTTCAAGCCTCGAAAGCACAGGCGTGACGAGCCTGAAACCACCGGAGACCGCTCTGCTCGAGCGCATGAAGCAGCGCGAAGGCGAAGTCACGGATCGCTTCCTGGTCAATTTCGTGGAGCATCAGATCAGTAGGATTGAGGTAAGTCGGACCACCCTTATGACATTCATGACTTTTTGGAGAGCAAGAGCTAACATAGTACTTTCTCTTGACAGACCTGCATCTCCACCCTAGCGATCCGAAACATGGTCCGTCCTTTCAAGGACGGCATGCTCGAACAGGCCTGTCCCATGGCCGATATTCTTGGCGAAGTTGCGAGCCAGCTTGATGAGCTGAAGGTGCTGCGGCGTCAAGCCGACTTTGAAATGGCGCCGTCTTAATGAGAGAAGGGAGAGAGAGGTCTGGGGGCGAGATGTTCTCAACGAGCTACCCGCGATTGGCCCTTGCCGAACGGGTTCGGTGGTTTTTCTTTTGGAAAGCCTCGCCTTTTTTGGTGCGAGGTTTGCTTTGCGAAGCCAGGCGTTTCTTGGGGGGATATGTGGCATATTCCCGATTGGATAGTAGGGAGGATACGATTGGGACGGCTTTTTCTATCTGGGTAACTTAATCTTTGGTGCGAATTGGCGCGCTGTGGATGTGTTTTTACGAAAGCAAGCTGGATACTGTACCGCTACCCATACTCATATCCATGAAGTTTTGGGATTGTTTCGATTTTTTGTTCTTCTACAATGTGTGGTGTTGGTGGGGACTGTGAGTTAAGTGAAAGATGGTCTTCTTCTTCTGGTGCTCGTGAGGCAGCTTGTTACTTTTGCACGGTTTGTAGCGAAGATGAAGCATGCTGGTCTTTCAGTCGCTGAGTCTTCTTCTGTTCCCACTCTCCGTGCGCGTGGTTTCACTGTGTCAGATGATGGTTGGATTTGTGTTGTATCCACACGGTCTTTAAACGTAGAAACTGGCGAGAGACTTCTCATGTCCCCCCCGAGCTATGTATTCAGTAAGTTGTGTGCAAAAAGACTGTTACTTCATGTGCCTGCCCGTCATACACAAAAACGCCTTCGCGATCGCCACCTGCAAACAGCTGGTAGTGCAAGCTAAATATCTACTTTTTTCACATCTCTCATCATCAAATCTCCACCTTCCTCTCGCCATCAGGCAGCTTGATCGTCTCCTGATAGCGCTTCGAAACAAACCAGCTATCAGCCATAGCCCGCAGCAACGCCGTCGTCGCCGCCACGCCCTTCCGCAGCGTCAAAGCATCGCTCTCGCCAGGAACATGCAAGAACAGCACGGGTCGATCTTCAACCCTGCCATCGCTCACTTGCTGGTTCCTCCGCGCGAACCAAGCAAGACTGTTAAAGTAAATGTAATCGCACAAGTAATGTCCGGGATCGTTAGACTCCTCAGCAGGCACAAGCGGTGGCGACCCCGGTGCTTCACCCTCGCACAAGTTCCGCTGCCAGCCGGCGAGGACTTCGTCGTACTCCAGCGTCGTCGTCAGGATGTGCTTGCAGTCCGGGAAATCCGTGTCGCCGGCGTTGGGCGCGAGCCGCTTGCCGTCGACGTCGGCGTTCTTGCTGTAGCCGTCGCGGTGCGCGAGTCGCTCCAGCGAGTAGTGCGCGCGGCCGGACGCCATGCCGAGGTGCAGGACCAGGTCTACGGTGTCGACGTAGGAGGTTAGAAGGGCGGGGACGAGGGCGCGGACGTCGTCGTAGGCTACGCGGATGGGTTCTGGGTGGGTTATGAGGCGGACTACGGTGGCGTGGCCGGGAGTTGCTGGGAGGAGGGGCGGGAGGAGTTTGACGATTTCGAAGGATGGGTTGATGGGGAAGCGGTCGTGGAAGGGCTGGGATGGTTGGTTAGTGGGATTTTACTTTGATCTGTTGTGATTTATTGAAGGGTTGTGTAGTTGGGATGTTATCGTACGCCGAAACCTGTCACTAGGATCGTGACGACATCTTGCTCTGGAGGTCCTGTGCTACCCATGACTGTGGACTTATTGGGGCTCTTTGCTGGAGCGTTGAATTTTGCTAGAGGGTTGTTTGTTATACAAGACTTTGGAGATCAATGTTTGGTGAGGACGGAGCTTTGAGATGTAGTTGGGGGGCAGAGGTCAAAATGAAACAAGCTCTCGAGTCGAGAAGGTTCCTGAGAGGCGTTGATGCATGCACTGTGGCTGGCTCGAGGCCTGACGTAACAAACAGCATATCACGGTAGTTTGGGGATACATCAAAAAGCACATGCTGTTCGCACACGACTAATCAATATGAGCACCATTACAGTTTTCTCGTCATCCTAATACTTCCAAATCGATTTGAGGGGTTCTACATCTTATCGCCCAAGTCGTGGTGATGCATGACTAGCCTTGATGACTGATGCCGTTTCTCGGCTGTCGGCAATAACATCACGATTCGGACAAGTCTATGATTTTTGTGTCTCCCTGGATTATATATTCGTGTAGCATTATTCCGACCAGTGTTTGCCGAGGCATCATTCTTCACAAAGAGCCCGCACATACATATATGGTACGTGACTGATGAAGTGCGAGCCGTGTGATTTATCAAGCCACAATTTTGATTTCGGCAGCTTTCCGAAGTCGATTCATGACCGCAGCCGCCACATCGCCCTCTTCATCACTGATCCCCTCGACGAAAATCGCATCGACGTCTTGCCTGTCCAAATCGCGCAGAGCCGCAAAGACGCCTCGCGCGATATCTGCTGTGTTGCCTCCCAGGTTGACGTCCAGAAGCGTAAAGTCTGTTCCTGCATTTGCCACCGCGTACGTTTCGACGCTCCGCTGAACGTGCTGTTTGTGAATAGTCTGCAGCATGCCCGCGAAGCCAGGTTTCGATGGCTCGTGGCCGTTCGTGTGTATTGAAGCTTTGACTTCGTCTGTTGATTTCTGCGCAATTGGGCCACTTTCTCCAGAAGTCTCTACGATCCACTGCTTGGTGCGAATCACACCAAGCTTCTTGCTCGCTGCGATGTATTGCGCCATATCTGACCAAGTCGGCGCTTTCTTCCCGCTCTCGAAAAGCACCACTGTGGCTTTGGGTGAATAATGTCTGTACTTCATGCCCGGAGCTTTCGGCTTGGAGTCCTTCTCTGAGGTGTCTTTGTAGCCGATCTGGGTATTTTCCCAGCCTTCGCACTCTCTCAATTGCTCGATGCTGATGCCGCCGGGTCTGAGGATTAAAAGTGGCGATGAGAGACCGTCGACAACTGTGCTCTCAACGCCAACATCACATGGTCCGCCGTCTAGGATCGTCTCGATTCTGCCGTTGAGGTCGTACGCTACGTGCTCGGCGGCTGTGGGCGAGGGTTTCGTCGAAGCATTCGCAGATGGAGCTGCGATGGGCTTGCCACTCTGTTTGATCAACGCGAGAGCCAAGGGGTGTCTCGGCATGCGCGCGCCGAAAGTCGTCAGGCCGGCTGTCACTTCGGGCGCGAGAGGCGAGTGTGGCGGGTTGGGCAAGATGATAGTCATGGGACCAGGCCAAAATTTCTTGATCAGCGGCTTGTAGATGCTCGGAATAGGATCTTCGGTCGATGCAGCCTCAGTCGCATCATCGTTGCTGTTAGTCAAAGGCCTCAACAGTGCTCGTAATTGTTCCAGAGAGGCAAAGTGTACGATGAGAGGATTGTCGGCTGGCCGCTGTTTGGCCTTGTAGATTCCCTTCGTAGCAGAGCTTCTCGTGGCATCCGCACCAAGACCGTACACGGTTTCCGTAGGGAAGGCGACTGGGATATCTGAGGTCTTTAGTTGTTCTGCCGCTTGGCGCAAATATTGAGCATCCACTGAATGAGGGTCGAGTTCGATATCGAGATCATCCAAATAATCGTTCGGCACGCTTCTTGCTTTGAGAGATCCGAGTTTCGTCGCGTCGACCGGCAAGACCGTTGTCTTGAGCAAAGGCGGTTCTGATGCCATGGTGTTTGAGTAGTAGCGTTGGGTGACTCCTGTTATGTTGATGTGTACGCCAATCCGCTCAGAGATCCAGGCGCGATTTGCGCAAATGTGTTTAGTGGGTATGGTGCCAATAGAGTTGATGATTCGTAAGTGGAAAGAAAAGGGTGCGTTCATGGAAATTGTTATGACTGAACAAGGGAATAAAAGTTGGGCATCGAGACAATCCCATCTCGAACTTTTTCCTACTGGATTCGGTCATCAAAAACCCTAACCCTACAATGATTTCGTGCTATCGAAAGTACATGTATGTGCATGTACAATGACTGGATGTTTGCATGCCTTTCAGATATGTCTGTACATGTATTATAGTTTGGAGAACTTCTATGTGAAGAACATCCACGTTGGAGACGCTACTCCTCGGCAAGCATTTTGTACAAAAAAATCTGTAGTTCATATCTATCAAAAATGCCAACGCGCCACCACAAATGCACCTTTTTGTCCAACATCACATGCAGACATGCAACAAACTCCAAAAATCGTAGCGCAGCCAGTCAGTATACATATAAAAATAAGAACAAAAAAAGTAAAAGAGAAGGAAAGGAAATCAAGTCTTCTGACCACCACCACACCAACACTGCGCATCTCCCTCTCGCTCAACATGTACCGTCAAGTTCATGCCGCGCTCTCGCGCCAGATCGTCCACGCGATCTTTGACATCCTCGAGATCCGCGTACGGAGCTGCGATGATGTGGATGACGCCGCAGATTTTGGTTGGCGCGGCTGGTGCGTGGTCGTGGCTGTGGCCGTGGTGGTGGTGGTCGTGCGAGTCGACGGCTTCTCTGTCGTCGAGCCAGAAACGTGGCACGGCGTAGCCAACGACGCCGCGCATTTCGCTGAGCTCTTGGAGAGCGTTCTTGATGCCGTATTCGAAGTCGTCGGGCACGACGAGTAGGAGCTTTTGGCCGGAGGAGATCACGAGCGGGACCGCGGCGGCGAAGATTAGGATGGCGATGATTATGGTTGCGAGGGGGTCCCAGAGGTACCAGGGCTTCCATAGGGTCATGGCTGTTGAGAGAATGACGGCTAGCGAGCCACCGGCGTCTGCGGCAACGTGGAGGAAAATGCCGTGCATGTTGTCGTTGTGGTCGTGAGAATGTCCGCCGTGGTCGTGGGAATGCGCGGCCTTGACGGGAGCATGATGATCGTGTGCGTGTGCGTGCCCGTTCGAGTGTGAGTGATCGTGTCCATGCGAGTGGTCGCGTGAATGGTCGTGAGAATGCCCATGATCGTGTGAGTGGTCGTGTGAGTGTCCGTGATCGTGTGAATGCGCCGCATGCGAATGTCCGTGATCGTGCCCGCCATGCCCGTGATCATGTCCATGATGCGCGTGCCCGAATGCGAATAAGCCAACCATGTTGACCAGGAAACCAAGAGTGCTGACAACGAGCAACTCCTTGACTCTCCTCAGCTCCCTACCCTCCGCCATACCTTCAGCTGCCTCCCAGATGAATTCGACACTGACCAGCATGAGGAAAATCCCGTTACCAAAGCCAGAAAGAGTGTTGAGCTTGCCCCATCCGTATGGCATCTCCGGGCTCGTAGGCCATTTCGAAGCCACGGCAGCGCCTAGACCAACGACAAGTCCTAAACAATCGAAGAACATATGTACCGTATCGCTGAGCAGACCGAGAGAGCCACTCAGGTAGCCATAGAGACCCTGAATAAGCATGAATGCGAAGTTGAGACTGTGTCAAAGATTAGCATTCTGTTCCGATACATGGGTTTGTGTCAACATACCAAGTGAAGTAGCAAATACGTCGGGAGTCTTTTTCAATGATAATGCTGTGTACAAGCGAGCCCGGTTCGCATTTCGAGAGCACGAGTCGCGTAAATGGAGAGTACTGTGTGTCATCATGATGATGATGGTGTGTCTTGACGTTGTGTGCATGGTCGTGGCTGTGATCATCTCGGCTGGAGGATGTCAGAGCGTCGAACATAACGCCAGCGAAAGCCAGTGCCGAAAGTCCGCCGTTGCAAATGGTGCCAGGCCATAACGACGGCGAGAAGAGAAACGCGCAACTGGCCGTCAACAGACAACCAAGTCCAAGACCGGCCTTCGTGGAGCTGCGCAAGGCTGCAGGCTGTGCCAAAACATTTGCAGCAGTGGCGCTTGCGATCGACAGTGTGCTCAAGCCAATAGACGAAGGAACGAGAGACGGCGGATGACCCATCAGGATTGACGCAATGATAGTAATCAATGAAAGCAGGCCACCAGAAATCAGTGTCAAGTTCACATCACCTTTCGAGCATGTCAGAGGTGAGGCGTTCCAGGATACAGATCGCCATCCGCCAGTCGATCCCACTCGGGCGGACGAACTCGAAGATGTGTTGGCCGTTGGCAAAGGAGGATTGAGGTAGACCACGGTAACAGCGAGCGCGAGGTATCCAAGTAGCAAGTCCGAGAACGAAGTGTGAATCGTAAAACCAGCGAAGTCAGAGACAGCGCTTAGCAGAATGGCCGCGAGTGTAAGCTTCTTGTTCATAGCCTGTTGTATCCATTGGCTCATCGAAGGCCTCAACGCACTGTCAAGGCAAGTCAAGTTTGCAGCGATCGAAACCAACAGAACAAGCCCAGTCCTCATTCCACCAAGTTTCATCGCAGCATAGAAAGGCAGGCCCACGCTCATAGTTCGCAGTACCAGAGCTTGTAACGTAGAAAGATCCAGAGCAATGTGTGCGTGTCGAGAAGGACCTGAATCCTTTCGACGATCCATCGTTCGCTCCGATGCCCTGAGCTTAGCCAGGATGCCCACCAAAAGCAATGTTCCAGATGCCAATTGACACGCCTCGACGAAGCCGGACGGCTTTCCTAGCTCTCTAGACGGCAAATCTGACGTTGACGTGAGGACTGACTGCTGCAACTTTGTATATGCTGAGAGAGGCGGGAAGCCGTCTCCACTTGTTGATCCGTCGTTCGACGAATACGCTGCGGAGCCCAATAGGTACGGCAATGGTACAAGCAGCGCCGTCAAAGCCTCAGGCAGAGAGAACCATGATGTAGAGGCGGCAGGTATCTCGGAGAGACTTGGGGTGTATATGCTCGTGTTCACCACATCATTCCTTCCAAGGTCCGATTCTCCTCTTGCTCTTCCCTTCATTGGCTGCGCGGAATGGCTGTGCGAATGTCCGGGTCCGGGGCTATGTGAGTGTGAACGTGAGTGAGAGTGAGAGTGGTCGTGGTCGTGTGCGTGGCTGTGAGAGTGCCCGTTTGCCTGGACGGCATCGATGTTTGCTTTGAAAGCTTGCGAGTGATCGTGCTCGTGCTCGGGCGACGGGTATGGACTGTTCTCGCGACTCGTTTCATTGTGTGTGTAGAGAAGGTTGCCGTTCGAGGCGGCCTTCCTGACGTGGCCGCCATTTGCGTTGGAGAAGGAGTTCTTTGCGTTGGCAGAAGCAGGCGAAAGATGCGAGGCGGAGAAGGAGTGGCCGTGACCATGATGGTTTCCTGCCGGGTGGCTGCTCAGAGGCAGCGCATAGCTCGAGGCCATATGTACACGTCCAGATGTCGAAGTCGTCGACCGCGGAGGAGGAAGAGGAGGAGAAGGAGGGCGGTGTTGCGGAAAATGTCTTGTCTTATCTCGTCATCTGGTTGGCCGGGCGGTGGTGAGTGAGGTGTTTGCTGTGCAGCTGGCAACTGGCAAACGTCGGAGCGTCTGGTCCAAGTGGTCGTCAGTCAGTCGGCGTGTGGATCTTGGTGGGATAGTCAACCGTCGCTTGGTGCACAGATTCCAAAGTGCCTGGTGCCCCTATCCAAGCGCGCGCGGTTCACGAGTTCGTACAAAGCCCGAGTGCTTTGTTTGGTGCCCGAGAGAAATTGCGCTGGACAACAACAACACGCGTTCTTGTATATCGACGAGAAATGGCTATGCAGGCAAGCTCATGATTCAGTATATCGAATGTTCACAGACCTTTCTATACCGTATAGAGCTTGTTCATAACAACCTACCACCACTTTGCGCTATACCGTCAAGGCAATGATTATCATTCATTATGAAAGTAACACGGGTGGATCACAACCTTAGCGCTTCGGCTAATGGTGACCCTGATCGGTGGCTTTGGGGAACCTTGCGAGCCTTTGGAATTAATCAAAAAGGCAAAGGTTGACTTGCAACGTCATCCGGAAACGAACGACCAGACAGCATTGGAAAGCGGCAGGTCGCATACCAAGATGGAATTACTCGATATCTTGCAATTGCTGCTACCACTAGCAGTCGTCGCATCTACAGCTCTGACCATCTTCATTGCCACTCTGCCACAAATATACGACCCTTCCACTTCTCGCGAGTTCAAGGAGTCGGATTTCTCACAAGAGGACAAGAAGAACGCGGAAAAGTCAGGCTACGCTTCTTACCAAGCCCACAAAGACAGCGATGGCATCTTCAGAGCTCACGCTTGTGTCCATGTCGTTGTCCTCGGAGACATTGGCCGTAGCCCACGCATGCAGTATCACGCCTTGAGCATTGCAGCTCGAGGAGGCAGGGCGGTGATCGTTGGCTACGTGGACTCTGAAGTCCACCCAGATATCCAAGCCAATCGTCTTATCTCTATCCTGCCTATACCTGCTTTCCCCAAGTACTTGCAGACGAACAGTAAGTTGCTGTTCCTGCTGACTGCTCCGCTCAAGGTGTTGCATCAGATCTGGAGTCTCTACTACGCTCTCGGCTACAAGACAGCGCCTGCGAAATGGATGCTGGTCCAGAACCCACCATCTATACCAACACTAGCTGTCGCCCAATTCCTCTGCTTCTTCAGAAAAACCAGACTCGTCGTTGACTGGCACAACTTTGGCTACTCCATCCTCGCTCTCCGCCTAGGCCCCAAGCACCCTCTCGTGCGAATCTCAGAGTGGTACGAAGGCTTCTTCTCAAAGCATGCCTACGCTCACTTCACCGTCACCAACGCCATGGCACGCGTCCTCAAAGCAAAATGGAACATCAACGCACTAGCCCTCCACGACCGCCCACCGAAACACTTCCAACACCTCTCCCAAAACCAACGCTCAGCCTTCCTCCACCGCCTGCCCGAAACAGCCCAATACGCCCCCGACATCGAATCCGGCAAATGGCGCCTCATCGTCTCGTCAACCTCCTGGACTCCAGACGAAGACTTCTCAGTCCTCCTCGAAGCTCTAGTCGCCTACTCCGCCTCCGCCACGAATCAAACACACCTCCCCAACATTCTCGCCATTATCACCGGCAAAGGCCCGCAGAAAGAGCACTACCTCGAGCGCATCCGTAAACTGAACCAGGAGAAGAAACTGCTGAACGTCGTCGTCATGACAGCGTGGCTGAGTGCTGAAGACTACGCTTCTCTCCTCGGATCCGCAGATTTGGGCATCAGCCTGCACACCTCTTCGTCAGGCGTGGACTTGCCCATGAAAGTGGTAGACATGTTCGGCACAGGTTTGCCAGTAGCCGGCTGGAGCAAATTCGAAGCCTGGCCAGAACTCGTAACAGAAGGCGTCAACGGGCGTGGATTCGGAAGCGCGGAAGAGCTCACGCGGATTTTGGAGCAATTGTTCGTAGGCAAAGGCGGAGATTTAGCACGTCTGAAACAAGGCGCGCTGGAAGAAGGCAAGAGGAGATGGGACGACGAATGGATGCCAGTGGCGGGAAAGCTCTTCGAACTGAAGCTCTAGTGAAGTTGATTACGAAAATCTGTATCGATCTGAGATGAGAAAATAAAAATCTACCGACAAGATGAAGTTGAATACAATTAAATTACGAGCCAGCTCAACCCCATCCAGCCCGCCATGCTGCTTAGGCCAATTAGTAGCACGCAAATCCCCATCACTACGCCTGATCCCACACGCTCTCCGGCACCCCTGAAACCTCCACTTTGTGTCATGGTATCCCCAGCGTTGAACGAGGAGTCTGGGTTCATGAAACCCCTGCTCTGCCCGAGTAATATCCACAACAACACCGCAGCAACGCTCGCCACAAGCACCAGGATGAATACCAGCGACAACCGTAATATCGACCACGAGAGCACGAACTCAAGGCCCTCAGGCTGCTCGATCTTGTGCACAAGATCACCATCCGCATCAAGGCGCCCACCATCACCATGTAGCTGTCTCGACTCGGCGGCCGCGAGTCTGTGCGCCCAGTGCACGAACGCATACCTCGACTTGCCCATCGCGGGACGATGATAATGCGCGAGGATTTTGTCTTCGCCGAACGTGTCTTGCAGTCCTTTGAACGCCAGCTCACGCGGACTTCGGGGCGAGTGCAGCCAGCCGTAATTGGAATCAGCTGCTCTGCTCGCTGCGCCGGAGACTACGACTCTTTTCAAACTGCGGGCGCTGAGGAAGCGCCACGGCCCCGAGAGGCTGGCGTAGGAGTTTTGGAGTTGCTGGAAGAATTCTTTGTCGTCGAATTCGATGCCGTGGAAGTGTTTTTCTTTTTCTGTGGAGCCTAAGCTGCGGACGGCGGAGAAGCCGTTTGTTGCTGGGATGATGATTGTGGTGATGCGTCGGCGACTGTTTTTTTTGCTGGGCCGGATGCTGAGAGTGAGAACGCTTTCGATGTGGGGTGAGGGTGTGTTTGGATCTGGAGCACCCTCTGTGATGTGGCTGAGGTCTTTCCGGCGTAAGCCATCTGGGTAGGGTGTGCGGACCATGCTCTGCGGGAGCGAGCGCCGAGGCTGTGAGGTGTCGATCGGAGGTGGGAGGACATGGACTTTCTTCGAAGTGCCTGTGGTGGGCTGTTCGTCTTCTGGAGCGGAGAATTTGCGTATGGTGCCTGGGCTTCGTGGGTCATTTGCGAAGCGGAGCGATGCAGGGATGACGGAGGCTCTGTCGCCCATGGGTCCGAAGGTCTCGATTGTACGATCCAGAGTGTTTTCGTCTCGCATCAGCGACTGGAGGGTGATTTCGTGTGCGATTGCATGGGCTGATAAGATCTGGTCGACTTTGTTGGCGACGGGCGGAGGCATGACGGATGAAGATCGGTAGGCGGGCTCAGAGCGAGGTTCTATTGTGCTGTGTGGGCGTGCAAAGGCAGAGAGACGTGCAGGTCGAGGGTACTCGGGCGGGCTACTGCCATGCTCTCCAGGTAAAAGTTCAGTGACGGAGCCGTTAAATGATGTTGGTGTATTTGGCGTATCAATGTATCGAGAAGTCTGTTCTGGCACCTTGACTGGTGAGAGTCTTTGATATCCGTCACCTTCTGGCTGAAAAGAGCGACCTTTGCTCTGACAACGGGTGACGAGCGGTTCATTGGGAATCAGTTGAGGCCGAGAAGCTCTTCTTTTGGTTTGCGAATGTCGGCCTCTGTCGATCAGGTTGGCTTCCACTCCACTCGCTTCCCTGTCTAGTATGCCGGCAATGTCCTCCTCGCCATCGCTGGAGCTGGCGTCGAAGAAATCGGCAGTCCTCATGCCCAGGTCTGCTTGGCTATGTAAAGATTCCATCGGCATATCTGCCTGGCTGTTGAGAGATTCCATATGAAGCGTCGGATGTAGACTGCGGACTGGACTGGTAACTGTATGTGTGATATGAGGCGACCGACGCGGTGAGTCCGAGATACGCACGCCACCCTCGCCTGTAGATTTGATGACAGAGTCCATTGGGCAGAATTGCTGTTGCCCAGCGGCTAGTTGTGGCGTGAGGCAGTGTTACGACTGATCAGCTCGGTGCTTTCCAACCAGTTGTATCAACAACCGACTGTTTCGAAGGATGTTCTCTGGGAGATGCGTGACAAGGTCGGGCACCATCTAGTTGCTGTAGTCACAACAGCGGTGCGTAGGAATGCATCTGGAAATTGCACTGAAGTCCAATCCCGACGCCCTGGACGATGCGTTACACAACATCGTCCAATTACCCTAAGCGACGAACTTGCCACCACACAGGATGCACACATCGCATGCAGAGAAAAGTAGTCTTGCCAATGATATATTTGGCTCAACACCATCTTTTTCTGGCGCATCGCTTGTATTTTCCGCTCCAGCGCTCGCGTCCACTTCCATGTCTTCTTCGTGCGGCGGTTCTTCAACTTTTATGGTCTTGGCGTTCGACTTCTTAAACTCGGGCAGAGCTTCTTCGTTCAGATACAGAGCGTGACAGATTCGGCAACTTTTGCTGATCCCCGGTTCCATGATGGAAAGGAACGTCAATGTGCATCTTGAAAATTGGTGACCTCCAGCACATCGAGACCAGCGAAGGCTTTCGAGAACAATATTTTGATGGCAGATGTTGCAGGTCTCGACGAAAGATGTGCTGTCTACCATGGCAGGATCCAAAGCGCTCCCTGAATTATCCAGCTTAGCTTGGACAGAGCTGAGGATACCTCCGATCTTGAGACTAAGAGGGCTGATCTCGCACAGCTCAAACGGGAGGTTGAGTACAGATTTAGTGACGTGCTGGTATTGATGCTTGGTAAGCTGCAGTTTTGGCTGCCGCTGCATGACTATATCGGTCAGCCGATCCAGACGCTGGAAGAACATTTCATCGTCATAGTAGAGACGCGCTCGGACATTCGTCAAGCATGTGTGGAGATCTTCTGAAGTCATCTCAAAGTCACGGCCATCATCTTCGCTCCACGGGAAGGGTGGCACTGCGATTGGAAGAGACACTTCAAGCGTGTTCATTACTGCTTGTCTCGTGGCCTGTTTAATCTGTTCGTCGCCCTCAATTTCACCACCCCGACTGACGAATTGACGCAAGCCGTGTAGAATTGTCTCAGCAGATATGTCTTCAGATATCGAGCGGCCACCGTAAGAGGGAAAGGGTTGATCAGTGCTGTTGAAGTCCGACGTCAGAGCGATGACACTACGCTGCCCACTCTGTATAATATGAGCAGGACTGTCGTCGGGCAGCAGCGAGACGCAGGTCGCGACGACATCCCCGAGAGGCGAAGTTGTGATGCCCCAGGTTCGTTCTTGAACATTTGATCCAAGGTCGTATGAAGCGCTGAAGTTCGCCTTGCTTTCATGAATTGCGTTATGCCAATGAGACTCTTTGATATTGGTATCGTCCTGGAGTGATAAAGGTAAGGTCGATGTTGCTGTTGAGGCAGTCGATAGATGTGAGACGAAGTGTAGTGTTGACAGGGCATCGGCGTCCGCAGTGAATGCAAGGCCGGAAATCTCGTCCCAGCGTCCATCAAGGTGGTGGCTTCGTGGTTCATTGCTTGGGTCAGCTCTCGTATCGATGTTCATGATAGCGTCTGACCCGAAGAGCAGTAACGAGAATGTCTCGGGCACAAATTTCAGTGGGCCACAGGACGCAAGGTTTGCTGTTGGGTATTCCTGTGCTTCATCCAAAGTAATACGAGGCTCAGAATCGGTGGAGTGCTCGTATCGTGCATTACAAACGAAAAGACGACCACCAGCGATGTATGCGAATTTGGCGCCGTCGTTGGTATCCCAATCACTGAAAGCAAGGGCAGTGGCACCCATGACTGTAGGAGGGTTGTTCTGATAGGTTCCATCCTGGGGAGCCGGACCTTCAGATGAGATTGGCAAGTGGAACGCTACCTTGGCTTCCCACTTGAAGTTTTCCGGGGCCAAGACATCGTGAGGTGAAGTGACCCTCAGTATGAAGATGTCACCAGCATCAGTCGACACCACAAGGTAATGCTCACGCTGTGCAAAATGCGAGTCCAGTCGTGGATCGACCGAAGCGTACTTCCTGTGAACAGTAGGAACCCAAGCAAAGCTGCGAATTCTTTGCCTGACTTGCTTCATTTCGATGTCGTCTGTGATGCTGGTTCCATAATAGGCTTGTATGGTGTGATTGACGTTCAGACAGCGTTTCCATTTATCTCTGATATGCGGCTGTCCGACGCACTCCCATAGCACCAATACGTGATTCGAATGCAAGATCGCAAGCGCACATGTGCTGAACCGCGCGAGTCCGGGCGGTGACCAGTCGAGTTTGGTGACATGACGGAGCGACAATTCCTCTCCGATTGACCAGTTGACCGAACCGAGAGGCTCGGCAAATGGGATTTCTTTCGTAGTGAAAAGGTTCACTCGTTGTGCGATGCTGTCCCAGAGCAGACTATTTGGACCTTTCGTGCTGAGTCGCGGGACCAGAATGGCGATCGATTCGCCGCCTCCTACGGCGATCAAATTGTCTGCCGACCAAGCGAGGTTGTCGGTGCTGGTTGGCCAGAATGGGACATCAACGCGTGTCGTGGTCATGATTGCGATATGTCTCCAGAACTGTGTTGTATATCTGCTGTGTTCAGATGCACAGCGTGGCTGGCAAGCGCGCCACGATCAATGGAGTGGCCAGCAGCAAGCTCGCGTATCTTGTTGCCGTGTCGCTAGATGGTTCGAGTAGCAGCTTGTACCGACAAGAGTGTCAGTTTCAGTGTTTGTACTTGCTTTTACGAAAAGGAAAGATTTGGCGAGTTCTCGAGGCACGAATTGTTTTGCGATTGATGTTCTGGTCAATGGCAAGAAGTTCTTGAATGCGAGACGGACAATTCCGCGCGCGACTTCAACTCGTTCCCCCACACTCTCTCGCTCTCACGCCGTCGATCCGAAGGGGTCCATACCGGCCGACCAAGACGAACTGCCTACGGCCCACGAATACTGAAGGAGAGCAATCACAAAGTCACAGCAAGATGGTTCTCTCCTTCATATTAATCCAAAACAGGCAGTGCGTATAACACCTCTGATTGCGACAACTATTCCCACCCGCTAACCGCACTCCCTCACAGAGGCAAGACCCGCCTAGCCAAATGGTACAGCCCCTACAACGACGACGAGAAGATCAAGCTCAAGGGCGAGATCCACCGCCTCGTCGCGCCGCGCGACCAGAAACACCAGTCCAACTTCGTCGAGTTCCGCGGCGCCTCGAAAGTCGTCTACCGCCGCTATGCCGGACTGTTCTTCTGCGCGTGCGTAGACGCCAATGACAACGAGCTCGCGTACCTGGAAGCTATACACTTCTTTGTGGAAGTGCTGGATCAATTCTTTGGCAATGTGTGTGAGTTGGACTTGGTGTTCAACTTTTACAAGGTAAGCAGCGCGAGGCGCATAGACGGAAGGTTGCGGATGGAGTGCTGACTTTGTGCTTTATAAGGTCTATGCGATACTGGATGAGGTGTTCCTGGCTGGTGAGATTCAAGAGACGTCAAAACAAGTCGTGCTTACAAGGCTGGAGCATCTGGACAAGCTGGAGTGATGGAGGATGATTGGCTGATTAAGGAGGACACATACAAAGACGAGACATATTACAGCATGCCTTGGAACATGCACTGGCAAATGCCCGGATACGCTGCACAATTGTCACAGCAGGGCTTGAACCGCAAGGGGACGGTACAAGGCGCAGGGCTGCAACGCATCTACATCCGGAGCTGTGCGTACGACCACAACCGCGGCAGCTCGAGTGGAAGCGCGTATTGGAAAATACAGAATTATACTGGGTGCACAGAGGAGGATTTGGTCTGGAAAAGCGATCATGGGAAAGAAGTAAGACCATAAGGGGTGAAACTTGGTATGCGACTGCAGCTATGCAGACCATAAGCCGCGAATCACCAAAGAAGCGTACACAAGCAGGACGCGAATTACGAAGTCAAAGGTTATAAATCATTTGCTATTTCTGCAGTAGTTTCTAAGAATTGCCCGCCTGCTTGATACTCCTCCTGTCCTAAACGCAGACCAATTTGCCTGCTGGAGGTGGAGTGGCGAGCTTCTTTGAGGTCTCCGAGCTCACCTTGTGCTTCAAGTAAGCCTCCGAAGAAATCGGCATACAGCACAGTATGTGCCCGTCCCAAAACCATTCTTTAAAGCATTGCCCCGATGTCAATCCAGCCAGCCCATCCGGCTGCTCAAGCACCAGTGCCGCGAGCGACTTAAGTCGCCAACAGCTCAAATCCCTGTCGTGGTCTCAACTCAGAAATCTTCAATCGTCCAACTCAATCACCTCAACCTCCTTAGTCACCAACCCCTCCGTAATCAGCCTTCCCACCGAAGCCGGAGTCCCATCCTGCACAACCTGGAAAAGCACGAGCTTGTCGTTAAACAAGTCCAGCTCCTCCATACGGTCCTGGATCTCAGGCCTCTCGCCACCCATCATGAACACACCCTCAAGCATCGTAGTCGCGGCGTAGACCTTGCTCACAGTCTCCACAGTGGTCAGCCTGTTGCCTTTCATCCACGTGAAGTGCTCCTCTTTGCACGCGTTCTGCGGTTTGTGGCCAGGGTTGAGCACGCCGATCCAGTACCTGTGCGACGCGAGGTGGACGCGCGGGCGCAGGAGCTTGACTTTGTCGTGCCAGCGCTGTTCGCGGGAGACGGCTTTGGCGACGTCGCGAAGGTCGTCGGGGCCGAGCCAGACTTTGCCGTTGCCGCTCTGCGATTTGGGCTGAGACTTGGGTTCGGACTTGGGCTCGGATTTGACCTCGTTCTGGGAGGACTGAGTGGCCTCAAGCGGTGGTGTGGCTGGTGGTGTGCTGGCGCCACGAGTGCCGTCGCAGCCAGAGGCGTGCTGGTCTTGTTGGGAGGTGTTGAAGGATGTTTTGATGGAGTTGTGGTAGGCGGCGGCGTATTTCTCGGAAGCGCCGGCTGTGTTCACTTTGGTGGTCGCCTCGGGCTCGTAGTAGGAGTTTTGGTGGGCTTGACGGCTGAAGGCGAAAGGTGTGTAGCCCTGCTGAGCCGGCTGCACTGGTGCGTGGTTGTGGTTGAGAGTGCTCTCTTGGGACATGAAGGCGTCTTGGGTCGGAGCCAGGTAAGAAGAGTCGAAGGTGTAGGCATCGCTGGCGGCTGTGTTGTTGGGAAGCTCTGACTTGTAGTCATCCACGGGACCGTCATACTGTGCCTGATGCTCCACAGCGTCGGAGAACACATCCTCCTCCATTTCAAGGTCTTGATCAACGTCGTCAATAGGTTGGCCGAGTTCCTGCATCGCTGAGCGGAAGAAGCTGTCTGGGTCGTTAGGGTCGAAGGTTGCCATCTCTGCTACCTGCTACTGCTGCTTGTTGTGCTTCTTGGAGGTGGTGTGGAGGTAGGTAATGCTTTCGAGTATGGCAGGTGGACATGATTAAATATGTTAGCTTGTGGTATACTTTATGCATACCGATGTCAGTATTCACATGTTTTGCAATATTCACATGCACTTGACATCAATGTAGGTGGTAGGCGGTGAGCAGCCAAGTAGCCATGTGACTTTCAGTTGGCTGTTTGTCCTTTCACGAGCTTCGCCTTACTTGTTGACAAAGTTGCTTCTCTCTTGGCCTTACTTCTTGCTAAAGCTACGTATCTTTTTCACTCGACTCTCTTCACCATTCCCTCACTTCCTTGCTCTGTTTCTCACGGACACCTTCATCAACATCACTCACAAGCGCTCATCCAGCGCATACAGATATCAGCAAACACAACACCAACATCACCTACCATGGCTGAGAAGACTGCCGCCAAAGGTTGGACCGACGCTGAGAAGGTAAGAGAAAGCATCACCACGACTGAGACATGCTGGACTCCAACTCACATCATACAGGTCGGTCTCTTCCTCCAGATCATCGCCAGGGCTGGTCCGATTCCGTGGCCTGAGCTCACACTCCCGGAAGGCCGTACCACAAAGGCGTGCCAGGTCATGGTCGACAAGGAGAAGCAGAAGATCAAGAAGGCGCGCGAGGCGGCAGGCGAGGACGTCTCCGACTTGAACTCTCCGATGGTATGTCATGGCTTCATCAGTCAACTCGAACCTCACTGACACATTTTGCAGAAGCGCAAGGCCGTTGACACCGAGGGTGGCAAGGCCAAGAAGGGTCGCAAGAGCAAGGCCGCCGCCGCCGCCGACGAGGGTGACGATGACGAGGAGCCCGTCCAGGAGAAGAAGGCCAAGGATGGCAAGAAGAAGAAGGCTGTCAGGGCCCAGACCGAGGAGGACGAGCTGGTGAAGGAGGAGAACGCTGAGGACGACGAGTAAGCGGCGACATGCTTGCACGTTGACGGCGACATACTCTGTTCTCTTGGATGAGCGTTCTTGGGCATTGGGTGCATCTGCATTCCATCGACTGCCTACATTGCTTTGACTTACTATCGATCCTCACGGCATTATCGTGTATCAAATACTCTGATTAAAGAAGAAAATGTTCTTGATGCCTCATGCAAACGCGTGAACACGAACGTGAAGTTGCCTCGTCGGCGTTACCTTGATGGAGAGAGCTCTTGGCGTGAAGTCTGATCTTTGAAACATCTTCTGTCCTCAGTATCGCTGCACGGGCATAATACCCATCCATCTTCTCTCCGTTCAATTCTCTCACTCGCCCTTTGGCTCATTCTTGTGAGCCTGTCTGGATGCTTATCGGCTCGTCTGCGAACCTGAGGATCGCAGCGCAAACCTGGCGCAACGCTTTCGCGTCGTCATCTCGAAGTCTTACAGCACCGCATTCGCCTTTCAGGCCATTTGGATCACTCTTTCCCGCAGCAGATACTGCGCGCATTACACGCAAGCTCACAGCTTTCTCTATCACTGCACGCGCATTCTCTAGCAAGCAGTTTACGGATACTCGCATAAAGACCGCCACCATGGATCACAACCACGCTTCCAAGCGCAAAGCGTCTCACACTCCCAAGAACGACCGACCCATGAAGCAAGTACGACAGGACGCGCTTTCGCCTCCGCCACCGATGGCAACGAACGGTGTCTCCGCAGATGTGTCAGCCAACGACACGCCAAACGAGTACGCATCTTCCGATAATGAGGAGGTAGAAGAGCTGGTGCATGCTGCAACTACAGAATCGGCGGAGTGGCAGGCAACCATCGAGAAGGTCGTCAAGAACGTGGTCAGCATCCACTTCTGTCAGACTGCCAGTTTCGACACCGACGCGGCACTCTCGAGTGAAGCTACTGGATTCGTGGTGGATGCTAAGAGAGGATACATTTTGACAAACAGGCACGTGGTCGGCGCTGGACCTTTCTGGGGATACTGCATCTTTGACAACCATGAGGAGTGCGATGTGTACCCGGTCTACCGTGACCCTGTGCACGATTTCGGTATTCTGAGGTTCGATCCCAAGGCTGTCAAGTATATGGCCCTGGACCAGTTGGAGTTGCGACCAGATATGGCCAAGGTTGGCTCGGAGATTAGGGTGGTGGGTAACGATGCCGGAGAAAAGCTCAGTATCTTGTCGGGTGTGATTTCAAGATTGGACAGGAATGCGCCAGAATACGGCGAGGGATACAGCGATTTTAACACAAATTACATCCAGGCTGCGGCAGCCGCGTCAGGTGGATCTTCGGGATCGCCTGTTGTGAACATCGATGGTTTCGCGATTGCGCTGCAAGCTGGTGGAAGAGCGGATGGTGCCGCGACGGATTACTTCTTGCCTTTGGACAGACCCCGGAGAGCTTTGGAATGCATTAGGGCAGGCAAGCCCGTGGATCGCGGAACGATCCAAACACAATGGATGATCAAGGCGTTCGATGAGTGCAGGCGTCTGGGTCTCAGCCCTGACTGGGAGGCAAAGGTTAGAGCGGAATTCCCCAAAGAGACCGGCATGCTGGTGGCTGAGGTAATTCTTCCTGATGGACCGGCGCATACACATCTCGAGGAGGGCGATGTTTTGGTGAAGGTCAACGGAGAACTTTTGACTCAGTTCACGCGTTTGGACGCAATCATGGATTCCAGTGTCAACCAGAAAGTCAAACTTCTTATCCAGAGAGGTGGACAGGATGTCGAAGTTGAGCTTGAAGTGGGTGACCTTCATGCGATCACTCCTGATCGATATGTCTCTGTTGCTGGCGCATCTTTCCACGACCTGTCTTACCAGCAAGCCCGTTACTACGCTGTCACGCTCAAGAACCCTGGTGTGTACTGCTGCGAAGCTACTGGATCCTTCCGATTCGACGGCTCTGAGTTCGGATGGTTGATCATAACGATCGACAACAAGCCTACTCCTGACCTTGACACCTTTATCGAAGTCATGAAGGCAATTCCCGATCGCAGCCGCGTCGTCGTAACTTACAAGCACCTGCGCGACATGCACACTCTCAATACGAGCATCTTGCTTGTCGACAGACACTGGAGCAAGAGCATGAGGATGGCTGTCAGGAATGACGTGACTGGAACTTGGGACTTCACTGACCTCGCCGAGCCTGTCCCACCTGTCGCCCCTGTTCCTAGGAAGGCCAACTTCGTCAAGATGGAAGGTGCACAACATCCCGCCGCCGTTGATATCATCCGTTCGTTTGTCAGAATCGGCGCAACCATGCCTTTGAGGATCGATGGTTTCCCTAGATCTCGCAAGGTTGGCTTCGGTCTGGTCATTGACGCTGAGAAGGGTCTCGTTGTTGTCAGCCGTGCAATTGTACCATACTACATGTGTGACATCAGCGTGACTATCGCCGACAGCGTCATTGTTGATGGCAAAGTCATCTTCATGCACCCTCTTCAGAACTACGCCATCATCCAGTATGACTCCAGCTTGGTTCAAGCACCTGTCAAGAGTGCCAAACTCGCCGAGCGCCCAATCAAGCAGGGCGAGGACACCATCTTCTTCGGTTTCAACCAGAACTATCGCCCCGTCGTCGCCAAAACCACCGTCACTGATATCACGACTGTTGCCATCCCAGCCAGCGCATCTACACCTCGCTACCGTGCTGTCAACCTCGACGCCATCACTGTCGATACCAGCCTGAGCGGGCAATGCGGCAGTGGTGTGCTCGTTGCCGAAGACGGTACTGTTCAAGCCCTTTGGCTCACCTACCTCGGCGAGCGTACTGGTCACAGCAATAAGGATGTTGAATACCACTTGGGCTTCGCTACTCCTGCCCTTCTACCTGTCCTCGACGAGATCAAGCTTGGCAAGAAGCCTAACCTTCGTATTCTCAACCTCGAGACACAGACTGTCCAGATGTCGCAATCTCGCATCATGGGCGTCTCAGAAGAGTGGATCGAGCGTGTTGAGCGCGAAGATCCAGAGCGCCACCAACTGTTCATGGTCCGCAAGGTCGATGCCGGCAACGTTGGCGGTCTCGCAGAGGGCGACATCATTCTCACGTTGAACGACAAACTCATCACTCGCGTTTCGGACCTCGACATCATGTACAGCAACGATGTTCTGGACGTTGTCGTCGTGCGCAAGCAGCAAGAAGTCCGCTTGAGCGTCCCAACAGTCCCCACAAGCGAGCTCGAGACTGATCGCGTCGTGGCCTTCTGCGGTGCCGTCCTGCACCGTCCTCACCACGCCGTCCGCCAACAGATCAGCAAAATGCACAGCGACATCTACATCACAGCCCGCATGCGTGGTTCGCCAGCGTACATGTACGGCCTGGCACCGACCAACTTCATCATGGCCGTCAATGGCGTGCCTACGCTTGACCTGGAGTCTTTCATCCGCGAGACGAAGAAGATCCCCGACAACACATACTTCAGGCTCAAGGTGCGCACGTTCGACAACGTGAACTGGGTCGCTACGCTGAAGGCGAACTACTCGTACTTCCCTACCGTTGAGTTTGCCAAGGACGACAGCGTAAGGGAGGGATGGAGGAGAGTGCAGTATGAGGATGGTGTGGCGAAGAAGGGTGTTGGAGAGGCTTCGGGCCATGAGGAAGTTGAGGCTGGAGAGGATGGCATGGAGGAGTAGGAAAGCATCGATCCAGCATTGTCTTGATAGACTTGTAAACACAATTGTACAAATACAACATTATGCCCACTGGCACGTTCTGAGCTTCTTCTTGAGCCTTTCCTTGGTCGCTGAGGTGGTGAATGTTCGGGCATGCGACCTATCATTTTCCAACAAGCGGACCCATATCACGAGGAGATTTCGAATACCGAGCAAACTCTTCAAGCAGTGCCTTTGGCTTCAGCTCCTCTGCCGGATCAAGAAGCTGATCTTCAGGAACATCCTGGCCATCAACGCCAGTGTAAACTTGGCGCTCCCTGGTCGCGTCTTCTTCCGACAAAAAAGGAGCCCGAGCATCGACAAAGGTCTGAACTTGCTCCGAGGTCAGGCGAGCTGCGTCGACGATCGTGCCGTCTTCTAAGTAGGCACGATAGACTCCGTCTGGGTCTACCATGGCAAAGCCGGGGCGGCCGTTGAAATCAGTCAATTTGGGAAGGTCGGCGAGCGGGTTGGAGGTTGCAATCATGCCGTCCTGAGACACCGAATTGTCTAGTCAGCATCGCAAAGTGGAAATCGAGCGCCACTGTGACGTACCGTTCATGCTGCTAGACTTTTAGAGAAGATCATAGCGATGGCGGTGGAAGTGAACGCGGTGAGTTTCATGGTGCAAATCTTTCGAATGGAGGGTTGTAGACAGAGTTGTGCAAGAGGGCAGACAGCATGCTAAGCTTCAGCTAATCACACGATCGCACAAGCGACGTGTAAGTGAGTGGCTGAGTTCTTGGAGTTTAATACTGCCGATGAGCATGATATATTGGGACACAGTCGCCAAGTACAGCGGATTGAAGGATTTCGCAGAGAGCCACCCGCATACATGATGCATCAAGGGCCGTCACAGACTTGGAAGTGGAATGTTGACTACACAATGGTGATGAACAGCAAACCTAAAGTCAGCCATTCAAGTCCCTAAGCTTGCGTGGTATCCGCCTTCTTGCCCCTCCGACTCCGAAGAATGAGTTTCCATCCTTTTCTATGCCACGCCCACCAGCTGCCAACAACCAGCAAGGCCAGAGGCAGAGCAAGCGCTACGTAGAGCCACCACTTAGCCCCATCCAGCATAGACATGCTGAACACTGAAGACAAGAATGTCCCAGGCAAGAAGAGCGTAGTCAGTGCAGCGATCTTTTTCATTGCGGTCCCATCAGCTTTGGCTTCTCGTGCGATGGTCGTACTGGTCGTTGCGTCTTGTTGCGTGACGAAGTTGAAGACCTTTCACATCAGTCAGTTTTGTACTCTCCATAATGGGGGAGAAGGCTTACGAGGTTCAAGGCAATATCCTTCCGCGACTTGTAGCTCACCAACCACCGCTTTTGCGACTAGGCAGACTCCAACAGAAATCGCAGTGAGTCCGAAACCTTCATGTTGCCATCTTCGATCGGGTTTGGGCCGAGCAGGGTACAGTATCGGTCGTGAGCGAGCTGCATGCGGCGCACAATCATGGCAGTCATCTCCGCGCCCGCGGTCACAGAGTCAATTTCTTGTGAAATGACATGCATTTCAATGGTCATGTCCTCCGGCTCAGCTCTCCCGCGCTCATGTAGTGGTTTCGATGAGTATACGTCGACAAGGTCAAGCTGGTCGTAAAGACTTCCTCTCAAAGGTGTGATGACGGATTTCGCATCCAGGAAGATCTCATGAAGCACGAGGCAGTGTATCATGAAAGGGTCTTTCGTATCTGGTAGGCCTCCTGAAGCGAAGGACGCGCAGATCCGCCGCCGTATATCTCCAAGTCGAGAATGGGTTCTGTCGGTCATCACGACGTAAGACGTTGTACGATCTGCAAGGTTGTGTGTCATGTAAACACTCAATGGCACATCTTTTGTGTGTATGTGCCATCTAGGGTGCTGGCAAAAGAATTCTGGGTCACTAACAGTAAGCTTGCCGCATTGAAATCAGGCCACAGCACTCACCAAGCTTTCCAGGTACCGATTGCTGAACAAGAGACGCAAAGTCTCCAGGAGCCCAATAATCTGGTTCTCCCAGCATCAAGCTCACAACTTGCGGCGAGACCTCAAACGTCTCTAAGAGCTGGTGCGTTCTTGCTACAGTGAGGCTTAGTTTGCATCCGAAGGTAGTTTTGTCGGATCGTTCAATATAGCAAAAACTAGATTTTGGCAGTCAGGATCGAAGCCAGCCCAGCAATCTAAGGAAGGCACATACAGCACTCGGACTAGAACTGACTGGTTGGGAAGAGTATTCCGCACAGTCTGATTCTGTGTCAGCGATATGATGAGAATTTAATACTGTGCATCTCAAATCCATTCCGTATGTATCGTGAGTCGAATGGTTTTACGTTGAGGTATGATTGACACTCGGGCTCGGTAGAGATCGATCGTTCCACGATCTTGTCGTTGATCACTTCAAGTACGTTCAACTGGCTGTCCAGAGAATAGTTTCCTGGATTTGACATCATGCTTTGATAATATCCAACATCGTGTATTGCTCCGATCGTTGACGATATTGACGAGGGATAAGAGTTGTGGTTGACACTGCCAGCCACTACAGGCACATAGCTGCTGGCTCTCCTCATTCCCGTAGCCTTGCGAGGTTTAGACATCCTTGCCATCATCATCTGGCTTGTGGTGTTTTGTGGCGTTTTATGCCGCTGGGTAATAGAAGCCAGTTTGAGGGACTATTGAGCAAGACCAAAGGCAAAAGGAAGACACGGGGGAGATACTTGAATCTTAGAGATCAGGCTGAGATTCTTGGATATCAGGGAGACAAGGCTGGAATACACTGGCCGGGTGGCGCCCGCGAGATACCGTGCGACGGCAATGTCACCCGCAAGGCTGTGGCAAGAAGACCCAAACCCTCGTCTACTTAATGCATCAAAAGAGCATAGAAGAGAGCTTTGTCAAGAATATGGAAATACATCCTTGTTGCGTAGCTGTCGAAGGCCCGCAAAACCGTGTTGTAACAAGAAGCCAAATCGCAACAGAAGCAGTATGCGATGATGTCTCGGTGAGGCTTGAGAGACGCCACATTTAGGCAAATATTTAGGCAAATAGCACGCAGGTGGGCCTCATCGTCGGTTCGGAGAGGCGGCGTAAAGCCTTCAGATCATCATGTTAAGCGGGAGAGCGCAGGCAACACTGCTAAGCGCTCACCTACCTCCTTAGAGGTTATGCAGCTTCTATGTTCCTATGGAGACCGCCCGAGCGAACCATGACGTGTTGGTTGTTGTTGTTCCAAGTTTCAGTTTCCGATTCGTATTACCTAGAGATAGTGGGTAGTCATGCACAAGTCGGCATTTCAGACCTTGCAATCCAATAGCGTCCCAGTAAAATACGTGTAATCCAGAATCGAAATCAGCATCCAAAGGAGCAGCTCTCTAGTACATACTGAAAACGCATGGCATCAGAAGGATAGCCTAGTACGTACTATCGCATATACCTTGGTATTGCCCAGTCTTCCGTATGATCAGGCTCAACGATCTTGTAGAGGAGTTTTAATCTTTTTGTCGAATTCTTTGCCAAATGCCAATCTCCGCTCCTCGCTCCGAAGGTCACATTCTCACACTTCGAAGCCAATTCTCGAAGGCAATTAAATGCATGATTTTACTGTCGACGCACTTACACTACTATTTCCAGGTTCCTAGAACGTCAGTACATAGTTGTCACCAACCCGTGCCTAGGAAGAACGCGATACTGCTTTTGTAGTAAAACATACAGCAGGTGGTTCTGGATGTCGAGTCGCAGCACCTGATTCCGCTTCTAGGAAACGCTATCTCTAGCTTCTAGGCTGAAATCCTATAGTCTCCACAAGCGCCGTTGTTAACAATTTGATTCTACAGGATCAAAGCGTTCCTCACCCACCGACGCTGACTCTTTAATAGATATTTATCCTCGTCTAAACATTGTGAGGCGTATATTGTTAGCTTGGTCTGCTAGAAGGCTACAGTAGAACCTCGCTATACCAATAGGGGTTTATGCAGTGTTTTTTAATCGCTATATAGAGCATATCGCTATGTTGAGGGGCCATCGGGAGTACCTGTTAGTATAAAAAATGACTGAATATTAACCTGTTTGAGGCCTTTGAGATGCCTCTGCTGCACCACCTTCTTGTACCTCTTAATCCAGCGAATATACTCAGCATTGTAGTTATCTAACTGCATCTCACCAAGCTTGATGCTTTGTAGTAGGCGTAGTACTTGTTGTAGCAGTACCTGAGGCTGTATTTCGAGTGCCTCCTCATCTAACTCCTGCTTATCCACAGGGCTGCAAAGAGCGATAATATGACTGTCGAGGTCCTTAGAGGTATCCCTAACCTCCTCCTCAGGCACGTTGAGCAGTGCAGTGACGTCTATTATCTGGCGTACGCGGTCAGTTTGCTGCAGTCGTACGAGCTGTTAGCGGAGCTCGTTCAATGCCTCATCCTCAGGTAATATAGCAGTACTTGGTGTCAGATTAACAGTCGAATGAGACTAGCAATTGGCAATCGTCTTAGCCGTAACTTCATCCCACGCACAGATGCACCACTGCACTGCTTTGAGGACGTTCATTGTGTTAAGAGCGTTATAGCTGACCTCGTGTTGTTTAAGTATATAGCCAATCCAGTGCTTGCGGTATCTCGCCTTAAACGAGTTAATAATGCCTTAGTCCAAAGGCTGCAGTTTGCTCGTAGTATTTGGCGGTAACTAATAGATCTCAGTGTTGATTAGGCCAGAACTAAGAGGCATTGCTTTAAGCTCTATAACTGCGCACTCATGAGCACTGAAGTTATCTAGCAAAAGGATGACCTTACAGCCTGCTATAAGGTTGTCAAACCAACAGAGCCATTCAACCATTATCTTAGTAACCATCCATGCCTTTTTGTTCGTACGCTACTTCACTCCTAATAACTCGACATCGTACAAATGGACAGCTCCAAAGCAACGTGGCTTCTTAGATTTAGCGATAATCTATATTGGCAGTTTGTGAGAGCTAGTCGCGTTGCACGCGTGGTGTACTGTTATCCTGCTCTTTTGCTTCTTTACGCCTGCGTGTGCTTGTGTTGCTAAGCCTCGATCAGGTACCATCTTCCAAAAGAGGCTAGTTTCGTCGCAGTTGTACTGATCAGTAGGCGCGTATTGCGCGACTCGCGCCTAAACTCGAGCCTGCAAAGGAGAGGTTAGCTAACTGCTGTATAGGCTCGTACCTCACTTACTTACTAGCTCCGCAGCCATTTCAGTGTTATTTACGCTCCCTGCTTCGCCATGGCGCTTCCACGATTTGATGCCGTATCGCTGCTTGAACTAAGCAAGCCAGCCTTCGCTGAACAAGGGCTCCAGTAGGCCGTAATATTGAGGTAGTTGGTGCTAAAAGAAGCGAGCTTTTGACCTTATAACCTCGCCAGTAATAACAAGGTTGGTGCTACTCTCGTGCGCGAAGAACCACTACGAGAGCGCGTGCTCAAGCACAGGGTAGGCCTGCAGGCGTTGCTTCTTACTCGCTGCTTACGAAGGAGTAATCTGCTTGTCAAGGTGGCTATACTAACTGCTAAGGACCTCACTTACTATTGCCTATCAAATAGGCTTACCAAAGGACTCCTCAAACTATACGCAAAGGCGCTGTTGAGATAACACTGGATTGGCAGCATACTGCTTGCGCAAAGCGACCTTCTCATTAGCTGTAAAAGCGACCCTTTTGGTAGGAGGCATTCTCAATATATAACGATAGCTACACTAAAGATTGGTGAAAAAGAACGATATCGGTGGTAGGCGCGATTATCGGTAAGTTACATACAAAAAGTGGTAGTGCAGGCCGAGATAATCGCTAAATCGCGATTATCGCTATGCCGGACCACTGTTATAGCGAGGTTCTACTGTACTATCAGAGACAGCTAGAAGTCAAAGGACAAACAGTCCCTTTTTATACGATCTTCTATTATTCCAGCCCTTTGATCACGGGGGCGCCATAACGACGAGACTCTACGTATTATTATTTATTCCGCTATCTACTTGCTATTAAGGTGGAACTCCGCTAAGCTGGCCATCTGTTGATGATCACGATTGCTCAGGTAAAGGAATAGCCCCCAACTAGTGATAAAGACGGCCGCGAGAGCTACGAAGGCCAGATATCCTTTCAACTCATCGCAGTGACAGTCACGCAATGTGAGGAATTGCAACCGCTTACACCCTTAAAGCAAAATCTCATAACAAAGAGACGCACCTGGATCATTTAGGTTGCTGGATCGTAGTCTACTGCCATATTTCGACGACAAGGTTAATGGAGAACGATATCCAAGCATAGATCCGCCGAAAGCGAGAACAGCTTCACCATTTCGTGTTTATCGTAGACATGACTTTCCTTTATACGATGAACACATGAGTATCGCCGCTACTCAAGAAAAGCTGAAGTCCTGCTCCAATGTCGTGCCTGTTGCTTTCAGCGATAGCCATTCCAACCCGTCGATAAGTGTTTCTCAAATCGTGCACGGGCTGCAACACCAGACCGAAGTATCTGGGGCAGCTATTGTCCTGAATCGAAGTGATAGACTCGAAACCCACTTGATGTCGGACATTGGACCCGTCGTGGTATGCCAAAAGGAGACAGGCGAATTCGCTATCATGGGGCCAAGACTCGGGATTGCCATCAGGATGGAAGACAGCGAGCCCATCGAGCTCACCATGCAATGGAACCAGGTCACGCATCGGTCCAAATCTCAAGGACATCAAAGTGCTATCCCCTAGTTTGCATTGTAGCATCCTGCCAGTGACGGAGATTGTACCTGCGATAACCTCACCAAACTTGTCTTCTCCGGCCAAGATCAGCTCTTTAGGGGAGACATCCACACAAAATGCGATGACCCCGTGCTTGACGGCACTGATATTGCCCTTCCAGGCAGCCCATGGCATATGATTTTCGTGCTCAGGAACATCTGTGAGAGGATACCTGTATGATCTCTCTGTTGACATCCACGACCATGATGGCCCAGGATATCTTGCTGGATTGAGTGCACGCTTTGTGACATGGTCTGTAGCAAGCCAGGTAAGCCCAAATGCCAGATCTTTTTGCCAAAGCCCTGCTAGGTATTCATCCCCACCGCCACTCACAAAAGTGCGTGCTAGTCCAGAGACGGATGGTAGCTTGTCTTTGCCTTCAGTCAAACTGCAAAGCCCAATGGTATCCATGGTCGAATACCAAGCTGTAAGGCCTCCGGGCAAGAACATAGATTTGTCTGCTCGCCAGTCCGGTCCATCGCGCGCGTAAATTCTCGTACGCTTGACTGGATACCTTAGCGTTTCGAAGTTCGTGGCTGTGTTGCACTCAAAGTATGCCTGCTTTTCGCCAAAGTACAAAACTCGTCGAGATAGCAAGCGTTCTTGAACTATCCATGCCCGCTTGTCGATGAAGCATGGGTTGGATCGAGAAAGCGGGAAAGGATACATCTCTACTCCAAAGCCAACTTTGAACTCTCTTGAGCCATTGCAAGGTCTGAACGAAAGTACATTATCGTCTCCAAGCGGGTAAGAACATCGATGATGAAGAAAGCCCGCGTACGCGTCTTTTGCTGCCGGTCCAGTTATAGTAAGAGCCGACTGAGAGTAATATTTGCCCATGCGCATACTCTCAGTTTGCCAGTCACGTTCATCTCCTTGTACGATGCAGAGGCTATCGATCCACAGATAGCGAAACCCCAGTTTCCGAACAACGGTGATGGCGTCTTGAAAAGTTTGTGGCAGCTCAGAGATCGAGATGCGTATCATCCGGCTGCTTAGATTGATTGCGGTCGTCAACGGGGGCTTCTTAGCTCCCCAACAGTGACTCAGGGTGACGTACTGGCCTTTTAGCCCTTGGGACTGAACTAATCGTGGGCTGAGTTCCGCAGTGCCACAATATATGAGGCGTGTTGGAAGCTCAGTATCTTGGATCTCGCCACAGTCTTTGTGAGACGAGGAGCATGACTGGATCCATTCCTTCGCAAGATCAATCGAAGGAGGTCGAGGAATTGGCCGCTCGGCTATGGATTCAGCTGGACCACTTATTGGGAACACACGTATGTCAGCCCCAGATCCCACGCCTACAGACTCTGGACCACCAGGCATCTCGATTAGATCTCCGAGTGTGCTGCTGAAGGCAGCAGGAGTCTTGAAGCGTTGATATCTCAGAACCTCAGTAGCCCTCTGAACCGGGGATTGTTCTTGATGAAGGTCCGCTCCGAACGCGAGAAGATAGAATGGTAGATCGCCGACTTCGTCCATGAGCTGGTGTCTTGCAACGAACTCAGCCCCGATGTGGCTCTCCGTTC
>Ga0265797_10001300_pt1 | contig 44129 bp, 37 predicted proteins | sample P2T30metagenome_FD_192433 | JGI IMG/M metagenome (GOLD analysis project Ga0265797, IMG submission 192433) | Plant litter microbial communities from East Loma Ridge, Irvine, California - P2 T30 | ecosystem: Environmental > Terrestrial > Plant litter > Unclassified | place: USA: California...
TAGCCCCCCCCCCATCTTCAGCATTCACTTCTAAATCAGCCCAATCTCTAGTCTCCAAATATCGCAGGTCTCTTCCACCTAATTTTGGTACAATCAGCATTTTCGCTTTCTTAAATCATTAACTAAATCATTAAAAATCCTCCTCAATTTCCATGTAGAAAACCCCCGTCCAATTCCGGCCCACACGCTCCGCGGAGCAACATGGTCCAAGCCCCAAGGGGCCACGCCTGTCAAAACCGCGGTACCGAATACGCGCGCCACAGCCCGTACTCGGCCAGGATAGGTAAGAAAGGCAGTAGAAGAAACGAAAAGCGTGGATTACGGTGTGGAAATACGGGATGGCGGTGTTTCGGAACTGAGACCATGCGTTCAAGCGATCGAGAGAGACAGAGACAGAAAGACAGAGAGAGACAAGAAGTTTGAAATCAGCACATGATACACATGCACAGCGACCCTTTTGCCTATATTTATAAAAACCAACAAGCGCGTGAAAAAGAGAGAGAGAGAGTATGGTAGAATTCTTGATTCGCTGGGTTATTCTTGCGTGCAACGTACAGTTTTCTTTTCCCTCTTTCCCTCTCTTTCTCTCTTCACATGATGTATATTGGGAAGGGTGTTGGTGTATGTGTGCAAGGTTATTTTGTTCGCGGTGACTCGTTCTCGACTCGATCTGCGGTTCGTTCTCGGTCTCAATCTCGCTTAGTGTAACATGTCGCAGTGTCAGTATAAAGGCGCGTACCACGTTTCCAACGAGAATTATTCCAAAAGAGGTAAGATGGCGTGTACTCTGTTGATTGCAGTAGCACAAATGGAGAATAAAAAAGAATTAAACTGACCGGCGTTGCATTAAAAAGGCGCCTGTGGTTGAGGGTTAGGATGCTGGTCGAGGAAACGGTGTAGCATTACTCGACTACGCCGCTCGTTGATGGAATAGAACCTGAAGTCGTGCTCTTTTAACGAAGAATATGTTGTTGACAGCAATGTTGAACATATGGTAAGTAGCGAGCAGAAGACTAGAGTTTGGAACTCAGGGCGCGTGTAGGTGGTTTGTTTTGGAAAAAAAGGTTACTTTTTGGGGGCAAGACACATGTTGGTATGTGACCGTCAAGAGTACCAAACAAACGCCTGTGAGAATGGAGGGAAATTGGAGGCTCAAAGGGGTAGTTCGACATGTTAACCATGGATTCTAGATGTAAATCGTGGCGTTTATACTATTGAACAAGCAATTTGAGCTTTTCATTCACACTGCTTCCGTCCCTCCCTAGCAACACTCACAGCATATTCGCTTCCAATACTCGGTGTACAGTCCCATGTACACATAACCATGTCGCCTACTGTCCCAACAAGATCTTCAACGCTTCCACTCCCACGCCCAAAACCTCCTGGCTCCTACTCTCCTTCAACACTACCTTCAGCGCCTCCACCGCTCCCTTGTCCTTGCACTTGTCCTTGCCCTCGTCGACTTCGACAACGCTCCGCAGGGAAACTACACCACGATATCGTATCCCCTCGTCTTCATCCTGGCACAGACCTATCAGCCACTCGACATTCTTATCCTGCTTGAGAAACTCAATGACTGCAAGATCGACGGAGAGCAGCATAGCTAGTGCGCCGCCCGCCGCCGATCGCGTGGCACTGTCATCCACGTCCGTCATGGCGAGGAGCAGATGGAGTCTGTGTTTAGCACGGGGTGAAGCGTCGACAAAATTTCCGATGCAGACGGGTGAGGCCATGAGGTTGCAGATCAGCTCTGTGGCTGCGCGGCGGATCATGGTGTTGTTGCTTAATAAGAGATCGTCGACGACGGTGTCGAAGGATTGGCGGATTATATGGTCTTGGGTGCTGCGATCGAGGGACGCGAGGTTGGTGAGTGCGAGGAGTGCTTCAAAGGCGTGGAGCTGCCAGGTCGAGGACTCGGTGCGGGTTAGTTGGCTGAGGAGGGGTCGGATGGCTGAGGTGCTAGGAAGGGCGGCGTTGAAGACGTGCGAGGGATTGATACTAATGAGAAGGCGGGAGAGGGCTTGCGCGGTTGTGGCGAGCGCGCCTGGCGGGAAGGGCGTGGTGCCTGTGGTGGAGGAGTCATTGGTAGAGGAAATGTGCTCCCAGATTTGAATGAGTAGTTTGACAGCGCCTTGTTGCGCCATGATGCCCCGGCTTTTGGTGTCTTTGGATAGACTCAGCAGGACGAGGCTGCTTTGCGTGAGGATCGATGGTGAGCCTTTCTTGCAGACCTGCACGAGCAGGGGAACGACGCCGGCGTCAAGGATGCGTTTGCATCGTATTGCGACATTCTCGTCATTGAGGAGTTCGTCGGGATCAGCTGGTTTCTGCACGTTGGCATAGGCTTTCAGCTGCGCCATGCGCTTCTCTTCTTCCGACTGCAAGGGCAGGTATTGTGTGATGTTGACAAAGATGGTAAGGCCACCAAAGATGATGTTCTTGGGTGAGTTTGCATCGCTCATTGTCTCTACGAGGCGTTTGAGGAACTTTGGCGATTTGGATAGATCCTCGCGGACCTTGGGCTGAAGAGAAGCGTAGGCGAGACCTTCCACAGAGTCCTGCTTGGACGATGTGTCACCGCCGATGACCATGGATTTGAAGCTCGCAATCAGATCGCTCTGGTCCACCTTCTCTGCCCTCACGATCCGCGGTCCATCTTCCGACGGTTGCTCCTCGCCCAACTTGACCAGTATGAGTGCAGCTAGGTTGGCTCGTTTCTTGTTTGGACACTCTGCAACCATGTCCTCTAGCCATTCCCGACAATGCTTGCTGATTGCCTCTCGGCAGTTCTTGTCTACGCATGCTGCGCTAATGAGGTCGAGAGTGGCTTGTTCCAGGTTGTGTGATTTCTTGCTCCGCACCCTGTCCACCAACGTACTGACAAAGCCATCCGTAAGAAATAGTGCGGCAGCAGCTGTGACAGCAACTGGAAAGATGGCGGCTGCGGCAGAAAAGGCTATGACAAGATCGTTCGCTTCTCCTTTTTTGGCTCGAGCAGTGACGAACTTTGAGATGAGCTCTCCGGCAGTATCAGGCGCAAGCTCAAACAACTTGATACTTGCAAGTGTCGCCTGACTGCGTAGACTGGCCGGCAGTCGGATGTCGAGCGACGACAATATGACGTCGAAACTATCTGCATCAATGATGCCCTTGAGATGCTCAGCATAGTGAGCAAGCAGCTGCGCAATACCCTTCATTGCGCGTTCCGGATGCTCAAGCGCTTCTTCCATCATCATAGCCAGGCTGAGCATAAAGATATCTCGGTGGCCCGTCTTGAAGGATTCATCGTCTGGCCAGATGGCGCGGTTGAGCAAGACCTTGAGCAAGCCGTCGATGGAGTCGTCTCCCCGCTCAAACATCTCATAGTAGATGCGCGTCGGCTGCTCCCGGACGGCTCTCGCAAGCCACATTTGAGCTCCAGGATTCTGCAGTAGTTCGCCTGAGACATGGTCTAGAATGTCATCCTCGCCCTTGAAGTCGAAGAGAATATCCATTGCCTGTTCCGCCTCTTTCTGCGTCGGCTCATGCGTTCTGATGGCTTTCAGTGCCTTGTCCCCATCATGTTCATCCCGGCTCTTGACCCAAGCTCTGCAAATACCCAGTAGCTCGCTCTTGTCCTCCTCTTCCTTCAACGCCACCCATGCTTCTTTGATCTGCGGGTGCTCGGGTGCAATCGTACTAGCTTCGCGTAGATGGCGAGCTGCAACAGCCAACTCGCCCGCTTTGGTGCTCTCCCTCGCCTTCTCCGCCAGTTGCAATGCTCGTTCCTCCTCCGATGATGTAGGCATAGTTTGATTGTGTAGTAAATGGATCTCATTCCAACGTCAAGAGTCATGTGGTGCTGCATCGTTTTAATGCACAGATGCACGGGCCTCGGTGGAGCCGTTTCAGTGGAGCGCGGGGGCGGCTGATCACACAAGTGCCTTGCATCGGCAGTCTCAAAGGCGTCCAAGATTGACCAGCAACGTCTGTGTAATAGCCCAAGTACACGGTTGATTTTGCTACCAATACAGTTCATGAAGTCATTACAAAAGATAGACCTGGCTCTGCGTCCAAGCAACGAAGCTCGTCGCAAGTCGCGCCTCGAAGTATGTGCGCCTAAAGATGCTCAGATACCAAATATTCCGCCCAATACCACAACCCTATCCAACTCCGTGATGCCAGCCGAATATTATAGCCACCCAACTCCGCGGAAAACGCTAAAACGAACTCGGCTTTTTGTTACATCCACGTGCGCCGTTTCCCAGGCTCCTGCCTATGCATGTGTAATCGCATGTGATATGCCCGCGCTCTCGTCGCACCACTTTCCACACCACCCCATTACTCAGTCTCGACAGCCGTATCTGCGCGTTTGCGTTGTATAACGCCGAGGAACAAGAGGCGCTCCCAAACATCGTCCTTGACAAGCACGCGTGCCTTGTCAAAGGGCAAACCATCTAGCTCCTTTAGGCTCTTGCAGAGATTGGCGAGCATCATCTCAGTGACCCGTCGCCTGATGCGGGTCTCGTAGTCCAGTCGCAGAAGGTGCTGGACGTCTGCCTCAACTTCTCCATCCGGCATGACGAAGCGGTTCCTCAGCTGCTCTTCTGACGGTTTCTGTCTGAGCGACATGATTCGGTTCTCAGACGCAGGGGCATAGAAGCGCAGCGTGAGCGGGTTATCGCGCCAGTCCAGCTTGTGGAGAGTGCCCAGCTTGCCCAAAACCATTGCGTTCGCACGCAGCCGTTCAAGCTTGTTGCCGACCAACAAAAGCTCGCTCAGTCGCTTAATGTTGAGGAGCGGCCGGAGATCCGTAAGAGAGTTAAAGTTGAGGTTAACGGATCGGAGATTTGGTGTGAGCTGACCAAAGTTGCTCGGTAGTTCCTTGAGGCCCATTGATGCCAGCTCGAGTCGTTGCAGACTCAACAAATGTTGCGAGATGTGCAGGCCATATGTGGGATTGAGTGAAAGGTATAGGTTGCGCACTTCCGTATTCCTAACCAGGTTGCTGGCACACATCTCCATGTCTGACTCGGAGTCCAGCACTTGTTCTCGAGCTGAAAAGGTCCTCAAGTGTCGGAGATGCTCTAGCCCTGACACCTGCGTCAAAGCATTGCCGTCAATGTAGAGTGACTCTAGCTTTGGAAAGTACTTTTCGGCATCAAGATGAGTAGTTCTATTTCGGCAAAGACGAATCGACCGTAAGACTTTGCAGGGCTTCATCGGTGTGTCAACAAGAGGGAATTCGTCGATCTCGTTGTCATCTGTTGTAGGTCAGTCCATGTACTGTTGAGTTGATTTGAAAGAAGCATACCAAGATTGAGGTGCTGAAGCTGCGGTAGGCAATGTAGGTTCCGCACTTCGAGCAAGTGATTCTTTCGCAGGTCCAAGTCTGTGAGAGATTTCCTATCAAAATGATCAGCACGCTATCGACAAAATACTAATGTCTTTATCCTTACAAGTTTGACCGGGAAAAGTCAACAATGTCAATCTCGTTGCGACCAATGCTCAATTCCATCAGGCCATCGAGATGTAGAATGCCTTCAAGAGACTTGATCTTATTGTTATCAGCCTTGAGAATCCGGAGATGCACCAGCTCAGCGAGCCCGTCCAGCGCATCAATGTCGTTACCAGATATGTCAAGGTGTTGGAGGTTGATGAGAGTGGTCCAAGAAGTAAGCCCGGTTAGACAGTTGTTTTGTGCAGTCAATCGCCGCATAGAGTACGGTATGCCCTCCACTTGATTGATCTTGTTGTCCGAAACGTCGAGTTCTTCAAGTTGGTAGCAAAGCTCATCAAGACGATGTAAACTACAGAGATCCTTCTTACGGAGACTGACGTTGCGAAGATCTTCCCAGTACGGCTCGTCTGGTTCCACATCTTGGAGTGCTTTGACAAGCTCTGCAGTACCGTGCGCATAGCGATCTTCCAAAGCTTTTGAGAACCGAGTACCATCATGCTTGACGACGAGCCTGTCAGGAAGATCAAACTCGTCGATCTGGTTGAGCGTGAACTCGGGAAGGTCACTAAGCATGAAGGTAACATCCTTCACTGGTGAAGATGGTGCAGCGACGAGTGTGTCTCGTCTACCATTTCGCAGAGGAGGCGCAGAAACGTTCATCGAGAGCTGCATCCGGTAATTCCTTGATGGGGCATCGTCCAGAAGCGACAAGTCACCGTCTCCGTTGAAGACAGGCAGTCGACTGGGTCCATGCGAAAGAGCTCTTGTGCCGTTTATTTGCTTCCAAGTTGACTGCTTCTTCTCTGATCGCTTTTGAGCGCTTGACGGCCCCCATTCATTTTGTCGGAGCTTTTGCTGTGGTTGCTCGGGCCGGGATTCCAGGTTTGGAACCTCTCGCCCTGCGATCGAAATGGTAATGTCACGCACCCGCGAACGTTGTTCGCCCGGAGGAGCACGGTCTCTTCCCTCAAAGTACTGGATCTCGTGTTCGACGTCGTCTTCATCAGACTCTGGGATGGCATAAGTGGTAGGTGCGTGTGCTATTTTTGTACTCAAGTTTCGTGGTGCTTGTGTGCTCCAAGAAGTAGCCCGCGTGTCAGGGTGAGGATAACTCCATCCAAAATTTGAAGCCTTTGAAGGCGCCGAGCTTGTATCCGTGTAGGCGACGCCATTGCCCTCACGGGTTGACGGGCGCGCTTCTTCGTCAGACTCTGGTTTTTCCGTATCTTCAAGAAGAGTCTCTGCGGTAGGTTGAAGACGAACTGGTGAGCCCGTTTTAGCATCCTGGCCATACGTGTCTTCAACAGTGAGATCAGGAATGTTGCCAAAAGGATCATCTTCACTCTCGTTCATGCCGCTAGGCTGCTCCTCGCGACGATGCTGCTTGGATGGGGACTTTTGACGAACCCATACATTCTTATCTCGGTCAAAGCTCATTCCGGCTACTTCTGGAGGAATGAGATGCGCGACCGCTTCAGGTGCAAGGGTTGCAACATGATCCGAGCGGCGAGAAGCGTTTGTGACCACCGTTTGTCCAAACGATGAGCACCGCGACCGGTGGGTATCTGCCGTATGTTGTGGAGAATTCAACTGGTGGTCTTCCTCGTCATAGTCGTTGTCTTCGTTCCGGTGCCTGTTCCGGTTGTCCGTAATCCTGATGTCGTCCTGCTCGATCACTATGCTTTCTCCAGGTATGGCTGATCCTCCCAAGCGCGAAACGCGGATAGAATTCACAGACGAGTTCAAAAATGTGTCATTGTCGTGCTCTTGATATTTACGAAGGTGGTTCATGATTTTCGCGTCCATTTCCTTCTTGTTGGGTTCTTTCCAGGACGAAGGGCGACCCTCTTTGCTTGGAGGCCTATCAAATGTCAATACATTAGAAGAGTGGTCATTGCGCTCCCGGATGAGTTCAGTTTCAGCCTCCGTTTCTTCGAGACTGCCTAGTCCACTGGTGGGGCGGCCCTTGGTGCGGATGAAGTCCATGATTTTCAATGCCTCGTCCAGAAAGTCTTGTGTAGTAACAGAACGTTTGCGGGTCTTATCTCGCGTTCCATTCTGCCTCCGCATACTAAAAGCGGCGATCTGGTTGGCAACTGCCTTTGCTCGATCCCTTTCAGTGTCGGTGTCTGAGAGCATTGACGGTTCCAGCTGTTCACGGATGGTGTTGAGCTTTGGTGAAGACATGATGAATGCTTCGGTAGCCTCCATAATCTCTGCCTGAATCTCCTCACGCCTTCGCTGGCTGGGTGTGGGGTTACGGGGCCTCAGAATGTGTCTCCGCGCTAGTGTTTCCGAGTCGGCAACGTAGTTGGAGGGGTCATGGCGAGCATCTTTGTGGTTTCGACTAACTACTGCTTGTATGGCTGCATGCGAACGTTTTATGGTGCCCGCATCGTCATCGTTAAACACATCACCATCATCGCCCCCATCGTCTTCTTCTACTGAACAGATTGTCCTTCTACGCTTAGGGGTCGGGTTTTTGAACGGTGACGTCGGGCCTCTCTTCCCCTCGGCATACTCCTGGGCGAGCTCAGAGTCGTCTTCAATGTTGGGGGTTGTGACTTTTCGATGTGGTATAAATTTCGGCCGGCTTATGTTCCTTATGGAGTCCCCAATGTGACCGGACACTTGTCTTCTGGCTTTGGAGCATATCCGTTGTGCTGGTGATTCGTCCAGGTGGAACTTGAAGGGCTGTCGACTGCCAGGTGGTGCAACATCTGTGGAGGGTGATTCGTCTGGGGCGGTGTCGTCTTGGCAGTCCTCATCGGATGAAATGGCGGAAAAGTCGCCAGAGAACTGGTACTGATTGAGCTGGCCTTCGCCAAATGACCCAACCCTATAGGGCGTTTTTTGGTGGAGTCCTGTTGGAAGAAACTGATCAATGTTTTGCATGCTCTTCTCTTCTACTGACGATAATCTTGAAGTCTTCGGTACCACTCTCGTACTCTCCGCTGTGCCGTCCTTGACGCTAGACCCCTTTTCGGATTTGTATTCGAGTTGGCTCAATCGCCGTTGGATGCGGTTGCTCGTGTAGGTATCGTGTGCGTCAAATAGCTTCAGAGGACTTCCGGAATTCTTCGCTCGGTCTGGGCTCAGGAACTGTTCATGTCCACGATGTGGAGTTGTGGGATCTGTAATGATTTCTCGGAGAGGGTGCTTTGCGCTCGATTTAGACTGTGTCGTGCTTATACGGCCGTTTGAAGCTTCAGAAGCAGGTCTCTCGGGTGATGGGCTGAGTGGCTTTCGACGAAAAGATCCTTCCCTAGAGTATCCGCCTCTTCGAAGCTCCACATGACGGCCAACATCAGCCACATCCGGGGTGCCCGTAGGAAGACCTTCTGGCAGCGACTCATCCTGAAGCCTGGCCAGGGACGAGTCTTCACGGCTGAAGCTCAAGGCGGTCTCGTCGTAGGAGGGTTGGTCGGCAGTGGGGGGCGGCGATCCAATCTGTCGTAACCGGTTGGCGAGCTCGGATCCTCTGAAGTTTGCGACTGGCTTAGCGGCCTGGCTGGCGTTCATGTTCGCAGTCATGGTCAGATACACAGGGCTGAAGTTCTCATTCTCGTATTCGATCTGGCCGCTCACTGTCCGCGCCTCCTGTGGTGGTCCTGGGCCCTGGGTGCAGGCCGATGTATCCTGCTCTTGCTCTGTGTTGTCTTGCAAAGGGCTCCCTTGGTCTGCTTTATGTGCTTGTTCGCGGTGCTTTTGTGCTGCTGCTTGGTACGCGTCCTTGGTCTGTTGCACGGCTGGCCATGGCGGGGGGCTCGATGGCACAGTGGTAAGACTCTTAAGCAAGCCAAGCCTGCGCTTTGGCTGGGCCAAGTCCTCGGACGCACCTGGGGCTGGCTTCTGGAAGATGTTCTCCAGGCCTGTAGGGCCAAAAAGGTCGGTCTGGTTGCCGTAGCCCACACCGTCGCCATTCACTAGCCTCCGCCTCCACTCGGGTGTGTCTTGAGGCCCGCGTTCCTTGACTGGTGACCGCGCGACTGTGTCCTGTGCTATGGTCCCATTCTGCACGACGGAGCCCTGGGATATGGAGAAGTCGGAATATGACATGTCGCGTGGGGCCGCATGCGGCGACGAGGTGGCCGGGACGCCCAAGTCGCTGAGGCTGCGCTCATGGCCGGCGCCGCGTTGTTTCGGCGGGCGCAGCTCCTTTGCGATGCTGCGGACCTGGATCTCTGAAAAGGAGCCCGAAGATTGGCGCATGCGGGGAAGACGACTGCGGGCCTTGCCTGCGCTCTGGCTAGCCTGGGAAGCAGCTGGGCTCTCTGAATTACGCACCACAGAATCGGGCGAGGGTTGCATAACCCATTCTTCGGACAGGTCCTCGAGCCATGGCTGTGTGCTGCTGGCCATTGTGGTTGTTGTGAGGGTGGTGGCTGGCGGAGCGGTCGCCGCTTGTCGCTGGTGTCGCGGTTGGGCCGCGGTGAAGATGCGGTGAAGAAAGTTGCTGGCGGGCGGGTACGCGTCGGGAAATAATGTGTTATCTTAGCGCACGCGGCATGCTGCGTGTCTAGGTGTTCTCGCAGGCGCTGAAAAGGTCAAAACGGCGGCGCCATGTCTTGAGCGCGTCACAAGGCCGAGTGTTATCGGTTGTATCGATATACTAGGATCTACGGCATCTAGAGACATGCACGGAGCCCCCGCCTTGCCGCTAATTCACTGTTGCCCGAGCAACTGGCACCCGTTCCGCCCACGCAAACGCTGAAGCGACCAAGATGACGTGCAACCTGACGAAGGAGCCGGAGCCGATCGGCCGCTATTGCATTTGAGCGAGCGCTTGGATCAGTCGGACAGACACTGAACAGGCACTGAACAAGCAAAGACGAGGCGCGGGACTGCCGAGAAGCTTTCTTGCGCCATCCCAACCCGCTGTTTGCGACACCCACCACCCACCACCACCGGCCGACCGAACATGCGATTGCGCCCTGGCTGCCCGCCAGTTCCTGTACCACTGCGCCGACCACACACGTGAAACAGTCGCGTACCCTCTGGACCGACATTGGCCGACATACCAGGACGTGTAGAGGACGAGGCGGATTGGAGCGAGGGAGCAGGTTGTAGCGAGCCATGCCACCCAGTCTGCATCCACACCTCAGGCGGGGCTTGGACTATGATGACTTTTACCTTCACCCTGACGACGTCATCGAAGAAGCCCCCGCTGAGACCCACGACCCCGAGCAACGGGCAGCCAAGCGTCGGAGGATCGAAGCCATCGCATCGCAGTGTCTGCGCGGCCGACCGCCTGTCATTGTCACCGCCGCCTTGCACGGGCCATTCGACCATGGCTGGAAGAACCCGTGGGCCCGACCAGTATCAGACAAGAGGCGGAAGCCAGGTAAGAACGAAGGCGCGTCAGGATCTCGGAGCCGTCACAACAAGACGGTCGTTGCGGCCAGCCGGAGGGACGCAGTCGGATACCGGGGCGGCGCAAGGCCTGGAAGGACCCGTGAGGGACATGTGGCGGAACAAACTTCGGCCCCCCAGGCAGCATCGCCAGAGACGTCTAGAGCCGTGAGAGACGACATGAATACGTGCGAGCACGATACCAGCCTCGAAGAAATCCAGGTCCTGCCCGCGACAGCGCCCTTGCTAGACAACGACAACAACGACGGCGCATCCACTGCAACACGCCTCTCCAGCGTCGATACCGCGAGGCGCATACAAATCCAATCTCCCCTGACAAACCCGTTCTGGCTACGACGGCCTGGTTCAGCAAAGGTGGACATGCGCAGAGCTAGGGATGGGAACACGGATGCATCGCCCTCACGTTCACGCTCACGCGAAGGGGATTCACAGATGGACGTGAGAGAAGAAGTTCAACTCAGCCTCCCAAAGGCACCCATTCGGGCTCTGAGCGCCCCACTTAGCTCTGTACTCCGAGACTCATGCAATTCCAGCGCGTCGGCCGCCATGGATATCTCATCAGCCGCACAAGACGATGATACCCCAAGGCAACTGACCAGTGCTCAAGCACAGTCTGCTTCGACAACAACAGAACCATTGTACACATACACACTAGAGGCGGTTCATACAGCCACCGCTGCAATTACACAAGAGACCACGCACAGCAAAGAACCGGCACAGCGCTCACAGCGAACCGTACCAATTGTCACTTCATCCATGGGCAGTCAAGACCGACATTCAAGCCAAGACACACGTGCGTCTCAAAAGGCCATCTCGTTTACCACACGCAAACCTCGTAAGAAGCCAAGGGCAGTCAACTTTGATTCACCACCGGAGAAGGCTCGGACAGTGCCACAGCCACGGCCACGGCCCAGGACCGTAGTCGAAATAGCCACCGATGCACCGAAAGGCGGTGTGGCAGAGGCAAAGAGACCCGACACACAAGTGGCCCTGGAAGATGCTACAGAGATGCAAGAAGATGATCAGGAGCTAGGGAAAAGTCGAGGCTCTGACTGGTCTACGCAAGCTGCCATGTTGCGAGCTCAACTTGAATTCCAGCAAAGCACTTTTCCATCCATGTCGCCCAGTCTCGTCGGAGCCGGATCACAAACTTCACTTGACACACCTCGTCCGATAGGGGCTGTATCCAACGCAGTAGTCACGCCCCTCTCTGCCTTCACTGTCCAGCGGGACGGTCCGCTTCTAAACGAAAGCATGGCACATGGTCCGCCTATCAGCACCCAGGATCTCTTTGGCGCAGCATCTCCATTTGCCTTTAGCACAGTGAAGAAGACGACGACGACGCAAGGAGGCCATGGGAGCAATCTGAGGTTTGCTCAAAGCCCGGGCGATGCGATATGCCAAGCCAGAAGTACAGATAAGAGCCCCACGCCGTCCACTGATCGCGTGCCACTAAAGGATAAGAACACCACCATGTCTCTTTGGAGCTTCGTCAGCGAAAAAGCATCACAAGGCTCGCCCGGATCATTGGGGGATAAGTCGAGATGCTTTACCAAGGACGGCTTTCCCAAGTTGGACGTCCAAGACCCGCTGGATAGCTTCGGCCCCAACGGAAATTTGCACCTCAGAGACGGCATTCTGCATGATGCGGATGACGCCTGGACGCCATGACAAAGATACGGACTTGTAAGAGGAGAGAATCATACACGCATGCATGCCGATGCAGACCGCCAGCCGGGTCGGAACTACGGCATTTTGCGTCGTACGAAGGGCCTCCCAGCACCGCGGCACACATGGTTTACGCCGTGACAGAGGACTCTGTACCGGCATCACAGCAATGTGCAGCAGTAGCCAAGTAAGACGCAGCAGGCGGTGAGAGGCCACGTTCTCAGGTGATTGGTCGTGGCAGGCTTGCGAGGCCGCAGCCATGCATGGTCGCTGCACGCGGAAGAGGGATGCGTAAAGCACGGATGGACAACGATGAGAGGAGAGACAGGATGGGTGTGATGTAGCCGATGCCGCAGAGTTTGGCTGCGCGGCCTCTTGCACGGCGAGCGGAAGGGTTGGAGGAAGGCGCAGAGAGGGACGGGAGCCGGCCTAGTTTGCATGGCGTCGAGGCAAAGCGGCCAGCAGAAGACAGGGTGGGGAGGCAGCTACGGCGGGCGGTGGCCAGCAGCCCATGGAGGCGGCCTCGCGTTGTTTTTGCGTGGTCGCAAGTCGGTGGTGAGCATCAAATATCAAATGTCAAACAATACCAAATATACCAGTCCAATCCCAAGTAGCCTCGTGTGCACGGACGCGGCTTCCCCCTTTGGCAGCAAAAGGCACCCATGACGACCGACTCTTGGCCGGGGCAGCGACCAGGAAGTTGCCAGCGCAGCACCAGCCAAAACAAATTGCGTTTGTGAACCACGGCTGCCCAATCCTGAGAGGGCCAGTCTACTTGGTTTTACTGTACAGTCCTCTCCAGGCCTGCTGGGTATATCGCTGGGCCAGAGTCTACCAGGATTCATCCCCCCCTCCCCCCCCCCCGATCTCGCTGCGACTCAGGCAGACGTCATTGGGCTGCTCGCTTGCGACAATCTTTGCGCCACTCTCGCATCCACGCCAAACCACAGACATTTAGAACGTGGACCGACAACACCTCTCACTCGCTGACCCAGCACCCACCCCGGAGCCGCCAGCTGCAGCCCCTCGGCCTGCACCCCTTCCCATCCGCCCAGCGCCGCTGCTGCTCTGCCTGCACGCTAATCTTCCAGACCCGCCCCTGCTGGCCTTCCGCTGTGTTCTCCGCCGCGCCCAACGACCACATCCTGGCCAACGTCGTGAGCGCCCGCCTGGCCATATCTGCCACCCATCCCGCCACGAGGTGCCCACCAGACGGTCGAATCAATGTCGAGCCCATGTCACCCACGCCCGACGCCCACGCAAATACCTCACCCCCCGCATCGGTGAGGTTGAATTCCCCAAACGATGCGCCCACGCCCCAGCCAGACCGCGAAGCCGTGACCCCGAAGAGCCTCGCCCAGACGGGCCGTTCACGTACGGCGCCCATTGTGCACGAGAACCACCTGTGGAAGTCGTCAATTGACCGGCCCCAGCTCGACGAGCGCGACAGTATCTTCGCGACCACCTACCTCGCCTCGGACAGCCCCATTTCCTCGCCGCGCGCCGCTGCACGCCAGACTGACTTTGCCAACGATGCCCCCGAACACAGCCTGTCCGAATTGGCTGCCCCAACGCTGCCCCCGGGGCGACTGAGAGACCCGCCCATTGTACGCAGAAAGCACACTACTCTCCCGCCTGCCCTCCCGTCTACCCTCCCACCCACAGCCTCCATCGACCACCACGCCCTCCTGACCACGCCCTTCAACCCCCGTGCCGCCATTGCAGCCGGTATGGGTCTCGAGGTCATCCGCCACAGCCCCCCTCCCTACATGAGTCCTGTCGACTCTCCTCTGCAGCGGCCAACCACCCCACAGCACTCTGACCTCCAGCCCGTACTGCACGACGCTCTGCTAGAGAGCGAAGAAAGGCGCCGCAATCGAGAATGGCGAGAGGGCAAGCCCGTCCCGTTCAAGGGCAACATCATCCTCGACAGCCCCGTCATGGGCGTGGACATGGAGAAGAAGATTGAAGCCACCCTTGCCAAGACCGAGCAGCCAACGTCGGCACGCAGTCGGAAAGCAAGCCACTACCTGCGCGTGTTCAAGGATGGCGATCCTACCGAGGAGCCCAAGAAGAGAGAGGGGAAGCCCAAAGAACGCACCTCTGCCGATCGCCCGCTCTCTATGCTGTCAGAGGAAGTGTCAGCAGGACCCAACACGCCTGAGGCTACTGCCAGTGCCCTTACTCAGCAACTACGTCGATCGTCGCTTGCCTCACCAATCGTGCAGTCTCCTTTGACTGGCCCAGCCGACTCTTACTTCGACACGAAGCCGGCCTCACGTACCGAATCAAATCTTGGCCCCACGCCGCCTACCCAGCCAAGCACACGGTTAGAGCAGAGCAATGATGAAAAGCGGGAGCTCCCGCGACGGCTCCTAGAAGACATCCGTGGCTTTGGACATCAAAGTCCTGGCTCTTTCTACTCGCACAGTCTACCTACCTCTGCAGTCGAGAAGGTGCATGTACAAGCATCAACAAACGGGGCAGCACATTGTGAGGAACCGCCCGACTACTTCCAGGCCAAGGATAGGAGCAATGCCGAACGTACGCCAGGCTCGGAAGAAGAAGACGAGTCGGAAAAGGAGCAGATCTCATCAGCTCTTTACTTCCCTCATCGACGTGTCAAGGCAGGCGACCAAGCCCCTGCAGAGCCAAAGCCCCGAGATGGAGAGGTAATTGATGTTGACAAGAGGGCCTCGTTTCATGAGAGCGCGGGGCCTAGAGGATGGGCTGCGGATAAGGAAGTTCAGACTCCGCAAGAAGTAGAAATTTCTCTACAGTCCCAAGATACAAATCAATGCCTGCATGGTGACATCTCCACGGCAACTCCCGTAAAGAAAGATAAAGATCAGCCACTGACATCCTCGGCTGTCGATACGCTTTCAGCTGAATCTGAGCCCGAGTCCCTCGCCGAGTCTACTCAATCACTTCTTGGCTATGAATCCAGTGCGACTGATGATCTAGGCACTACGCCCACTGCGACAAAATTCAAACATGAGCCCAAGGCCGCCCCAGCTCCTGCCCCAGCTCCTCCTCCTCAGCCACCGGCCCCATTGGGTGCTGTTGAGCTGAAACCGTACGATCATCAGGTGGGCGGTCATTCTACCGTCTACCGGTTCTCGCGGCGAGCTGTCTGCAAACAGCTCAATAACCGAGAGAACGAGTTCTATGAGACGGTTGAGAGGCAGCATCCAGAGCTCCTGGATTTCTTACCAAGGTACGGATTGTCGTCCACCGTCATTATGGATCGAAGCTGAGACTTCAGCGAAGAAACGCATCCGCCCCCAGTACGCACAAAAATTACTCTTGGCTAACGTTGTATTTTCATCTAGGTATATTGGTGTCTTGAATGTGACCTATCGTAAGGCTTCCAAGAAAAAAAAGACTTCCAAGGACAAGGCCAAACAGGATACGCCTACTGCTACTAATACGACTGCTACTACTTCTGCGACCCAATCGGAGAATGCTTCAAGGCAAGCTTCTGCAGCTCCTGAAGAGTCACGAAAACCAGAGACTCCCCGGATGGTTAGTCATTCGCAGCAAATCATGCCCGTCCCACAAGTCATCTTCGAAAACAACCGACACATCATCCCCGATAACCTGTTCAGGGTGCCGCCACGATCCACCACTCCAGATCCGTGGATGAGAAATCCCATGCTTTCCTCACAACAGCATCGACGATACCAGAGCGATTACACCAACACTTCGACAAGCCCGGCGCGACCCCAGTTGCCGCATACCAGCAGTTGGGGCGTGACGACGATCAACAGAAAGCTTCAAGAGGAAGTACTTCGCCAGGTATTTGCGCCTCCGACTATTCATCATCGGCCGCGGCACCATCACCACCACGGCATTCCTTCTCGTAAGATGGGAGATGCACCACAGTCGACAGTCGGCTCAGCACCCACCATTAGAAGGAACAGCGCAGACGTGACGGCATTGCACCCACCACTCCCAGAGGAGTGTACACGGAAGCAAGTTCTAAAGTCGGAAGCCCGCCGCCATGCTTCCGGAGGAAATCCGATTCCAGTCGTCTCTAGCTCAGCCGATGGGTCTCCGACCAACACGGAGCAATTGAGGCCTCCGCCAAATAACATCCCCCGACGACGTCACTCTGGAAGCGGGCTAACTAGGAGGCCTCTGGGCATAGACACGGTCCAGAGACACAATCTAGAGTACTATGAAGAGGATGGTTACGGGGGTGATGCCGAAGAAGAGGTCTTTGCCATGGACGAGGACCACAAGTCCAAGTTGGAAGCCGATGATGGGGACAGGGGTCGCCCATTACACAACGCCCAGGTTGCAACCATAGCTGACACTCGCCCCCCTCCCAAAGGCACCATGTTGCCTGCTGCTCCGATGCCGAACGGGATGGGCGCACCACTAATCAAAGAGCCTTCTAACCCCGAGCAAGCGCAACAACAGCCTGACGAGCGTGTTCAGCATTTTATCCTTCTCGAAGATCTCACTGCAGGCATGTCCAGGCCCTGTGTGCTAGACTTGAAGATGGGAACACGGCAGTACGGGGTAGAAGCAAACGAGAAGAAGCAGCGGTCGCAACGACGCAAGTGTCAGATGACGACCAGCAAAGAGCTTGGGGTACGTGTGTGTGGGATGCAAATCTGGAATGTCAAGACACAAAGCTACATCTTCGAAGACAAATACTTTGGCCGCGATCTAAAAGCTGGAAAGGAGTTTCAAGACGCACTGAAGCGCTTCTTCTGGGACGGCACCAGCTACAAGGCTGCCAGCAAGCACATACCAGTGATACTGGACAAGATCAGCCAGTTGGAGCGCATGATCAGAAAGCTGCCTGGATACAGATTCTATGCGAGCAGTTTGTTGATGCTCTACGACCGTGGAGACGGAGAGTCGAAGGAAAAGGATGCGGCCGCTGGCGAAGACGGCTCAGCTACGTCATCCGGCCTCGCCTCGCCCGGACCAGTGCCGGGCTCTCATGCGGCACCGAGGCAGCCAGAGATCAAGCTCAAGATTGTTGACTTTGCCAACTGTGTAACGGCAGAAGATCCTCTGCCTGACGATTTGCCCTGTCCGCCACAAAATCCAGATGGCATCGACCGCGGCTATCTTCGTGGTCTGCGAACTTTGCGCCTCTACTTTCAGCGCATCTGGAACGATATTCACGAAGAGTGGGTTGAGCGCGGCGAAGGCGAGGGCATGGCCCGGAGCCATCACCACGGTCCGGGACTAGGCGACGTTGGTGCGGGCTGGCAAGACGCTGCCGGTGGCGAAGATACGGGCTACGTCAGTTTCTGAGCAGCTACAAAGACCAAAGCAGTAGGGATGTTGGTTGCGACTAGACGTTTTCCCAGGTTCTTTGGGGGTTGATAACTCGCGCAGCATGGCGTTTTGGCGTTCAAAGTGAAAGACAAAGGGTAATGAAGGTGTGCTTTGAACATTTCCGGCATTAATGCATGCAACTTCGGCGCAAGCATTGTTTTTCGACGGGCGGGGGAAAATTGGCCTCTTTCCTGTTTAGTTTTAATTCTGTACGACTATGTTTAGAAGCATTCAATCCAAACCCTGGAATTTTAAAATACGTGCGGAAGCGGCGCAATATCCTGTCGCTCACGTGTCCAAAAGCAGGTCGTCGTATCTCAGAAATGAACCTGGTACCTGGCTACGGAGTCGGGCTCGGGTACCTGAGCTGGGAATATCGAAAATGTAGCCCGAAATAGAACCAGTCCGGCAAAGACGGAATGGCGTCGTCGTGTTACCCCCTGAGCCAAGTAGGCTTGGCTGTGGCCTTACCCCGCAATTTTCCATTGTCAAAATCCTTCGACCGACCCAAGACTTGTGTCTTTGGACCGCCCGCTGACATATAACGGGGGGTGCTGCGGCGGCCGACAGCCGACATGATGGTTCCGTTGACGTGTGTAGGGAGGGGGGGAGGGGGGATGAATACCAGCTCACAGCTCACAGCTCACACTTCTCACCACACTCTCACTCTCCTATCCGTCCTAGCTGCTGAGCGCATGAGCAGCGAAACGAGGACTTCCTGGAGATACGATGGCTAGCCAGCCTGAAGGAGCGACAGACTTTTGCGCTAGCCCGCTCTTGGCGCCACTAGTCCTGTACATGTGACGGCGGCGGGGGTGCTCCCAGGCAGGCGCGCGCCCTCGGTACGATCGGATCTTCTGATAGTGTGCGTGGTGTCGGTGTCTGGACTGGAGTCTATTCTATGCAAGAATCAGGAGGAGGCGGAGGGCATTATAAGGTAATGCACAGGGGCGTTTTACCATTGTGATTTGCCCATCTTGTTTCCTTACTTACTTGAAAGGAAGAAAAAAACAAGATCTGTTTGGGCCGTTTTGCTGCTTACCTACTACACCCCTTCTTCTTTTTTTTTGCCTTCTCTCTACCCAACGACGATTTCGTTAGCGACGACGTATGGCTGTCATTCTTTCCAAGACCGAGTTTTGAAATATTTTTACCACTATTATTTTGGGTACTCTCTTTAAGCTTCCAGAGTTTTTATATTTTTCGTCACACGCACACACGCTCTCTCTCCTACTCTTACGGGCTTTCTTTGCTTCGGATCAACCTTGCCCTCGCATCCAAGTTTTGCAAACCACATCATCCGCCACCATGCGACTCATCAGCCTCCTCTTCATCCTGCGCACAGCGGGAGCGCGACCCGTGCTTCTCGGACTGGGACCCTACCAACTACAATTACAAATCCCTCTGCTCGAGGAGAAAACACACACAGACTCCAACAATGCCGTGGAAATGGTTAGCGCACCCAGCATCGGTCTCCACTTTACAACCTCGTATGCCATGGCCTCTGCACATTTTGTCAACGGTACGACAACAGACTTATTCAAGATGGAGGCGGATGCGGGATATACGAAGCTTTTGTCACACTGGATGGATGTGTATGCAGAGGAAGCGGGGACACACGCTCAATCGCCATCATCATCACCATCACCACCACCAACAACAACAGCAACAAATAGCAACAATACTAATCTCGAAACCCCCGCCACAATCCTCACCCCTTTCCTCTCAAAGCTGCATGGCGCAATAACACATTTCGAACAATCCAACGGACCCATCACACACCTCACACCAGCCATCTTCCCCCTCACCACCTCCCACGAAGCGGTCTTCCGCTCAGCACTAACACGCGCGGGACTCGTGACGTCCGAATCCGAAGCCGAGGCTGTGCAGCCGCTGCTTCGAGATAGCGATGCAGCGTATGCAGGCCTGGAACGCGCGGCCCCTTATTCCAGACCCGGTGATTACGAGAAGCGAGGAGCAGCATCTACATGTGCACGAGGCGCTTGTGGGAATGCACAACAACAACAACAGCAACGACGACGACGACAACAACAACGACAGCAAAAACAACAGCAAGAACAGCACATGCTCTTCCTCTCTTTCGATAATACTTCTTTTAGCGCGGGAATGGTATCGCATCCCTCCGAGCCTTCTTCCTCCCTTTCCCAACAACACCTCAGCTACACAGCCTCGTCGAAACTCGGCTGGTACAGTCTCCCCGTCTTCCACACCCCGCGCGCCGCCTTTTGGCTCAAGATGCAGGACGCCATTGTCAGTGTCGTGGGTGCGGGCGGGAAACCACCGGGTAGGATTGTCATCATGGGCGAGCGTGGGTCCGATGCCGAGTTTAGAAAGGTGGTCGAGGACGCGGTTTGGAGGGCTTGGGAGGTGGATGTTGGCATCATGTTGGGTGGCCATCATGATGATGATGGCAATGGCGAGTGGGCTGTTGCGAGGGGTGCGGCGCGTGTGGGCTGGATTGGTGGTGTATAAATGATGGTGAAGAGGTGGTTATTTTTTCGTTGTTGTTTTGTATATATGGTTGTGTGTGTGTGTGTGTGTGTGTGTGTTTTCCTTTTATTGATACCCAGATATTTTTTTATTTTTTTGCCATGTTTTGCTTGGTTGGGGGGTTGGATTTGGGGTGGAACGGGTGTTATAATGTCTTCAATAGTGTTACACGGTATATTTTGATGCAGAAAAATTACATCTAATGTTTACCAGTCTCATCTCTTTCTTCTCCTCACCTTGTAGCGTATGAAGAAGAAGAAGAAGAAGAAGAAGAAGAAGAAGAACGAAAGCTATTTATAAAGAAAAAGTTTACTGTTATCCTTGGCTTCTCCTGGGCTATAAACCCTACTCTTCTTCTCTCAATTCTGTACAATCTTTGTGGAAGGATCGAGTTGAAAGGGGTTTTTCTATATTTATTTTGTGTGGACTGGAAAGGTCACATGTATATACAAATACCACATATTTACCCTCACCACCCCTCTCTCCCAATTTCCTTAAAAACATCCAACCCCTTCCTCCCAAACGCCGTGCCCACACCCACTGCACTTGCCCCCACCGCCCTCATCCGCGCAAACCCCTCGCTATCCTCGACGCCGCCCGTGCCAATGATTTGGATGCCTACCAACGCTTCATGCTGCAACAGCAGCTTTTTGATCGTATACACGTTACCCAGAGCGAGAGGATGCAAAGGCGCTCCTGCCAGACCGCCGATGCCAGACCCAGCGGGAGAAAGTAGCGTGTGCTTGAAGGAAGCATCTGTTACTTCAGACACGGCTGGATCGAGCAACAGTGACGAACCCAGTGTATTCGTTGCCGTGATGAAGGAAATAGGACACCGCTGTCCGGTCGTCGTCGTCGTCGTCGTCGCTGTCTCCTCACTGCTCGATTCCTTCTCCGTAACAGGAACGAGACTAGACTTCAATGCGCTGATGAGCGCATCATACTGGTCAGAGTACGTGTATGGAGGCGTTTTGATGCCGATGGCTATCCTTTCGGCATCAGATGCACCAGCAAGCTCTTGGTTCAGTGCCGAAAGATAGGTTCCCAGCGCTTCTGCGTTGTATGCTGGTGGCGGTTTATCGGGGATGTTGGGACACGAAAGGTTGATTTCCATGGCGAGGGGCATGGCGACTTTGGTTTGGAGCGCCGAGATGAGTCGGTAGCATTGTGCTATTTCCTGCGCCGAACCCGTCACCGATATTATAATGGGTTTTGGCGTAGGCGCTTTGTTGGCGACGCTGTTGGAGCTGGGAGCATGCGGGCTTAGGGAGTTGCTGATTTGCTGCACGAAGCCTAGGTAATCTTCTAGGGGGAGGGGCGAGTAGCCGAGCGTGTTAAGACTTGCGGTTTTGGTCGGGTCGATGGCAGTGGTCGAGTTGTCGGCGTTTGGGGATGAAGCGGAGAGGTTGACGGGATTGAAAAAGGCGAATTGGTGGTGTGAAGGGTTGTGGGGGAAGCCGTCGAGGAGTGATGTGCGGGTTGTTATGGCGCCTGTGTGGGGACAGTTGTAGAGTTCTTGCAGCTGTTCCAAGGTTGTGCACCATGGGTTTGCCGAGTTCAAGACGGGTGGGTTGATGACCAGGAGCGCCATGGTGCAATGAAGTTTATCACAAGGACTTCATGTGTGGTGTATTTTTGGACGGCAATGTTCAGCTGTATCGTGGGGTGGTTGCGCAAGTGGGGGTGGGGTGACACCTAAGCCGCGGCTTAGGCGGCTGTTAGGCCTGAGACCTGAGACCTGAGGCCTGAGACCTCCGACCTCATACTCCCCTCTTCCTAACCCTCCATCAGCCATGGACATACCAGGATATGAGTCATCTAATCTCCAGCCCTAGGATCTCCAGTTCCGGCCTATGCATTCCCAGATTGCGCTTGCAGTTTGCCGAAGCTGTTTAAAACTAGTGTGTATACTTCCCAGGTCGTATGCTTTATGACTCTGTCTTGCTGACTCTTGGCTAACTGCTGGCTGAATCGTTCCCCCTGACGCCTTTGTCCCTAGTCGAACAGCGGGTATCAGTGGACTCAATGATCATCACTAAGAGCGGGCACAAAGAACAACGTCGACATGCGGATTGGCGCCCCAACAATCAAGAATCAGGACATATACTCTCGCTTGCTAGTTCTGCAGAGTTATAAAATAAGGCCTAAGCAGCTAAAGAGAGCAAAACGGCTCGTAAAAAGAGCACTGGACGGATTCAACGGGTCTCGCGGATATCGGCGGTTCCCTCCCCCCCCTCTTCGGTCAAGTCTACACCGCGCAATGGTATGTGAAGATCATGTGGCTTAGCATTGGGCCTTTGTCAACCCTGCAGGCATGTGGATCTCGGGAGCCATGAGTCTGCCACCCGCTCACGCTTGCGCCATGACTATACTCGTCCAGGCATCACCTGCGCGTGTTACATGGACGAACGGAAGCCCAAACCAACGCCTTGCCCCTGTTCAGTCCGAAACAACGCTATCTTATACCTCGACCGGACAGCACTCGATAATGTCGTCGTATCATTATATCACGTAAGATGTGAGGGTCGCTACTAGAGGTAAGTAGGTGAGATGATCTCTCGCCACTTGGGCACTTCGGTGGACGTGGAAGATGCCGGAACCGGCCCGTAACCGTAACGGCTCTTGCCCAGAATACACACAACATACTTCTGCATCGTCTTTCTTCTATATGGTTTTGGCCAGTACTAGTCCAGAGTTTGCTAGCACAACGAGTTCCTCTGGGCGGTGGGCGTCCGCATTGCATTTTGTATCGTGGCTGGCCTAGATTCAGTCGGCCAGGAAGCGCTGGCAGCACCGTCATCATGGAGCGCACTCCGGCAGTTCCTGTGTCACTTCGGCCGAGGCAGGATGCCCAGAGCCTTGCTAAGCATCTACTCTGCACATCTGCATGGAGAGAATAGAGGCGTGATATTGGCAAATCTTAGCTGAAGACGTTCCAGAACCGGTAATCCGTCACAAGGACTAGGCCATGGCACGCTTCGGCCGGTGCGTTATTGCCGGGCAATCACGTTCGTATCGACCGCAGAAAATCATGGCCAACTCACATACTGGACTGCTATCGCGGCCGCCAAGGATGGCTATCGTGATTTCATACATGGTAAGGTGAAGTGTAAGTCATTGGGGTGTAACGCCTAGCCAGTCAACGAATCGGATGGCAAGCAAAAGCAACGCGAGCTCGGCTTCGAATGCCGTGCCTGTCCCTGACGGCGGTACTCGAAAATCGGGGTGGCGCAAGACTGCCAAAAACCTGCCAGGAACAGGTAGGGCGTCGTGCACGTGGATTCGCTCCAGGGAATATTAGGGAATGCTTGAAGGAAAAGTCGCATTCGGGGAATTGGCACTTCAGCCGGACCCACCCAGCCATGCCCACGCCCCTAGCGCAAACCCAAACTGCCTAACCCATCGATCGTCTCCCACTACGCCCCCATGATTCTAGCCATCTGATCAATCAAGCCGATGGACATACTTTACATTGGCAAAAGAAAAACCTCGATTTGTGGAACTGGCATATGTCATGTGGAGAACGAGGGTTCAGTTAAGGTCGCAGAGGTCCCCATAGTACTACTATCGACCTCATCCTTTTTACTTGCGCCCGCGCGCACGGCACGGTTTACGCGACGACCCCGGATCTCTGGACTTTTGCCTCAGATGACGTCGCTTGCTTGCTTGCTCTTGATGCATTCAGTTGTTGCAAGAGCGGCACCTTTGCAGGGCCTCACCTCCATACAGGAAGGGGGAAATGGGCAAACATACGAGGGCGAGCAGCCACGGGATAGGACCATCTTCACCGTCATATCCATGATCTGTATGATGGTGGTGGCGTTTTTGCTAGGTAGGCACAGTCACTTTTGTTACACTGATCGTTCTCTAACAGCGACCACAGGTTCGAGGTCTGGCAAGTTGAGACGGAGCATCGTAGTGAAGCGTAGCCTCATGTCAACACTCGTTGTCATCCTGTACATGCTGGTGGTCATGTTCATCATATGTTCCGCTGTTCTGGCAGCAGGACAGGGACTCTACACCCGCGCACTCTGTGTTGCTGGCACATGGACATGTCTAATGTTCTACACTTTCATCAAAGGCATAATGTGGGTATACTAAGCTCCCTACTCGTAAGCTTGGATGCTGACTTGCTCCAGATATGTCTTCCTTGTCGAACGCATCCACGTTGTCCGCGCACCTTTTGTCAATCGAAAAAATGATAGAATCTACCTCGGATGCATGGCCATGATTGTAGTGACGTACACGACTGTCGCCATCAATACTTGGCTCAACCATGTCACCGAACTACGCGCCTCGGACGGACGCTGCCACTTTGGCATTCGCGGCATCGGATCGATACCTTTTACTATTGTCAACCTCACCACCAACGGAATCTTGACGGCCGTCTTCTTTTATTTACTTCGCCCGGTTTCACAGAAGCCGGTATCCGCTGGATTTTGCACTGTGCTGGGAAGTACGTCGGATACAGATACTTGCACCGCTCATGGCGGAAGCGACACGATGGTACGAAAAAAGATCAGGAATTTGATATGGAAAAGCGTAGTCGGGTCGCTGTTGATTGAGATACCGACGGCTGCAAACATGATTCAGTTTGCCATTACTCGAGGAGAAGAGCTAGGCATGATCTGTTTGACAATATGTCTTGTAGATGGTAAGTTCCGAACCTCTGTATTCAATTTGGCTTCATGAAAACTTACCCATCGTAGCATGCTGGGATGCAGCGATAATACACTGGCTGACGAGTAGCCGTAGCTCGTCGGATGACGCGGCAGAGGGAGACTTGTCGCATTCTATGATGAATTCAAGCAAGGAATTCATCAGTCCCATACCGAGTAGATCTCAGTCTCAGTCAAACGGCTCGGGAGAGGCAAGAACAAGCATTACACGGGGCACCGAAGGGTCGCAAGATACGCTAATTAGCGCGATGGACTTTTTGTGCGAAAGTGCGATGCATTCGTCCTCGGCTTTGGTCAAGCCTGCACCTGCAAAGCTATGACAGCATATAGGCAGGTCTATAATACCAATCGCAAGTTTACCAGTTACTTTTCTTCCAAAGATAGAATATGAAAGTGGCGTCAGAATGTGACCGAAATCGACATGGGCTGGCAAGTACGCTACCATGTCAAAAGACAAAGTGCTTTTTTGTAGACTAACCACAGTTCTAGTACCCGGCCATACCAGGGACTATTTCATAGCACGGCCCGCCCTTGCCGAACATGATTTGTAGATCATTGACGATTACATCCGGTCTTTCGTGCGCAGCAAAGTGACCGCCTTTATCGTTGACGCTCTCATATACAAGTGGACCTATTGGCCAAGTGTCAGTAACAACAGCACACTACAACGATAAAGATAGAAGGAGAAAATAAACCTTACCCAACGTCTTCGCCCACAGTCTAGGAACAACTGTAATCTCGTTTGGGAAATGCGCAACACCCAGCTTGACACGACCAACCCACTGACTCGCGCGCTCTCTATCAGGGATCTTGTCCGTGGGGTGATGTTGTGCCTCGTAGTAGATTCTGATGTGCGCATTAGGGCCCGCGGAGCTAAACCAGTAGATGCTAACCCAAGTTAAAATCTCGTCGTCGGACCAGCGGTACCCGTGAGTCCAGTCGACGAGCTTCTCGTAAATCCAGGCTAGGAGCGCGACGGGACTGTCCGCAAACGCATACGAGAGTGTTTGCGGCTTGGTCGCTTGCAGCTGGCGGTACGCCTGGCCGTCATTCAAGAACCAGGCCGAGCGCTCAAGGCCGTTTGCTTCGGCTGCCGTGTACGGCGTTAGGGCGTGCTGGAGGGCGAGGACAGGCTGCTCAGTAAACGTTGGCGCGTGTGCGCGAACCATGTTGATGTGGCTCGCTAGCACGCTGTCTGGGTAGAGGATGCCCATGCTTCTGGTGATGTAGAAGCCCCAGTCACCGCCCTGCGTGACATAGTTGTCGTAACCCAGATCCAGCATCAATCGATGACATGTCTCGGCATACTGCGATAGTGCAAAGCCCGGCCTGCTGATCCGTTGGCTGAAACCGAAATTCGGCAGCGAGGGAGCTACAATGTGAAACGCTGGTTTGCCTTCCTTTTCGCCGGCCGCGAGGCGTGGAAGCAGCTTTTGGACTTCGAGGAAGGAGCCCGGCCAGCCGTGGCAGAAGAGGAGAGGTATGGCGTTGGGGTTGGCCGACTTTTGGTACACAAAATGGATGTCGATGGCGCCGAAGCCGTCGATGGCGACTTTCTTCCGGTAGTTGGGTAGCTTGTTGATAGCGGACTCGGCTTCCCGCCAGCTGAAGTTTGTTTCCCAGTGTTTGGCTAGACGCTTGATGTCGGTGAGGGGTGAGCCGTACGGCCATTGGTCGGGTGTGTCGAGCTCATCGGGGAAATCGGCATCGGATAGCTTTCTCTTGAGCTTGTCGATGGCAGTGTCGGAGATTGAAATCTGGTAGGGCTCCAATGGGGTGGCCATGAAGGGGGGAGAAATCGAGACTGCAATTGCAATTGCAATTGCGGATGGGGGATGCGCATGGGATTTAGGGCTGAGCGGAGGAGTACATATAGGCTATGAGCATACCCCTCATTCCCATCGCAAGCCTGAGCAGGGCAATTCTTCCAGCGAGGAATAACTCGATGAAATCATAGGCAACATTCAATGCGGCTTTCCAGCTTACTGCTACCTGGCAGTGCTGTACCGTTTGCACGCATGTCGCAAACACTAGATCGACAACGGCTCAGACGCAATGTCGCCTGCACTGTTGTCTCTCCGTACCAAGTAGTTTTCCCTATCCAGAAGTCTGTATTTGCTTTATCCGGCAAGCTTTTCCTGCACAGCACAAGTCGCACGATCGGAAGATAAGCCATTGATCGCTTGTGCGTTGTAAGCTGCCAGGCTTGATGACGTAGTGAGAATGCAGGGACAATGGTGAACCAATCTTTACCCCCTGCCATCTGCCAGGCTTTACTGGTAGTTTGAACAATTCCAGATGACCTCTCTAGAGTGTGGCTGTAATCTTTCATTTCGTTGCAAGCCCCAGAGTAGTCGAGGTTCGGAATTGCTCGGAACCGCTCGGAACCGCATTGTGGCGTAGTCAGTGCCCTTTCTGCATCGGCGCCTCCGAAGCTACTATACGACGGCCCCATAGATCTATATTGATTGTTGTATCTGGTTAACGTACACTGTAAACACGCCATTTCTGACTCTTCGTGGAACCAGTTCGGGGTTTGGATTTTGTTCTCGACATCGCCAAGTCAGTGAGAGGCGTTACCCATGAGTATATAGACCGACAACTAGGTTTCATCGCTTTCCATAACGTTCATTGCCTTTGCATCCAAAGCAACTGCGGTTGTATGTTGCCGAGATGGCTATCGGGTAAGCGCGCGGCGTGCAACAGTTTCCAACCATCGGAAAAGCCGACGGGTAATTGAAGCCCGACGGGCAACTTATAGGCGTAAGAAAGATAGGTAAGCCTGGCTAGGTAGTTGTTCACCAGGCTTCACCTCCCCACGACACTCCCCCACAGTGCGTGCTTTGATAGCTACAATGACACCTTCGGCTGCCACGCCCATGTATGTTTCAGCCAACGCAGCAAAGGGCGCATACGCCAGCGCCAGTGAGGCAGTTGATGCAGCCAAGCAACGTTTTGCGGAGAAGAATGCCGAGAGTTTGAGACTACACAAAGAAGCGAACAAGAGGTTACCTGGTGGAAACACCAGAAGCGTGCTCCATACTGCACCGTTCCCGGTATACCTGAAGAGCGGGAAAGCGTATCAAGTCACCTCCGAAGATGGCCATACATATACAGACCTTGTTGGCGAGTTCACTGCCGCTCTCTACGGTCACTCGCAACCTCTCATTCAAGCGGCGCTGATTGAAACGATCAACAATGTTGGACTGAACCTGGGTGGCACGACGACACTGGAGATGAGACATGCAGAGTTGATATGTTTGCGGTACAAGTTGGACCTTGTCCGATTCTGCAACTCGGGCACTGAGGCAAATCTGCACGCTATCCAAGGTGCAAGGAAGTTCACCGGTAAAAGAAAGATTGTAGTCTTCAGTGGTGGTTATCACGGGGGATGTTATACATTTCCCGGTGACCAGCCTGCGGAAAACTGTGTGGATCTAAACGACTGGATCATCGCCGAGTTCAACGACATTGAAGACACGAGAAGAAAGATTGAGGAGTCGACGGATGTGGCTGCGGTACTCGTCGAAGGTATGCAGGGAAGAGGATCATGTCTTGTTGGTACTCATGAGTTTCTCCATCAGGTCCAAGAATCGGCAGGGAGAGTCGGTGCAGTCTTCATTTTGGATGAAGTACAAACTAGCCGCTTGGCACCAGGTGGACTGCAAGAGCTCGAAGGATTGAAACCGGATATTACGACTCTTGGCAAATTCCTCGGTGGAGGCATTACGTTTGGCGCCTTTGGCGGTCGAGAGGACATTATGCGAGTTTATGACCCACGAGAGAAGAATTCCCTAGGCCATTCGGGTACATTCAACAACAATACGCTGGGAATGACGGCGGGTTACACGGGCCTTGCGCATGTGTATACACCGGAAGCATGTCGTGACTTTAATGTCATGGGTGATAGGCTGCGCCAGCGTCTCCAGGATCTTTGTCACGGCACGAAAATGACCGTCACGGGATTGGGAACAATCATGGCGATTCATTTCTTGCATGATGGCAAGAAGGAGCTCAGGAACTTTCGAGATCGTGATGAGGATGTTAATTTGAGTATGCTGTTTTGGCTCGAGATGATGGAGACTGGCTTTTGGATTACCCAGCGGGGTACTATAGCGGTCATATTTGGGACGCCATGGGAGGAACTGGAAAGGCTTGTAGGGTGTGTGAGCGCGTTCCTGGACAGACACAAAGTGTTCCTTGTCCTTTGACCGGTGTGCATAATAAAGACTGTATTTTCAAGTCCGGCCATTGAATTGTTATCAAATAAATACAAGTTACCTATAGAGTATATTGAAAAAAATGGTGTTCAAAGAAACGCAAGGTTGAAATAATTGCTTAGCATCCTAGAAAATAAAACTCTATGTGATCTGCGTAGAGTTCATTAATTAGGTTGTCTTTAGTTGAATACTTGATTGTAGAACTATCTATTCTGGAACTTCGCCTACGCTCCTCCCATTCTCCTTTGACGTCTTCGAACTCTTCATCACTTTCTGTACTTTCCCAGCTTTCGATGCACTCTTTACATGATCCAACGCGTCTGCAAAGGCCGCCGAGCCCGACGTCTCGTAAAACAGCAGTCTCATCCTTGGGGTAGTAGTATCTATAGCCTCGTTCAGTTTCCCTAGAAGCATCAAGACACATTTGTCTCTGTTTTGTGGACTTTTTTTGTTGTCATTGACGAATTTCAGCTTTTGCGTATGCTGCTTACCCTCTATCGTCGAACGAAAGATGTGTGTCATGCAAGCTTGGGCTACACATAGCTCGCTGTGATTTCCTAACCTCGTAGATGGTTTTGTTGGAGCAGGAACCACCGCTCTTGTCTATGATGTTCTGTGCGACAAATCTGATGTCGCATACAAACTCACTAAAGGTAGCTCTTCTCCGTGTTTGGAATTGAGACTAGATGACCCGCCATATGTCGAGCCGCTCAATTAGTATGCGGCAACACTGAACTGCTTTTGAGGCGAGCTTGTATCTTCTGTCTCGTCCAACTGGAGTTTCTGTGTCCTGGCAGTCGGGTTGATAAGCATGGCATGCATCGCATACACCATGGCTCAAATTTCAGCATTGACAGTCGATTGGGTAAAGTAGACCTTGCGCGTCATAAAATGGACTCTGTGGCTTCCGCTGGTGTGTGTCTCAGTGGTAGTTGATCTCGCATACGCTGCCCTAGTGTTTGTTGACGAGCTAAATTCTACATCGAATGCAGATACCATCGTCTATGCGTCCGGTAGGCTGGGTAGCCCCCATTATTTTAATACACCCTTCTCCCTCCTGCCCTTTTCGTCAAGTGCGCATGCAACCTCCTCGGATGCTTCAGCGCTCACCACTCACGCTCTCCATACGCAAACGATGCGCTACAATACCTATGTCTAGCGCCAGACCTACACCTCCACACTCTTGTCCAAGCAACAATAGAAAAGCAACAGGCATGCCGCACCTTCCCAACGACATTTTTATAAGGATATGCTTGCATTTGAGCCAGCATAACCGAAACAAGATACAGCTCCTTTCACGCCTAGTTACCGATCTAGTGCGCGAGCACTGCTATTCATCGCTAGTTCTCACCCATCAAGACTATAATTCCTCTAGATAGACCCCCGTCGCGCTAAGAAACTCCGCCACTTGTCCTTGAGCGAAACCCCCACCAGCACTATAAACAAACTAGGACGACTAGGACTAATCGCAGTTGGCTAAGAGAAGCTCTATGTAACTGTCTTTGCGTCGTGCTATGCGCCACCTTATAAGGCAAGCTGGCCCTAACCGTCCTACCACTATTCGACTCTTGTTACAAGCAGTTTCGACAGTCTTTATTCACCAAAGGAAACAGCACAACACTGCTTGCATGGATCTTATCATAACTATCTTTCGCAATGTGGTCGATTTCGATGTCACCTCGGGCTGCGAAGACCTGGCTTTGGCGACAGAAGACTTCCAATCAAGAGAGACCACAAGCCTACGCACCCTGGCAATCATCAGCCCGCATAAGCTATTTGTAGCTGTCTACACCCTTGCACATAAGGGTTAACTAGCTAAGCTCAAGAAGTTATCTCTTTGTGGGTCGTTCTGGAGGACGGCGAGCCTATGAAGAGGCTTGTGGGAGCGTGGACTCGTTTCTGTGCACAGCTCTAAGTCCTCTCGCTCGACTAGGAGTATTAGACCTTAGAGGATAACAACGAAATTAGTCCCTTCGCACCTTCTATTACTAATGCGTTAGGCCTATAAGCTAGGCTCCTTATACTCTACCTTGACTGTCTTGTCACTCGATTAGGGAACCCGTCCCGCGACGGCCGTAATATAAAGTCACTGTTCTCTTCGATCTTTAAGAGGATCTCGCCCTCTGTTGTCGCTATTAAAATTGCTAGTGTTCTTGAAGCTAAGTTGCGCAACGTTCTTAACGACGTTATAACCCTAGATTGTTTAGGTAGTGTAAGGCCCGGCAACTATAAGCTCCGCACCATGCGTATTACTATAGATATTAAATCACTTCCGGATATTCCTATTTACTATCGTCTAGACACTATTAGCGATAAGCTGCGTACTTTCGTACACCTAGGAAGAGCTAGTGGCCTCGAGATAGGCGTTTATATCCGCCGCATTAGGTCTAGGAACGTTGTTGATCAGCACGTTGTCGGTGAAAAGACAATAGGTATATGCTGACTTGACTGAGCCTCGTGTCTTGGCCCAGGGCAAGGAAGGGGGACCACTTGGATTGAGGATGAATTAGAACACGCGTCGACAGCCTCTCAGGGGTTGAGGTGACGAAGGGGAAGGACATCAAGACTCTGGGTCTAGCCGCAGGCGGCAAGTTAAGTAAGTCTGATCACTCATCAGATATCCTCCTACTGACCGCCCACGCAGTCCAAGACATATGCAAAGACTCCTATCCAACTGCGATATGGAACCACGCCGCAGCGTGCATTCTTCATGTGCACATCCTCGACCCAATCAGCTGCGAAAAGATGACGCATGTCGTTTCACGGCCTCCACCGAAGGACCCCAAAGCGTACATTGAGGCTTTTGGACAGTTTTTCGTGGTAGAGGAGAAAGTAGACGAGCGGCTAGATGGAGGAGATTTCGACAATCTAGGGCGTATCATAGGTGAAGGTGGATACAGAGCAATCATGTTTCATTCAAGAATTTTCGCGAATACAGTAGCGAGAAGGCTGTATAAATGACAACAGACGTTTAACACTCTTTGACGTTGGATTCGAGAAGCGGTAAGACGGGAGATTTTCGAGCGTCGGGCTATATATACTACTACGAATAGAGGGTCTCGGTGGCAAAGGCCAAGCAACCAATGACGTCGCAAAGTCCCCGCAGACCTCCTGCGCACCCTGAGTTGCCTTGACCTCCCAGCTATCTTTTGTTCACGCAACTGCACTCCAGCAAGACCGCGACATCTCACCCCTCACAGCCCCAAACATGGCGACAACATCCTCCTACCCGTCTTCAAACCCCACACCAACGCCTCCCTCGACAACAACGCACAGCCCCTCATTCGCCTTCCCACCCCACTACTCCTTCCCGCCCTTCTTCACCCTACAGCCCGTGGCCAGCACACGCAGCTCCCAACTCGCATCATGGTCATCCCTCATCCAGTCCTACTGCCGAAATAACCGCATCTTCACGTTGTCGCTCATCGACGCGCTCAACACCCCGCTCTTCAACAACACCAGCCTCGGCCGCAGCCTCTCTCTCCGCGACGCAAAAGCAATCCTCATGTACATGGCCTCGCCGGAAGGCGGGAACCGGGCTGAGTTTATAAGCACGAGCAGCAAGAAGGGGGCCAAGGCGGGGGAAGAGGGTGAAGGCGGCAAGGCGTGGATATACTGGCGGAGACCGGAGGAGTGGGCTGCGGCGCTGGAGGAGTGGGTGGAGAGGACGGGGCAGAAGGGGACGGTGCTTACGCTATATGAGATTGCTGAGGGCGATGGATCGAGGAGAGAGGAGTTTTATGGCATGGATTTGGAGTTGTTGCAGAAGAGCTTGGGGGTTTGCGTAAAGCGGGGCAAGGCGCAGGTGTTTGGGAGTGGAGGGGATGGGGAGGGTGTCAAGTTTTTTTGACAAGGTCTCGCAATGTGGCCGAGTATAGAGCGCAATGATACCCAAGTCATACACATTGTAGACGTGTTCAAGGCAGATGGAGGTTATATAGATTTGCTGAAGAATATCGGTAAAGTACACCTCTGGTGTTGTTCCAAAGGCTTACAACGTGAAGCACCAACCTTGGCCAACGCCCTGCTGATGCCACGTCAAATGCTCCAAACTAACTCTCCAAGATAATAATATCGTAGGTTATATCGCAGGACGGACACCCCTCTGTCCGGCGTCTGTCCACTTTGGGAATCTCTCCACGTCCCAATCTCGCCCTTGCACACGCCCCTACACACTCCTCTCAATTGTAGTTCCTCGTCTCGGTAGCTTGATCAGCCTCTCGTGCTCTGCGGTTCTCGTCGGCGGCCTGTTGCAGTGTCTGGTTGTTGGTCTGTCGCTTCTGGGCATCGAGCTTCTTCTGGAGATCGCCGGATGAGGGCTTGTTTGCGCGGGCCTGGGAGAGGAGTGTGTTAGTTGGGGGGGCGGTCGCTCCGTACAACATACGAGCTCTATTGTCGTGTGCTCCTGGATGTCCACCCGCTAATCGCCGTGGGTGCGCCGCACATCTTCTTCGCCTTGCTCTTCCCCTGCGCGATAAGAGTGCAAATAACGTACCTCTGCTGCAGCGGCAGCCGCCGCCTTGGGATCGTCTGCCCGGTTGCTGTCTCCTAACGTCCGCGGCGGCCCGCCAACCTTTGGCTTCGCGGTGACATTGGCGGGTATAGATGCCCTGGTCGCAGGTTCAGGCGCAGACCCAAGCGTGCGCCCTTGGCCTTCAAAGTTGTCTTTGGACTGTTTACCGCAAAGGTTGCCCATCTGGGGATACAAGCCTACAGGCAAGGGGTGGAAGCTATGGGAAGTTTCAACGCGGGAGCTTTGGTATTATGGCGTCGTGGTCAGTGTGGCTGTGCTGCGAGCTGGAAGGTCAGCCTCGTCGTGGCGGGGGAGGCGGTGGTTGCGACGCGTGGGATTGGCGCCAAGTGCCCGTCTTTCAACCACCCCCCCGGCTACATGGCATGGACTCAGGCGACGAGGACGAAGCCGTGTTTCAGTCTTCCTCCATCACCCTGCCTCTTCGCTTGTGTTTGCGTGACAGGTGGAAATGACAGCCCTGGAATCCCCACGCATTTCTGGGCACACACATGGTGGGTACACTAAGTCGTAGTGCAGACTAACATGCCGCGCCCAGTCTTTGTCCCTCTCACAGCGAGCAAGACTCACTTGCTGTCGCACGCCATGCCCCCCCCCCTCACAAGCGGCAGAATGGTGCTGCATGTCCTTTTGCTTGGAGATGCCAACATAACGGTGCAAGGGTTTGGAAAGTATATCCAGGTCCCATGACAGGCACGTGTTGGCCATCTGCTCTGCAAGCACGTCGCACCTGCTACTTTGGTGATGGAGGGAACAACCAATGATAGCAGTCACATCGAAGCGGGTAATCTACACGTGATAGGTCGATGACTTCTTGCGTCAGGCACGCTAATACGAATTCACAACTCACCTTCTTCGGCGCATTCACTTCACTGAGGGCTACAAACTTCATTTCCAACGGTAAGTGAAAGCCGTGTGAGCTTGTTCGCATGACGTGACCGGCCTGCTTGCTTTGCCCCAGAGTTGCTCTTACCCCGAGTCCACTCAATCTTGCAAAATGGAAAGTTTATCTTGCGCACCCTGATGTCCTCGCCTGGAACACTGCCATAATCCCGACCGATGAACCTACAACTCTGCCTCTCCAAGCAGGGGACCGAGGTACGCCAACAATGGCTAACAGCTATGTAGATTGCGATCGCGACTCGGCCTTTGGCGACGACGACGACTTTTGGACCATCGATCCCATGCTTTCAACCCACCCGGTCGCAGGGACAAAGCGAGAGGCTTGTGAACTGGAAGATGATACCCAAAAGCCGATCCAAACTACGGGGCCAGGTGGGGAGCACCTTGATTCACAGACGTGTTGTAGACGATGTCCAGAGGTCTGCCCAGACGCCTACGACATGCGTCCGGCGAAGCGGAAGGCTTCGGTACACAAGGTCGGGGAATACCACCATCCCGCCTCGGAGTTACATGAGCACGTCGAACCAGACTGCCCCTTCCCAGACGACTGTTTTGAGCAGTTCTGTCAGGAATGCATCGTCGAGCCGTCTTGCCCTCCTGACTGCTCCGTGCCCTGTCCTACCGACTGTCCCAGAGACGACACCTGTTTCGACCCCCGATGCACCCAAGGAAAGGACCACTGTACAGACGACTGTGTAGACCCTGATTGTACAAAGGCCACTTGTCCAGAGGAGTCATGTTTCTGTCAAAAGTGCAACGCGAAACCTTGTCCTCTAAGTGACCCGACCAACGAGTGCCACATTGCACACTCGGCTCCTACTCCCATCGGAACTGTGTACTGTTACGATAGTGCGCCTTGCCACTTTCAACAAGGACTTCACGGACACGACAATGGCCTTTCGTCGTTTGAAACCTATCCTTGCTTTTCCCAGACTCATGGCTACGGCACTGTTGCCGACGACCTGACGACTGTAGCGTCTAGTGCTCCGACGCCAGCATTATCGCACAGCAACTATACTTCGATAGAGAGTAATTTTACGACCGAACCTTCTCCAGCACCTGGTCAGACTGCTTATCCACCATATTGCTTTCTGAACGTCTCTGGAGACCACTGTCATATCGATAACTCGTGCTGTCACGGACCTAACCGACGGTGTGCGGACGCACCATCAGCCTCGCAACAGCAACTAGACCTGTGGAACTCATCAATAGCATCCGGAAATGGGCTGGCAAACAACTTTATGAGCTTTGGCTTCAACCCAAGCCTACCGACAAGCCCCATCTCAGCAGACCGGAACTCAATACATTCGAATCCCTTCAACCTTGACAATACCATGTCAGGTTTCGACGACCATTCCTTCAGCGATTCGTGGATGCTGACTGATTCGACATTTTCTCACACATTTCCACCAACAGGCGCGTTTGGCGGTGCCAACAAGCTCGATTTCCTCACGTCGGCTATCCAAAACGACCTCTTGCGTCCGGACACGACAACTTCTGCCGGCTCCAGCTCTATGCTTGGTCCTGGATCGTCAGACGCACAAACATGTATTTGCAAATGGTATGTAAGCCGGAAGCACGTCAGTGCACTTTGTCGAGCAATCTGATAATCATGCAAACTTCTCTCCACCATCTCAAACAAGATGGCTAACCTTCTGTTCACAGGCAACATGCCCCAGGCATTCTCTGCCTCGCCATGTTCGATAGCCCCTCCGCTCTCCACAAACACATCAAGACAGCCCATGTGGACAACTGCACCCACTGTACCTGCCAATGGGAAGGTTGCGACGCGTCAACAAAAGACTTCAAGCAGCGTTCAAAGCTCTCGCGTCACCTCCTTGGCCACGCCGGCTACCGCCCCTATGCCTGTAGCTACGAAGGCTGCGACAAGACCTTTGCGACCAACCAAGCCAAGGACAATCACGAGCGGACGCATACGGGAGAACGACCATATGTGTGTGAACGCTGCGGTTACACCACCACAACACATACCCAATTACAAACACACATCAGTGCTCTACATGAGGGAAAGAAGCCGCATAAGTGCCGGTTTTGTAACTTCACCTGCGCGGATTCGAGCAACTTGAGTAAACACGAGAGAACGCACCAGGTATGTCCGGTCTCCAGACCCACAGATGGCATGGCACGGGATACTAACGGTGGACAGACACTACGCCCCTACCGCTGCCCGCAACCAAACTGCACTTTCAAACCAGACTGTCGTTGGGAAAATCTAAAACGTCACCTTCGTCGTTCGGGTCACTGTCCTGAACTACTCGTTGACGATAGCGTGGAGTACAAATCGTATCGCGAAGGTGTAAGGCGTGAGATTGACGATTGGCATAAGAGGAATGTGGATGGGGGTAAGGGGAAGGCAGGAAGAAGGAAGAGTAGGACGTGATTGACCAGTCTTTCCAGAAGCGCCTGTCCCCCCTTTCAACGTCTTGACGATAATGATGCCGAGCAAGAAATGCAGATATATAGAAGTACGAGCCCATCAGCCTGTTCAAGGATGGAGGCATGAGTAATGATAGCAAACTTGGTTGTACACAAGTCATAATCTTTGGAGTATACGCAGACTATGAATGCAAATGCACCATGATTGATTTTCTTTCCATTGAATATTTGCCCTAAAGAATAGCCTTGGCCCTATGGACGCCACACACACACACACACACATACTTATCAATCAGCCTAGCTCGTCGCCGGTAACAAACACCCTAGTCTCCACTATCCACAAGAATAGCAGAAGCAACAAGGACAAAAGTGAAACTGCCAATCTAGAGGTAGCAAATCATGCCTCTTCTCCAAACCCCCGATAAAAATATAGCCGCCAATCTAGAATAACAAGGGAAGCACGCAACATTACCTCTCCATAATCAAGACATGATAGAAACGGTATAATCCAGTATAAATAAAACAAGCCAGAACTGAAGCAAACAAGCACCCATTAGCCAATATTCCATCGAGCAAACAAGAATAGACCGTAGACCGGATTGATGGGAAAAAGCTTCCTTTTCTTATGTACAAACTACTTTGCCCATCCAATGCCTGCCGCTTTTGCTGGCTCTATCGGAACAACAAGAATAAGTCAAGAAGAGCCAGCCAGAAAAAAAAAGAGAAGGACTAAACAAAAAAAGTCGGTTGACCGCAAATTGTGGAGAAATGCGGGCAAGAGGGGGTATAGAACGGAAAAACGTCAGCCAGCCGGAGAGGGAGGAGATGAAGGAGGTTTCGCGTCGAGTTGTAGTATTGTAAAACCAGGGAAACGTGGTGTCCTGGTTTTCCGGTTTTTACTCTGCAACGTCGAATGTAGATACAATCCGCGAGAATGATGATGGTGCGCATCGGGGCGGGAAAAGGAGTGTAATTAGACACTAGGCTGCGAGCAGTCTGTCGTTTGCCGAGATCATCAGAAAAGGACAAGGAAAAAAAAGTAAGGAGATGGTGTGGGTTGGCCGTGATGTACAGAGCCGAATTGGTGTGTGTGTATGTGTGTGTGTGTGACGTCTGAGGAGGCGGGATCCAGGTTCGATAAAAAATAACCCGCGTAGATACAGACGGCTGGAGATCATGGAGATCAAGAATCGAAATCGGACAACAGGAATGGGACAACGCGTAAAAAACATGATCGTGGCGACATTACTATCTGTGCACAGAGTCGATAAGCGTACTAGAGCCGGGAGAGTGAGCATCTGGCGTCCCCGCAAGTAATGGCCGCGTTACCGACGAGGATGGTGCGGATACGACACGGCGTTTGTTCTTGCTATCGCATCGCCGTTGATGAAGCGAGCCATCCGGGGTGGAAGACGGATAAGCAACTAGGGCACGTTAACGGACTAGTCACGGAGGGCGTTAATAGGGGCTTGGAGGAGGCATGCGATCACCTCCACTGCCCTGCCCTCCAGTGTCCGCCACCGTACTGTCTCCCTCGATAGTCTTTCGCCAGTGCTGCGGCAGGCACACGCACACCAAGGGGAAAGCCTTGATCTCGCTGTCGGACTCGACGTATGAGCGCTTGCTTCCGTTGCTCACGCCCGAGTCGCGCTGCTCGGCCTTGCGTGCCTCCCATTGCTCTGCTGTCTCGGACAGCCTGACACCAGTCGCCCAACCATCATCCCAGATACCAACAACCTTGAGCATATCTCCTCTTTCAAGCTCAAACTCATCACCAGCGCGGGGCTGGTATGCCCAAAGGGTAGCAACTGTGTCGTTTGGATGGATGTCGTCCTGAGAATAGTAGTCTTTGAAAAATTGAAGTTGCTCGGACTGTCCGGAAGCAACGCCGTCTGGGCTAGAGAAGGTACGGGCCTGGTCGGATCCGGACAGGGGCGAGGATGTGGAACCCAGGGCCGAGTGGCTTGACAGTGAACCCCCGCGTTTTGGAAGATTTCCGGCCAAGTGTCCGCGTATGGATTCCGGTGAGTCGTAAACACCAATCTGAGAGCCACCATACGCAGTCAGGTTACCGCCTCGATCACTGTTGCCGGCCGAGGTAGTGGATCCCTCCAAAGCTGCCATGCGCTGGACGCGGGCGCCAGGGAGGATGGTGGCAGGCGAATGTGCATCGCCTCCATAGCTCATTGGCGGCAGAGCATTTGCTTTTGGAGAGGGGCGTCGCGACGTAGAAGGCGTGTTGAAGACGCTTTCGACTTGAGTGTGCTTGCGTTTCCGCATGGCCATGCAGCAGAAGATGACACCTGCAACAATGAGGGCGGCGCCAATGAGCGATCCGATGACGATACCCGCAATGGCTCCTCCAGACAGTCCAGTGTCGGTCTTGCCTTCACCGGTTCCTGCGCCGGCCGTAGAAGTTGGGGATCCGGATGCAGTACTCGACGGGAAGAGTGGAGGCATGGAAACGGTGGTGGGGAGAGTGACGCCTACACATCGCGCCTCGACGTTGGCGTTGACACAGCACGTGTCTGTTGAGTTGGTGGTACTGCCTGCGCAAAAGCCGCAGAGTCCCTGGAGGTTGCCCTGGTACCCACACTCGTCGGGTTCATTCTTTACTGCATCGATGCATGTGGTGCTGAGCGAGTCGGCGGGGTTGGAGCAGCGGGCAAAGTCTGAGCGGATCTGAGGAATGGCATTGTTGCCAGGCTTGCCACATAGATCTGGGCTTGATATGATGGTCTGCTCGCTAATGGCAAAGTCGGCCTGCAATGGGTCAGCACTGCCACGAGTGAGGGTAGGGAAGCACAGTGCACATACACAAGCGCCGGCACAAAGGGGTGTCGCGGCCCTGTCGCTGAGGCCGCATGCGGTCTTGGAGGACTGGATTATGGCATTACACAGGACGGTTGTCGTATAGCGGGCATAGAGGCTAGTGGTGTTGGTCAAGTTTACGCTCGAGCAGCCCAGGATATCCTCGTATCTGCGACATGTTAGCATGTCGAGTTGCAGGGCTTCCGCATGGTTGGGCCAGACTGACTGTTGCTGTGCGTATTGGGTCCCAATGTAGTCGCGTATACGGTCGTCAAAAGACTTTGTGTCGGATACGTATTTCAGGAAGGGACTGAGGGGGGGGGGAAAGCACGTCAGTGGACAATTGGGCATTTCTGACACAAAGTTGGACATACTAGTTGCCCGACAGGCTTGTGTCGACCGATGCCGACGTAAAGGCTGGGCAGGTGGTTGAGCCTTGCAACGAGACGCAAGTCTGCTGTGCCATTGTTGACGGTAAGGTGACAGCGAGAATGGCGAGGACTGCCATCCTTTTCACACCGGCACGAGGTTCCTTTTGGCGGCAAGAAGCAGCATCGGGTCGAGGGCAATCTCGGGACAAGCATGTAGGACGAGCATCGTGTGGGCGCGAGCATGGGCGCATCGTGGGTATATTTGGCACGTGTAGAAGGTGTTTGGCTTGTCGATAGATGGAGTGTCTGGGGCGAGGCCGGTGGAGACCAAGGCTATCGACGTCTTGGGCCAGTCAGAGACGCGCAGCTTCACTTGTCCATTCGTGGCAGATGGATGGGGGCGTCTGGTTTAGTGTATCTATGTAGAGCCCGGCCAAGAGGGTATTAGAAAATAGAGACCGTGTCGAGTGGGGACGGGTCGAAGAAGGAAAAGAGGCGGGCGCTGGCTCGCAACTGGCAGAAAACAAAAAGAGCGTACTGGGTAGGGAAGTGGGTAGGGAAGCTGCGACGGCCGCAGGAGAGGAAGGCACGATTGGGGACGAGGACGGGGAGGCTGCGTGCGGCTTAGCGCCCCGACCACCCGACCAGGGACCGCCGCTTAGGCCCGAGGTTTGATTGGCCCGAGCCTGGCCGTCCGGAAATGAGTGCCTGGCCTAATTGTTCCTAAAACTGGCCCAGAATTATCTCTCCGATGCTTTTCGTCTCAGGTTGCGCGCGGCCCGTAAGATGATGAGCGTCCAAGCAGGTAACGCGCTGCAGCTTGCGCGCCCGCCATGGAGCATCTGGCGAGACCCACGGCAACGCCCATCTGCCGTAAAAAAAAAATGTGGTACGCTGTGCTGCAGCGCCTGCCCCAATACGGCACTGTACAGCTGGCGTGCACACGGCCCAATCCAGCATAGCGCTTACTGCTTTCATCTCCATGTACACGACTGACGAACCCACCCACCACCTCTCTGTCTGTCTGTCTGCCTGCCCTCGTTAGGCTCTCGCTGCTCGTCTTGCGCTCGCACTGTGCAGCACATGACGGCCGGTCTGTCTCATGCGTGTCTGCGCGACCTGTCGTGGTGTTTGGAACAAGGTCCTGTGGGGCTGTTGCTGGTGCTGGTGCCTCCAGCCTTGGCCTTGGCACTCGCACGCCTCTGTTTACTACTTCATGCGCCCCCGGGTACCTGGCGCCATCTCCATCTCCCACCACCTGTCCGCCGTCAACTCCTTTATGCGTCGCCTTGTCGACCTACACTTTACACTCTCATGACTAGCTGACAGCAGTTCACACCCACGCCTCATCAGCGCCTGAGAGCAAGTTCTGGCCCGCTGCGAGCTGCGAGCTCCCATGCCCTCAGGCTAAGCCTCGCGCCCGTTGTGTCTCGAGCCTTGCCCTCTCCGGACTAACCCACGGCCCGCTCCTGAACTTTCCTGCCCCCGTCCCTTCTTTGGGCCAGATCTGCCCGTGTCACAACTCTACAGTACCTTTCACCAGCAAAGGAGCTGCCCCCCCAGCATCTCTGGCGCTCCTACCACCTGCCCGCGCACCCAGCAAGGCACGCCAAGACCAAAGCCCAACTAATGCTGCACTATGGTTTCTCTACGTCACACTCTACCAGCCGGCAACAATTGCCCGCCTTGCTTCATATGTACCGTAAAACACGCCTAGCAGACCGCTCGTTTGAGACCGTCATTGATATCTACACGGTACATATAACGCGGCGTGTGCGGGGTATGTACGTTGTTTTTTGATTCTTCACCTTTTTCCAGCTCTTGCAGTCAGACAGCCCAGCCTCCTATGACATCAACATACTCAGTCTGTACATCACTCGTGTCGCACAACACGCCGAATTATTCTTGCAACAATTACTTCTTCTTCCTCTTCTCTTTCCGCACCTCTGCATTCCCACGTATTTGTTGTGATTTGTAATGCTTCACCATGTTTAGTGTCCGTCGTCTTTAGAGCTTCCGACATTGCCCGTTTGATTCGAGTAACACTGGGCACCATTAATGCAAGGCATCGAGACTCTGTCGGACTCTACTTGGTCTATCCGTAACTCATCATATCACGGGGGTGGTCATAAAAAAACTTGATAGATTAGGGTCAACACGTGAGGAAAGCGTCAGGTTTATTATGCCAACCCACGTGATGCTGCCTAGCCGAGTGTAGTCATGTACTATCCAAAAATACTATCCGGGGTATACAGCGTTTATCCATGCTTCCGAAAAGAAAATTTATGGCCGTTTTACCACGCTGACCTAGAGCTGCCCTGGGCTAGTTCCAAACTCTACCCACCTGACTACTAATCTGCCTATATACCGCTTAAGTACTGCTAAGTGAACAGGAAGCGCTACTTTCTCTCTCGCGATTAGTATAAACCCTCTTAATTCTTCTATAAATAGTAATCTTAATAACATACTATATAAGCGAGTGTTACTCCCAAGCGAGTGTCACTCGCTTGTGTAGTACGTTAAGCTATCTGCTACTCTACCTAAAGTTACATTACGTGATCGCAATGTCAGCCTCCCGCAAAAATATTGATAGTACAAGTTAATCGCAAGCATCTAATTACTGCTACTCTACGTTTTTATCAATATTGATCCGCATCGTATAGGCAAAGACCTGGTGTATCCCGTCGTATCTACCAAGATTGTTAGAAAGATATCTATACCAATTAACGCAGTGGCAAAGAGTGTTCACTTTTTGGCTCAAAAAAAGATGCGGTATATTCCGTCTTACACTCCAACATGCGGTATATTCCGTCTTACACTCCAACATGCGGTCATTCTAATATACGGTGAGCTTATACCCCGCACCGTCTGACCGCTGTGACATGTCGTTAGAGAAAGTGAGGGAGGGATCTGCATTGGGATTATGTATATATATTCTTCCTTGGGCTACTAGTCTCCCACCTTCTTTCTCAACTCGAATACATACTATCAACAGACGTCACCCTTTCCTTTACCAAACAACTACTTATTGTCTACCAATATGAAATCTCTCCTCTACCTAGTGGGATGCCTTGCATTCATCGTCCCTCACGTCTACGGCGCCGCTTCCTGCTGGCATCCAGATTGTGAGAATAATGCAGGAGCCGCTTGTAACTGCGACTATGATTGGGAGCATGGCAAACTTGACGGCACTTGCGGTCCAGATATCAACGAAGTTTGGGTATGGCTTTCTTAACATGTGGCATTAAATCGCTAACACGAAATCAGACATGCAATATTCCTTAAGAACGTCTTCCTTGAAGTAAGGTTCCTCGCAAGCCTTCTTAGCGATAGCGAGTAAGTAGTCATCGAAAAAGAGGACTACTTGTAAATATAACCTACTATTTTCCTTTATTCTAGAGTATAATTTATACTAGTAAGCTTAATCTATAGATAAAGCTAAGCTCTCTTTTAAAAAGTATAAACTAATAATTTATCCTCTAATTATTCCCAACCTTATTGATCCGCAACAATATTCTATAGTTTTAATATGTCAACTTAAAGATCTCTAAATACGAACATGCAGGGACTCTAGTTTGACTGCTAGTTCACAATTAAATACGCCTCTTGTGGTAGGGACAAAATTGCATTAATAATTGCATACAGGAATGTTAGCACCCGAATACTTGAACTCAAGAATGGTAAACGAAGGAGCCCGTATTTTGTAAGATCTTATGGTCGATCAAACTTAGCGTGATCCCCAAATTTTGAAAGAGACGATCGTCCTCGTACTGACGTGAGGTCGGAGAGCCAGACTCGGTTAGTAGCTTGGTAAGTAAGACCGTCCAGGCCACCCACAACCCGAATCCCTTCTTCCTACGTAACAACCATCCAACTGCCTAATGCAACTGTAAAAACCTGTTCGCCTACCGAGTTATCCATCTT
>Ga0265797_10001302_pt1 | contig 44110 bp, 25 predicted proteins | sample P2T30metagenome_FD_192433 | JGI IMG/M metagenome (GOLD analysis project Ga0265797, IMG submission 192433) | Plant litter microbial communities from East Loma Ridge, Irvine, California - P2 T30 | ecosystem: Environmental > Terrestrial > Plant litter > Unclassified | place: USA: California...
TGCTCGTGTTCTTTCCAAGAGCATGGCGGCGCACAAGCGCAAGTGCGTGGGCGGTTTGGATATGGGCAAGATTCACGCCTACTCGGGTAAGTCTTACACGGCGCTCACTAACCCTTGGTGGAAGGCTTAGGTTTTCTTTTGACTGGCATGTACAATTACAGGTAAGTGCAAGTTTTCGCTTTGATCTCTCTATGGTGCTAAGTATGCGATTTCGATACAAATTAATCAATCAAATGGTGGCTGTCTGAAACAATATATTCTTTCCTCAATCTTTTCAATGTTTCCATGTAAATGATGAACTTGACTCATTTTTCTATTGATACTTCCCATAAACATGCGTCGGTAATGCGACAAGATGCTGCTGATTCTATGAGATTGAAACTTGCTTACACAGGATGAACGAGAAATGTCTGGAACAATATACTCTTTTTTCTTCTTTCAATGCTTCCGTGTAAATGATGATCCTTACTCGTTTTCTACTAATACTTCCCAAAACATGTATCCGTAATGCTAACAGATGCTGCTGACTTTATGAGAATAAAACTTTCTCACACACTGATAAGTGAGAAAGGTGATCTATCTCGTGAACATTGGAAGTGATGTCTTCTAACTCCGAAGCTCGGCCGGGTGTTAGCGAATGGTCGCACAGCACCGCCGACAGGGACATGTACTGTTGACATTTCCCAAGCGTGTCCCTGATCTTCGCGCGACCCTTTTACTCTCGGTTGTCTATTGCTGCAGACATCTCTAGAGCCTGGCATCTAACCAAAACATCCAAACCCGGTGTTTTAAAATTCGATATTCAGTAGGTACGAATCACGCGTTCACACAAAGGTAAGAGGCAGAATCTCCGGTCTGCTGAGCGTTTGAAAGCATCTTGTCTTCTCTCCACTTCCACAAAACGAAAGCAAGAAAACGCAACGAGAATCGTTCCGCATTTATTTCCCATACCACAGTCTCCAAAACCGCCCCGACCCACCACAAACAATGTCCTCCGACGACTGGACCTTCGTCCCCCGAAAAAAGCAAGGCAAAGTTCCCAAAACCCGCTTCTCCAGCACTCCGCCCGTCAGCATCAAAGACGCAACCCTCGACAGCATCGCGAAAGAATTCGGCACCAAAGGCCGCCTTTGGAAACACAGCGAAGCTCGCAAACAGCTACACCGCATGCTGGCTCTCATGAAGCCCGACGCCGGCTGGCAATTGGACACTGCAGTCTGTCTGGGCACCGGCAGTTTCAACCGCGACAACTTCGAGTGCCGCAAGCGCACGATAGAGCAGTTTGCGATGTTTGTCGATACGCTGGAGTACTTGCAAGAGCAGCAGGAAGAGAAGATTAAGGTGGTGGTGCAGGAGGGGTATTACAATGATCTCGACAAGAAGTTTTTGGGGACTATGGGCATGGAAGTGCCGGAGTATGAACCTCACGTTTATCCTATTCTGGACTGTGGACCTGCTACGAAGCTTTTTGGGCCGAGGACATTTGTTTGCGAGTTGTTTATTGAACATACGGAGGGGACGATCAGGGCGCTCACGCAGAAGGGTGTGAAGTTGCTTATGAGCACTTCGAGGATGATGTGCACGAGGGGATACCAGCCTGGGGAGACGTTCAAGGAGGGAGATCATACAAGATTGTTAAGCGCGATCGACAATACGTACAGGGCTATGCGGTTTCCGTACTTCGAGGAAGATCCGAATGTTTTTGAGGGCCTGGACATTTTGGCACCGGAGCCGCAAGAGGAGGACGATTGAGCATGGGAGGATATTTCTTTGTTTGTCATTTCTTTGGCACTCGCTCTCTGAGCACTACTACTTGATATCGCTGCTCTGCACGACGGTCGCGAAAGCGTCTGCCAGCTCGTGCATCACGATCTTGGTCAGATCGTCGCCGGACACACCAGGGATGTCGCGGTCACCCACGGCGTCCTCAGCGATCAGAACATCATATCCGAAACGGGCAGCATCGCGTGCGGTCGTGGATACACAGACGTGTGCCTGCAAACATCATGAGTCAGCTCTACTACCAGCATCGTCCTTCGTCCCACCTCGGAAAACTCACCATATACCCCGTCAACACAACCTTCGTCCCCGCCTCCCCCAAATACTCCTGCAAATCCGTATCCGCAAACGAACTCGGGTGGTTCTTGCCAATCACCTTCTCTCCATCCCTCGGCGTCAACTCCTCAAACTCCTTCGCAAGGTTTGAATCCGGTGTAAACACCGGCGCGCCGTTCGGCGTCTGGTGCACGACGTGCACGATTCTGCCCTTGGCTTCGCGGTACTTTTGCAGTAAGGAGGCGATGGCTTTGCGCGAGGACGCGGCGTTGGTGACTTTGAGCTTGCCTTCGGCGTATTCGTTTTGGGCGTCGATGATGATGAGGGTGCTGTTGCTGGGGGTGGCGGAGGAGGGCTGGACGCCGACGATTTGGAGGAAGGATTGGGGCGCCATTGTTGGAATCGTTATTCGGTGGGTTTGGGTGTAGATTGGGTTTCTTGCGGTATGTACAAGGATGGAAACAGTATATAACAGAAACGAGTAATTCGAACTAAATACCTGTCATTTTGGATCCCGTCCTTGCCCTTTGCCTTACAAATACCCCTCAATATCAAATCGACCCCGCATGCCGTCAGTTGTTGTGGGTCTGGACCTGCGGCGATTTAGAGTTTGGGGACCTTGATGGTGATGGCGACTTCATCGTGCCCTCGTGCCTAGGCTATTCTGCGAGTGGTGGGATTACGTTAGGTAGGTGGTTTGTTAATTATCAATATCAGATGTAGACGGCACTTACACTCCCGTTATGATCACGCTTATGATTGACCAGTATCATCAGCCGTGGTCACTGGGAACGGATCTTGGCCATTGAGATGATTCTGAACGTGGTTTCAATCTATGCTGGCTAATTCATACTTTTGATCGCTGACAACGATGTGTAGGCCGCTCACCGAGACGCTGTGAGCTTCAATATTCTCGGTGGAAAGATCTCCAACCGCACAACCCAAGCCAGCATGCATGTGCTCTTTGAGTCAAGCCATGCATGCAGCATGCACAGCTCAGCATTTCACCTTCTTTCTACCTTCTACCTGTTTTCTTGTTTTCCTTTTCAGTTCTCTGCGGAAAAAAATCAAGACTTTTCTCGTCATTTCTTCCGCTTCGATTCCACCTGAAGATTTGGTGATGATTTCGTTTGGCTGACTGCTTCCTTCTCAGACGGTCCGCAAAGAGGCCTCAAGTGATCCCCGATGGCAACGATAACTCATTGCAGAAGTTCATCGAACGCTGTGAGCTTGATCCCGTACTTGGTTTGCTGCTGATTGATCTGCTTCTTCATGCTATCGGGAAGAGATCGAATGATATCCATGTCGAGCCAACCATCGAAACGCCTTGGCTTCAGCAATGTTTTGTGATAGGACATACTTGGGAGAGGCAGTTGGAGTGCACTGCACTGATCGAATGGCAGGTGCTCGGGGGTAAGCACGGCTTCTTGGTCTGGTTGGCGCAAGAGTATTTCGGAATCGTGGACTAGATGCGGGTTGCGACCACAGCCCGTCAAGTACTGTACCACCTCCCGTATTGTTGGTAGGTCACCCTCTATGACGTACAGCTGGGCCCACATCATGACGCTATAACAAAGGCCCTCGAGCTGCGGAGGAGTATTTTTCCAGGTTCTGTATTCTTCGGCTCTTCGTTCCATCGACTCTTGGATATACAAGCTCACCTCGCCGAGGGCCTCCTCGTCTCTCGCCTTCACCGCGCAACATGCAGCGCTCACCCAAGCCTCCAACGCAAGGATACCACAAGCCTCGACAGCTTCGGGACATGCTATGACGAGTTCCTGGCGTTGGCTCGATCGGTCCTCGCTCAAACAAGTGCTTTCTGCCAGTGTGAGAGCGATTGTGTGATAAAGGGTCATCACAAACTTGGGGTCATCGTGCGGAAACGCAGCGTCAGCCACGTCTTTCGCTAGCGACAATGCCTCGAACAATGCCCATTTGGAAGCAGGCAAGCAGTTCAAAGTAGGACTCATGACTTCTTTCATGCGATCAACCTCTTGGAAGTCGCAAACGACGCCTCTGAAAGATACTCGTTGGCTTGGAGCAAGGATCCGAGCCATTGGCGCAAGCATTTGCCGCTGTGTCGCCCCGTCGAACTGGCGGTACTCGGTGTTTCTCAGTTCACATTCGAACTGCGGTGCTGCGAGGTTCGGGATGTTGGATGCTTCCGGAAAACCAAGCATTGCGCCCCCTGCTCCATTTTTGGAAAGCAGTACGGTTAGGTTGGTCTGGGTACACGACGCTCCTGCTGTAGCCATGATAAGGCAAAAGACATCGAGATCCCGAGCCAAGAAAATGACAGACTGCATAGACGTATTGCCTTTGAACCCCGCACCTCTGTGTCCAGCGCTGCCCGGTGAGACGCGGATGCGTACAGAATGCTTTTTCATCTTAGGCCCGTGATTCTTTGAAACGATCGGTAGCCAAAAGAGACCTCCGTGTTCGATGCCGAGCCTGAAGTATTCGTAGCTAAGAACCACGAATATGTTGCGCTTGTATAGCAATTCTTCAGCTTCCTTTCGTATGGTGTGGTTGACACCAAGGATGTTGGTGTGAAATTGGTATGCTTGGGATCCGCTGCGGTCTTCGTCGTCATTGTCTTCGCACAATTCCCGGCTCCGTGTCCTCTTTGTACGAACGTACTCGCTGTCGAGCAGGTAGCCGTAGATTCTAGATAAAGGAGAGTCATTAGTGAGTTACTCAAGACCTGGTTTGTTCTACCTCTCGGGCACTTACTGGTCGCGCAGCTCCGGTGGAAGTGGGAAGTTTGGTAGTTTCGTTGGACCGAGCGACATGTCAGAAAGTGCAGCAGTGACCTGCTCGTCTGCCATGTTGACGACAGTGCCTGTGGTTCTTGGAGGGTGCGTTGCAAGGATGTGTTGCTGTTGATGGTGCGGTTGCGAGATGATGGCAGGTTTTTGGGGAAGAGGAGGTGGGAACGTGTCGGAGGCTCGACTTCTAAGAAAATTAGCACCCATATGGCTGTTTGCTGTGCAAGCGGCGGCACATCCCGCAGAGTGGGCACATGACGATGTGAAAGTGAAAGTGAATGCTTCGCAGTTCAGAACTTAGCAAAGCGTACAGACGCTCCTCCACTCAAAGGATCTCAATGGCAAACAATGTGAATGGCAATGCTCCAAGGCAGATGGTACTAGCACCTCAGATCCTGAGATACAGCAGCGACGTGAAGAGTATCTCTGCGGCTAGTATGCTCCTAGACACGTCTAAAGCCTATGATTACAGTATAGGGGATGTTGATAGAGTTGTAGCTGGTGCTTGAGCCGTGCACAAACTCGAGTGTAATTACTGTACATTGAGATGAACTCAATCATTTCCTTTCTTAACTGACCTCACTATACCATACTTCGATCGCAGACATGTATCACATGGTCTTGCAAGACGCTGAACACCATTCGATACCAATGAGAACCTGTACTAGACCACACTTTTTCCCGTCTGGCGCTTCACCTCCAAGTTGCTTCTTTCGTCTTCTGCCGTTCCGGTATCACCGTATGGCTGTGCGACGAAGCTTGCGAACGTGAGACTCCACAGTCATCGTTTTAGTGTCGTCTTTGCCTCTATAGAGGAACGCCCAGAAGCAGACGCTATCGTAGTATGGCTCCAGTCCATCCGGAAGATTGTTGGAGAAAGCGGTTTCTTGAGACATTCTTGCATAGAAGTCTTTGGCGGCTTTGACGGAAAGCCAGAAGCTTTTGATGTTGCGGGTCTTGAGTTTGACGCAAGCGGTGGTTATCAAGAGCTCAAAGTGGAAGATGTGCATTGCCTCGTAGAGTTGGGGATGGTTGCGGAGGAGCTCATGACGTACGATGTCCTTTTCGATCTCTTGGATGGAGAGAAGCTCCAGAGTCAAGTAGTACAAAAGCACGAATGCAGGACTGTCATGCTCTGACTCGAGTGCGGCATCAGCAATGTGTTTCGCCATCATCAGCTTCTCAGAGTAAGACCAGATGAAAGCTGTCCAGCAAAACAGAGTGGGCCACATTGTTCGCTTCAAACCCTCAGTCTGTAGTGTGTCGCAAATGTTGCCGGTGAAGACGACCCGCTGACTTGGAGCAGCGATGTTGACCAGAGGCGTAAGTAGGTCTCGTTGTAGTGCAGCACTCATGGTACGGTAGTCTGTGTCTCGAAGCTCAAGTCTCAAGTGCATAGGCCTTGCTTTCCTGTCGATGAAGTGCTCCAGCTCTGCCCTGACTTGATGCTCGCCTGTCGTACTAGTCTGAATTTGTATGGCTGGACCACGAGTACAAGCTGCCGAGATTGCCAACGTGAAGCAAAGACCCTGAAGATCTTTCGCCAGGACGATCCAAGACTCCATGGGAGCATCTTTTCCTGTCTGCTGAGCAAGATCTGTAAGGACTGCTGTCCATGGCGTCGCATGGATACGAAGAGAGTGGCGCGTCATCCTGACGACGTGGGTGTGCGTGGCTCTTCCCACATCTATCTGATGGTACTTGCGTAAGAGTCACGGAACAATTTTCTCCTTCTAACAACATCCCGACGGAGGCAGCAACCTTTTCTCCATACAAAACCGATGGCATGGGCGTTTAAGCCAGGGAGACACACGCTCAGCTTGACAGGATCTTGAAAAGTGACCGGTTTGATGTTCCGAGATTCAATCCCACTGAGTAACTGGGGCGTTGAACTTTCGCTGTGCCGCGTTGATTGCCCTTTTCGTCTCCGCCGAGAGTTCGCTCAAAGTTTTGACATTCTGCAAGCCGACAATGTGATCCGGCTTCCGAGGGACCATGTCGCTTTGATGAACCGCCGATATGATGGGCCTGAGCTTGTACCCGCTACAGTTCTCCAACAAGAGATGATTTTTGGCTGAGGCTTTTTTGTTCTCGACTGCTTCCAAGATGCGGAGGTCGTACTGGTAGTACAAGTCGTCGGAGTGCTTCGAGAATAACTCGATGACATCTCCCACAGTCTTGCCAGGGCTGCTGGCGATCTCGTTGGGGTCGAGAGTGAAGAGCTCCCCAAGAACAAGTATGTGTCTGATTCGTGTTTCCTCTTGCTCGAAGACTGCGTCTCTAGTCGATGCCTTTAGCCCCTCTAGTACTTGCAGAGCAAGCTCAAGTTCAGCGCAGGTGGACGTGAGTTGATGCATGTCACCCATCTTCATATGCAAGTAAGCCAGACTGATGAGAGTGTCGAATATCAGTCCAGATTGCGCAACCTTCGCGACATCCGCTCCTGGCTTGACCACGCCAACTTTCCATTGGCCCAGTTGATGGGTGATAGCGCAATATAGGCGGAATGCGACTTGATGTTCTCCCAAGAGATTGGCAACATCAGCGAGATGCTTCCCCTCCAACATCGTTTCGAAAAAATACCATGCTAGAGCCTGGAAGCTGACCAGACTTTGCCCCATAGCGTCCTTGATGCTTTGGATGTTCAAGCCATCTGGCAGGCGGAGGGCTCCTTTCAACGAGACTTGGAGAGTGGGACACTTGATCCTGCTCAGTGGCTCAAGTAGATCGCGTTGCAGAGCGCTGTCTGCCACGCGGAAGCAAGTGTCGCGGAACTCGATTTTCAAAGTAGGCGGCTTGGGCTTTCGTTGTGTTTCGTTGATACTAAGAACGCTCAGCCGGTTTCTTGGGCCGGTCTCGTCGTCAACCACGACCGCGAAGCCGCGCAAGACGCCTAGCCGGTAGCGCAATGAGAGGCAGAGAGCGTGGAAGTCGTCTCCAACGAGTAGTATGGAATGGATAGGGATCTTGCTTGGCCCTCTAACCAAGGGCGCAGCGCTGGGCGGTTCCAAGTTCTTGGTGGCGTGCAGGCGAACTGTGTGTTGCTTCATTCTTGCGGCGTACTTATCGGTGACCATGGGCGAGATGAGCTGCTGAAGGTATGTCGGCTGGCCGTCCACGACTGCATGAAAGTCTAGCCATTCGAAGCTGGCAACGATGAAAACGTTGTTCTTGTAGAGATATTCCTCGGCTGTATACAATGTTAGCGAGCGTCACTTGAACTTCTAGCTGAGAATGAACTCACCCTCGTCGTGGATAGCGTGATTGACGCCCAAGATGCCGGTATGGAACTGGTACCCTTTGCCGACTCGATCGGTGACCGCTTTAGAGTCCTTGAGCCTCACTTGGCGAGTGTTGGTGCTTTTGAGAAGGTAGCTGTAGATTTGGTCGCGCAACTCGCGCGGTAGAGGAAAGTTCGCGCGTGGCGTGCGACCGTCTTCAGACATGGTGGGTGGTGTTGTCAAGTTCGGATGCTGCAGGACAGGCAATGTATAAGTCGCAGTGGTGTTGCTGCAGGGCAGGGAGTGCTTAGGTCGTGGTTGTGGAATTCGATCAGGAGGGTTCGGTGGTGAGCTGCGTGTTGTGCGACGTGCGTTAAACATAATGTGGCGCGGCAACGGGAGACGCCGGGCGCTTTCACTTCACTTTGACCGGCATATGAATTAAGGTGTGAAAAATGACTTACAGTGGCTCGTCCGTTATTCCATGATGCGCTCCGAACTATTCCTACCAGAAAACTGACCTGGGCAGGCTTCCGACAATTATTCTCGTTGTCTCTCCTACCAATTCGACTCTCCCATGCCATTCTCTCGTTCTTTCACCACAGTCATCCCACAAAAGCTCTTGTATACTCGCATAAACCATCCTTCTCGCCAATGGGCACACTTGAAGACATCCACTTCGAAATCAATTGTTGCGCGCTCAAGCTGCACCACCGCGGCTGTCTGCCTCGTCGTAATCCTCGAATCTCGTGATGCGCCAGCCTCGCTCCGCCTGCAGCTTGTTGATCTGCTCCCTCTGCTCCTTGTCGATCTTGCGCAGCTCGAGCACATCAAAGAAGCCGATGATGTGGTCAGGCAATGATAATGGCTTACCGAAGCCACACATCAGGTTTGACATCGCGAAGAAACTGCAAGAGGCAGCAGGAAGGTCGTTTGGTTCGAAGATCTTGTTCTGGTCTGCGCATTTCTTCAGAATCGCGATATCGTGAGCTTGATAGTAAGACTCGTAGATTGACAAGCGAGCGATACACTCCGCAATGGTGATCCGAGGAAGTGGTGGCAAGGACACCTCGAATGGCGCCACTGTCATGGCGAGCATGTGAAGGTGGAAGATGCACGAAGACATCGGACCGCGATCCTCTTCACGCTCGGGAGACGGTCCCACCAGACACAGGATGCTGGCAACTGTTTGAGCAAAATTGGTTTGGTCCTTTGCCTTCATGTAGAGGCTTGACATCGTGAGGAGCGTATTGAGTAGGCTTGTCAGGACAGCAGACGCGATATCAGGCGCTTGCCACGCCGGATTTGCTAGAATCCCTTTCAGAGCTTTCGTGACGGTCTCATACATGCGAGCAGCAACTGTAGACTCGCCCGCTTGCGCTGAAGCGTCGGCTGCACCTCTGATGTCGTCCACAGCCTTGAGAACATGCCAATTGATAGTTGAAAAAAAAGCCGCGTGTACATCCATCGAGCACTCGAAATCGCGAGCGGAGGCGTGGTCCAGGATATCGCCACTGAGGGTAACAAGCAAACCGGGACGTTTCAGTATAGAAAGAGGTGCAAGCAAAGAAGCTTGTAATTCGCGAGATGACTGGGAATAACGGTGTCTGCAGAACTTGATTTTCATGTGATCGGGGTAGTTCTGTTGCCCATTTTCTTCGATGAGCCTGTCAAGATATAGACCACCACCATGGAGAACGAGAATCGGCGCCTGCTGGAGTCGATTGATCAGAGGCATTGACACGATTCGACGATACAAGTCGAGATCATTTGATAGGAAAAGCCAGTGCAGCCCAGGAATCTCGGATTGCTCAGAGTCGACATGGGTAACTTCCGATAAGCGTACCTCGAGTGAACGGTGCGTAAATTCGGCACTTGAAAGCTTAGCTACAAAAGGAGCTATGAATCCAGTCGCCGGAATGTCAGGATCCGAGAATTGGTGACTGATAACGACGAAGATGTTGTGCTTGTAAAGATACTTCTCGGCCTCGCCATGAATCTGGCGGTTGACTCCAAGGATGTTTGTGTGAAACTTGTATGCTCGGTCGCCAACATGGGCACGCTTGACCTTGGTATGCTTGGAATCAAGCAAGTAACTGTAGATATGGTCGCGCAGCTCGCGAGGCAGTGGAAAGTTTTCCCGAGGGGTCTGAATTGCTGAGTCGTGCGTAAGGGAGGCCTGGGAGGCTGTGGTGGTTTGCTGGTCGTCTATGCCGGGTTCGTAAAAGTGGTCGACATGAGCAGGCAGGTCTAGGTCTTCAGTTGCGTGCCGCTCGATGAACATGGTCTCGTGTGCTTGAGAGAGGTGGTTGTTCGGAAGCGAAGCTGAGGTCATGTCCTGGGAAGCCATGTTGGAGGTCTGTAGTAGAGGTTCGAAGAGAATGAGGCTCTCAAGTGATAGCGTTTTTGGCAGTGTGGGTTGTGGTGTGAGTGGTGCAAGGTGCTTTGCAAATGTCGCAGCCGAGAGTGAAGGTGTGCACAAGATTGTGAGGCGTTTACGAAACAGCTTTTCTTTGGCGAGCCTTCCCGAGTTGTTATATGCTTGCGACGATGATTTAAACGATTGCGACGAGAAGTGGAGTATGTAGTGGCGTGGGTGTGCGGGTGTGTGGGTGTGTTGGTAGTTGTCAGAAAGCGAGTTTGGTGTTGTGTAAGAGAGGAAGATTGGCGTGACCGCGGGAGGCGTTGGCAGAGAGTTATCGGCAAGTCGCGCCTGTTGGCATGTGACAGCTTCACATGTGCGCTTCAGTGAATTTACTTCATCCATGAGGGGCGTGAGCGGGAAAATACCTTAATACTTAATACCTGGATACAGCAAACCAATCTAACCTGCGCCTCATCCGCCGGTGTCACATCTTTCACGATCCAAACCTTCGCTTCAGATAGCTCCCTTACGCCTATGGGACTGACACTCCTATCCATACCCATGGTCAAACTTTAGGGCTGGTGATAGCGCCGTGCGGCCGAGCCGGAGGCGTGCATTCGTCAACGACTCCATCGTATGCGGAGATTGTCTCGCACAAATACCGCCTAGTCGTAATCCTCAAAGCGCGTAACCTCCCAGCCTCGTTCAGCCTGCTTTCTGTTGATCTCTTCCCTTGTCTCGTGGCTGGTGTCATGCAGCATCTGTGTATCTAACCACCCAACAATGTTGTCCGGCGTTACGATGCCCGCGCCGACTTTGCGAATGTTGACACAATTCGGTGGCAGTGCATAGACACTGCAGGATTTGACGGGAAGATCCTTACACTCGAATTTCTTGTTGTGATCGGGACATTTCTGGAGGATCGCGGCATCGTGAAGCTGGTGGTTGTCACCACCAGGGACCGTCAAGTGGGCTATGCACTCGGCGATGGTGACATCGGGAAGGGTTCCAGAAGACGTATCCGATGTGACGGCCCAAAGTAGGAGGGCATGGAATATGCGGGACATTATGAAAGCTGGAAAAGCTCTCCTTCTCGAACGCGTCTTGTCCAAGATATCTGCAGCAAACAAAGGTATGCCCTTTGATTTCAAATGGAATTAAGCCAAAGTCAATGTTGTGTCGAGCAGAAGGTATTGAAAAGGACGTCTGACATCAAGCGGTAGCTGCGTGGGATTTACGCTTGCGATGGTGTTCCATGTTTGGAGATAAACGATACACGCAAGCTCAAGCTCGTTATCGTGTGTCAAAGAGTCAGCCAACTCTTTTAAGCTGTCCAGATCCCAGAAGGCGCGCCATGCCCGCGACGAGGTGCACATGAGGCCTGGTTTTGCAGCCATTCGAAAAGTTGTCAGCTCGGAGGTTTGTATTACGTGCCCGCGAATTTCGACATGCAAGCTGGAGCTGTACATGGAGCGGAAGCGCGAGATGAGAGCAGACTGGAACTCTGCTGTTGTGTTGTGGAAGCGATTATTGCCGAAATCAAGGCAGAGATAGTGTGGACGCAAGTGACCGCCAGCTCCATCCGAATAACAGTCAAATAGCGAACGGTTCTGGTGAAGTGACAACATAGGTGTTTGGGGCTTAAGACAATACATACTGCGGCTGAGGTGTAGATTGATTGCTAAGCAGTACTTTTCGACATCTTGTGCCAGTAGAAGCCGGACTCGTACCGAAGGCTTGGGATACATGACTCCGTGGCAAAGCAGAAGGGTAATCTCAAGGCAATGGTACCTCATTGATCTCGTGCCGAGCTCGGCGACCAGAGGAATCCAGGGAGGCATCAAGGTGCTAGAATGCCGTGTTGGGTCGTTACTGACGAGAATGAACTCATTGTGCTTGTATAAGTATTCTTGTGCTTCGTCGTGGATGCGATGGTTGACTCCAAGAATGTTCGTGTGGAATTTGTAGGAAATGCGACTGGGACTGACTCGTTGGATCTTGGTGCGCTTGCCATCAAGCAGGTAGCCATAAATCCTATGGCGGAGGTACATTAGCGGGAGTCTTAAAGGACAATGCTTCTTCGTCTGGCACTTACTGGTCGCGTAGCTCGCGGGGCAGCGGAAAATTGTCTCGAGGTCGCGTGCCTCGTGGGCTGTTTGGTGAGAGGGTTTTGGCCATTTGTTGGCCGTTTGAGCCGAACCCGAGGTAATCAACGGGCGCAAGTAGGTCTCCAGTGGCGCGCTGCTCAGCGGTCACAGCATCCTTTGCTTTGATACGGCTACTGTTCGCAGGTGGCGCTGCGCTCTTGTCTTGCGAAGCCATGTTGAAGATCGGTGGCAAAGGTCTATACGGCGGCGCGAGACGTTTGCTGGCGAGCCTTGCCGATTTGTGTTATGTGTGTGCGGCTGATAAGGCAGAAGCGTGCGAGGCGAAATGGTGTATCGAATGGTGTGGAACGTTGGTGGTTATCAAAAGTCGAGCGTTGTCTTGTGGTGTGGAAGAGAGGAACAGCGGCGCGACCGTGGGAAGCGTTGGCGTTACATAGCAGAGGCAAAGAGAGCCATCGGCAAGTCCCGCAAGTCGGCATGTGGCAGGCGCGTGCATGCACAAGTGAAGTCACTGCATCCAGGAAGGGGGCCTTGGGGCAGAATGCCTTAATAAAACAGGTAAGTCTATCTGACCTCAACCAACGTCGTTATCACAACCTCCACATCCAAGACACCTCCATTCCCTCCAATGCCCGCCATCACTATTCCAACAACCGCCAAGTATGATTTTCGTCTCACCATTAAAAAAGAGTGGGGAACCAAAAGAGCGCATGCATGCCAGCCAGCCAAAAACAGCGACAGCAGAGGCACACAACCATTCATCCAACATCCAACCAACCAAGAGGGGGTAATAGCGCGCCAGTGAAATGCCACATCGAAAAGAGACAATCGTATGCACAATGTTCGCAAATAAACAATGCATAAAACCATAAAGCGACAGCAACAACTTCCCCAATAAACCAAAAAAAAAGCAGACCGCAAGCTCCAAGCTCCACCAACACCAGCACAAAAAAAGTTCAAGAATCGCTCAAGTTGACATTGCAAAAGGAGAATCACCGCGAATTTTGCGAGGCCGTAGACAACGCGACGAGTGCAAATAGGTACGCCACAGAGTACTAATCCACGTCAGGGCCACCGGTCTCTGGAGGTCGTACGGCTTGGGAACCGGCCGGGACTGGTGGCGGCGGATAGTAGTCGGCAGGATACTGATCGTCTGGGCCTACGGGCTCGTAGTCATCGCCGTAGTCGTCGTCGTCATAATATTCGTCGCCTTCGGGTGGTGGCTGATTGGGATCGTAGGTGCCGTTGCCGTCGTTGGGTGCGGGCGGTGCGGCAGCAGCGTTGTTGTTCTTGCCTCCCTTCGCGCCCTTCTTGCCTTTGCGGTTCTTCATCTTAGCCTTTTCCAGCAGTCTACGCTTTTCGGCGGCTTTCTTGCGTTCAGCGCGGTCCTTGATTTCGTAAGAGCGGATGAGAGCGTAAGGCGGGACGCCGAAGATGTCTTCGTATTCGCAGAACTCGCAGATCCAGAGGTTGTCGCCAGTCGGACGGTGGTGGTAATTCGTGTACTCCTGTTGCAACTTGCGCTGGCGCGCTGCCAGTGCGTATTCTTTGCTTGCACGGCGACGCGGCTTGGTCTTGGGTGCTGGAGGCGGTGGTTGCTGTCCAGCGGGCTGCTGGCTTGGAGGCATGGGATTCTGCTGTGGTGGTGGCCGAGGGGCCTGGCCATTTCTTGAAGGAGTGGTCTGCGTGCCTTGAGCGTTCATGCGGCTTCCAGGGCCCATCGGTTGTCCGTTGACTCCTTGATGGCTACCTCGGGTTGGTGTGCCGTATCCAGCTCGGTATGCCGCATCTGCCATAGCCTGTTGCTGGTCGACCATCTTGCTGGCGCTGTCAGATTCGCAAGTGAAGGTGAACTGAGTCTTGGGAGTGACGGAGTGCGAGGCTGATTGTTGCAGAAGGCTGACGTTCTCCTTGCCCTTTTGAGGGGTAAGAGGTCCTTGTTCCGCCGCAGTCTTAATGGCCTGTGAAATAATGCCGCCTGTGTGTTCTGGAGCGATGTCTAAAGATGAAACAAGCTAGTGTCAGCGAAATGTTGTTTTTAGGCATGTGATGATTATGTCGTTGGCTGAGAAGCTCAAGACCTGACTTACCGATGCTTCTGACTTCGCCACCACTGACAGAGCGAGCAGGCGCTCTCGGGCCGTATCCGTTTGCGTTCATTGTGTTGTTTCCAAGCGGCCTTCTGCTGTCCCTGCCATTTTGACGTCCATACCTGCCTCGTCCAGCGCCACTAATGCCAGTTCCCGAAGGGGACGAGCCTGGACCAGCATGGTGTGGCCGTTGCGCATGACTGTATTCATCTGCAGCGCCGTCCATATTACTAATTCCCATGCTCGCCATCTCAGCACTCAAGCTGCTCTGATGCATCGACGATGCGCTCGAAAGCGGTATCTTCCTCTTCTTCTTATTGCTGGTGTTCTCAAAGCTCTCGTATCCGTCTGCACTCGAAGTCACCGAGCCCGGCGCTCCCACCTGTTTGCCACCCCTCGAAGCCTCCATCAGACGTCGCTGCACAGAGTCAAGCGGTGCTTTGCCATTGACTGCCATTGGTCCCATCGTAGCATAGCGGTGATCCGGATGATCGAACTCCACCTCGTCATCGCCGCTGTCTCCCTCGTCATGGTTGCAAGTACAATGGTCGTGGACTGCGATCGCTTCGTGGTGGTGGTGATGATGATGGTGGTCGTGGTCGTGATCATGTTCGTGATCGTGGTCATGGTCGTGGTCGTGCTCCAAATCCCCATTTGTCATTCCTCTTCCTCCATTCTCCTGGGCATGAAAGTTGAGCGTGGGACTCATCGGCGGCGGATCCGGCGGATATATTATTGAGCTCTGCTGCTCGGGAGAGAGCCTCGATTTGAGGCGGCGGTTCGGAAGAGGCCGTATTGCCCGCTCAGGGTATATGGGTGATGCTGTGTCTGGCGACCGGGCAGCGGAAAAGGACGAAGAGCGAGAGTAGGCATAGCCTTCTGTTGGACGGGTGACAGTTGTCAGTGAAAGTCCTGATAATTCCGGAAGCGACTGTTTGCAAGAGTGTCCGCCAGCATGACCAAGACCTGATCGCCATACCGCCTCTTCTCTCCTCCTCCTCCAAGCATGAACGTACCCGTAGCTGTCGCCATCTCTGCCCCCCCTCCTGAATAACTCTTCTCCACTCTATCCAGTTCGTGGCCCCTAAAAAGGCACCACTTATATCCAAGTTGCCTCAAGTGGCCCGATCAAACAAAATGCACTGCCAACTGCGTTAGTCAGCTGTTTCGGAGGCGGGCTGCCGTCTGGAGCTCCAAGCCAGCCCTGCAGTAATGATGGTATGGAGACTCACAAGGCTGGTGCTTCCCAGCAATGCAATACCGATAGCTTGTCGCAAGGGGAGTGGGAGCGACAGTCACTCACACTTGTGTGCTGAAGACACGACTCGATGAATTACCGGGCCCGCATTCGATTCGCCCGGCGGGCATTGCCGCTGCCCCGATCGTTGATTGGCTTTCAACGTCCGACTCCATCTCGTCCAAGCACCCAAGACTTGACTCCTTTCTTGAGCATCTGCTGTGATCTGTTGCTGAGCAACAATTTGATACAAGAATAGCCTCAATCCTGGTCTCTTATTACATCTGCTATGACTGAAGATACGTTTCGCTGGAACAAACAGGTTCAAAAACGCCTTCACATACAGCACTCGAACTCCTTTCTCAGTATTGTAAAATATTGATTGCTGGTCCTATCCAATTTAGGTAATAACCACAAGTATTTCTTTCTTGGTAGCCTGCAGGTATCTCATTCTGGTGCTTTTGTCCAAGTAACACGAAACCGGCAAGCTGTCTGACTCTGGCACAATTGTGCCCAGCCAAGACATATCCAATACCCGTTCATCATCAGCCATTCCGTCTCCATCCATTTGCAGGCCGCTCTCCTTCTGGCACGCAAAGTAATCTTGCAGCAACACTTTCAGCCACTCCAAGAGACCCACCTCCGTCCGCCCTGGCCCTGCAGCTGGCCCTCCCTCTTGATCTCCTCCTGCACCTCCCTCTCCCTCATCAATCCCGCAAAGCAAATCTGCGGCAACACACTCAACCACCGATCCCTAAACGCCGCTCTCGCCTTCTCACACTCCTCTCCCTCATCAAACACCACCTTCTCATCCCTATCCACCACAAACCACATATTCCACACCCCCGCCTTTAAAAAGTTAAGCCGAACCTCCGCCTCCTGCATCAACGCGTCGCAGCGCCTCAGCAACTTCTCGGAGACCTGCCAGTCCGCGTGGTAATGGTTGAGTCTGTACTGCGCCTCGGCGAGGCGGAGGCTGATCTCGCTGAAGAGGTACACCAGGTCTGGCAGCTGCTTGTAGTGTGAGGAGTTCAAGGCGAGGTCGACGATGCAGCGGATTTCGGGGACTACCCATGCGCTGCGGCGGGCGGAGAAGGGTAGGGCGTGGTAGCTGCTGCCGATGGCGTGGTAGACGGCGGCGTAGTGCAGGGCGAAGGTGGAGATTGTTTCCATGATTTTGAGGAGCTCGCTGCGGGTGAGGATGGGGTCTTGGCTGCTGGTGCTGCGGACGCAGGTGCTGGAGAGGGGCGAGTGGGTGTCGGCATGGTAATTGTTGTATAAAGGGGAGGGTTGCTCCGTTGGTGTTGTGGTGAGTTTGAGTGGGCTGGAGCCGAGTTTGGCTTTCTTGTGGTGGTTGGTCATGGTGGCGTTGGATGGGCTCGAGTCGTGGTGGTGTGTGTAGAGTGTTGGGTTGTGTTGGAATTCTCTCGCCTGGTATAAGAACTGTTGGCGTCGAGAGCGCTGTGATGGCTCACTTGCAGTACGACACTTGCTTTTCACTAATCGCAGCTCGTGTGGTGGACTTCACTGCCAGTGCGGTAAGTGACTTTTTTGTTGGGATGATGTGGAATGAAGAGGTTGTTTCTCTGGCCGTCGTAAGTTCGTATTGTCGAAATGAGGTTGTTGTTGAGGCGAGCTCATACTCCTCGACGTGTGCTAACTTGTCGCACGTGACAGGCGCGATTGTTGGTATGTGAAGACAACTGAACAGCCTTCACTTTTTGGTGATCTATCTGCCTTCACTGGCACGTGAAGTGATCGGCAGTAGAACGATATCAGATCTCACGAGTTTCTTGCATCGACATATGCCAAAATCCCTATACCGATGAGATGATCAATAAAGATCACAATCCCTGGATGACTGTCATGACCGAACAGTTCTGCTCTTCGGAGGCGTAATGGAACCGCTGTGAACGGCATATTAGAACGCAGTCTCTCCGCGGCAAGTATCGTGAGAGAAGTCTTTCTGCTCAGCTCGTCCGATACGACCGCAATAGATTCATGAAACCAGTGAGATTCTGATCACGTTTCAGTGGCAAGAATGATGATGCATGCCATTCACTCAGCTCCGACAGCACCATTCAGTAGGACAGACAGAGATGTGAGATACCGATAACAGTTCCGTGATGCGAGATCTTTCTCTACGGCTCGTCCGATACGCCGTCAATAGATTCGTAAGCCAAGTGAAATGCCAATAACGCCTCATTGGCAAGAATGATCTTGCTAGATGCTCAGCGTCGACGATACGTCTTCAGTGGGACTGAGAGACCAGTGAGATCATGATGATACCTCAGTGGCAAGCACCACAGATCCTCCAGCTCGGCGCGATCGATGAATCCATAGTGGAACCTCCGGACCCGTGAGATACCGACAATGATTGACTGGCAAGTATCATAAATCCTCGAGCTCGACGCCGTCGACAAGTCCTCAGTAAAACCACTGGACTAGCAAGATACTAGTGGTTTCTCAGTGGCAGATGTTGTAGATCTCCGAGTATCTCGCGGTCGATGTGTTCTTTGTAGGATTGTCAAATCAGTGAGATTATGACTATATCTCAGCGGCAAGCATCACGGATCTTGTGATTTAGCGCAGTCGATGCATCGTCACTATATTTGCTGGACCATTGAGATGCTAATGATATCTCGACGGCAATCATCATTAATCTCATGACACAGATCGATTCATATGCCCTCAAAATATTTGCAAGCCCGGTGAGATGCCGATGATGCTTCAGTGGCAGACATCATGGATCTTACAGTCTGGCGCAGTCAATGCCTCCTCAGTAAGCTTAGCGGACCATTGAGATGCTAACGACCTCTCGTCGGCAAACATGTTGAGTGCAACGTTCGATCTTGCCTCATTGGCGTCGCTACACCGCTCACTCACCGACATCATAAGACTGAAACAAGATTGAAGTAAGATATTGTTATGCAATTTCGACAATCTGTCGGGGGTATATAATTAACTAGACATCTCAAAGCGAAAAATCAAGAAGATCCCAAAAAGCAAACGCCGTCATCATGAGCCCGCCATATGTCCACATACGCTCCTGCCAAACTTTTTTTTTCGGTCAACAACAATCGATCCAGTAACAATCTCAAACAATCGTTCCGGTAACGATCTCAAGCAATCAATCCAGCAACGATCTCAAACCGTCTAGCTGAAGTGAGGCGCGTTAAGGAACAGGCCCATCAGGACACCGCCGAGAGTACCAGCGATAGGGATTGTCATGATCCACGCGGTAACAAGCAGGCCAATCCGTTGCCAGTTGACGGCTTTATAAGTTCCATTGCACAAGCCAACGCCGACAGTAGCTCCAGTGATGCACATTGATGTCGAGACCGGGAGGGAGAATTGCGAGAAGACGAGGACGGTGATGGCGGCGCCCATTTCCATGGAGCAGCCGCGGGAGGGCGAGTGGTAGGTGATTTTGTTGCCCATAACTGTGAAACATTGTTAGTGTGTTTTCGAAGTATGTGTATATTGAATGAGCGCTTACCCTTCATGATGTTGTAGCCGTAGGTGACGAGGCCCAGTGAGATGACGAGAGCGAGGACAGCGAGCTGCCAGACAGGCACAGGAGCCTTGGCTGCTGCGGCGTTGCCAGTTGACCAAGCACTGTAGATCACGGCCCAGGGACCAACGGAGTTACCCTGTAGATGCGTTAGTGTCTGGTTTGAAGGCTGGAAGATTGGTTGACTTACGATATCGTTGGCTCCGTGAGCGAATGAGGCAGTGCAGGCAGTGAGAACCTGAACAAACGAGTAGGAATGTTCAACTTCATTTTCGTACTTCTTTGCAGCCGCGTACACACGCTCCATACGTGCGCCCTCTGGTGTGCCGGCTGTGCCAGACTGCGCGGCGTGGATGTCGTAGTGCAGACCGTAGAGAGCTCCGCTGACAACGTACGCAGGGATGCGCTTGGCGGCAATCTTCATGTTGTGGAATTCGTAGATCTGACCAGGGCCCATTGGGTTATCGCGCAGGCAACGGAGAGCCCAGGCGAGAGGTCCGGTGCCCTTCATGAGCTTCTCGTTCAGACGCTGTTCGCTCAAAGCGTTCAACTCCTTGGTGGTAAGCTGCTTGCCGCTGATTTCGCGTGCGACCTGGTCGAATTCCTTCTCATTTTGAACGACCTGCTTGCTGATGGGAGCGTCGGTCTCGGAGGAGGTGGAGTCGGAGATGTGCTCGGGCTCGTCGTGCTGAACGACCGCATAGTTGGGAACAACGGCACGCTCGCTGTCTTGAGGCCACGGACGACGGAAGAGAAGAGGGCCCTGGATGAACATGTACCACTTGACACCAGCATCGCGCTTGATGATCCTAGCGTGAACGAAAGGCACGAAGAAGATCGCAGCCAAAATGGCGACACCTCCGCCAGTGCCCATGGTGACAGCGGCGATGTACCAAGAGGGCTTCTTGCCGAGACCAAGGTTGGGAGAGCCCTTGTAGACGATAGACAGAGTACAGATGGTTCCGGCGACCAGGAAGAAGAAAGGCGAAGTCCAGACAGCCCACGGAATAGGGTTCTTACGAACGTGGACAACCAACTTGATCAGCATGAAGATGGTCGCACCAAAGCCAGCGGATATGGCAGGGGCCATTCCGAGACCAGCAAAGATAGCACCGAGACCCTTGCCGTTGTTCCATCCCCACTGGACCTTGTCGGCACCAGCGAGAGCGACACCGACACCAGCAACGGCCGAGATGAGCGAGTAGGTAGACGAGACGTGAGCAGAGTGGCGAGTGCACCACATGACCCAGGAAGAGGCGGCAGCGAGAGCACATGTGAAAGCCAACATCTGAACGCCGGCGTTGCCTTCGAATGCACTGTTGGGAATGATGCCGTTCTTGATCGTGTCGGCGGTACGGGCTCCGACTGTGATGGCTCCGAGAAGTTCGAAGCATGTGCCAAAGACCATGGCCTGTCTGTAGGAGATACTCCTAGAGGAGACACTAGTGGCCCAGGCGTTGGCGACATCGTTGGCACCGTTGTTGTAGGCGTCCAACATGGCAAAGAAAGTGCCAATGACGAAGATGTAGGTGTATTCGGAGAGCACCATCTTGACGACGACCTGTGGTCAATGGGTGTTGATGATGGTAGGTTTGATCTGGGTGATGAGCTGAACCATCTTGTTGGAGGACTGGGCTATATACATATATGTACAATTCAGAGGATCAAGTGGCGCCTACTTGGCCCTGCGGACAACACCGAGACGAGCAGACGCGTGTGAAGTGAAGGGCTGAGGAATGGTAGCCACGCTGATGAATGCAGGGCTGTGATTCGCCATCGGTGCTACATACTCGAAGGACAGCCATGGTCTCTGCGGCAAACAACTATCGACTCGCTACGGTCTCGACTGACTTTGGCGATTCAGCGAGGGTTTAGGAAGCGTTAGCTTGAGCCCTCATGGCACTTCTTCGCGTGGAATCAAGCGTCTCTGGGGACTTGACTTCTCGCAAGATATCTTGGCCATCTTGGCTAGCTTGGCGCTAGAGGCGGAGCCAATGAACTGTACACGTGGGGTCAGATTTCCTCCCACGAACATCCCTCGACCGCAACAGACGCTCTCGACGCTCTTCCGGTGGCGTCAATTGCAACTCATCCGATCACTTCAGGAAGCCCGCCGAAAGCGAGTGCCACCATGCCTCCACCAATTGGCGATGTCACAGGCATGTCGTTGACTCCGAATGCACTCTGCTGAACCAGTGTAACACTCCCGCTACAGGTCGGCGAGCATCTTAGATGAATTTATCGAAATGGTCACGCGAGCAGAATCCAATTGCGCTGCCAAATACGAGTGCTTCGATGGACACAAGCAAGCCCAGCTTCTGGGCATCGTCGCTTGCCACCGATGCCAACACCGGTTAATAGCTTGAGGATGCCCAAGACATCGTCAAGACTCAGATCCACTTGGCCTCCCACGCCTCCGTAAGAGGCATCTCAACGGTCACGCGACCTTCAACGTCGTGCTGTATCCTAGGAAGTATACGCTGTCGGCCCCACAGGCCCTTTTGTTCTGATCTGTGTGATGAAGGGCGTCTTGTGGAACCCCCGACCCCATGTGGTACAGCCGTAGGGGCCCACGTGTTTTCTGGCTGGCCTCTGGGGAAACTAGCGCTGAGGCACGCGACCCCTTCATCTCCGTTCGGATCCGATCTCATGTCGGTACTGCACGGCGCATTCTCCGCTTGCCTGTTGGTAAGGATGTCACTGACCGAGAGGACCACTCATGTTTTCGGCCACGGTCATGTAGACTGGCCATACACTGCACTTTGACTCCCTTTGTTCTGCCAAGGTTATGCCATCATCAATCCGAAGCAGAATAAACACGGGCAGGCAAAAACTCACGACAGCATTTACAGATCTACATAGCAGTGCCAATCGGCATCAGTGGCAAAACATGACCAGGCGACCCTGCTTCGAGAACATTATTTCAGTTGCATTTCGCATGCACCGGCTCGTTCCCATCGCCTTCCGTGCGCCACGCTACGCCTGTTACCAGGTCCACTCGTTTCCTGACAGAGGCGGGTAGGCGAGGTGCTTCGCTGATCTTTTGGCATGCATGAACCGGGACTTCCCATTGGCCAGAGAAATTGGCGCATTGCTTTTTCCAACGATCGTCTGAACCCAGATCTCCTTTGCATACAGCAAGAATCACCAGGGATATCAATCTGCAGCAGACTGCACAGCCAAGTCTGTCCAGAAGGTACATGCAGTGTGGATGAGTGGGGACGATGATTCTGCAGAGCTGTGCGCCAAGTTGCACATGCTTCGATGGTCGAAGTATCGCAGCCTTGCAGATGCTTGCTTACTTCTCGACAGTAAGCCGGTGCCAACGGGGTCCAATGATGGATACGATGGATAACGATCTGAGCATACAAACGGATTTGTCAGACAACAGCCATACTGACGCCAGTTGATTTGGTGCCGCTAATTCGAACGACAATCATCAGATAAGCTAGAGCTAGCTTATTCTATGGCAACACCCCATCGTACGTGACAATCCATGTCCATCGACACTCGTGCCAGCCAGATGTCTAAAATCGCCACACCCTTGGAACACTCAATGCTCATCCGGAGAACCTTCAATAGAAGACACTCGTTCCAGAAAGCTCCCGATCGCCGAACCACCTGTAAATATCATCCGCCAAAGAGTCCGGGCTTCTGTACGCAGCGAAATGTCCTCCATGGTCATGCTTGTATACCACCTTAACGTTCCCATCCCTCTGCATCCACTCGATAGGCAATCCGATGCCAAAATCATAAGGCCGCTGAGTCACACCTACAGGCTGCGTGACGAATGGCGGTGCTCCAAAACCCGTGTCCTGGAAGTCGTGCTCTCGAAACATCTCTCTGTAGATACGGAACCCGCCAAGCGGGCCCTGAATTGTGTACATGAGTGACCACGTGATGATCTCGCCGGGCGTCCAGTGGGCGCTGCCACGTTCGACATCAAGTCGCATCAAGGCATAAATCCATAGGGCGAAGCCCAGCGGCGAGTCGCTTGCGAGGTAGCCGAGCGTCAGCGGCTGCGTCTGCTGTGTGTGGCGGTAGCCGCTGAGGTTGACGATGTAGTTCTCGACTGTGCGGATGTACGTGGTCTCGTCTTCGCTGGTCTCGTTCGCGGCGTAGCGGGCCAGGTCGGTGTCGTTGGGTCTTTGAATCCAGAAATTGGACAGCGCGGAGACGAGCTGCTTAGGGAATGATGCTGCTTGGTGACGCAGGATGAAGCCGCCTAGGTCGCCGCCTTGGTAGACGTATTTTGTGTAATTGAGCTGTTGCATAAGCGCGTTGAAGCTGTGGCCTGCTTCGGTGGGACCATAATTGTTGTGGGAAGGAGCAGGCGAGAACCCAAATCCTGGAATTGAAGGCGCGACGACATGGAAAGCTGGAACAGAAGAATTCGGCGGGCTCGTGAGGAGGTCGATGACCTTTGTAACCTCGAGGAAAGACCCCGGCCAACCATGCACGAACAGCAACGGAATCGCATCGGCTCTTTCAGATCGATGGTGTACGAAGTGAAGCGGGACGTCGTGGGTGTAGTTGGAGTCTAGCGATTGAACGGTCGTAGTGAACTGCTTCAATTTGGCATTGATGGCAGCTTGCTCGGCGAACCAATCGTAGTGATCAAGCCAGTAGTCCTGGAGCGTGGTGAAGTTGGCGAGAGTTGGCCCCTCGGAGTAGTCTGGTTCATAGCCTCCGGGGGAAACGAGTGAGCGGGCATTGGTGACGCGTTGGCGGACGTCGTCTATGAAGCGAGGTTCGACGTCGATGGTGAAAGGTGCTGGGGAGCTACCATAGGTGGCTCGGATGTTGGGGAGAGGATTGGAGGTTTCGGCGAGAGTTGTTGCTCCGAAGGAGATGAATAGCGCGGCGAGAAGGGACTGCATGTTTCGAAACATTGTTGCGATTATCGTTTGCTGCTCTGATATGAATGATCTTGATATCTTGGTTTTCATCCTGCTTTATAGCATATCGAACGCTCGTTGCCTAGTTGTCGAAATTGTCATCAACCTCCCTCCATACCTGTACACCTGTAGTCATGCTCACAATGCAATGCCACCAGCTTACAGATCGATACCACAGTCCACGGCTGTAGTTTCGGCATTGTCAAATCAGTCATCAACTAACTCACAAGGCTGCCGTGTAACAGTGGGAGGAATCGATGATTTGACAAGCTACTACCTAGTAGCTAATCGATCTGCCCGCTGACGTGTGACGATCCTGCGGCTTACAATTCGTCCTGCGGGAAGACATGTCGTGCTCTACGCCTGATCAAATCAGCCTCACTTTCTTGTAGACTTGCATTAGTAATCGTACGCGTTCAATGCTCTCGCGAGAAGGACGGGAACCTGCATGACAATATCAGATGTTCTCTTCTGCGTGACAAGCTTTGCTAAGCTCTCTCCCGCCACGCAATATGCTTACGCTGCATTGAGATTCTTCAGCCTTGGACGCTCCCCACCCCTCACAACGCGTTTGACACAGACTCGACAATGCCCGAACCAAAAGATAGCTCGAAAGAGCAAAAGGAAAGGTCCTACCCGGAATCGAACCGGGGTCGCCCGGATGTCCTACATCACCATGTGATGTCGATCAGAACCGGAAGTGATAACCGCTACACTATAGAACCGTTATCAGACAAGCTATTGCTTGTTTGCTGAGTTGCTCGCAGAGTTTGCCGTTCATAGCCGCTATGCATAGAGCAACATCTCAGCTCTCAGGTATCACTGCAACAACCTACCGTCTTCGAACTCGTTTCTGAGCCTAGGCTGTTCGACTCGCTGTACGTTGTCGTGTGCGCAAGGTGTTGCAGTTCTGGCCGGACCCAATTTGCATGAGGAAAGCCACGTGTTTGCGATGCTCGAGAGACGGCCGGCTGTGCTGAGAGTGACAGGAGATCGCTACAGATGCAGTTGCACCTTGGTCGGAAGATCAATGAAGAATTGAAGATTGCTGTGTGATTCATGATAGAGTCTGAAGACAAGTGCTTACACTTCACCCTTTACCTTAGCCGAGGTTCGTACGCGATAAGGTCGCTCTGTTCAAACGAGATTGAGACGTTGGAGTGGATACGTATGCGGACCGGGAATCTGGTCAAGTGGCGGGTAGCCGCTGAGAGCGGAGAGCAACGCCACGCTCGAACTTGTCGCTTGTCAACCAATCCGAATCTTGAAACCCAGATTTTATCGTTACACATTTGATAACTTGTGTTTATCGAACATCGTAGACTCATCTAAGCAGCATTAACGCTATCGTACGATATCAATATCATTGGGGTTGGTATCGTGTCGTTGCCTGATTAGAGCGACAATACCTACACACAATTTTGCGCAGTCTCGGCCACACACCTTTGCTCCAAATTCATACAACACTCCTGTATATGTATAAAACACTGTATTCACTGGATGGAAATGTCTGACGATCATAATCTGGCCAGGATATCTAGCCGCACATACTAAGAAAGTAATAAAACCTAGAGAGTAATATTCGAGTCCCAAATGATCTCTAGCGGATATTATCGATCCAAGTAGTAGAGCAAGCCTGATCTAGCGGATGTTGCGATTTGGGGTCCAACTTTGGACTCCCCATTATTCCTGATTCAAACTACAAGGTATATGAACAATCAAACAGCCCGCAACTCATCACGGCAAGCCTGGTCTAGCGGTTATGATTTCTGTCTAACAATCAGATGCAAAATAAGCACTATTGCGTGCACAGACGGTTCCCGGTTCGATTCCGGGGGTTTGTAACAGATGTTCAAAATCTACCTTTTTACATTTTTTGACACCATCGGCCAACTTTTGGGACGTGGGGGATCGATCCAACGATCTCCGAACCTCCTACGGTCATAGACCAGACGCCTACGATCGTTGGTACCATTGTAGCATCGATGTATCATCGATATTTTCCAATAGGTGATCAACCGTTCAGCACTGTAGACTTGCGACGAACTTCGACCGTGGACGGTATGCTTGGAGCATTCGATCGATGCTGTCGATCCATAGATCACCTATCTATGTGGGAGTATCGTGCTCAATGTTTCTAGTTTCCACTCAGAACGCCGTACTTGATCGATCGTATCGACTCAACAGGCTGTGTGCCCTGTGTAATTCTTTTGTCACACTTCATTCTTGATCCATCTACAGCATAACCTGCGATATAAGCGCTTCAATATTGCATTGATCTAATTTGTATTTGTCAGAGTGGAAGCAATCGATATGAATACAGGTATAGTCGATCCGCACGGCTGACCTGACAGGACAGCGATTCGTTGGGTCAATCAGGAAAAAGTTGGGCAACATCCATTCATTAGTCAATCGAGTCACAAATATACTACCAGAGTACTGCTGGGATGTTCGATGCTGGCTATCAGAAAGTTTTCGTTTTTGCACTAAATAGATTTGTGACAGACAACTTATTTTCCGTAAGCGGACGTTGAACCACAATTCCATTCCAACATTGAAACTCACTTCTGCGGCCCCCGATAGCTACAAACCCACTATCTCTACTTGCATACACATCATACCATTCAGATGAGATAGATGTTGGGCAAGAAATGCAAAAACCCAACGATCAATTGTCAAAATGGGTAACATGAGGTTGATGGAGTCACCCCAACCCGAACCCTACGACGCTCAGTCCAACTGCACATGTGTGCAGAGTGGAGACCACATGCAGACACCGCAACATAAATGTAATGTGCTCAGTTCCTACATTTATTCGATCGTTGGACACGCCCTCTATACACTGATACTGACATGGCGTCCTAGACATAAATTGGTCAAGATTCATACATCAGCCTGGCACATAAGTGGGAACAGTGCGTTAGATCTCAATTCAACTCCACATCTAGACCAGCATCGCTAGCACTTGCATCCAGCGGTTCAAGTGAAAAGCTCATTCATCAACGCTCTTACTGCTTCGCACAACGCCATACTTTTCTCCATCCCGGTGATACCAGAAGCACCACACGACATCACCGTGTCCGTCAGGCCGTCCCTGTTGATATCACCCCTCCGAAATCCCCTTGAACATGTTTTCCAACGGAATACCGGCCTCTCGTCATGTTCGGTCAACGAGCCATCCACCAAGCGAACAAACCCATGAGCGGAAGAAAGATGAAGAGGATAACAATCAGAGCGACGATCTCGTTGTCGGACATGTTCGCGTTGCGTGGCTCGGTTTGTGTGTTGAGAGTGGTGTTCGGATGAAGTGTTGAAGTGGTGTTGTTGGATGGACGATAAAAGGCTGTGCTGGGTTGTGAGTCTCAGCGGGACTGAGGTGTGTTATGTAGACGAATGTCGGCTGCCGCTGCTTGTATTGCTTTCATTGTGTTGCGGCGCGTGAGTGAGCAAGCAAAGTGAACTGCTGCCTGTCTTTCAGAAACAGACGGTGGGTGCAAGATTGTATGCTCATGTCAGTGGGCAAACAAGTTTCACGTAGGTATCCGAGAAATTCTGGCGCTGCGTTGTGAGAATGAAATGTAGTTCGCAACCTGGGCCACATGGTACGTTTTGAAAGGGGATCATGGAAGAGACAAAACCTAGCACAGAAAGAGGCCCATTGCAAGAAAAATGCATCCTGTTCGATGGTATCAAAAGACCTGGTATCATATCGCCGTTCCCCGCTCGAAGCTCTCCCGAATATCCGCAGTGTACTTGTTGTAGAAGCGTGCCAGCTTCTGGTTGAACTGCTTGTTCTTCTCGTTGATGTACGAGACATCCTCGCCATTGTCGTCCTGCTTGCCACGTTCCCTGCGCTTCTTGAGTCTGTTCTCCTCAGCCTTCTTGATGTCGTCCACCAAGCGATCCACGGCCGCGCGATCAGGTTTGCTGTCGGCAAACTGTGTCGAGTCGGCTGTAGAGTAGAAAGCACCATCCTTGTCCACAGCAATCAGCTCGCCGTTCTCCGTCTCCACAATCTCCAGCCCACCGCTCTGCACTGCGCGATCGATTGCTTCGTTCTTCTGCTTCTCATACTGCGCTTTCCGCTCTTCCAAGCCAGCCTTCTCCATGTGTCCGATCTGGCGCTTGTAGATCTTGCCTGCCTCCTGACTATAGTCCTGGAAAGCAACGTTCTCCCTCGCGCGCTCCTTCTTCGCCATGCGCTTGTCCCATCGCTCGCTCTCGTCGATCGTCCAGTCCCAGGCGCGTTTGCGCTCGAAGTCCTCGCCGGCAGCCTCAGTATCTGCTTTCAACAATTTGTGCTGTGCGATGTCTTTCTTGCGGCTGAGAGCCGTTAATTGTGAAGGGTCGGTAGAGAGGCGCTTGGCTTCTGATTTGGTGTCCTTGAGGTTCTCTTTGCGCGAGGCTTGGTTGCGGGCTCGTAAGGCAGCGAATCGAGCTGCTCGGTCTGTAGGTAGTGGTGCTTCCGTCGCGGTCTCTGTCACGGGCTCTGACGCTTCTGCTGGCAATTCTGAGGCGGGTGCTGCTGTTGGTGGTACCGCTGTCGCATCGGTCTGAGGCGCGACTTCGACTTCGGCAAATCTGCGCTTGGAGGCGTCTTCGTTTTCCTCAAGGCTCGGTGAGCCTTTGCGTTTGAGTGCGACCGGCATGTTGGTGGTGTTTGTGTATTAATATAGTGATATGGGTGAAGTGAGGTAGTAGTTGAATGCCTAAGGCGAGAAGAGAAAGAGCACCCAAGGGACTGGCTGGACAACTCAAAAGAGAAATGACGCTCGATCGGCTGCCGAGTTCCATCCACGTGATCGCGGGGAAAGAGCGAGCGACGCGTGCTCTCAACGCGGACGCGACACACGCCTGATGGAATTGACGATCCATCCAATCCACCACCAAGATCTCGCGCATTTGACCTCTTACCGCACATTACCTCACTTAAAAAAGAGAGCTGACTCTCGCTACGGACTGGCCCACATAATCACGTGAACGGGCGTCCTCGCTCTCCTTCCCCTCACGATGCATATCAAACAAATCATCATCCAAGGCTTCAAAAGGTATGCGACAATTAACCTCCTACACGCGCAATTGCTAACAAACCATAGCTACAAGGACCAGACTGTTGTCGAACCCTTCTCACCAAAGCACAATGTCATCGTTGGCCGTAACGGTTCTGGCAAGTCGAACTTCTTTGCCGCCATTCGCTTCGTCCTCAGCGATGCCTATACACAAATGGGTCGCGAAGAGCGACAGGCTCTGCTCCACGAAGGTGCCGGATCTGCAGTCATGAGTGCTTATGTTGAGCTCATCTTCGACAACACCGACGAGCGTTTCCCCACTGGCACTGAGGAAGTCATTCTTCGCCGCTCCCTTGGCCAGAAAAAGGACGAGTACTCACTCAACCGGAAGAACAGCACAAAAGCTGAAGTCATGAACTTGCTGGAGAGCGCTGGTTTCTCGAAGAGTAATCCATACTACATTGTCCCGCAAGGTCGCATCACAGCCATCACCAACATGAAAGACGCCGAGCGCTTGAACATGCTGAAAGAGGTTGCCGGCACTCAAATCTACGTGAACCGTCGCACAGAGAGTGTGCGCATTATGGACGAAGCTGAGACCAAACGAACCAAGGTTGACGAAGTACTCGACACTATTCGCGACCGTCTGGACCAGCTTGAAGAAGAGAAGAACGAGTTGCGCGAGTTTCAAGACAAGGACCGCGAGAGGAGATGTTTGGAATACACAATTCACAACAGAGAACAGGATGCCATAGAAGACGCAATGGTAACGCAAGAAGAGCAGCGCAACCAGGGCGTGGAAGTTGGTGACGAGAACCGCGAGGTTCTGGCCGAACAAGAAGCAGAGCTCAAGAACGTTGACGCCACAATCGCTGAACTACAGCAGCAGCTGAGGATTTTATCAGAGGAGAAAGCTCAGCTTGAGCGAGAGCGCAAGGAGACCGCGAAAGAGCAGGCTGCAATCGAGTACGATGTCGAAACTCTGACTGACGGTCAAAACGCCGCCCAGCAGGCCCGGGCTCTAGCTGCCAATGAGCTGCAGGACGTCCAGGCACAAATTGCACAGCGCGAAGCTCAATTGCAAGAGCTTTTGCCCAGGTTCAACGCCCTACGCGAACAAGAGCGCGGCATCAAACAGCAGCTTCAAGACACCGAAGCGACCAGAGCCCGTCTCTACAGCAAACAAGGTCGCAATCAACGCTACAGGAGTAAGAAGGACCGCGATACAGACCTGCGACGACAGATCGATGAGATTAACATTGCACTCGCAACGCGAAAGGCTGTGGCAATGTCGGTCGCTGAGGATACAGTCACGCTTGAACAGACTATCACCGAGCTTGAAGCAGACATCGCCTCAATGCGCGATCGCCTCAGCAATCGCGGCGATGAGCAACAGAGAGTTGGCGAACAGATTGAAGCGGCCAAAGCCGAGAAGGAGAACCTCAATGACCAGCGTAAGGAGATTTGGCGCGAAGAGGCTAAGCTTGATGCAATCCTGTCTCATGCTCAGAAGGAGCTTGAAAACGCCGAACGCTTCCTGGCCCAGATGATGGACCAAGGCACAGCCCGTGGTCTTGAGTCAGTACGACGAGTGGTCAAACAGCACAACATCGAAGGCGCATACGGCTGTCTTGGAGAACTCTTCGAGTTCCCTGAGAAGTACAAGACCGCCATCGAAGTCACCGCAGGCACTTCACTGTTTCATTATGTGGTGGACAACGAAGATATTGCCAACCGTATCATCGACATCCTACAAACTCAAAAGGGCGGACGTGTAACCTTCATGCCGCTCAATCGACTTACCCCGAAGATCCCTACTCTGCCGAGTGCAAGTGACGTGGTGTACATGCTCTCGAAGTTGAGATACGACGAAAGGTTCACAAAGGCGTTCCAGCAAGTGTTTGGCAAGACCATCGTTTGCCCCAACTTACAGGCTGCTTCACAGTATGCCCGCTCACATGGCGTCAGCGCCATCACACCTGACGGTGACAGATCCGACAAGAAGGGTGCTCTGACAGGTGGTTACCATGACTCTCGCAACTCCCGCATCGATGCAATGAAGCGATTTGCTGCTGCTAGAAGGGAGAGCGAAGAGCAATCTGATCGCAAGGCAGAGCTGAGCAGAAAACTCCGGTCACTTGATCAGCAGGTGACAAAGGCTGGTAGTGATCTTCAGAAGCTACAAGAGAATCGGCAGAACATGGATGGCGGTTATGGCCCATTGGCCGACTCGCTTCAACGCAGAAACGCCGAACTGCACAGCCGCCGCGACGAGCTGCAAAGAAAGCAGCGACAACGCGAAAATCTCGAGGCTCTTGTCCGCGACCAAAGCCAACAATTGAGCGACTTCGAGACAGAGCTGGCTAGCACCTTCAAGAAGGATCTCTCCGATGAAGAAGAACGTCTGCTGAAGGAAGTTAGCGATGCCCTGGGTCCACTACGGACACAGAACTCACAAATCAGCGCCGAGCGCTCATCACTGGAGACTCAGAAGACAGAAATCGAGATCGAGCTGCGCGAAAACCTTCGTCTCCGTCTCGATCAGCTTCAAGCTCAAGACGCAGATGCAGACATCACCGGTGATGGATCAGGCAGCTCGGCAAACCTGAAGGAGCGCCAGAGAGATCTCAAGCGCGTTGCTAAGGCCTTGGAAGCGGTCAAGGCAAAACTCGACGAGAACGAGCGCTCGATCGAGGAGGCACAACAACAAATGCAAGCGCAAGAAGCTTCCCGCGCAGAGAAGCAGCAAGAAGTAGACAACCTCAACAAAGCTATTCGCGAGCAACAGAGAGCTTTCCAAAAGTTCGCCCAGAAACGCGGTACTCTTCTCAGCCGTCTCAACGACGTCGAAGCCGCCATCCGCGCCCTTGGTGCTCTACCCGAACTGGCTCACACAGCTACATACAGAAACATGTCCTCGCAAACCGCCGCCCATCGTCTCCACAAAGTCAAGGACGCGCTCAAGAAATATGGCCACGTCAACCGCAAGGCCTTCGAGCAGTTCCAGCAATTCGAGAAGCAGCGCGACATGCTCGAAAACCGCCGCAAAGAGCTCGGCACCAGCGATGGCTCCATCCACGAGCTGATCAACCACCTGGACTTGCAAAAGGACGAAGCCATCGAGCGCACTTTCCGTCAAGTCAGCAAAGAATTCGCGCGCATCTTTGAAAAGCTCGTCCCTGCCGGCAAAGGCCGACTCATCATCCAGAAGCGTCAAGACAAAGCTGCCCGCGGCGAGGACAGTGACGAAGAAGACGACGAGCGCGAGAACGCAGGTTCGGTGGAGAACTACACCGGCGTCGGCATCTCCGTCTCCTTCAACAGCAAGCACGACGACCAGCAGCGCATCCAGCAACTGTCCGGTGGCCAGAAGTCTCTCTGCGCTCTAACGCTGATTTTCGCCATTCAAGCTTCTGATCCCGCGCCTTTCTACCTCTTCGATGAGATCGACGCCAACCTTGACGCGCAGTACCGCACGGCTGTGGCGAGTCTGATCCAAGACAGCGCTTCTACGGGTCAGTTCATTTGCACGACTTTCAGGCCTGAAATGCTAAGGGTTGCGGATCGCTGTTATGGTGTTGCGCAGCAGAGGAAGGCGAGTACTATCACGGTCGTGCAGACGCACGAGGCGTTGGAGTTTGTGGAGGGGCAGGTCAGTGGGAAGTAAGTAGAAGCTGTTCGTGCTGATAGTTTGGGAGTTTGCGCGCGCTTCGGGATATAAGGCGTTCGAGGCGTTCTAAATGGCAACGAAAAAATGAGTGTGGTCAACCATACACATCGACTCTGCCGCCAAGGTTGAAGCATGCGCTTCGCCTCGTCACCATAATTACTGTACTACAAAATGACACAAGGCCACGGCCAGGTCTTACATAGGTAGTCTTCGAAATGCGCGATTAATGATCATGAACATGATTTATTTCCATTGCCATCGTATCTTCATGCAAAGACGTAATTTTCAAAATCATCAAAGTAGCCTCTAATCCAGCTCGTCGACAGCAAGTGTCTGACGCTCTTCTTGGACTGGAGCCTGGCTCTGGCTCTGGCTCTGGCTAGCCTTATTCGCCTCGCTCCTCGCCTTGTTCTGCCTCTCCAGCTCCTCAACAGCCTTCTGTCCTTCCTCGGTCGTCGCGTCAATCACGCCTTCTTCCAAACTCAACATGCCTCCGTTGCCGAGCTGCTCAACGACCTGCTCCGCCTCGTCCACGCTCATCTTGCCCAGCACCTTGTTCACCTCGTCCAGACTCTCGCTCGCGAGCGCACGCTGCAGCCCCGGCGGGAAAGAATCGAAGATCTCGCGCGCGGCGCGCTCGTCGTCGGTCGTGCACTGGTCGGCGGGCGGGGGCGTGACGATGTTGATCTGCGTGTTCGGGTCGACGGCGTGCAATTGAATTTGCTCCTTGTCGCTGCTGCCGTCTTCGTGCTCGCGGGCCAGCTCGGCGGTGCGCGAACGGATGCGGGCGTAGGTGGTGTTGACGTCGTCGAGGAACAGCTTGCGGGCCTGGTGGCCCTGGGTCTGGATGCGCTTGAAGAAGAGGCCGACGCCATCTTTGCCGAGCTGGCGGCAATATTGCAGCAGGAGCGCTTGGTGCACGCACTGGCGGGCGTAGTCTTCTTGGCTCTTTTGGCCTTGGGCGTTGGACTGCGCGTTGAAGGCTTCGACTAGGAGGCCGTCGGTTTCGCGCTCGGAGAGGATGGCTGGGTTGCGGCCGATGAATTCTAGGGAGCTGGCGTAGTCGCCGAGAGAGATTTTGGCGAAGCGCTTTGCGGTCGTGGAGGCTTCGATGTCGGCGTCGTCGTCTGAGCCGCCGGTGCCGTCTTCGATGTCGGCTTCTGCGCCTGAGGTCAGGCCGCCTTCGCGGTTTGATTTGTGGCCAGGGTTGAGCAGTTCGGGCTGGACGGACGAGGCGGGAGCAGCAGGCGTGGGCTTTGCGATGTAGGAGCTGTTGAAGCCCTCATGTATTGACTCAGAGGTGATCTTGCCGGCTTCCAACTTCTCCTGTTGTGTCAAGTCGGCGTTGAGATCTCTCTGCAAGCCGTTGACCTTGTCCTGGTGTGCCTTGACTTCTTTCACGAACTGTGCGTAGCGCTCGGGGCCCTCAGCCTTGCTGCCAATCTCGCTCTTCACCTGGTCTACCAGGGTACCCATCATCTTGCTGTAGCTGGGCAGTTCCTGGTTAGTGTGTACACCCTCTGGAGGCGGAGGGGGGTTGTCGTTGCCCAGACTTCCATCGCTGGTGACGTCCATCAAAGCATCAAAGACCACCTCGTCCACTTCGCTGGCATCCTTCTTGCTCTCCGCCTCAGCCTTGTGCGAATCCAGGCTCTTCAGCAGAGCGTCGATGCGTGCGAGCAGACCATCGTTGATCACGCGCTCGTACTTCAGGGTGGTGATGCGGTGTTTCCTGGACAGACGCTCCTGGTGGATCTGGTTCTGCTTTGCGCGGATGAAGGAGCGCTTGTCGACGTTGGGGTGCACTTCGATGTCTGAGTCGTCGGACAGCTCGAGAGCGTCCCATTTGCTGTAGTCGAGAGGCATGTTTGTTGTTGTATGTGGTATTGTTTTGGTATAGTGACCTTGTCGTGGTCTCTGAGTCTGAGAGCGAGTAATCATGTGACGTTTGTTTTGGACTTTCTTGAACCTTCTCGAACCGCCCCCGCCATGATGGAAACAGCCCCCTTGGCCCCACCTTCCAACTTGGATGGTGGTGAGTCTGGGATCTTCACTTACATCCTTGTACTTGGCATATACCATCTCTATACACGATATGCTTTGAGAGGATGTCTCGTCAAACAGCTGACATTAAGCAAATTGTCCCATGGATCCCTCATCAACGCTCGCAAGCCGCTGTTCGAATGCAGATGAGCTTGGATGCCGAAGATCAGTCGTAAACATGTATCATTTGGATATAATGCATTTCCGATGATTGCATCGTCTCGCCCTTTCGGGAGTAACATTTCGGCAAGCATCACGCTTTGATTTGAGTCCATGAACGTGACCTTATCGACATGATGAGCATTCCAAGCTTGACCACCCGACCATACACAAACGCGTGCAGGATGGTTGTACTCGCTACACGTAGCTTGAACATACCCAAATAGGAAACCGACGCGAATGCGAGCCGAGCTCACGCATTTATCGCACGACCAACAGGAGCACTCCTGACAGGCAGACATCTGTGTCGTGGACTGATGATAACAGTCTTTTACGCGATTTCTGAGAGGTTGCCCACACACAGACACACATTGACAGTGCACTAAGATCACGACTGTAACATCACGCATTTATACTCCATGTCCGGTCGTCATGTCTGCTCAGCATGATCACTTCGTCTTCCAGCGCAACAAGCCTAAGTTACGCGCGCATACCAAGTCTCGCAAAGGTTGTCTAGCTTGCAAAGCGAGAAAGGTCAAGGTATGGGACATCCATCTATGTATTAGCACGTTGATCTCATCAGTGACAGATGCTAACTATGACTGCAGTGTTCTGAGACTCTACCGATATGTGCACACTGTACAAGGCTGGACATTGAGTGTATTTATCCACAAGCACCTACCGTCCTGCCAACGCCACCCAGCGATGTAGAGCAACAAGACTCGCCTGCCATTAACCATGCCAATCGTGACGACAACAGCAACCATGCAATCGTCAAGCACCCACCTCCACGGCCAAGGAGTCTCGCCGACTGCGTACTATCATCAACAGCCGAGACGCGGGCATACACGACGATGCTCGAATCGCTGCACTTCTTCAATAACCGCCTCATGCCCGAGATCACTCCAGCGCATGCTCCTTTCGAACGCACACTCATCGACGCAGCGCAATGGCTAGCAGCTCCAAGAGTCATCCAACTATCTCTTGTCGTCATGACTTTAGCCGTGCAAAGATCAAGATCTTGCCCAGTTCCATCTTTCGACAAAGAAGTTTTGCACTACCGCGGAATCTGCCTTGCTGAATTGACCGCATTGGTCGCCGACGCAAACATTGTTCACCAAGCCCTCACGCTTGAATGTATACAGCTCGTGATGCTGGCGGACATGCAAGTCGAGCCGCTGGGACCATGGGCGTACCATCTCGAAGCAACACGTCGACTGACCGGACTGCAAGAAGGACTATGCGGCTTGTTCCAGAAACCAGCGCTCCGGTACTTGCTCATCAACTTCATGGAGATCGACGTCCTGACATCTGCAACGTGCAGCGTCGATGCGCTCGATGCGGATGCCGTGGACGCGCAGAAAGATTACCACGCCTTGCTGGTTGATCGAGAAGAAGAAACCATCACCACGGCCTGTTTTATGCCTCTGGACCTATTCCAGTCAATGGTCGATGTCAACAGGTTACGCCTGCGATGTTCACAGTGCGACTTGTCACCAGACGAATCTTTCGCCATAGCACGCGAGTTCAGTCGCATCGAGAAGGCCATCTCAACGTTCAAACCATCGCAATGGGCGTCGCGGATATTAGCATACGGAGCGGTGCAACCGCAGCCTATCTCAACATTGCCATCGGAGAAAGACGTCACAGCGATGACGACTCTGGCTCTCTGCCAACAAGCCGCAGCCATCCTTTACCTCTACCTCTCATGCAGCCCAAACCCAGCATTAGACATCCTTGACAACACCCATCGGACGTTGACAGCCAACCTCGCCAATCTTCTTTCACAAGCCAGCTCCGACACCGAAGCGCCCATTCACGCACAGCTGTACAAATGCGCCGTCTGGCCATTATTCGTCGCGGCATACGCAAGAGTCGGTTGGGATGTGGGCGGCCGCGGTGACAACGACACTCAAGACCTGGACCGCTTAAGAACCGTCGCAAAGAAGATTCAATCGAGGCCTCTGGCAGTTGCAGCAGACGTTCTGGAAAAGGTGAAATTCGAGCGAGCGCGCAGAGTCAGTGTTGGTGCTTCGTGGAGGTGGGATGATGCTTTTGAAGGGCGGTGCTCGTTCTGTGTGCTTTGATGCTGTACTGTACGATTGTCGCGTACCTTATTGATCAATCAGCGTTGTCATCATAGTGTGTTTGCTGTTGGGTTCAAGCACATACGACCATAGGTCAGTGAAAACTGGGCATCCCGTCCGCTCTGCCATACATAAGCACTGAACCGGGCGACTAGTACTAGAGTGGGTGACCATCTGGGAATCCCGCCTGTTGTATGTTTTTGACGCTTTTCTTTTTGCGCTACGCCTATGCCTATACATGGATATCAGTACTTTAGGAACAAGGGTCAGCCACTCGTTTCAACTCGGTATTGCTGTCATTTCATGTGGTGTCCACTAAACCGGCATAGGATCTCGAAGAAAAGCTCCTGAAATTGCAATCATTGTTGGGATGACAAGTTGTGGTCGATTCTCGTCGGGGTGCCGTTGTAGTGATTGGCAATCTCTCACCGGATGCATCTTCAATGGAGCCTTTAGGTAAACGATTGCACATCGCGGAGAGCCTCTGCAAGATCTGACTCTCTCCCGGTGGATACTCGTCAACACTCCTCGCGAGATCAAACCTACCGCTGCGGAGTAATAAGACGCCACGACAAGACCAAGAGACGTCTTCTCATCCGATCCCGGACGACTTGGACAATGCTGAGTAAAGTTAAGTCGGGAAGCGATGAACACCCACATCACCATCGCTTGGGGTATGGGGTCTAGCTCTGGGGTATAACATAATGGCATCGGATGCAGGATCGCATAACGGATCTTTTGTGGATGGTATAGGGTAATGAGGTCTGGGGTATCGGGTAATAAATGCGGAGGGATGTGTCACTAGCAGCGTCACGTGGCTGCAATAGCCAGCATTGGGTTTTCCCAAGCTTCGGACTTCTATCATGCGGCCTGCAAGAAAGTTGCGATTATGTCATTTTGGCGGTTTCGAGGCTTGCAGGAAGGTATATCCTGCGAAAATGGACCGGTATGGTTGTCGTCTGTGCTATGTTGGCGTTACGCGAGCACAGGATGGGCCCGGATGGAAAGTGTGTGAGGGATTTCGTGAGGCCAAGGCGTGCTGTCGTGTGCCTGTGGAACCGACGTTGGACCTTCGAGGCTGAGCCATGCTTCCAAGACTGAGGGATGTCTGAAGGGAGTATGATGGCTGCTTGGCTGGGTCTAAGCCTGCCGCAGGTCGTGATAACCAATATTAATGGATGGAAAATTTTGTAGATTGCTGAGGCTCGCTAATCTTGTGCGATTCGATGCAGCCTTTGCCTGTCTGGTCGGACCGGATCGATGAAACTGGGCTGGTATCGCTGACTAGCCTCATCGTTCTTGACATGACCGGCAGTAGTCCCGATGTATGCCCTCTGTGCGATGTTCCGGAAGCTTGTGAAAGGATTTAAACATTCGAGTTTCCGCGTGGTAGACAGGATGATCAGTGCGCTGTGAGTGGAAGGAATCTTCCTTCGGCATACTGCTATGCCGCAAGTGGCTTCTTCGGCACAACGAGATAGCAGTTGCAGACAAACGCCAAAAGAAACGCCACAGAATCCTTCTTTCGCAGTATTGCCCAGATGACAGGCGAACGCGTTATCGTAATCACGGTCGAGAAGCCGAAAATTCTCTAGCCGCGAGGTATACACTCCGCATGTACTTGCTGCACTGCGTCAGCCCAGCATCCTGTCACCAAGTAAGTCCCAAGTCGTCCCAAGAAGCAGTCAAGAGTGTCGCAGTCTAGCTTCGCGCTTCTTAAACTAACGCTCAAAGTCTGTCTAATGCCAACATGACCCTGGGCGCCACGTTTTCTCACGAGCAATCTCCATGCACGCCAGACGACACGCTTGCGTGCTTTGCGTATCGCTACGCCTGGAAGTGACAGGGCCGGTTGAATAATCAGAATGCAGCTCGGTGCTCGTGCTGAGTCTCCCCGCGATCAACTATCCACTTTCTTGATAGCACGGTCTTTGCAAACCCCAGAACTAACGTGCTAAGACTGCCCTGAATTCTTTTCTATGTGCTCATCAGAACTGCCTTTCTTCGATAACCCGTGCGGCCCGCCGCGGCGGATGCAACGTGATACGGCAGGGCAGGAGGAAAGGGCCTCCCTTCCCTCGTTCGCCTCACAAAGCACCGGTGATGGGCTCGACGGCCAACGCCTCGCAGAACGCCTTCCCCGCTGGCGCTGCCACCCTTTCCATGTCCCGCTATCAGGCCAAGACGCCGCCAAGGCGATACCAAGCTGATACCGACCCTTCTTGCACCGCACTTGTGTCCCCGAGGCGGAGTGCTTGCTCGCGCCATGCCTCTACTGGTGCAGCGTGCGAGCGTCTGATTGGCTGCGCGCATTGCTACTCTCTGCTGCGCGCCGATGCGATGTGCTGATACCGGCCGGTAGGGGTGCCTGAGATGGACATCGCTTCGGTGCTGAACCATCCACATGTCACGGGAGCGCCGACTGCTACTGATGCTTCAGGCAGGTCGTATATAACCCTGGGGGATCGCCGCCGTAAGTCCAGAGTCTTGCTTTGCTTTTGTTCCAGTTGATCATCACGTCTTCGTTCACTGCCCCTCCACCTTTGCCTCAGGTGTGTTTTTGAAGAGGCGTATTTGCTGCGGTCCGAGTAGCATCGCCTTGCATAACTACACTACCTCGTGCTCGCACGACCAGGCCCGGCCATCATCACATCCAACATGGCACACGCAACTGGCCGCGACTGGGATGTCACTCCCCCAGACCACACCAAGTCCGAATATGGCTTCTCCAAGGAAATCACAAACGACGTTGGCGACGTCCAAATCCTGTCGGACCCGGATCACAAGGATGAGAGTCTGCACCGTGGCCTCAAGGCCCGTCAGATTAGTATGATTGCCATCGGTGGTGCCGTTGGTAAGTGGAATATATCGTACAGCCCAGGACACGCGACCTTGCTAACATTTCGAAAGGTACTGGTTTGATCATTGGAACTGGCTCTGCGCTCGCAAAGGCTGGCCCCGCCTCCATCCTCATCGCCTACTCTATGATCGGTTTCCTGGTATACGTCGTTATGTGCAGTCTCGGTGAGATGGCAACCTGGCTACCTTCTGCTGGTGGTTTCTCCACCTACGCCGCTCGCTTCTGTGACCCTGCTCTCGGTTTCGCCACTGGATACACATACTGGTTCAAATACATCATCATTACGCCCAATCAGCTTACCGCAGCCGCGCTGGTCATTCAATACTGGCTTCCCGCCAGTAGAGTGAATCCTGGTGTTTGGATTGCCATTTTCCTGGTCATTATCGTGTGTATCAACTACTTCGGTGTTCGATTCTTTGGTGAATTCGAATTTTACCTCTCCTCGGCGAAGGTCATTATCATTCTTGGACTGCTCATTCTCATGATCTGCATCACCGCTGGTGGTGTCCCTGGTCACGACGCCGTCGGCTTCGAGTACTGGAAAGATCCCGGTGCGTTCAAGACTTTCAAGGCAACTGGTCACGCTGGCCGCTTCCTTGCCATCTGGTCCTCCATGGTCACGGCAGTCTTCGCTTTCCTCGGAACTGAGCTTATTGGTGTCACCGTCGGTGAGGCCGAGAACCCTCGTCGCAACATCCCCCGCGCCATCAAGCTCACTTTCTGGCGTATCGTTGTATTCTACATCTTCTCTGTCCTTCTCCTTGGAATGTGCGTTCCCTACAACAGCCCTGAGCTCATCGCAGCGAACAGCCCCAAAGACGGCAACAAGAGCTCCGCTTCCGCGTCTCCCTTTGTCGTTGCTATCAACGAGGCTGGCATCAAGAAGCTTCCCCATATCTTCAACGTCTGCATCTTGATCTTCGTCTTCTCCGCTGCCAACTCCGATCTCTACATTGCCAGCCGTACTCTCCACGGTCAGGCCGTCAAGGGATACGCTCCCAAGTTCTTCGCCAAGACCAACAAGAGCGGTGTACCTGTCGCTGCGCTCTTCTTCTCTGCTGCTTTCGGCTGCCTCGCTTTCATGAACGTCGCCAGCTCCGCCAAGGTCGTCTTCGGTTACTTCGTCAACTTGGTGTCGATTTTCGGCCTGCTCACCTGGGTTTCTATCCTCGTGGCCCACATTTACTTCGTCAAGGCACGCCGCGCCCAAGGCGTTGACGAGAAGACCATGCGCTATAAGTCACCATTTGGCCTGTGGGGCAGCTACTGCGCGCTGGCCTTCTGCTGCCTTGTGTCTCTGACCAAGAACTTCGACGTCTTCATTGGAGGCTTTGATGTCAAGAACTTCATCACCGGCTACCTCGTAAGCATCACCAGAATCATACCTTTTCCCCGTCAAACATGCACTAACAATATTTCACAGGGTATCCCTCTCTACCTCATGATGATCTTGGGCTACAAGATCGTCTGCAAGACCAAGCAAGTAAAGCCCGAGGAAGCCGACCTGTGGACTGGCAAGGCCGTCGTCGACGCCGACGAGGCCGAGTGGCTCGCCAAGGAGGCCTACGACAAGGCCAACGGCATCCGCCCCAACGCCATCTACAGGTACACGCTCGGCTACCTCTTCTAAATGTAGATTTACTGTCGATCGGCCTGTTGGTAAAGAGGGATCGCATGCATGCATGGGTTTTAAGTAGCGCATCTTGGATGTGGACGCGGTCCTTTTTGACTGACTGACTAGGCGAGGGGGATTAATTATGAAACTTTGTTCCCTCTTTTCGATGATTTTGCTTCTTTCCAAATGTCCTATCGCGCAACGCCCTTGCTCTCTACTTCACATGCTCCTCCTCGGAGGGCGGTCCAACTGCCGGCCGACGATCTCATCTAAAAAATACATCATGCCGAGATGCTGCTAGCACTGAACGGTGCCTGACTACTCCACCTCAAGATGAAGGATCCATCTCTGTCAGGGAACGCCTTCTTCATGCCCGCTTCAAGCTCTTGCCACGTCCCACTATCCGCAAGCGTGGCTAACCACGTCCTGATATAACGCTTCGTCTCCCGTACGTGCGATGTCCGGAACCCGTCTCCCGGTTTCGTATGGCTCGGGACAACATACCGCGGCTTCAACGCCGCAACGCGATCCAGACTGTCAACCCACAGCTGCCTCAGCTGCGGCGTGTAATCCTCTGCAAACAACTGATGACAATTACCATACACCACATCTCCACCAACGACCAGACCCAGGCTGGGAATATGCAACACCGTCGAGTTGTACGTGTCCCCCTGGCCCACCTCCACCGCTTGCAGCGCATGTCCCTCGATAGCGAAACCACCATACGGGGGAAGAATCACATCCGCATCAAAAGCCCTCGACGTAATCTGCCCAGGAAACAACGCAAGCCAAAGCGTCGACCACAGCGGCTCCAGATACTGTTCCTGCATATGCTCATTCACATCCCGCTTCGCCACAACCCGGCACCCCGGAAACTCAGCGCAGATCTGTGGCGCGGTGAAGAAGTGATCGCCGTGGCCGTGGGTGATGTAGATGTACCGGAGAGTTCTCTGAGGGCCGAGCTGGGATTTTATCCAGGAGGTTAGGTTCGATGCTTGGGCTGAGGTTGCGGGCGCGTCGATTAGGACTGCGTGTTTGGAGGCTTGGAGGAGCGTGAATGCTGTTGGGGAGAAGGATAGGTTGGTGCTGTTTTGGTAGTGTACTGGGGCGGGGGGGAGGTGGTAGACGTCTGCGCGGAGGCCTTGGGCGGAGGTGACGAACTCGGCTGTTGTAGTCGATATAAGGCCGGCGATGAGGCACAATAGACCTGGATATCTCATTTCGAAAACCGATGGTGGATGGTTGATGCGGGATGAGAGATGTTGGTGTTGAGCGCAAGGTGATATCCGTCGTTCGCTTCTGGAGGCACAGAGCTACTTTATATTTCACTTACTTTGGCTGGCCTTTGTGTTTGTCAACCTAGAGGTCATGCTTACGCAAAGATTGCGTGAGCAAGAAATCTTCTCGACGTCCGATGAGTTTCCCTGCTCGAGAGTAGATGTTGACTAAACACTGCAGTAGCGTTCACTGATCAGTGATGTCGCGCAGTGAGTTCCAATCAATCCATCTCGTATTATCTGCTTCCTTGAGCTTACTGTGGGTACGCTATAGCGCGATCACTAAACACCAAAAACTCGATACGATGGCAACGAGCATCTGATTTGTTATCATTCTTCGTTCTGTTGAATGGTTTCATGATCTGAAGTTTCCATCTCTAACGACTATAGCTTGCTTGTCTAGAGATTCTCCGATGGTGTTCAAAACGTGGCAGTTCGATACACCGATTGGCTCTCCGGCCAGTGGAGACAGTGAAGTCGACAAGAAGCCTGTAGTCTGGCCGAGACGATGGTTCTCTAGCTTCGCGTCTGGGTCCAATCGCTAGGAGCCTAGGATTATCCTACTAGAACTGTTCGTGCGTTGTGTCCGAGTGACTGGCTTAGAACTTTTCAATTATACAACATAATGTAGACTAAGAATACTAGAGGCACTGTAGGCTAATAGAGCCGATGATGTAACGTCACTGTAGGGGATATGGAACAGTAGGGGAAGCGGAACACTCCTGCGCGCTAGTTTCGCATTAAAACTATTTTTTTACGCGTTATCTTCTCTCCTACCTTTATTATGCCTACTTATTCTGAAGATACGCTTATTACGGCTCTAATGGCCTACTGTAACAGCGAATATCCCTTGATACGAAAGTGTGCCTACGCGTTTAATATCCCTAATACAACTCTTTCAAAGCAGCTTTCTACTCAAACTTCTTGTAATAAATCGCACGAATCACAACAAATACTCTCGACTACTGAAGAGAAGGCTCTTATAAAAGCTATTACTTGACTCTCGAAGTCGGGGTGCCCTATTACCCTTCTGTTAACAAGAGATCTTACCGAAGAAATCCGCCTTTCCTGCTTCTACTTAAGCTCGACTCCGACTTCCTACTCTCCTATTAGTAAACAGTGGATTGATAGGTT
>Ga0265797_10001303_pt1 | contig 44101 bp, 46 predicted proteins | sample P2T30metagenome_FD_192433 | JGI IMG/M metagenome (GOLD analysis project Ga0265797, IMG submission 192433) | Plant litter microbial communities from East Loma Ridge, Irvine, California - P2 T30 | ecosystem: Environmental > Terrestrial > Plant litter > Unclassified | place: USA: California...
GGGAGAATTGGCAGCTTGTGACACGATGGATGCAATAATGTGAAGGTTTGAACTTTTGCAGTTTGCATGTTTTTTTTGGATGAGATACAGAATATCTCATCAGTAAATACGTACAACCGAAGGCATGTCAGAAGCCATCGAGGTAACGACCAGCGCGCTCGATGCTTCTCCATCCTCCATCCAATGGGTATGGCGCCAAAGGAAAAATCCTCTGAACGCCATGGACCATCCCTCCAAACAGGTAAAAGAAAAACTTGCTTTGAACGATCGCAAGCATAAAAGTAATGTACAACCGAATCCGACAGAAATTGTAAAACCCGAACGGGGTATCGCATCGTTTCTCTCCCAAATAACAACAGAAATAGGTATCTCCAAGCAAATAAATCCGCAGTTCCGACTAAAAGGTGGTAGTATAGTAATACAAAGCGATCGTGGTAGAATGTAGTGGTGTTTTGTTGTGTTCCAGGACATGCAAGCGTGGGCTTGGTGTTCTGATGATCTCGCTCCAGTAAAGACGCCGGTTCTCCCTTCTATGGTGGTATACCCAACGTAACGACATTAGGTTCGTGGCAAGGAAAGAGAAACGGCTAACAAGCAAAACAAGAAAGGACGAAAGAAAGATGCAGACCAGTGGTGGTCTACTCGTCCCTCTTGCGCTTCTTGGCCGCCTCCCTGCTACCCGAAGGGCTGAGCTCGCTGTCGCTGTAGCTGCGGATGCTGCTAGAGCTGGAGCCGTGCACCTGGGAAGCCATGTCGAAAAGCATAGCACCCATCTCGGCGGAGTCGGGAGAGACGCGGTGCTGCTGGGGAAGCTGGTGGTAGGCCTGCTCGCTCTTGGGGGTGATCATGCGGCCGTTGTCGCCGCCATTTACACTGTCCATTGGCTGGTGCATGTGAGGCTCAGCAGGCTGAGTGAGGACGCCCATGACCATGGTACCAGCACCGTGAGTGCGCTGGTGCTGGCTGAGGTTATCAGAGCGAGAGAACTTCTTGCCGCAGTCAGTGCACTCGAAAGGCTTGTCGTGGGTGTGAAGAGAACGGTAGTGACGCTTAAGGTGTTCTTGACGACGGAAGCGACGAGAGCAGAGAGTGCAGACGAAGGTCTTGGAAGGGTCCTCAGTCAAAGACTGCTTGCGACCACGGCGGGAAGCGTTGCCGCTCTGGGAAGGAGTGCCAGCGGCAGACTCGGGAGCCTCAGAGCCCTCAGAGGTAACCTCGGACACGTGCACAGCGGTGTTCTCGGAAGCCTCAGCGGTCTGGTGAAGGTGGGCAGGAGCATCACACTTCTTGTTGCACTTGCGCTTCGGCTTGGACACAGCAGCGGAAGAGTACTCAGGGACAGAGTACTGAGAGGTGGCGGGAGAGAAGCTGCCGCTGGCAAACTCCTCATCGCTGAAGCTCTCCTCGCTGAAGAAGCCATCGTCCTCAACAAGACCAGGGGCCATCTCAAGACGCTGACGCTTGCTGCCGTTGAAGTGGACGGGCTCAGGGCCGTTGTAGGTAGCGAATCCAGCAAACTCATCCTCAACATCAAGCTCGAATGGAAGCTCGAAAGTAGGCAGGCCACCGAAGTTGGAGAAGTCGGTTGTCTGGGCAATAATGGGCTGTGCCTCGGGCATGCTGCCCTTCATCATGCTAAGGTCATCCTCGCCAGCAGAGAAAGTGGGAAGAGTGGTGTAGTCAGCGCTGCCGATGCTGAGGTTCCTGGGGTCGCACACCTCGTTCTCAGAGATGACAGACCTGGGAACTGGTGAAGGCGAGGGAGAGAAGCTCTGAGCAGTGCCGGCAGAAAGGTGGTATGAGCCATCGACAGAGTTGGATCCAGACTGAAGGAACACAGGGGTCATGGGCGGTGAGCCGCTCCAGTCACCACCAGCAAGAACCTCAGAGAAAACCTCCTCCTCACAACCCTCCTTGACGGCAGGGAAAGCAGCCATCATGGGGTTGTTGAAGAACATGCCGTGCATGGGAGCTGCCATCATGCCAGAGGCCGGGGTGTCGACGGTGCTGAAGCTGCCTGATGCTGAAAGCGTCGGGGTGGCAGGGAAGTAGGATGTGCAGCTGGTGTCGATGGGCATCATGGCGGGTGGTGACTGCTGGAGCATGATGGTGGGCTTGTGGTGGTGTGCGTGAGGTGATGCGTCAGGTGTCAGCATGGCGTGTGAGATGTAGGCGGGCTGCTGTGCGTATTGCATCTGAGGTCCAGCGGAGTGGGGACGCTGCTGGTATACAGGCTGCTGGTAGTGCATCATGTACTCAGGGCTGGGGTGCATGCCGGCGGCAGACAGGTGTCGTTGTTGAGGGTGGAACTGCATGTTTTGTGCGTCACGGTTTTCGGGTGTGTAGTAGTAGAACTGCGATTGGGCCATAGGAGGCGTAGTGTGCGAGGTGTATTCCATTATGTTGATATTGCTGTGTGCTGTGTTGTGTTAGCTGGCGTGTTCCAAGTTGGCCATTGTAAGGGTCCACTGACGTTTTGATGAATTTGGATCAGGTTAGTTGGTGGACGAGGCTGATGTTTCGATTTCGTCGGCTGGTGCGTTAATTACAGATGTGCTGCTGTGCGTTGTATGTACTAGTCCAGGATATGGTTGTGGTAGTCGAAGATGACTGGTTATTGCAAGGTTTCCGGGCGTGTTATAGGTATCAATGCTGGTGTCGAGAGAAGACGTGGTGGTCACAAAAGTTGTGACGGAAGATTGGTATAGTGCTGAAGGACCCCGAAAGGAATGAGAGGTGGACTTCGGATCGAGCGAGAGCTGGTGATCGGGATTAATACCAAGAAAGAAGGACGGGTAGAACGAAGAGAAGGATGACGATAGAAGAATCCAAGGAAGCGAAAGAGCAGCACGATCAGGTTGATAAACCCTGGACCCGGCAGCAAGAGACAATGATGGGGAATGGCGCGAATAAAGAATAGATCGGCGGGAATCCACGACCGCGGGCTGGCGGCCAGGCACACGGGCCCAAGATGGATTAGCCAGGTACGAAGGCTAGTGGCTGCGAGGCCCGGGCACGATTCAAGGTGGGTGGGGCCCTGGGGAGGTCGGGACGAGAGCTCGGGGCGTCTCTGTCCTCTGCTAGCTTCACTCGGCCTGCAGGAACGGAAGGTCAGGTATGGCGCTAGGACGGATATGCGCCCATGATTCGCGGTCTCCAACGGCCGCGAGAGGCGCTGCCAGAAGTGCTGGTGCTGCTGGGCGAGGCGAGAAGCGAGAAAGGCACGAGAGAGGCCACGCAGAGTGCACACTAGGCTGTCGAGGCTGTGCCTTGTGCGTGTGGCCTGCATAGGCTGCATGCATCCGAGGTGTATAGTACCAGGCTGGAAGTGCTGCTACCGTGTGGCACAACTGCAGCCCAAAATGGAGCTGACGTCGAGCTGCCGCTTTGGGCCGGGCGCTCCGCTTGCTGAGCGACGCGGTGGTGGCAAGATGCTGTCTTGCAGCAGAGAGTCTGATACCGCAGCCCTCGCACGCCTCCACCGACGGAGCGCGGGTGAGACAGGCGAGAATAGCAGTAGTAGTCGCTGGCGCTGCTGCAGGCCACGACGGTGGTGGTGGAGGACAGCTGGTCACGGTGGTGTGCGGCGGATCGACCTAGTCGCCGCCGCGTGACGATGTGGCCAGTCATGGGCACCGGCATCGAGTCGCGCGTCTGCCGTTGATGTGCACACCGAAATCAAACCGACATTCACCATGAGCGTCGATATGGGCCAGGCGAGCAATCAATGTCACGAACGGCGCCGCGGACGACAGTGTGGATGTGTAGTTCTGTCATTGCTGCTTGCTGTGACTACATCCAGGCGCGAGCTTGGTCAGAAGCAGGCGCTGAAGAACATCCTTCGCGGGTGTATTGGCGAGCAGGTGGCCAGCAGTGTGCGTACACGATTCGTATAGGCTGGCGGGCGCGCCTCTGGGCCAGCCTGTGGCGGACAGAGACCACGCTACAGACCGGCGAGTGCACACCACAGCACACCACCAAGATCACCACCTCCAGACTGTACCTCAGAGGCGTGAGAGCCACAAAGAGCCACACCAACCTAGGCAACGGTTGGAGCAGCGCTGTGAGACGCTGTTTCTGGGGGGCGTGGTCGACCAAGGACGCGGCCAGTTGCAGCGTCTACACGATGTATCGTGCACACCGGCTCGCGTCATCGTAGTGCAAACGCTCGCCGTCGTCCACGTCGTCTTCTTGTTCGTCGTCGTCGCTCACCTCGACAACCAACGTGCTCTGTAGCGTAGCGAAGATGCCACCTGAAGCTCTGTGACTCTCTGCTGCAACGACCGCTAGTATGCTCTCACATGCGATATGCTTTATTGCGCAGTACACAAATCGCCACCGCCTCGCCTGCAAATCATGTTTAGGGTTATCGAAAAAAGTGACCTTCTGCTGTACATGCTCCCGACGTGCATAAGCTGTCTCCCCAGCGTGTCGCGTGCTGCAGGCGTGTGAAACAAGAGTCTCGTCGCGCGACGCCTCAGCTGCTCTGGGATCCCTTGTGTCAATCCTCTGCGCGCCTCGCCTGCCCGGCCACAAGTCGCGGTGCCGCAGATCGCCTTCTCGAAAAGTGCGGCGCGGAAGAATGGTGAAACGAAGCGTGCTTTGGCAGTACCTCCACACACCCGCGTAGCCTGGAGCCACTCACAAGGTCAGGAAGGACTCAGAGGCCATATCGCCCACCGCCAGCCCATATCAGTGTGCGATCAGCATATAGTACCTGCCCGCCCCGCCCACAGCCTGCCTGCCAACCTGCTTTGGGCCTCGTCGACGACAACACTCGCGCGCTTGCGTCTATAGTACCGCCGTTGCGAGGCAGGAGGAAGGACGTCCATGTCTTACCGTCCTCCTCTGTGTCTCCCTACAACGTGGCCGCGAGACATGCGAGGGCTAGAGGCTAGAGAGGCCGCGAGAGCGAGAGACAGACACACACCCGCCGGCACGCCACGACTCAACGCGGCCTGCCGTCAACGTGCTCTGCTCTGCGGTATAGGGCGAGCGACGAGCGAGGCACCAGAAGGCCGTCGAGAAATTGTCACGTCTCGCTAGCGCCAGGAACGTGGCCGTATCTGGGCGGGACTAATGCAGCCCTCGACCACTCGCTCGGCGTGCAGGTGTGGAAAAGCAAAATGGTCCGACGGAGCACAGTCTACGTCAGAAGCGTCTGCCGCGTACCTGCATGAGGGCCACCAACTAGCTGCTGCAGGTACAGAGTCTGCTATTTACACGAGCTCACCAGCGAGCAGAGTTTCAGTGCCTGCGACGCGCATGCAATCACATCCCCAGAAACTGCAACTTCGCTTGCACCACAACCCTGCTCGCCTTGCTGTCTTCACACACGGGCTCCGGCGGGCGCGATTTACAGGGCTCCGGGCACGTGCTCTGTTCTATCTTCTATCTAGTCCCGACAGAAGCTCTTCTGCTGCGCTTTCCATTACGTCCCGTCCAGGGTGGTAAATTGCGCTTCTCTAATGCTTCTGCCGATGCCCTTCTGGCGTCGGCAGAATCGCCCGGGGAAATATGATAACATATGCAGCTGCTCGAACGGGACAAGGTCGAGAGACCCTTCACAATAGCCGCGAGTCGATGCGCGCGCCGCTCCATCCCCGACTCACGCCGGATCCACCATCCGCCAGCGAGATATCGACCGGCGAGTTCGTGATCCGTGACTATCAGACTATGAGAGTCATGCTACATACCAGCCCGGCATCTATTCGCGACCTTTCCAGCAGCCACACACAGTCTGGAGCCGGCAGGCGTGCACAATCTCGTGGCAGCCAGGGCGAGAAGCGCCATATCGCTAAAGCCAAGATTGTGTGCTCTGCTCATACCGGTCGCCCGGCACCTAGAAACCCTTGGGTTCTTACCCGGCTCCTTTCGGCCACGAACTACCTTCTATAGGGCAGTACACTCGTAAGGGTGGCAAAAAACGATACAGTAAATGCTGATCATCCTGTAACATGACTGTACAGTACGTACCTCGATGGTTGTGTAGACTGCGGGTGCAATCTCCGCAGACTTTCGACCGAATGCAAACCGACGAAGCAGCGTCACGACTCACGAGGCTCTCGGATGGGCGAGCCGCCGACCTTTGTCACGATCACACAATGCGCTATCGAGGCTATCGAGGCTATCGCTATAGATCTGCTATCAGTGCTGAGAACTCTTGGCCCGCACGAAAGTTGACCGTTGACAATTCTCTCGAAAGCGCGCATAGGGAGGGAGACTCAACAAACAACAGGTGAGGTTGCGTTTAGCTGGCAGACTGTCTCAGTTACAAACAATAGCTTGGAATTTTCAGTTCTGTCAAGGGCCCATGGTCGACCCTCACCATTGCCGCGTGCCGTGAACCAAGGATAGAAGTCAACAAAAACGCGTGAGGGCGCGTTCTGTGACACGTCGAGTCACGGCTCAGGTGAGACACCACGCTGTCGAGCATCGCGTCACCAGCCCGAGCCGCAAAACCAGAAGTGGCAGGATGTTTCAAACAAGAAGTCCATATCGGAAGTATAGTCAACACTTCCAAGACACTCAACACCCCAATGCCACGTGGAGAGACGCCACATGCCAGGCCACTGTCGTCCATCTTGCTATATCGGTCCTCCGCCCCGCATATGAGCAGATCATATAGATCGCCTATAAGCCTCCGACTTCCCTATATGCGACCGTGAAACTTCATTGCGTGCCTGGCTGGGAGATTGCGTTCTGCATGGCAAGCCTATACCGCCTCCTCTTGAATCCACTTCCACAGCCTTTCGAAGTATGCCTCGCTCACCGGCTCCACCGTGCGTAAGGCTGGGAGCCTGTCCATCGACCGGTGGACAGCAAACGTCTTGCGTCCCGTCGATACTGCTTCCGTGCTCTCTATACCAGGTCGCCCAGGTTCAACCTCCTGGTCGCTAGCGTACGCCCGCTTCCAATGCTCCAGCAGCTGCAAAGCAGGGTGTTGAGAACCCTTCTCAGCCAACTGCTCGAGCTTCGCGACCCACGCGGCAGGTGGCAGCGTTTCGAAGTCCTGTCTCTCCTTTACCCATCGGAGCAGCTCACTCCAATCCGGCTTGGTATGGTAATTGACAACATGGTAAACTTCCAGCCCTTCAGCCCCATCGCCGATTGTACGCTCTGCCCCTTGGATCATGGCAGTCGCGGCCGTGTCGACGGGGAGCCAGTCGAGCACTTCGCCGTCCAGCTCGGGCAGCGCACCGGTCTCTTGGACACTGCTCAACATCAACGGCCACGCCTCCTTCGCATTCCACACGCCTGTGTCGCTGGCACCAGCCAGCTGACCAACGCGGAAGACTCCAACGCGTCCTGCTAGTCGAGAGTGGCCGTTTGCGCGTGCGCATACGTGCTCCGCGACCCACTTGCTCCTCGAGTAGCCCAGCTCACTTGCTGCGGCCGGGTCGTCGACGAGCACCTCAGGAATAGTGGAAGCCGGATATGACATGACGCTGGCAACGGATGAGCAAAACGCGATTCTAGGCGCAGGGCGTGAGGCCGGCGCGGCGAGAGCCAGAGAGATCAGGTGTGAGAGTCCTCCAATGCTGTCCTTGACGAAACTGCGCAGCTTCATGCGGAAGTTGACTGACCATGCAACATGCATGATGACAGTCGCCTCGCGAGCAACGGCAGCGTACGTTTGATCGTCCAACCCGAGTCGAGCATCGGCCAGGTGAGCAGGCAAGACGACGACTTTGTCGTCAGGATCGTCGGCCAACGCGCGCAATTTGCGATATTCCAACGCTTTGGCGACTCTCTCCTCTGCAGCATGAGCATCAGCTCCCCGTACCAAACAATACACCCTGCGGACAGAAGCTAACGAGCGATACTGGTCCAGCACGTGAGCGCCTAGGGCACCGGTTGCACCAGTAAGAACAACAACGTCTCTGTCATCGTTCTTACTGTCGATGTCACCGTTGGACATGCCAGTCATCGTTTCAACTTCTGCAGACTGGAAGTCGCTATACTCTTCGACCAACTGTCTCATCAGCGGCAGTTCATCGTCAGCGTTGCCTCCCGATCCAACGTCCTGACCATGTCGACGTTTGACAACATAGTCTGCAAGACCGGACACCGTTTGGTAGTCCTCAACCACGGTGATGGGAAGGTCCCGTTTGTCTGCAGGCAACAGTTGGCGTAAACGACCACGTATCTGCATGCCAGCTACAGAGTCAATGCCGTAAGAGAAGAGATCCGTCTCGTTGGTCAAGCCGGTCTTGCGTGGAGCTACCTTGGAGACAATCGATCTGATCGCTTCGGTTACATCGTCATCTTTGATGTCGGTGTCGTCGCTGCCGTTGGTTTCACCATATGCTCCCTCGATCTCTTTGCTGAACCTCTTTTCAGCGGCGCCGCGAAGTATGGTACCCTTGCTGCTCTTCTCGAGTGGTCGGTCCAGGACAGACATGGCCACGAGCATGCCTTGAGACATCCTTGCGTGATCTTGAGATTCGTTGTTGAGCTTCTCAATTGCTGGCCACAGTTCCTTGATAAAGTCGTCGTCGCTCATTTCTTGTGGTTTGGCTGACCGGAACAGCAGGATACCAGGATACGGCTTGCCGTTTCCAAAAATCAATGCGTCTTTAACCAGATCTGATGTTGCAATCGCTGCCTCCAACGGTGCTGGGTCAAACTTCTTGCCCGTGATAAGCGTCAACTGGGAGTCTGCACGTGAGTGGTATTTCCACGCGCCTTCGATATTAGGATGGGGCTCGAAGAGATCAGCCGTGGCAAAGGCACCATCGTCGCGATTTTTCTTCGCCATGTGAGGCCATCCAGGTAGCACCACAAGTTCGCTCAAATTATCGTTTCGTGCTTCGAAGCGAACGAAGGCTGCGTCAGAGGGCAGGCGTAGGTGCTGCCACTCGCCGTCTTTGTTGTAGTCTCTGTGCGAGCTCATCAAGAACCCACACTCAGCACTTCCGAAACGTGATATGAGGTTCACGCCTTGCTTTACGAGCTTGTCTCCAATTTCAGCTGGAAGAGCTGCTCCCCCTACACCAACGATGGACATCGATTGGAGGTGTTTGAGACCAGAAGGGTCGGCTTCGAGCATCTGCAGGACGTATGGGACCGAGCTGAAATATTTGACTGGCGGTGTGGAAGTCTCCCGTGAGGCGGCCTCTGCGGCCACGTCGAGACATCTGACCACGTTTGTTGAGGTGATCGGCACAGCTTTCCCAGGGAACAGCCAAATCAGCGCGCTGCTTGTCCAGGCGCGGAAGAGGTCTGCAATTCCACCATGATACAGAGGCGTGGTCGTAAAAGTGGCGTTGTCCTTGCCAGACTCGAATGAGGGCAGCACGCAGACTGCCGCACGATGGGGTTGTGGGATCGGTTTGGGCATTCCAGAAGACGTTCCTGACGTATGATGAAGGTAGGCCACGTCGTGCTGTTCAACCGCAGAGCTCAATGGTGGTAGGTCTTCTAGTGGTTTTGACATTATAGCAGCCAAAGTTTGCCCTTGACTAAATGGCAGCTCTTGTGCCGTGATGGTTGCTCCGTCATGAGCTGCTGCCTCCTTGACCAACTCGGCGTAGACCTCGTCGTGGAAGAGTATGTTGACCTCACATTGCTCGCAGAGATTCTTGATCGCTGCTGGCTGGCACTGTGGTGCAATCAAAAGGACCGCGTGTCCAAGCTTCATGAGTGCCAGCCATGTGAAGAGGAACTCCGGCGTGCTCGGGCACAAGAGTCCGACGGTCGAACGTTTTGACAGCGAATCCGGGTTTTCCGACAGCAGTTGCTTTGCTGTATTGACACTGCCTGTCAGGATCTGCGAGAACGTATAATTCTGGTATGTCCATTCGCCTTTCGGATCCTTGCCTGAAGGAGCTGGGAACCCAACAGCAGGTCTGTCAGGGTTGGCTTTTGCCTGAGCTTCCACGAAGTCGTTCACATTGTTTTGTGATTGCTGGTTTCCTAGTTCGGCTGCCTGGCCAAGCGTGCAAGTGAAATAAGCAGGATCCATCCTGTTCTTCGTAGCTGTACTATGAGTAGCTCAGATGGATGTGAGATTGTCTTGGGGCGGGCGAAAGAAATGGCAAAGTCGAATACCTACATACACTGTCATAATGGTTGAGCTCATTGCTGTGGTCCCCTCGCGTGTACTCAGATCCACCATAGGTGCCAGATACTCCGTTCCAGATCGCACTAAGAGCTCCGAAGGCCGTTCGTCTACGATCAAATGCTGCATCATGACGACACCAGATCTGCGGAGTTTCGTCCAAGCACAGGGTCCCTCTTTCCTGAGGCGCTCAGGCAGCGGCTTCCTCGGCTCGTCAGACCTGCCTTCTGACAAAAGACCTTCAACTCGGCCTTTGAATCTCGAATGTTTTCTCGCGGCAACACTTTCTAAGGTGATTCAATACGTCGCAAAACATGGCGCCAGCCGAAGAAAAGCAGAAGGTGTCCCTCTCTCTGGGACGCCTGAAAAAAGCTCCTGCGCCTACCAACGGCGTCAAGCGCTCTCGCGACGCCTTTCGCGACGATGGCGACGACGACGAAGTCGAACAGCGCGTGTCGAAGGTGTCACACTTTGATAGCAAAGCCGGAGGCGCAGTGGACGAGTCAAACCGCAAAGCCGAAAAGGCACCTCTGGTCATCGCAACACAGGCGAACCGCGACTGGAAAAAAGCAGCCAACGAGCGCAGGAGGCAGAAGCATGGTTTGCCTGCGGAAGCTGAGAGCACAGGAACGGATGGAGCTACGGGCAAATCTGCAAATGGAACGACTGAGCCTTCGAAAACGTACGGGTTGAATGCTGGTCTTCAAACCTCAAATCGGGATGCGAACGAGGCTCTGGCAGAGGTCGAGCAGACGCAAGAAGTTGCGCCTGAGCCTACAGCGGAGGCTTCTGTTGCGCAGAAAATGGCAGATGAGGAAGCTATGGATGCACTACTCGGGAGAACGAAGAAGTCCGAGCTGGTGGTACCAGCCCTTACTGAAGAGGACGTTTTCGACAACGATGTCAAGGAAGCGCCTGACATGGCGACGCTGGAGGATTACAATCGAGTACCCGTGGAACAGTTTGGAGCCGCGATGCTACGCGGTATGGGCTGGAAAGACGGCGATGGCATTGGTTTGAACAAAGGAAAGAAGCAGGACAAGGCTAAAATACCGGAACGAAGGCCTGCTCTGCTAGGAATTGGCGCCAAAGAAGAAGCTGCTGTGGCGCAAGAAATGGGCGCATGGGGCAAAGCTGCGCGAGGGAAGGGTGGGAAGGAGCCTGTGATTTACAACCCTATCCTGCTCAAGGACAAGAAGACTGGAGAGATGTTCACAGAGGAGGAGGCGCAGAAGCGACGCGAGAAGGATGAGCGGGAACAATACGAAATGGAGTTTGAGAAGAAAGAGCGAGAACGGGAAAAGGGCAAGGATCGAGATAGGGATAGTCGTCGACGAAGAGATTATGAAGACGATGACCGGGAGAGACGGAGGGAGAAGGATAGAAGGCATGATCGAGGAGACGACAGGCACAGGGATCGTGACAGGGAAAGGAGGAGGCACGATGACAGTGAGGACGAAGAGGAACGCCGTCGCCGCAAGGAGAAAGAGAGACGGCGACGCGAACGCGATGACGACGAATATGACCGCGAGCGCTCAAGGCGCCATGAGAAGGATGGTCACCGACGACGGGACCGGAGTCGCGAAAACAGGCGACGATGAATTCTTCTCTAGGAGGATACATCAAGCAGAATTTCTGGTACTCGCGAACTGAATACTACGAAGTTCAGCATGAAGAAATTGTATTGAACTTAACAAACTGCCTTGAGCAGATCGAAACCAGAAACACGATTCTTCCTGGCAAAATGTCGAAGCCTTTGGATTGCTCGGTTCGTTCTCCTTCACGGTCATCGATACCCAACCATTAAATGGTCGATCGTTACGAACAGGGCTGACAACAGCGCGTTGTCACTCCAAATGAAAATTGATTTACCAGTCTCTTACTTCATATCTGACTCGCTTGTTTCTTGCCCTTGCTCCGCTGAGTACACTGTAGTCTGTAGATCGTTGACTGGACATCAACCACATTACACGACGACTACACACTACGAACACGGTCAGAGCCATGATTGTACGACCTCTTACAATCGATTGATTACGAGCTGTTTTTGTCCATCAAAGATAATTGGGTTTCGTTGCTTCAATCGAACTGTGACCATGACTTTCCCGCGTTGCACACGTAAAAGTTGTACCAAATTCAACCAAAATCCAACTTCTGCGAAAAACCAATCACGACGAGTCATATGGACGTGAAAATCAAACAAAACACCACAGAAACATGCCTGGATGCATCCTCACTGATCGAATATGTCAAATGAGGTCCTTGTCGCTCGAAAACACCATGAGACATCATTGAGCACTAACCCTGTTAACCCCATCAACATGCGATCAACTACATGCGTCGATCTACACGTAGACACATGCACTCATTTTAGTGGAAACGATCATGTAGATCGCTGTTCACACAGAAGCACACATACGCTGGTTCCGAGTTTGTCGTACTGGAGTGGAAGCATGACTAGACTTTTGTCTGCGTCGGAAGGTGCACGAGGCAAAGCACACGTACCAGGAGTGGTTATTCACGACAACCACTGGGGCACGAACGATAAGACTTGAGTGGTGAGATCAGATAGGTGTAGTGGAGACAAGATACATTCGTAACAGCCATTACTCTCACCCACAGGTCAACAGCGTCCGACGCTCCGGACACCATCCCTTCCAAGTCTTACGTATAAACTCCAAAAAGCAGTCGAGCTAAAAGACAAGCTCGCCTCCAAAACGCCGCGCTATGCATATAGATCTATATTACAGTCGAACCCAAAATCGGCAAGGCGGTCTCAACTGTTCGACCGCCTTCCCAGCCCGCGAACCCCTTCCCCAAAGAGACAGAAGAGATTATCCTCAAGCAACCTGCCCAACCAAACCGATAAACAAAGCCTGTGCCGCAACCTGCAGCGTCCATAGTCCCACTTTCCTGATGCGCCTTGACGTCCTGTCGGCGTCGGTGATGTCTCGTGAGAACGCCTCATATGTTTCCTTGCTCAAATCGTCGAGCAGACCCGAGTCGAAGATTGTCCACGAGCCATCGAACTCGCTTTGTTGTTTCACGACGCGGCAGTGCACCGGGATGAATGCACGTTTCGAGTTGATGTAGGCAACGATTGGACGGACGAGGGCGTTGTTGACGTACGACAGATCTTTGGTGAATAGAGGCACATTTGCGCGAACGTCATTGAGATGAACGCGGAGGTCAAAGATGATGAAGCGGGAGTCAGCCGGATTGTCGCTGTTGGCAATCGGCACCGAAGAGTGTGTGCGATAAGCGTCAGTAGACGGCTGGTGGTCGTTGTTATCGATCACGTTGTAGTCTATCCCTCGATCCTTGTGTACGTTCGTAACGGTGGCTTCGATGCGGTCGTAAAAGTCGCTCACAACCTTGACAATGCCTAGGTCGTCATCGCGTGGAATCGTGATGTCTGCAACGATATCGACGTTTCCCTCTTGGATCCAGCTCAGGGGACCTGCAACACCACGGTTGAGGTGATCGATCTTCAGTCCGTCAAGACGAAGACGGCTTTGCTTTTTCCACTGGCTGGGATCACCCAGTGAAGCACCATCGTCCAGCGCGACTCCAGTGTGACCGTGCGCTTGCACAGGGTGAATGGTGAACAGCGAGTTATCGAAAGAGCCACTCATTGTAGTGGCAGAAAGGAAGTCGTAGAACAACCACTGTTTCCTCAACCTCGGAAGTTCGCAGCTGAACATGCTGACCGTGAATGGTCGGAAGTTGTTGGGTTGATAGAGAGTCAGAAGAACATCCGACATTTTAAAATTATCGATTTCAAAGTCGCCAATGTTGTGTGTGTGACGATAGCTTTTGGGATCGATCACCTCATCGGTCCAGTGCACAAAGGTACGATCGACCACGCCGCGAACGCCACGAACTTCAACGTCTTGCAAGAGTCCCTTGCCGTTGAACCACTTCGTGAACGACAGCGTGACGTTGACCGTGTCGAATGTGACGTCGAATTGTGTATAATTGGTGTCTTCGTCCGGGTCATACTCATCCTTAGCGGCTTGATTTGCTGCTGCTGCCGCGGCCGCCGCTGCAGCTGATGAACCCTTGCTCACAGCTCTCTCGCGTGTCCTTGTCTTGCCAGGGCGCCGAGAGACAAACACGTGGCGGAAAGTGATTACACCGTCCTTCCAGGTAGGCACGATGGCAGATTCGAAGACGACTTTGACGCCCGAAGACTTGGTCAAATACTCGCCGATCCATCCTGCCAGCGTTTCTTGCGCAAAGACAGTGTTGAGGGTGAAGATCAACAGCGAGAAGAAAGTTGTCGTTCCGATGACGATCCAAAGCACGTGTCCCCAGAAGATCCAACTAAGGAAGGCAAAGATTTCATCTACCCTGAAAGGACGCGCAGAACGGATAGAGAACCACTTGAAGCGGACGCCCAATCGCTGCCAGAAACCAGTAGCTGCTGCCAGTAATTCCTCTTTGGTTGGTCGATGCAGATGAGGGAGGTGGTCCAGGAGATGATGTTTACCACCAGCAGCAGCGGCTGGGGTGTGCTTCAACGCATCTGACGTCTTGGAGGCTTCCTCAACTTTCTGGCCCTCATGCGCCGGTCGGGCTTCAGGTGTGGGTGTCTTGTCGCTCTTCCATCTTTTTTGTGCGATTCCCACGACCAAACTAGGTCTTGAGGAAAACTGTGACTTGAGCCCGGAGTGAATCGAGTTGCTGCTCGATGCGCGCAAAGGACGAGATATGGGCGTGGCAGCGCTTGACCACTGCACTATCGATCTTGCGATGGGAGCATGACGAGAAGCCGTCGCACTATTCCAGATAGCGCGACGCGAGAACGACCAAGGCGATAAAAGCGCCTTGCCTGTATTAATACCGCAGGAAAGAGGAGTGAAGCCTCGGACAGCCGGAGTGCTGGTGATGAAGAGAGTGAGAAGCTGCTGGCGGCCTATCGTCGCGACATGGCGGCTCATTGTATTCTCATTGTGGACAGTCAGACGACGGTGGGAATCCAGGAGATGCGCGTGGCAGAGAAGTCGATGTGGTTGATTAAAGGCGTGGTGGTGTTGAAGAAGAGGCCGGGTGCAGCATACAAAGGTGATGAAGCTCTTTCCAACTTCTCGACTGGCGCACGCATCTGCATCATGGATCGGCTTTTGTTGCTTATTCCCCCGCGGAACCAGCCGAGCCAGGATTTCAAGGGAAATCTTCTGTCTGCGAGCCAGCGCTTGGACGAAAGATTTTGGAGGGACCCAACTTAGTCAAAAACTATATCGACCAGCTTTTGCGACAGATAGCACAATCCCGCCTAAACCAATTTTTTACGAGACAAGGACAAGAGACAAGAAAGAGAAAACACAAACATCAATATGCCTGCACCTACCGCGCTCCAGAGGGCACCCGACGCCCTCGCCGTCGAAGAGTCAATCCACGACGCACCACAGTCTGCAATCGACCAGGACGTCCTCATCCACACCAGCACCCAGCCTGAACCCTTCCAAGAGTCCGCCAACCAGGAGACCGAGGCCTCAGACAGCATGCAAGTCGACAGCGAGAACCGTCCCGTCTTCGCGCCCGAAGTCGCCTCGCCCACCGCCGCTCGCAAAGAAGAGCGCAAAGTCCGCATCCCACCACACCGCATGACACCTCTCAAGACCGCCTGGCCCAAAATCTACCCGCCTCTTGTCGAGCACCTCGGCCTGCAGCTGCGCATGAACGTGGCCAAGAAGGCCGTCGAGCTGCGCACTTCTTCCCAGACTATCGACACTGGTGCGCTGCAGAAGGGCACCGACTTCATTACCGCTTTCACACTCGGATTCGACGTCGATGACGCCATCGCGCTCCTCCGTCTCGACGACCTCTACATCGAGACCTTCGAGGTCAAGGACGTCAAGACCCTCAACGGCGAACACATGAGCAGAGCAGTCGGCCGCATAGCAGGAAAGGACGGCAAGACAAAGTTCGCGATCGAGAACGCCAGCAGGACGAGAATCGTGCTCGCCGACCAGAAAGTGCACATTCTCGGAGGCTTCAAGAACATCCACATCGCTCGCGAGGCAGTCGTGTCTCTCATTCTTGGTAGCCCGCCCAGCAAGGTTTACGGAAACTTGAGGACGGTTGCAGGTCGCATGAAGGAGCGCATGTAGAGTTTTTTCGATTCTTTTACGAACAAAGTGGCTATGCTGGCAGGATTTTATTGTGGCATGGTGCTGATGCTTATTATGGGAGGAAGGCAAACAACAAAAAAGCAGATGAAGGCATGATCACATTTAGCGAGGCGTTTTGGCGTGGGGGCATAAAAGACGACATGAGAAAAAGTCAATTAGAAATTCAATCGAGGCCTTCTCGAAGGCTGGTGTCTGTCATGAGCAATCGGTTCACACCATGTATGTTGAAGATGAGGCTTGGTTTCCAAAAGTGCTTGCTTAATCACCTGCTGTGTAGAACTGCAAGGTAAATGATATGACGCCGCAGTCGAGTCATCGGCTGCAACTTGCCATCTAGACTGCTCTATTCCAAGACTCGCGAAGTTGTGCCTTATCTTCGCTAAAGGCGGCAATCGAGTCGAGACAGCACAAAGAAGGTATAACACTGACAGACGAAAACCAAGAGCATAAGTGCAACAACAGATTATCCATAATATTAGGGACCACAGCAGACGGCACTATCAAAGTCAAGACAAGCAACTCACCCAACCGTGTCACTCACACGCTACGCAGTTCCCATCCCAAAATCAGCCACAATAAGCACAGACTGGCAATCACTGTGCACGCAAAAAGGCTCGCACTGGAACAACAACCTCCTAGAAGAAAAGTACGGCGGCTACGTGGTCAAAGTCGACGGCGCCATCGTACTAGCTTGCACAGACGACCTTTGCGCCGTCGTCGACGAGAAGAGCAAAGGCCTACGCGAATTCACCTTCTACGAGCCCGGTAGTGGCGTGCCTATTTCCAATTACACCATCGAGATGCCTGCGTCGGCTAGGATTTGTAGTACTTGGCCGAGTTTTGTGGAAGCTGCTGTGAGGAGGCCGAATGCTGTGGTCGAGAGGAAGTATGGGGGTTATGTGATTGAGGTGGAGGGTGTGGTTGCTATTGCGTGTGATGAGGGTTTGTGTGCGGATTTTCAGTCGCATCCTTGGGTCTTGGATGAGCTCCGCGAGGAAGTGGTCGAGCGACTTGACTCGAAGAGAGGAAGTGAACATCTTCAAAGAGAGACGTCGACGAAGTCCTCGATTGCATGATACGCACTGACTGGACTTCCGATCATATGCATCTCTGTCACTTTCGGGATTGGAAACTGTGCACATATCAGCCAAAGAAGCATAACAATGAGGTCCATAATATTTCACACTACCTTACACTTGTGGGTTGCACATAGGTGTGCAGACCAAGGGCCACGTCCACAGATATCGTGTACGGCCAAAGTCACGAATAGAGCACATCTTCGACTACTCACATTGATACATATCGATCATGTATTGCGAATGAAGCGAGCTTCTTGACTTCTTCCCCAGGACAATTACTGTTGTTGTCTGCCCTGAGTGGAGACCGCCGACTTCGCAGCAGCCAAGCATCCCCACTACTCACCTCCTACAACACCCCAGCCACCCTAATGCAGTGTAACCTAACACTGATAGAACCTCTTTGACATGGAGTATCTGGTATGGCAATTCTCCGGTGTCGTGTACTGCAAGCATTCTGACTCGAGGAACGGATCACACCAAGGCTTGGCCATTTGACGCGATACACGGTGGATCAAGGTGCGGAGTCGTGCGATAAGTGACAAGGGACCGGATACGTCCTCAATGGCTGGTAGGATAGGTCTTCGGGTATGGTGTCAAGATCGGCTATGGTCCCTAATGTGATAGCATGACCTATAAAGAGCTACTGCTGATGTGCGTCGAGAGTGGCCACAACCAACTCAACACGACACAATGAAGTCTAGCATCTGGCATACCTTACCGCAGGCGCTCCTCGCTGCGACTGCTGTTGCAGACAGCCGTGAAATCATTCATCTGAAAGGCTATGGAAGCTTTTCCGGCACATCGATCAACCAGACATACAGTGGATATGCTTTGCCACATGCTGTCGACGCCTGGCTAGGTATCGACTATGCCATCCAACCAGTGGGAGACCGACGCTTCACCCAGAGCACCTGGCCTGCTCCTTTCAACGGGACCAAGTCTGCAACGTCATATGGCAAAGCCTGCATTCAAGAACTTACATCAGCCCTGCCGCTCGAACTGCAGGACGAGGCTTGTCTCAACTTCAACGTCTACAGGACGCCTGGTGTTCCTTTGAACGAAAAGCTCCCGGTCTTGGTCTGGATTCATGGCGGTTCGTTCTACGCTGGCAGTTACAAGAGTTTCGATGGAGCATCTTTTGCGGCATCGTCGCCTGCGCCTATTGTTGTGGTGACATTCCACTACCGTGTCAATTCTTTCGGTTCACTCCCGTCTCAGCTTCTTCTCGACGTAGGGCTCTCCAACATCAACATCCGAGACCAGCGACTGTTCCTTGAGTTTGTTCAAAAGCACATCGAGTCCTTCGGCGGAGATGCTGAGAACGTCACTATCGGAGGTCGCTCTGCAGGAGGCCACTCCGTGGGCATTCACTACTTCCACAACTACGGCACCGACGAGGGCTCGAAGCCTTTGTTCGCCCGCGCGATCCACCAATCCGGCTCTGTGACATCTCGCGCCTTTCCGCCATCGGACTTGCCGTTGTACAAGGCTCAATATAAAGAATACATGGACGCTCTAGGATGTCAGACCAACGCTACCACCGCCGATACCCTCCACTGTCTCCGCTCAGTCGATGCTGATGATATCCGTAACGTTACCACCACAATCTTTAGGAAGTATGAATTGGATTGGACTTGGGCTTTCCAGCCTGTACAAGGCGGCGAATTGTTCGAAAAGTTTGGGTCAGAGTCTGGCGTCGATGGCACATTCTTCCACGTCCCAACGATATCCTCCACGGTGACCAATGAGGCTCGATACTGGCAAACTGGAGCATTCGAGACCAACCAAGAGGTTTTAGACTTCATTCAGAACGTCTCGCCAGCACTCAATCAAACCGACTTGAAGCTAATCGAAGAGCTCTACCCGGACCCTGCTCAATACGCAGACTCGCCTTACGTTGGATCTCCCAACAGCACACAATACGCTCGTTTCCAAGCCGCAATGAGTGATTACGCCTACATCTGTCCCGGCCAGGAAACAGCCTACCGGACATCCTCTGCCGGTGTCCCAACCTGGAAGCTCCGCTTCAACACCAACAGCAGATTCCCTTCGTGGCAAGGCATCCCCCATACCTCTGACACTGCCTATACCTGGAACGACCCAGCAACGCAGTACCCTGCTATTAGTAAGGTCTACCACAGCTACCTCTCTAGCTTCGTTCTCACGGGTGACCCGAACACGTACCGCAGCGAAGGAAGCCCGGAGTGGGGTCAGTACGAGGCAGCAGGTTATGGCACGGCGTCCGAGCCTGGGAACCAGCTTTTGGTTCAGCCTGGACCTGGTGGAAACGGTAGTGCAACGAAGATCGAGAGGGATGACTTGCGCAGGGAACAATGTCTGTTTTGGAGAGATCCTGAGCGGGCGCCGAGACTGAACAAGTAAGGGCGTAGCCTAGACAATAGCGGAGCACTTCACTACTAGACAGCAGAAAGTTACAAGTCTGTACATACTGTTGAAATGATCAACGACACTGATGTGTCATCAATGCTTCAACAATGACTTTGTACGAGATAGCTTGAGAGCAACACCGCGATTGCGTGCGATTTGATGTATCAATCTCATAATATCTAAGATCCATTGTTGATATCCACGGAGGGAAGCATCGATCCAGGTATATGCAATGAGAACGTGATATTGGGGCTCAAGTATTGCAGCGGCAAGAAATTTGTTATTAGAAGGTCTGCCTCAAATTGAAACAGCCTCCTACAAATCTATCAAAAAATCTACAGCTCCGCGAACAAATCCTGCAACTCCGCGGCACTCTTCTCCTTGATGCCGAGAAGACTGTTGTCGTTCTTCTCATCCCACAAGTTGCCATACTCCTTGCTGTTAGCGAAGATGCTGACGACGATGAAGCCGAAGAAAGCAGCTCCGATTTGCTCGCCGCCTGCAGCGAGCTGCTTGTTTGAAGTTTCGAGCAGCTCCTTAACCGAAGCATCCTGGCGCTCGATCTTGGCGTCTGGCTTCGCCTTTTGTGCAATCTCGATGGCTTCGTTCTGGGACAGAGCGGCGCTTTGGACGTACACGGCGCGGTTGTGGGTTTCCTCGGGATGCTTCAAGACACCAACGACGGCTTGTGCAACGTCGCTTAGGAGGGTGAAGCTGTGCTTGTCGTTTCCGCCGTCGAAGACTCGCGTGGGCTCGCCCTTCAGGTTGGCCAGGAGGCCAACTTGAATGCCCCAGTCGAGGAACAAGCCGTTGTTGATCACAGTGTAGCTGATCTCACTGGACTTCTGCTTCAGGTAGTCTTGAGTTATCTTCTTGCCCGCGAAGACTGGCAAAGCAGCGGTGTTGGCGTTTCCAGCGATGTTGGAACCAAACTCGGAGGGAATGAAGCGCTTGACACCAGCGGCAATGGCAGCGTCAATTAGTGCTGGCTGCTGGTCGTGCTTGGGGATTGTGGAGACGAAGGCATCTTGGCCTTTCAAAGCGGCGACGAGGGATTCTTGTGAGCTGTAGTCGACTTTGATGGTCTTCACTGCAGATGGCAGGCCAGATGTGTTGCCGCTTTGTGAGAGAACGGTGACTTCGAAGCCTGCGTCGACAAGGCTTTTGACGATTGTTGGGCCCAAGTTGCCGGTGGCTCCGGCGATAGCGATCTTTTGGTAAGACATGTTTGTGAATTGGTGATGTCGTGAATATGGAAGTGAGTAGGAGTGATTGGTCTGAGATATGGATGATGAGCACGAGATACCTTGTGAAGATGGGGCCTCAGCTATATATACATGTGGTATTGGATAGCGACATTGGATAGCGTGATAGCTTGGAGCATGGTGTCACTACCTGCTGAGCTAAGTGGCTCCTACCTCCGGAGTCGCGTTACGAATACACAGGCGGCTTCTATCCGCCATGCTTTCAAATGCAAGCTAATAAGTCCGCTCGCTAGACAACTACCGGCAAGCATGTTGCGTGATAGATTGAGAGATGGCGCAGCCACCCAAGCCACTTTGACAACGTTCGAGAACTTGAGAGGCGCTGGCTGAGGAATCAATCGCGGAACCAAAGCCGCGGCGACGGCACCACCTTGATGACTGATCACATGACAGCGGCCAATGCTTACAGGTGTAGTGCGGCCTTCACACATCTAGACCGCAGCAACAACAACGATATACATAATTATGCAAACCGTTTCAGACCGGATGTTGATACAGCGCGCCCGCGATAAATCACGTCATCTCGCATTGAAACATCTTTCAGTTTAGTAAAACTGGGCCGTCGTGAACTTCTTGACTTTTGTTTCCGCACACCGATATCTATCTGTATACCGTATCATATTCCGGGTAACCTATATGATTCATCAAGATCTAGTGTCCGAGACCTTGGGCTCTCGCGTGTTCAACGTCCCGCCAATATCTGGCCGCAGTGTTCTCTCTGATCTTGCGTCCGAATCTCGTCATAACAAAGAGACTTGCGTTCCAGACGAACCCGATACCTGCTAAAATACAGTATACCGTCAAGTAGTTGCTAGACTGCAGCCACGGTGTGATACCAAAATTTATCGCGAACGACAAAGTATTTCTGATCAACACGCATGTCGTTACAAGTTGGCTTCCGAGTTCGGGATAACTGGAAATTGCGTATGTGAGGGCGGCCGAAACACATATGGTTCCATTGAGCGCCACCGCAAACTGAGTGATGGCGAGAGCGAACCAGTGGAAGTGGAATGTAACGGCGCAACCGTACAATGCCATGGCGAAGGGCACGAGGAATATGCTTGCAATGAAGACATACAAAGTGTGCTCTGGCTCGGAGATACCGTTGTTGCGACGTGCAAGACGAATTGTCAAGATCTTGCTCACTTTTCCGACGTAGAGACCACTGCATGACAATCGACGTTAGTACCGAAACACCGCAGTTTTAAAGGGCGATTGAGTTCCAGCTTACCCGATGATCGTGCCGAGGACCCCACCCGCGTACGCAGCAGAGATAGATGAGGTACTGAACCCATACTCTGTGGTATATATGGTTCCAATTGTGGCGTTTTGTACACCTTGCCAAACGAGGTTGTTTGCACCATACATCAGTCTGAAGCATTGGTCAGTAAATGTGGCCGATGTAAGCCGTTGTTGGAAAAGGACAAGACACACCCAGCGTACACAACTGGCGGATATGTGAATCCGATGAACGGAGCGATCATGATGGAAACAAGACGATTAGGGCGTTTCTTGTCTTTGAACCCAAGCTTGTCCCAGTATGTCTTCCGCTGCCAGATGACTTCGCCGGTCTCGCGGTCCTCTGAATCGCGTGGGTTGACTTCGCCTTTTGTTGTCTTTTCGTTAGGAGTCATATCAGCATTCGATTTTGGTGCAGTGCAGACGGCGGCTTCGGTCGTCGAGTTGTTGTTGAAATGCTTGCGATCGAAGTTTGTTTCCTCCATGAACAGAAAGCAGTAGACAAAGCCGATGGCTGAGAAAATCGAGCACCACCACAGCGTCCAACGCTACAGGATTCAAGGGCATAAGTTAGCACAATTTTCAATATTCATTTGGGTAACAGGGCTCGCATCCATACCCAGCCCATTCCAACATTGATCAGACCGGAAACCATTGGTGCAAGCTTTCCGCACATGGAGAGAGACCAGCCATACAGAGCCATGTATTTTGGTCGTTGATGGGCGAACCAAATATCGGTGACAGAAATCTCTGCCAGAGATTCAACGGGACTGCCAAAGAATCCCAGAAGAATGCGGTTTGCCAAATATGTTCCGGATGTCGTGCACAAAGGAGCTGTAGCCAGAATGATGACGTTGGTGAGGAGGGAAATCAGGTAGACCGGTCGTTTTCCGTATTGCAGTGCAAGCGCCTGCCAGACGATACAACCTGAGAAGTCAGCATACTGTCTCAGACATGAGGTTGGTTTACATCTTTCGGGTACATACCCCAACCATAAGATAAGAACTATTTGCCACAGTCAGTAACAAAACAACAATTTCATACAACGGACTGGTGGTAGTCCTCAGATCAACGTACCATGATTCCCGTTCCATTGTTAATATCCGTCAGAGTCAATGAGGTACCCTTGCGAATTGGCGTGACAACAGAGTAGACCGCGCTGGAAGGATACGCTGCTGCAATTGTGTATACCACGATACAACTCGTGGCCAGTAGCTTGCGCTTGAACGTCCAATTGAGAGGGTCTTCGGGATCCTCGCTAGGATGTGGTACGAGGATGATGTCCTGCTGTCCTTTGCCTTCGGCATGTTTTGAGGTCTGCTGCCCTGTTGTGTCGATCAAGCGTACTGTGCCAGGGGGCAAGATGTCCGTAGTTGATGCATCTTCTCGAGATGCGTGTTCAGCGCCCATTGCGTCTTAGGAATCGCTCAGGCCTGGTGTAATAAAAATGATGGTGAATCTAGAAGTGATGCGGATGTGTTGCCTCGTCGACTTTGTACTCGATCGACCTCTCTATCAACATATCTTGCCCAGTACCCTCTGCATAGCTATCCAATACGGCAGTGATAAGCACCGTTGGAGCGGTTGAGCGTTGTGCTACCTTGTCTACATCGTTATCTCTGGGGTTCTCCATGTTTGGGGAAAAGGAAGCGGCCGAGATCAACGTTGAGCAGTGCAATTACACAGTAACCAGCAACGTTACAGCATGACTTATCTGTCAAGCTCGCGATGGCAGGCGACAGCGACAGAGCTCGCGCTAAATTGCCTATCTAACACTATCGAACTCGTCAAATGCGGGCAAAGATAGGCCAAGTGGCCTCTAAGCATGTGGCCGATACACAAGCACATTGTCCGGTATTCCGGGCAAGTAGGCGAATTCGGGGGTTGAGCATTACATAGGCCGAAGATTGGAAAGCTGTAGCTCGCAGAAACCAAGAAGCGCTGATGGGATCAACGGAAAGGTCATCAAGAAGGCGCCGAACCGTGGTCAATGCTTGATTGCGGAGCAGGGGGGAGATGAAACGCCTCATGCTTGGCACGCTCTGCTTGTAGATCACCCAGAGGCGGGAGGTTCGTCGTACCTTCACTCGATTGTACCATGATTTTTTTACGGGCACATACAAGAGCCTGATTCTGAATTGAACGCTACAATTTCTGGAATAGCGAAATATCTCTGGAATCACCCTTGCATTTGTTCTAACGTAGCGCTATTCTCATGTCCGACCCATAGCTCGTTCAATTTCGACCAACGCAGCGAGTACCTTCTCATCTTCCTGGCGACGCCCAACAATTTGCAAGCTCACAGGAGCATCCGCAAACGTCTCTGGCGTATACAGGCTGTGGACCCAGGCGTCTTGCGTATTCTTTGGTGCATAGTTGACATCCGCGACATCAAGATCGGGATCAACAGTGGTTACTGGAAACACGACACCGGGGTAGTCCAGGAGATTCCAATGAGCTGTTGTCGGAAGAGTCAGCTAATCACTTCTTTCATAAAATGCGTCCGTCGAGCCACGGCGATACTGACATGTGTAGCCCCAGTAGCGTGACCGTTCATGAGGGCAGGCGGCTCCAAAACTGGGCGGACAGAGGATGACATCGATTTCTTTGCCTTGTTTGCTGGTATCGGTCCAAGCTTTCGCATACATCGTTCGGTAAGCATCTCTCTCCGCACACAACTGTGTTCTGTCAGCGGACTTGGGACCTCTCAGTGTAGACTTAACAGCGACGTACCTTCCATAATTCATGCTGCGTCAATTCCTTGACGCTGGGTTGCTCCTGCGCGATCCATTTGGTCAGAGGCAGCACAGGCTCGCCAGATTGCTCTATCAAGCCGAGAACTTCTTTGGCGCCATCTGGCCAGTACAAAGCTGAGACGATCTCCCAGCTTTTTTGGTGGTCAAGCTGCTCGCAGTTCCAATCGACGACTTCCATGCCTGCCTGACGACATTGCGCTGCAACCTCTCGCAACGCCCGGAGCATAGGCGGGTGAGGAGTCACCACGCCATCTGTCTGTCTCTTGAGTCAGTGAAATTGATCCGTGAGTGGAGCTGAAGATCGATAAAGACTTACCCACTGTATTGCGATTTTGGGTCGGCTGGTAAAAGAATACGGCGTCCACTCCTTTACGGTAAGCGATGGATCGATTCGCCATGGTCTCGCTGATAAGGCGACCTTCATGAAGATCTCCAATGAATCCCGGTCAACCGCCATTGGGCCCGGACAGCCTCCGATTGTCTCTCTGCCCGCCATAGGAGCTCTCAATCCGAGGGTCGATATTCTTTTCTGGGTTGGCCTACGAGAGTCAGAGATGTGCCGTTTTGAGGGAACTGTGCCACTCACTTAAAACCGTAGACTCCGACATGAGCAGCTGGGCAGCGAATGCTGCCACCTATGTCTCCACCTATGCCCAATATGCTCCCACGCATACCAAGCAGAGCGGATTCACCTCCAGTGCTACCTCCAGGGGTGAGTTCGCGATTATAAGGATTGACAGTCCGTCCATAGATGTTGCTTGTTGTTTCGAGGTGCATTATCGCTTGAGGCTGCGACGTGCGGCACGTATATACCACTCCTTCGTCGTATAGCGTGTCCAAGAGTAAGTTCGAACCGTGTTTCTTGCCGATCCAAGCAACAAAGGAAGCCGTTGACTCTACCTCCTCGCCGCCGACCATCCCAAGGTGCTCTTTGACCGAGACTGGAAGCCCGAACAAAGCTCCCCTGGGCTCAGGCAAAGCATCCAGATATCTAGCTCTCGCGATGGCTTGGTCCCAGAGGAGTTCGATAAGACAGTTGGTCTGGATTCATTAGCATAGACGCATCTATGGGAGAAAGGAAGAGAGCGCGTACAGCAGCGTGCGCCAATGCAGCTCGCCTCAGGAATGCTCTGGTAACCTCCTCAACTGACACATCTCTTGCGCGAAGGATACGGAGTAGCTCCGTGACGGTGTAGTCCTCCGTCAGTTCGATCTCGCGCGGAGTCAAGATATCTCTGGGCAGACCGAGCGAGTTTTGAGGCAAATCGTCACATTCTGGTACGCCAACAAGCTTTGGCGACACCTTCGAAAGGGAAGCACTTCTCTTAGCCTGAGCCCAAGCTGCTTTGTCCTTCCAGGACTCGGAATACTGTGGCACTGTCATATTCGTTGCTAAGATGTTGAAGTGGCGATGAGGTCTGCGGACGATGAAAGCAAGAATCGTGTGCAATCGGGGAAAGGAGGCGTACAGACAGTGATGGAATGCAATACGAAATGTATAGCTACAATATCTATCTGCTGAGACTAACATATGTGGATCATGATGATTCGAAATAGGAAATCGAGCACGTTACGTGTTTTTCAGCATGCCAGTAGCGTATTTGAGAACTACATCTTTGTCGAGCTCTCTTATCATGAACTTCGAAATGGTGTCGTCCGATTGGGTCGCTGTCTACTACCTCACCATATCTGGAGGGCACATGAGCGAACAGCAGGTGTCCGACCGAATCATGGGTAGCTTATCTGCCTATCTTGCTGCCGATATGTAACTGCAGCACTCCACTTTCGGCCTTCTAATTGCTATCACTCCACGTATTCGGCTATCTCCGGCTTCACCCGAGGCAACGTAGAGACGTGTCGGTCCCGTGATCAATGACTGACAGTTTGAGGTGTGGGAATGTAACGCGACGTACGATGAGTAACGGGCGTTGTAGAACGGTAGAACCGAAATTGAGTTGACCTTTGATCAGGGTGATGTACAGTATTTAAACTACTGGCGCTCAACCTCGCACGCGTGACGCAACCCTGCAACTTGGACTCCTATATACATTGTGATCTATAGTCTTGCAGTATGACCAAGCCCAAGATGCTGTACAACCTCAGCAGCAGCACGTTCTCCGCTACGTACTGCGCCTTCCATATATCCTTTCCACTCTCCAGCTGTCTCAGTACCCGCGAAGTGCAGGTCGTACCAAGGCTCCCTCAAAGCATCAGCACCAACGGTATCGATGACTCCAGGAGTGAGTGATGCGCAGGGGCATCCCCATCCAGAGTACTGGTCTTCGACCCAGTCGTAACTATGCATTTCTAGGAACTCTGTCTCCAGATTTTCAATGTCGTACAGCTTTTCCAGCTGCCGAAGCAGGCTCTCTTGACGTTGAGATGTAGACTGAAGTGACCATGCTCGTCCAGGATCACCAGCCATAAAGCAAGTCAAAACAAACTTGGAATCATCAGGGCTGCTAGTGTCGCGAACCACGGATGCAGGGCCGACGAAAGACTGGACTAAACCACAAAGCCCTTTCCGCACCCAGAATGCAGAGCGGAACTCCATCATAGCTTTAGTATAGTATCCGTAGCCAGTAGACTCCACCCAAAGACGTTTCGCAGGCGGAAGTGGGGGTGTGAATGAGAGCTCCTTCAGCACAGGGCCTGGCACTGTTGTGATGACTTTGCGAGCTGAGTACACAGCCCCGTTGGCGCGAACCTGAACGGTTTGCCGGCCATGTTGGATGACAGCCTCCACGGGCGACTCGAGATGAATGGTATCACGTGGGAGCGTCTCAGCCAGGCATTTTGCGAACAGCTGGGTGCCTTGACGAACTCGAAGATGCTGGCCACCACCTTTCCTGTCAGATCGCATAGCGAGGAGGCCACCACCGGACTTGCAGTAGTTGAGGAAGAACAAGGCTGAGAGGTCTGCCGGGTTTACACCTAGCATAGCGCGAGTCCAGACTGTGGCAGTTGCAAGTGCATTCTTGTCAGCACCACGAGAAAGCAGATACGCTTCAAACGTCAGTATGTCAAGATGCTTCTCTTTTGGCTGCCATGCATCCAGCTCCTGGCAGTCCTTTTCGACCATGTCACGAATATCGACAAGATGCTTGCGAGTGGCGACATCGAACTAATGAGCACTTTAGTCCTTGTTCCTTTGGAGAATTTGTGGTGTTGGCGACTCACATTTGGGAGCTCGCCATAAGCGAAAGTACTACATCGTCCGTCGAATCCTTGGAAGACACAATCACCATCTGTATTCTGCTCGATTAGATCTGCATCAAACTTCTTGGCAAGCTCGTACATCTTGGTCTGACTGGTATCGTTGATCCAAGCAGCTCCAAGATCGACTATGCCCTGCCCTTCACCCAGAGATTTGCTCCAGGTCTTGCCTCCCACTCGGTCACGCGCCTCGAGGACCACGCACGTGTAACCTTTGCCCCTCACATCGTGTGCAGCCGAAAGACCAGCGAGACCAGCTCCAATGATTACGACGTCGACTGATTGCCTCGGTGTTGTGATTGTCCGTGGAATGTGAATGGGTGCTGGCGTGCTCAGCACAGCATCGATTTCAAACAGCCAGGAGGGTAGAGCAAGCTGGTTCACTGGTACGAGGGTGATTGCTGGGCGATGATTTCCAAGGAATCGCATCAGGTGCGACGTGTGCTTGCGTGCGGCTGCATCGTAGTTCACCACGAATACAGTAAGCTTAGCAATATCGCTGGTGGAGGCTCCTGCCGCGATCAAAATTCGCCTTAATTTCAAGATCGATAAATGTATCTGCGATTCGTAGTCGTTTGGTACTGAGCCATCATCTGCGCTACCTGGCTGGCCGGAGATATGTACGAGTCCTCCAGAGACCGTGGCAGGTGCAAAATAGGAGGCGGTTGTGTTGTGGAGATCAACGGTTTTGACTGGCCCCATGGTGATGACGTTTGCGCTTGTGTTTGTGCTTTGAAGGGGACGCGATGGAATTTCACCTCAGAAATCAAGACGCTTTCAAGGCGTTGATCTCCTCTTCACTGTATACTTTTGCTTTTCCATTTTTTTGACCTTGGGCCTTATTACAACACGAACAGACTGCCGAGAGTTGTCCCTAAGTGGTTTGTGGAGGCCACTAGTTCAACTTTGTAAACGCCTATCAGCTCTGCCGCGCTCGTGTCGTGCTGTACCAAAGAGGAAGGTCACGGCGATAGTAGATGCGATCACGCTCGATGTCGGACAACGGCCAATAGCTATCGATATTGTCTGCCAGTTGAATGCTTTGCTGACGATGGAACTCGTCCGTAAGTAAAATCTATCAGGTCGATACTGCTGCACCAGGAATTTCAAGATCTATTCATGAGGTTCTCGTACAGACTGCGCTGGACGTGGACCGGACTTGATCTTATCGAAACCGATAGAACATACTACAGAGATATTTCAAGGCAGACGAAGTTCAACAAGCATGAGGCCATTTTTGCACCAAACGTTGCATGCGCTGAACCCCTCTTGTACATTGGCAGGAACCACAACAATGGACGATGGTTCGAAGCTACTGTCTGGCAAGACATTTAGTGTAACAGTCCATTGTAAAATTGGCACGAATATACGGAGGATTCATCCCCCTAATTCCTTCGGAGTACACTTGGATCTCGAGCTTCGCATTCTGGTGCTATTCGCCTCTGCATAGTTCGCCCTTTGATTTCCAGATCTCGTAATCCAGGTCCGGCTGGAATTCTGTATACAACACTTCCTGTAAGTATTGTTAGCTTGCGTGTAATGACTTTGAGTCGACTGTCCTTCTTACGGGATCTGCATTGACTCGAGCTGTGAACTCAGCCTCTCGATCGCCAATGTGCCGTTTGGTAAGACCTGTACCCTCAACGAGCAACTGAACTTTACACGTGTTCTCCATTAGAGTGAACAAGTACGCAGCTTCATCGACTGTGGAGCCAGCGGTAAGTAGCCCATGGTTCTGCAATATGATGACGCGCGCCTTGTCACCCATTGCAGCAGCAATCCTTTCACTCTCCTCATCTTCAAGAACAACGCCACCAAAGGATTCGTACACGGCTTGAATACCCCAGAAATTGCAAGAATCCTGGTTGATGATGTCCAGAGGTTTGCCGAACGCAGACCATGCTTTGCCGGCTACTGAGTGACAGTGGCATGCGGCGTTCAAATCAGGACGAGCTTTGTGTATAGCACTGTGGATTTGGAAGCCGGCAGAATTGACTGCGACCTTGTTACCACCGATGACTTGGCCTTCTTCGTTGATGTGTACCATGTCACTGGCCTTCATCATACCGAAGTGCTTTCCCAACCTACAGAGCTTGTTAGAGAACGGTCGCACAAGAGCATGATGCGACTCACGGGTTGATCCAGAACGTTTTTGGATCGACTGGATCGCGAACACTAATGTGGCCACTCGTGCCCTCGGTTAATCCTTTCCGCGCAAATACGCGAAATGCACCTGCCATGTGCTCTAGCTGCCATTGTCTCTTCTTGTATAGATCATCGATTTTGGGAACTCCAGCGAACTCGTAACCTCCAGTCGACAACGCGGAAACGCTGACATTGTGCTCAGTTACGTGCATTGGGACGGTCGACGCATGGGACGACTGTGTTTTCGTGGTCGTAATCGACATTGCTGTGGCTGGGTATTTTCTGGGAGTATCAGACGGACTGCTGGTGTAAGTTCTGTCTTGTCGAGTCTGGTATGGACTCGGTCATAGCCAAGAATGGAACTGAGCTTTGAATTTAACGCCGCAAGGAGCAATTAGTAGCATCGCTGGACTTCGTCAATTTTTATTGCGAACAGCTCTAACTCCGCACGATCACCAGACCGCCTGAATCCATTGCTTCATTAGTGCAGCATTTACGCTTGTTTCCCGAACACTTTGATAGTTCGCAGACGACTTCCTCTCGCAGCTTGTCCAAACGATGGTGTTGCAGCGATATTGTGGATCTCGCTCTGGGGCCGATCCAAGCGTACAGTCAAGCTACCGCAGCTACAGCATTCGAGATGACAGTCTCCAGAGATCTACAACGTTGTCTCGTAATGGAGTTGCTTATCTGAAGACTTGGTACTAGCTGGATAATGAATCTAAGGGATCCGTTTCTGGAGGCTGGATGGGGCCGAAAGAGTGGAGAGAATTTCCCAATTCGGTGGCGCTGATCTGGCACAATCAAGACTGCCCTTGGCCGGTGTCACCACGATAGGCCAAGGGATGGGCGGTTAAGGTACTGGAGGTATTGCCTCGCTCTCAACTGCCTCTGACAAACAGCGTCACTGACAACAACGATTTTACACGTGTGAGTGCCCACTATCCTGTCTACATTGTTTCGGATGACGGGAACCGGTTGCCCCGAGGCCAGAAAACGGACAAAGACCTTCACAGGATGTTGGACATGGGTACGAAATGCAAGCGAGACGTTTGTTCCTCGGAGCCACAATGCTAAGATTGCTTGCAGTATGTTTGACCACCAGCGTCTGATGGTCCGTCCTCCCAGTTCTTCTGGTGAAATACATACGACTGTGTATCTGACCTAAGTCATTCGCAGTCGAGAGCGGAAAGTCAAATGCGACGAGATTGTGCCGGAGTGTCGTCAATGTCAACGTAAACACCTCCCTTGTGGAGGCTACGGTACTGTCAGATCCTCACGGACTCTCGAAGATGGCCGAGTCAAGTCGACTTGCTGTACTAACACATTGTAACAGGTTCTCGGCTTCAATGGCTTCAGCCAGTCGTAGCCCTTCCATCAGGCGACATCATCGATGTAAATGCCAGTGATCCTGCATCCTCTAGCTCTTCACGGCGCTCTCTTTTGCCACGTTGGTACACTTGGTTGATTTGTGCATAGGCTGTATACTGAAAATTTCTACAGGATGCTCTCAGGCTGTGCTGTCAGCACGCCAGGTTGACAATATACTTAAATATCTGGACGCAGCTGAGCAAACCGTGCTGTCGTCTGCAAATGATGCGGCAGTCTACGACCACAACTTTGCAGTCTTTGCTTCGAAACCTGCACGTACCTCTACTAGCGACCAAGGTTCCTCCTGGCGGGCTCCTTCACTTGAGAACTCGGAGCTGTGCCTTTCAACCCAAGTCAACAATGTGTCTGGTCTCACTGACCACTCAGCGGACGATGATATTTCACATGTCGATGATCTACACGATACATACGGCAGTCGTTCGCTAGAGGGCGTTAATGCACCAAATCTGGACACTATACAGTCTATATTCATGACCGAGATGCCTCCATCCTCGGGCTATGCCTCTAGATCTCCATCTACTGGGGCGCTTGATGTGGTCGAAGTCCACCGAGCTGAAGAGAACGATTGGCTTGACGCCGGCGGCTCACCTGCCAGTAACCCTCGTTCTGGCCAAGGTTTGGACCGCTTCCTCATGCGCCATTACGCAGAGAGAGTATGCCATCTCTTCTGTGTTATTGATACAATCAAGAGTCCCTGGAAGACGATACACCTTCCCCGTGCCCTCCAGAGTATGGGCGAATTGAGTGTCACGGGTAAAACAACAACCGTACGTAGTGCTCTCTGCAACGCACTGCTATCGATCAGTGCCTGGTACTTGTCCAACGATCATCATAGACATCAAAATACCGAGCTGGGTCGACGATGGGCTGGCATTGCTGCCAAATATGGCTATGATGCCATTGCAATGCTCAAGCGAGCAGTAGAAGTAGACATGTACTCGAGCCCGAAGCCGAAGTACAAGGAGTTTCTCGCATCAATGCTTTCCATGGTAACAATCAATGTAAGTAGGATAGATGTAGATATGATCAAGCAATTATGGTACCCTCTGACATAGCACAGGTAATGTCTGGCGATACCCACACCTGTGGAGTCCACCTTGACGGAGCTGGTGAACTGCTGAAATTCCTTTGGAGCAAAAAGCGGTCATTTTCGGCCAAGACTCGCTCTCTGTATAGTATCTACTGCTACTTGCGAGTCATATACGAGAGTACACTCATAAGGCAGACAGAAGAGCCCACACAGTGCGACTCAAGGTCAGAGAGTGTCTTCTGCTTTTTTAATAGCAAAGATCCTGACGAAGCCTCTGGCACAAGCCCGTCTTCTCCCAAGATTTCCGGAGAGACGGCCATGTTCGAATGTATTTATGGCATCCCTCAGCAGCTATTATCCATTCTCGAGGAGATCACTAGGCTTATCCGGCGCGTTGATGATTTTCGGAAGACAAACGTATCGGCTTATCTACCTGACGACATCAACGTTGCATGCGATCAACTAGAGAACAACATTCTCGATTGGAAATTGGACGAGAACCACAGCCTCTCGCTGGCGGCGGACACCAATGCCACCCGAGAAATTGTACGCAACCAGACGCGCGCATTCCATGGCGCCCTAGTAGTATTCTTTTCGCAAAACATCCGCCTGCTTGACCATCGGTACCTTCGCCAAGAGGTCGATAACATACTGGAGAGCATCGAGACGATCGAACACATCAAAGCAGAGACGAACATGTTGGCGGCCCCGATTTTTTGGCCTGCATTTATTGCCGCCACGGAGGCTTTCGACCCCAAACAGCAAGCACGCTTCCGTAAGTGGCACGAAGAAGTGACCGCGTACGGCATTGCATCAGTCAGAACAGGCATAGATGTGGTGAATGAAGTTTGGAAAGTTGGACCATCAAGAGCAAAACGACACACCAGCTTGTGGCGAGCTATCGTTGCCCGAACTGGTGATAGTTTAATGCTTAGCTAACCGTCAAGTCATATTCTCAAAAGAAAGAGTCCATTTCATGGCCGTGACACAGACACGAGCAACACGCAGCTTTAACGACGTGGCAATGTCATCTCCTGCGCGTTGAACGCACCAAGGCCCTTCATAGCGATGCTCGCTCTCACTTGCTGTCCACCGCCAACGTCGAATGTATCCTGAAGCTTCATGTCCGGAGCGTTCTGGACGTCCGCGAACGGCACATCCACTGTTCCAACTTCCTGCTCTCCGTTCAAGAGAGTGATGCGGAAGCTCTCAGACCCAGCCTTTGATGTGATAGGAATGCGGAAGTTCGTGTTGAATGACGGGTTGTTGATATCGGTTCCTGGAGCATCGGCCTGGATGGCTGTCCGGAATGTGTGCTCTTGTCCCCAGGTCACTTTCACGCTTGGCTTCAGCTGTTCACGCTGACCCTTGATACTGGCACTAGCCACCAGAACAGAGGCGATGCCGCTGATGCAGCCATCGCCCTTGTGGCTGGATGAGGAGAAGCTCTTGCCGCCGTCGGCCTCCAGCTTGAAGTACTCGGCTGCGATGGAGACTTTGCCTCCAGTTTGCTCGCCGCTCATCTCCAGTGCAAGCTCTTGACGGCCTCCATTTCGCAGAATCTCGTCGACTGTGGTTACGCCCAGGCCGACTTCGTCATCACCGTTGACGTCCTTGTCGAAGATGTGAACCTTGATGCACTGGTGGAAGTCACTGACCACGAAGTCGTGGGTTTCATTCCAAGAGGGGTGGACGGTGTTGTCTTTGGTAGCGGTTTGCCACAAGGGCTCAGCACCAAGCTCGACCTTTGCGTAGCAGTCCGGTGCCGCCCGTGTCAATTTGGCGAAGATCTTCTTGGCTTTGCCCTGAGCTTCTTCGGCAAAGTCCCAGGCCTTCTCGACGGTGATGCGCATCACACCCATTGGTGGGAGGTATGTTTTGAAGTAGTCGTTCTTCGCATCGAGAGTCAACAGGAAGCGGTTCGGTAAGGTGAACATGCTGTTGATGATGGAAAGGATGACGCCTCGCACGGCGCCATCAATAGCTGAGAAGTCGGCCACGTTGGCAGCACCGGTGAAGTCGAGCTCCAGGTGTGGTGGGTTGATGAAAGCAATTTGAGCGGCGCCGATGAGTGGGATGATGTTGGTCAGGGGACCCAGAAGGATAGAGAGGCGACCGCGGAGTTTGACATGTTTGACACCCTGGTAGAAACGTCAGCTTTGGCATAAGAATTTACGGCGCCATGCACTTACAAGTTCGGGCATCATATCGGCATCCAACTTGATGTCGCACTCGCCGTCCCAGTCTACGTTCATGTCGAGCTTGATGCCTTCTGTTTCAGTTTTGGTGACCAGAACGCCATTGAGGCGCAATGGGACAGTGCCGAGGTCGATCTTAGTGAAGTGGAGTGATTTCAGTGGCCCAGGAAGCATGGTCTTGAACATTGGCTCGGCGATCTCCTTGATCATCTGGCTGCCAGCTACGTTGATGTTGGGCCATAGTTGGGTTACAATGTCGTTCAGGAAGTCTTGAGAAGTGGATCATTAGCTAGGATTCTCTTATTGTGGGCGAAATGTGCAAACAACTACTGTCAAGATAGCTCTAGCACGTGCCAGCACTTACCAGCTTGCTCGCCGCTTCCCTTCGCCGTCATCTTGTCAATCAGAGTTGCGGACATGTTTGCGAATGCCAGGAGGTTGTGATTTGGTTTCGAGGAGTTGTTTGTAGAAGTTAGACTAAAGGAACTTGAAGCTTGAAATAGTCGTGAGGTCGAGCTACCTGCATGTACTGTGAGGTAGGCAAGTGTGGCTGTGTACCGTAGCATGCAGCTACTTCCCGCAAGCCAACTTTTCCATGCGTTTGCTTACTCGTGCCACTCTGTAACAGGCTAGCAGGCGCCACTGTCACGGCACGTACAGATGGCCATGAGCTGTCACGATCGATGTGCTGGAGCTGCGTGGCCATCACTCGCGATGGAGCTGTCTCTGCATCACGACTCCACGACTCAAACCTCTCAGCCACGACATGCCGCCTACGTGTATGCTAATGCTTGACATGTGCTCAATATATGTGCTCAACATGGGACCTTCAACATGCCACGTACCGTTCAGATCGCTAAAAGTAGGGTTACGTAGGAGGTAGATCGCCGTTGTTTATTTTGTTCCCGTTAGAGGAGCCACACTTACGTCACAGAGCCCAAGCTCAATCAACGTCTCCACCACGGCGAAGCTTTGAAAGAACATGTAAGAAGCAACTCTAAACTACATGTACATTACTTCTTGGAGCTCCTACCTCCTATGAGGCCATAACCCTCCATGCGACCGAGGTTCAGAGTCCGTGCCGACCTCTCAGTGGTAAGGCGAGCAGAACAGACTTCGAAGCCAGACCGCGAGTCCGCGTGAGAATCGCAAGCAAAGTGCCTCAAGCCAAATGCCCAATCGATTACAGGTGGTGAATGCACGTATGTACGTGGCCTGTCGCAATCTGAAAAGCCCAGAAACTCAAGGTTAGAAAGACAACAACCACACTGAACAGCTTGATGGTAAGCTCAATGCGATGGGATTCGACATTACGACCATCTATCCCTCGGAAGTTTATATGAAGCATGGTTCTGATACACCTATACTAAACGATCGATGTCAATCCACCTGCACTCTTGCCGGAACTGGAGTTTTCATTCGCTCGCGAACGATCGAACCGTGATTGCCGACGACACCAAACACTCTCGCCACAACACCAGCAAAAGCACTTAAGCAAGACCGAACCACTTAAGATCCTGCGCACCGTTGATCGGAACAGTGTGACCAACGCCAGTAGCGTAGATACCCTGGACAGTTCCAAGCGGGTTCGCAGTGCTAACACCCCAAGTGTCGGTCTTGTAGTTGTTCTGCGGGAAGTTGTTCTGCGACTTCTGGGGCTTGGTGGCGTCGTAGCCGAAGACGCCGGTCCACTCCTTGACGGTCTCCTCGTAGTTCTGCGGGCGAAGGGTGGCGTCGACGCTGCCGTGGTAGACCTGGAAGCGAGGGCGGGCGCCGTTGTAGCCGGGGTACATGGCCTTGACGGTGTTGGCCCAGTATTGGGCGGTGGCCTTGACGTTGCCCTGGGCGCAGGTGGAGTTCCAGGCGGCGGGCTGGTTGGCGGTGGAGACCTGCGCAGAGAGGAATGGAGTTAGCAAAGAGTGAATCAGATGTTATACCAGCTTGAAGGATAATACTTACGAAGCAGCCAGCGGGAACACCAGAGTAAGCGGTAGCAGCCTTGAACATCTCGGGGTAGGTAGCGGCCATAACGTTCTGTAATATCGTCAATACATATGACCAGCTTTCTCATGTTGGGTCTCCTGTACGTACGGTCATCATAGCACCAGAGCTGGAACCAGTCACGAAGACCTTGGTGGAGTCACCCTTGTACTTGTTGAGAGTGTAGGTGACCATGTTGGCGATAGAGTTGCTGTTTCCTCCACCGCCGTGGGTGAGAGTAGCCTTGGACGAGACATCCCAGCAAGTTCCCTGGTACGGGGACTCGGGGTAGATGACGATGAAGCCGTGCTGGTCGGCGAGCTTTGCGTAGGGCGAACCGGTGTAGTAGGCCTGGGCGGTACCCGTGCAGTAGTGGATGGCAACGATGACCGGGGGCTTAGCAGCAAGCTTGTCCGGGACGTAGATGTACATCTTGGTCTGCAATGCATGTCAGTATCGATTCGATGTTGAGATGGCATCGATCAAACTCACGTTGGAAGGGTTGCTTCCATAGTTGGTCACCTGCTGGAGCGACGCAGCAAACGCACTGCTCGCAAGGGCGACGACGGAGGTCAAAAGAGAGAGCTTCATGTTTGATCGAAGATAGGGCAGAGTTGGTATAGGGCAATGTGAGTGTAGGGCAGGAAGGATCAATGGTTTACGCTGGGGGATTTAAGATTTAAGTTGTTTTGCTTGTCGCCAACAAGGTTCGTGTGCCCACGAGTCTTTGGGTTTTGGATATATTGGATGTGAAACAGTCTACACCGTTTAGTGTGCGGAGCATCCCGACCGCATTTAGGCACGAAGCAGAAACGTCTAGACTCACAGATTGTGGGCAAGGATTGGTGGATTTAGTCCCTATGTTTGATTGAAACAGCCATGTGGTTGCATTGCAGCATTGACTACCAGGAGGCGGCGCGTGCAACAATGAGCTTGTTTGAGCGGAGGGCACTGACCGGGGACGATGAAGACAACCGAGGCAGTGAGCCATCGATTTAAACGTCGGCTGATATGCAACGCGCATGATAGGTATATTCGAGTTAGGAAGGTGAATACATCGTTAGCATGTCGACTCGTCCAGCTAACTCTATGCCAGCTGTACATGAGTGGTGGCCCAGTAGCCCAGCGACGTTGAGTCGCATGTACGTAGATTGTTTTCGGACCACGCCTGTCCTGTGATCCAGTCCCCTGGCGTTAATTGCGGAGGCACTGTACATATATTGTGATGCAGCGTCAGGAACAATCATTTGGCAGAAAGTGACCTGCGACACTTCTCTCAATCTCCACAAGCTCACTTCACCTCATCCCATGGGAGGGAGAAGGTGCCCACCCAATCCTCGACCTCCCTCCTGAGTTCGACAATCTCGACAATCTCCTCGCCCTCCTTGACGTACTCCCTGAATGCGTTGACGCTCGTAGGGTTCTTGCGACCACTCTTCTCGGCAGCTTCCTTGGCCTTCACGTCGAGGGTCTTGGTGATGTTGACGGCGCGGTTAATGATGTCGGCGACGCGTGCGAAGTCGGTCTTCTCAAATCCGCGAGTAGTCATCGCAGGAGTACCAAAGCGAAGTCCACCGGGCTTCATGGCGCTCTTGTCACCGGGAACGGTGTTCTTGTTCGCTGCAACACCAACAAGCTCCAGAACACGCTCAACGCGCGCACCATCGATGCCCTTGTCTTTGAGGTCAACGAGGACAAGGTGGTTGTCGGTGCCACCAGACACGATGTTGTATCCAAGGCCACCGGCCTCCTTGCTGTCGCCCAACCTTGCGGCGAAAGCCTTCGCGTTGTCAAGCACAGCACGCTGGTAGTCCTTGAACTCAGGTTGCTGCGCTTGGTGCAGAGCGACTGCTAGCGCAGTGATTGTGTGGTTGTGAGGTCCACCCTGGTGTCCAGGGAAGACCGACGAGTTGATGGGACCCTCAAGGTCGTACATGATCTCGTTGCCCTTCTTGTCCGCGCTTCTCACTCCCTTGCGGAAGAAGATCATAGCGCCTCTGGGTCCTCTCAAACTCTTGTGGGTGGTAGTTGTGACAACATCCGAGTATTCAAAAGGCGAAGGAACAACGCCACCAGCAACCAGACCAGAAATGTGTGCCATGTCGCTCAAAAGGTAGCAGCCGACCTTGTCCGTGATGCTCTTGAATCTCTTGTAGTCGATCAACCTGCTGTATGCACTAGTGCCTGCAATAATGATCTTAGGCCTGTACAGCAAGGCCAGCTCCTCCAGCTTGTCGTAGTCGATGAGGCCGGTCTTCTCGTCCAACCTGTATGGGAGGGTTTCGAAGTACTTGCTGATAGCGCTAATCTTCTTGTTAGGCAGCTGGTAGCCGTGGGACAGATGTCCACCGTGTGGCAGGTCGAGGCCCATGATTCGGTCGTGAGCATTGAGGAGGGCGGAGTAGGCGTAGAGGTTTGCGGGCGAGCCGGATAGTGCTAGGCAGAGTTGTCAGTAAGGCACTCGCGGCGCCGTGTGTCGAAATGCAAATCGCTTACCTTGTACGTTGACACCCCATTCTTGAGGGTTCAGACCAAATGTTTTAAGAGCGCGCTCTTGACATAACCGCTCTGCCTCGTCGATGTGTTCGTTGCCGCCGTAGTATCTCGCGCCTGGGTAGCCCTCCGAATACTTGTCTAAAGGAAGAAAGTCAGTCCAGGCGGCCCAAAGTATGACCTGCAATGTCCTCGCGCGTACTTTGCATGACACTTCCAAGCGCATCCAAAACGGCCTGGCTTGTGAAGTTCTCCGAGGGAATCAAGTTGATGAAGTGCTTTTGTCTGCGTTTCTCCTACGATTTCTGTCAGCCAAATGTAATCGACAAGAGTAGATTGATCCCATCGTACCTTCTGCACGATGTCATAGACCGCGGGATCGGCCTTCTGAAGGTCAGCGGCGAGCAGCTTGTTCTGCGCGTCCTGTGACATCCATCGTGGCGCGAACCTGAGCGACTGTGCGATAGCCGCAGGGCGGCGAGACACCAGCCGTGTGGTGGTCCTGAACGCCGACATGCTTGCGAGTGTGTGTGTGTAAGAGAAAGATACTCGGAGGAGACAAAAGTGAGTCGACTCTCCAATGTCAAAGAAGCTCGAGGCGGCTCAAGGATCGCGGGCTTATCGGCTGCATGCCGATGCCGCCGCTGAGCGAGAAGAGAGTGGCGCGGGGGTGAATATGCCCGAATAGGGTTCAATTTCACTTGTCATCTTGATGGATCCGATGTCTTGTTCGCGCCCTATCGACATGCTTTGGCACGCCTTGTGGTGCCGGCAGCAATGCCGTCCTTCTACCGAGTTTCATGCCGTGATGTTATCAGAAGACTCGGAATACCATTGATTGGATTAGAGTAATGTCCTTGCTGTACTCTTGCTTATCACTGCAATCCAACGCGTCTTTCATCGCTACGAACAATTCTGATGAGGGTATCGCAAATTACTTAATACTCGCACTGCACGAGCGTAGACTCACAAAGATTTGAAAGTCACAGGACGATTCGTTTATACATCAGGTGCTGCTAATCATGTCGTACGTACAACTTCATCAAGACTACAATGAGCATTTCAATTGTCTTGTAATCGTGAGACCCCCAGTTGTAATCACTTCCACTCAACGCCCCAGGTCAGCTTGCCACGGCGGAACGGCACGACCTCTATAGTAGAATCGGAGTTAACCAGAATGTCCTGTACAGACTCTGTCGGCTTGCGTAGAACGATGGTCTCCTTCTTGCTGTCAGACAGCTGGTAGAACGCCCTGCCGAACTCGCTGAGGAAGTTCTGCAGTTTCTCCTGCGTCACTTCCTCCTCAGTGAGCACCTCCTTCTCAACACCAATCTGCAGAGCGTCGACCACAAATCCGACGGCGTGGGGCTGGGTGAATACACCTGCAGCGACTTTGTCGCCACGCTTCGAGATCGCAGGGTGAGGTGCTGAGTCGGTTCCGAGGAAGAATTTCGGGTTGCCGCTAACGGCAGTCTTCAAAAGGGCTCTGCGGTCTGATGGCAGCTTTGCGACAGGCTTGCAGAAACAGTGAGGGTCACCGGCCCAGTCGTCAACAGTCAGGCAGAGATGGTGTGCGGTAATGGTAGCAGCAACGGTAGGACCGCATGACTTGACAGCCTCGATGGCGGCCGCGGTAGTGCAGTGCTCCAGAATGATGCGAAGCTTGGGGAATCGTTTGTGCAGTTCCAAGAGGGTGGGCAAGAAGGTCTCTTCGGCGTTCAAAACCGTGACATCCGAGGTGGCCGAAGGAGGCGCCTCACCATGCAGGTTGAGGACCATGTTCTGACGCTGCATCTCCTCGAAGACAGGGTAGAAAGCTTCGTAGGAAACAACGCCAGCGGAAGAGTTGGTGGTCACGCCAGCCGGGTAGGACTTAATGCCGGTGATGCCGGCCTTCTTCGCCTCAATGACAGTCTCCGGAGAGATGTTGGGGTGGAGGTAGAGAGACATAAGGAACGTGACATCGGGCGCCAGGTCCTGCAGGCGTTGCTTGTACTCGAGAGCATGCTGAGGAGTTGTGATCGGAGGCACCAAGTTTGGCTACAGGTGAATTGTCAGTTCGTCGAGTACTTTTTGCAAACCTTCCATTGCAGCACTCATACCATGACAAACACCGTGTTGACGCCACCCTGACGAATGGTTGGTCTACGATCAGTCAGTGCCTGTACGAGTCAATGTCGATGGAACATCCATACACAACCAACTCGGTCATCGCGCCGTCGCGCAAGTGGACGTGCATGTCCGCCGCGGCGGCCAGCTCGCAGCCATCGAGCTTGGAGAGAGCCATTATTCTGGTTTGTGTTATGTCAATCGGCATGGTCACGTTCACGGATGGTCAACAGAGCTTGCTCTTGGGTGGGGCGTTGGCCTCAGGCACCTTTGCTTTGCCTGGACGGCTCTTTCACTTCAGTCGAAGACGATGAGGGATATGTCGCAGTCTACACACAATACCATCAGCCGTTACCTCAACTACGCGTCGCAAGTAGCTGGTGCCAATGTTATATGGCGGAACCACCAATCAAGTCTCGACTCTTGCGCCGCTGATACCTTGTCAGCCTTCCAAGAGACAGCCTGAAAGGGCCCTGCGGAAACGCTCAACCTCGGTGTTTGATGACCCAGTCCCCGCCCAAAAGTGCCTCCGGTACAATGCCACTCCGACATCGATCTCGCAGACTCGGGAAGTGCTTCCGAGATGGCGGCTCAAATGCGATTGTTTTTCAAGATGACATTCTTATTCATTATCATTGATTGTCTTTGCCACAAGCGTGAAGATGGCTGAAACAAACCTGATCTCGGTCGAGGAAATCTCAAAACACAACACGCCAGAAGACTGCTGGATTGTAGTTGATGGCAAAGTCTGGGACATCACCGAATTCGCGCCTGAGCATCCTGGTGGCGGCGAGAGTATGCATTGATACTGCCAATGTTAGCCCTACGTAACGATCCATCTAACATATATTCACAGTAATCTGGAAACATGCCGGCAGAGACGCGTCGACCTCATATAACTCTATCCACGCTCCGTCCGTCCTAACAAACAACCTGGACAAATCAAAGCTGAAAGGCTCAGTCGACACGCGAACAATCACAGACGAATGGGCAAAACCCCCACCCCAAAAAACCACAGAACTCAAACTACACGAAAAACCCAGTCTCGAAACCATCATCAACGCCAACGACTTCGAAGAAATCGCCGAACGGACTGTCAGCAAAAAGACCTGGGCTTTCTACTCATCCGCCGACACCGACTGCTTCACGCGAGACCGCAACAAGAGCTTCTTCGGACGCATCTGGTTCCATCCCCGTCTCCTACGCGATGTGAGAAGTGTAGACACTAGCACCAAAATTCTCGGACACGATGCAGGACTGCCTCTATTCGTCTCACCCGCCGCCATGGCACGTTTAGTGCATCCTGAAGGCGAAAAGGACATCGCGCGCGGGTGCATCGCCAATCGAGTCCCCCAAGGCATCTCAACCAATGCCTCGTTCCCGATCGACGAGATCATGGCTTCTGTACCCAAAAACGCCAACCATCCATTTTTCTTCCAGCTATACGTCAACAAAGACCGCTCCAAATCCGAAGCCCTGCTAAAACACGTCCGCTCACTCGGCGTCGATACCGTGTTCGTGACTATCGACGGACCAACGCAGGGCAAGCGAGAAGCGGATGAACGCGTCAAGGCCGACGAGGGGATTAGTTCCCCGATGAGTGGCGCGAAAGCTTCGAACGACAAGAAGGGTGGTGGACTTGGTCGCGTGATGGGCAGCTACATAGCTCCTGATTTCACATGGGACGAGTTCACATGGCTGCGCAAGCACTGGGACGGGAAAATCGTCGTAAAGGGCGTACAGTGCTGGCAAGACGCGAAGATGTGTGCGGACGCTGGGTTAGACGGCGTGTTGCTTTCCAATCATGGCGGACGCAACCTTGACACGTAAGACACCTTCCAAATCGACCTTTAGACAATCAGTTACTGACGTTACTACACCCAGATCCCCACCCGCCATCATGACCCTCCTAGAATGCCAACTCAACTGCCCCACAATCTTCTCGCAGCTCGAAGTCTTCGTCGACGGCGGCGTGCGTCGCGGCGCCGACATCCTCAAGTGCATGTGTCTGGGTGCCACGGCTGTTGGTATGGGCCGACCATTTTTGTACGCTGTGAATTACGGCCAGGAAGGTGTTGAGCACTTCATCGACATCTTGAAGTCGGAGCTGGTGACTGCCATGGCGTTGGTCGGTATTACTGATCTTAGTCAGTGTCATGCTGGGCTTGTGAGCACTTTGGATGTGGATTATTTGGTTAGTCGGGGGGAGGGGCATCCGTATGCGACTGGTAGGAGACTGGGGAGTGTTGTTGGGGGGTTGAAAGCTAGGCTGTAGATGGATACATTGATATATATATGCAATGCGTTTTTTGGCCATCGTCTGTATTCGATGGATCTATGTTCATCTTGTCGTCGTGAACCGGCTCTTCACATCCAGAAGCTGCAGGAGTGCCACCCCCTCTCGTGGCTACCTGCCATGATCGTGATGGAGGCCCGTCATTAGCCAACAAGGCTGCTTCGAGCCTTTCCTTTGGCACAGCATGACCACAAGTGCCTTTTGACACTATGATCCCACGCCCACGACCACCCTCAGTGCCCCTCTCATCAAATCATAATCCTCATCAAAATCATCCCTCACCAGAGTCACCACCGCCCCGCAATCCAACCCCTC
>Ga0265797_10001304_pt1 | contig 44096 bp, 50 predicted proteins | sample P2T30metagenome_FD_192433 | JGI IMG/M metagenome (GOLD analysis project Ga0265797, IMG submission 192433) | Plant litter microbial communities from East Loma Ridge, Irvine, California - P2 T30 | ecosystem: Environmental > Terrestrial > Plant litter > Unclassified | place: USA: California...
AACCGCAAGCGCCAGGAAAAACTGCAGGCGCTGGCGTCCAAGTTCTCGAAGAATTGAATTCGGGCGACGTGCTGAAAGGTGCGGCAACGCCAGCGTTGCCGTCCGAGTTGCCTCCCGAGTTGCCTCCATACGTTGGCATCGACCTGGCCCATGTGCGGCTGGTGCGCTCTGAAGCCGAAGCACAAGAAGCACTGGCGGCACTGCTCGCGGCCGACGTCATCGGCTTCGACACCGAGTCCAAGCCCACCTTTGCCAAGGGGGAAGTTTCGACTGGCCCGCACCTGGTGCAACTGGCCACCGACGAGCACGCGTTCCTGTTCCAGACCGCCACGCCGGCCGGCATCGCGCTGGCCCTCACCGTGCTGCAACCCGTGCTCGCCTCGAGCAGCATTCTCAAAGCAGGCTTCGGCCTGGGCGACGACGTGCGGCGCTTGAAATCCAAGTTCGGGATCGAGCTGCGCAACGTGCTCGACCTGTCGACGGCGCTGCGCCGGCGCGGCGAAAAGAATCCGCTGGGCGCACGCAGTGCGGTGGAACGTTTCTTTGGCCAGCGCCTGCAAAAATCCAAACGCATCACGACCACCAACTGGTCGCTGCCGCGCCTGTCCGAAAAGCAGTTGCAGTACGCGGCGGACGATGCCCATGCGGCGCTGAAGATCTACCGGCGCTGGAAGGCCGAGACGCCGGCGGTGTAATTCCCGCGCGGCGTTCGAGATTCGCGCTATCATCGTCGGCGTCCATACTGCCGGTGAGTCCATGAGATCTCGACGCTTTCGTTGGCCCGCTGCCGCGCTTCTTTGCGCGCTCTTCTCCTCGTTGTGGTTCGTGGCCCACGCAGCGCCGCAACCCGTCCCTGACACCCTCACCCAGCGCCTGCTCGCCTGCGCCACCTGCCACGCGCGCGTCGATGCGCGCGGCAATCCCGTCAACGACAGCTTCTATCCGCGCATCGGCGGCAAGCCGGCCGGCTACCTGTACCACCAGCTGCGCAACTTCCAGGACGGCCGGCGCCACTATCCCGTGATGACCTATCTGGTCGAGCATCTGCCCGACGCCTACCTGCGCGAGATCGCCGACCACTTCGCGGCGCAGGCGCCGACCGTGCTGCCGCCCTCGGCCTCCGTCCTGTCGCCCGCGCTGCGCGAACGCGGTCGACAGCTCGTACACGACGGCGACAAGGTGCGCGGCATCCCCGCCTGCATCGCCTGCCACGGCGCGCGCCTGACCGGCGTGCAGCCTGCGATTCCGGGCCTGCTTGGCCTGCCGCGCGATTACGTGAACGCGCAGTTCGGCGCCTGGCGCAACGGCGTGCGGCGCGCGCATGCGCCGGACTGCATGGGGCACATCGCTGCACGATTGTCGCCCGACGATGTCGCCGCCATCTCGGGCTGGCTGGCGGCGCAGCCGCTGCCGCCCGATGCGCGCCCGGCCGACAGCATCGCCCGGCCGTTGCCGCTCCTGTGTGGCAGTGCGCCATGATGAAGACCGTGCGGATCGTCGTGCTGGCGGTGGGCAGCCTGGTCATCCTCGCGATCGCACTGGCCTGGCCGCGCGCCGGGTTCGTGCCCGCAAGCTCGCCCGATGCCTGGGCCACGACACCCGCCAACATCGCGCGCGGCGCCTACCTGGCGCGGGCCGGCGACTGCATCGCCTGTCACACGGCGCGTGGCGGCGTGGCGTATGCCGGCGGGCGCGCGCTCGATACGCCGTTCGGGCGCTTCTACGGCCCGAACCTGACGCCCGACCGCACCACCGGCATCGGCGCCTGGAGCGCGGATGACTTCTGGCACGCGCTGCACAACGGCATCGCGCCCAGCGGCCGGTTGCTGTATCCGGCGTTCCCGTACACGAACTACACCAAGGTCACCCGCCCCGATGCCGATGCGCTGTTTGCCTATTTTCGCAGCCTGCCGCCGCAGCGCCAGGCGAACCGGCCGCACGAGATCCGTTTTCCTTACAACCAGCAAGCATTGCTCGCCGGCTGGCGCCTGTTGTACTTCCGGCCCGCCGAATTCAAGGCGCAATCAGCGCGCAGCGCCAGCTGGAATCGCGGCGCATACCTGGTCGAAGGCCTGGGCCATTGCAGCGCGTGCCACGGCGCGCGCAACAGCCTGGGCGCGACGGATGGCGCGCTGGCCGGCGGCATGATCCCGAGCCTCGGCTGGTACGCGCCCTCGCTGACGGCCAATGCCGAGGCGGGCCTGGGCGACTGGAGCGAGGCGCACATCGTGGCGCTGCTGGGCACCGGCATCTCGCCACGCGGCTCGGCGACGGGGCCGATGGCGGAAGTGGTGGCGCGCAGCCTGCAGCACTTGAGCCCAAGCGACTTGAGCGCGATGGCTGGCTACCTGACATCGCTGGCCGCCACGCCTTCGGTGCCGCAGCCAGCGCCAGCGCCGGCCGGCGAACAGGTCTTGGCCGAAGGTGGCCGCATCTATGCGGCGCAGTGCGCGGCGTGTCACGGTGACGATGGCAAAGGAAGGTCGCCGGCCTATCCGCCGCTGGCCGGGAACCGCGCGGTGACAATCACGCCGGCCGTGAACGCGATCCGGATGACGGTCAACGGCGGCTTCCCGCCTGGCACGCGCGGCAATCCGCGGCCGTATGGCATGCCGCCGTTCGGGCATGAACTGAATGACGCCCAGGTGGCGGCAGTATTGACGTGGGTGCGCGCGAGCTGGGGCAATGCCGGCGCGCCGGTGACGGCGCCGGAGGTGAATCGCTACCGGGGCGTGGCGCTCGACTGAATCACGCGCGCGTCACGTCCTGCATCACACCATATCGGCAAACGCCACGCGATCGGTGGTCGCATTGCGCGCATCCTCGACCCGCACTTTATGCGACGCCAGCAAGCCCTCGAGCGACGCATTCATCGTGTGGCACCCGGCGTCGATCCCGCGATTCATGTGCGCGCGAATGCTGCCCAGATCCCCTGCTTCGAGCATGCGCACGACCGCCGGACTCGGGGTCAGGCATTCGGTGGCCAGATGATAGCGATTACCCTCGACCGATGGCAGCAGCGCCTGGCACAGCACGCCGCGCAGCGCGTGCGCGAGGGCTTGTGCCTGGGCGTCCGTGTTACCGAGCAGGCGTAGCATCTTCTGCAGGCCCAGCTCGGTCGAGCGCGCATGCAGCGACGCCAGCACCAGCGGGCCCGATTCGGCCAGCGCCAGCGCCTCTTGCGCCGTCTGGGCGTCGCGGATCTCGCCGATGACGATCACGTCCGGGCGCTCGCGCAGCGCGTCCAGCGCACCCAGGTAGTAGCTGTCGACGTCGCCGTCTTCGCCCACTTCGCGCTGCGTGATGATGCATTTGCGCTGCGGGATCAAGGTCTCGACCGGGTCTTCGATGGTGATGATATGGCCCGAGCGATGCCGGTTGATCTCGTCGAGGATCGAGGCGATCGTCGTCGACTTGCCCTGGCAGGTGTCGCCAATGATCAGCACCAGGCCGCTGGTCAGGCGCGCGAACTCGCGCTCATCGGCCCACAGGCCCAGGTCATCGAGCGGAATCGGCTCTTTCGGGAAGCGCCGGATCACGCAGCCGATCCGCTTGCCGCCCTGGAAGCGGAAGCAGTTGGCGCGGATGCGCGCCGTGTGCAGGTCAATGGAGCGGTCGAACGCGCGCGACATGATGCGCTGCGGCCAGTTCGGCTCGATCACGTCGAAGAATTCTTCCAGCTCTTCCTTCGTGATCGGCGAATCGGTTACCGCCACCAGGCCCTTTGGCTGGCGCAGCATCAACGGGCTGTTCTGGTGAATGATGATATCCGAGAACACCAGCTTCGAGTTCAGCAAATGCAGGATTTGCTGGACCAATGTTTCGAACACCGGATGGTCTTCGTTCTCGATATACGACAGGGTGGGGATCTGCGAGGACTGGTGATGTTCCATCTGGCCGATGCTGGTAAAAGATCAAGTGTCGACCATTATAGAACCGGAGTATTGCATTAAAGAAAAAAATCTTCAGCGTGACATACTCGCAACAATGCGCTCGCCGAACACCGTGATCGTCACCCCGACCACCACCACCAGCGCACCAAAAATGCGCACGCCGGACACCTTGCGCGTCGCCATATTGATCAGCCCGAAGTGGTCGATCGCGATCGAACTGAGCAGCTGACCGGCGATCACCAGCACGATCAGGCTCAAGAGTCCGATGCGCGGCGCCAGGAACACCGTCCCGAACACGAACGCGGCGCCGAGAAAGCCACCGAGGAACTTCCAGGCCGGCTGCGACGGCAGCGCCGCCAGCGTCGCACCCAGGCCGCCTACGCCGCCCTTGGCCAGCGCCACCGCCAGCAACACGGCGGTGCCGCAACTGAACGACACCAGGGCCGCCATCACCGAATTGGCCCCGATCGAATGGGCCAGCTGGCTATTGACTGCCGCCTGCACCGACATGGCGATGCCGACACAGAATGCCATCGCCAACAAAATCAGGTTCATCGCACTACTCCGTTGCAAAAAGCGCACTATTTTAGTGCATCTCGGCTGTTTGCGTCGGAATCAGCAAATCCTGCGCTTCAACCTGCCGTCTTGCATTTCACACCGCGCCCGGTGCAGTCTGTCGCAAACGACTCGGCAATGCCGTGGTGCCCTGCCAAGATGCCAACCATTCCCACAGACTTTCAAGGAGCCCTTCATGTCGCAAGCCTATCGTTCCACCCCTGCCCTGCGCGCGCTGATGCTTGCCGCCGCCCTCGCCTGCGCCGCCGCGCCGCCCACGGCGATGGCCTGGCCGTTCGGCAGCGAACAGGTCGACGGCAACGGCAGCGTCACGCGCCAGGCGCGCAAGGTCGAGTCGTTCAATGGCATCGCGATGGGTCTGCCGGGCCGGCTGGAACTACGTAGCGGGAACGTCGACAGCGTCACGGTCGAGACCGATGACAATCTGCAGGCCTTGATCGAAACACGGGTCGAAGACGGCATGCTGCGCATCCGTCCCGCCAAGCGCAACCTGAACCTGCGCACGCGCAACCTCAAGATCGTCGTGACGGCGCGCCAGATCGATCGCCTGTCGCTGGGCGGATCGGGCACCATCGATGCGGATGTGTTGCGCGGCAAACGGGTGGACCTCGACCTGGGCGGGTCGGGCAAGATCCAGATCGCGCGGCTGGAGGCCGAGACCGTGTCGGCCAGCGTGGCCGGCAGCGGCGACCTGCGCGCCGATGCCGGCGCGGTGCGCGACCTGGCGGTATCGATCAGCGGGTCGGGCGATGTCGACCTGGGCCGGATCGCTTCAGACACTGCCCGTGTCAGCGTGGCCGGTTCGGGCGATGCCACGGTGTGGGCGAAGAACGAGATTCGGGCAAGCATCGCCGGGTCGGGCGACGTCGGCTACTACGGCGACCCGAAGGTGAGCCGCAGCGTGGCCGGCTCGGGCGAAGTGCGGCGCATCGGGAATGCGCCGCAGTGATGCGCTGAAAAAGCCTGCCGGGCTTAGTGGCCAGCGTGGCCGGCGTGGCCACTGTGCGCATCGTGCGCTGCCGGCTTGCCGCTGTGCGTCAGCGGCATGACCGGCAGCGTCACCTTCACTTCCGAGCGCTTGGCGGCGGCGTCCTGCACCACCAGCGTCAGCTCGACGTTTTCGCCTTCTTTCAGCTGGCGCTTCAGGTCCAGCAGCATTACGTGATAGCCGCCAGAGGCCAGCACCACCGGCTTGCCGGCCGGCAGCTCGAGGCCCTTCACCTGGCGCATGCGCATCACCTGGCCTTCCATCGCCATCTCGTGGATCTCGGCGCGGCCGGCCACCGGCGTGCGCACTTCGAGCAGGCGCGCCGGCGTGGCCGATTGCAGCTGCATGAAGGCGCCCGTGCTTTTCTGGGCCGGCACGGTGGCGCGCACCCACGGTTCGGTGACGGTGACCTGGGCCAGCGCGGAGATGGAAAACAGGCCAGCGGCAAGCGCGGCGATCAGGTGACGGGTCATGGCAATCCTTGGCAAATGAAAGTCATTGAAAAATACAGTCTTACGCCGCGCCGCGCAAGACTTCACGCTCGACCAGCACGGTGTCGACACCATCGGTCAGCCACACCTGGCCATCCTGGATCGTGCATTGCAACGCCATCGAGCGCGCTGCCATCTTCTCGAGCTGGGCGCTGATGTGGGACGGGATGTTGATCACGTTGACGTTTTTCGCGCGCTCGATCTTGTTGGCGATGCCCTTGAACCAGATATTGCTCGTCGCGCTGTAGCTGTAGACGATCACTTTCTCGGAGCGGCCGGCGGCTTTCAGCAAGCGCTTCTCGTCGGGCTGGCCCACTTCGATCCACAAGTCGATCGCGCCGGTCAGGTCTTTCAGCCACAGGGCCGGCTCCTCGACGTCAAACAGGTCTTTGGTGAACGCCAGCGCCGGGTCGGCGTGCAGCGCGAAGGCCAGCACGCGGATCATCACGCGCTCGTCGGTCTCGGACGGATGCCGGGCGATCGTCAGGCTGTGTTCCTGGTAATAGTTGCGGTCCATGTCTGCAATCGACAGGTCGGCCTTGTAGATGGTCGCTTTGATAGCCATTGGTGCGGTGCTTTGAACGGATTGATCGGTGATAGCGCTTGTAAGCTCGCTCGTGAACCCGCTATTGTCGCATGCGCGGCGCGCGCGGTGCGGCGGTGCGGTATAGACTTCCCGGCAGAGATCATTCATCCATGACCAGGAGACACGCATGACCAATGCTTTCCCGCCGAACCAGCAATTTTTGCTCGCCGCCCGCCCGGTCGGCCTGCCACAGCCGCACGACTGGCAATTCCATGAAGTGGCGGTGCCGGAACCGGGCGATGGCGAGGTCGTGGTCAAGGTGCTGTACCTGTCGCTCGATCCGGCCATGCGCGGCTGGATGAACGAGGGCAAATCGTATATCCGCCCCGTCGCCATCGGCGAAGTCATGCGCGCCGGCGGGCTTGGTGTGGTGGTGGCCTCGCGCTCGCCGCGCTTCGCGGTGGGCGACCATGTGGCCGGCGGCACCGGCGTGCAGCGCTACTGGTCGGGCCCTGCCGACGACAAAGGCGCCAATCTCGTGAAGATCGATCCGCGCGTGGGCAACCTAACCGCGTGGCTTAACCTGCTCGGCATGCCCGGCATGACGGCCTACTTCGGCCTGCGCGACGTGGGCCAGGCCAGGGCCGGCGACACGGTCGTGGTCTCGGGCGCGGCCGGCGCCGTGGGCATGACCGTGGGCCAGGTCGCCAGGCGCATGGGCTGCCGCGTGGTGGGCATCGCCGGCGGCGCCGACAAATGCCGGTTCGTCGTCGAGCAACTGGGCTTCGACGCCTGCATCGACTACAAGGCGGGCGGCCTGCACGCCGCGCTCAAGCAGCATTGCCCGCAGGGCGTGGACGTCTATTTCGACAATGTCGGCGGCGACATCCTCGACGCCGTCCTCACCCGCATCAACCTCAAGGCGCGCATCGTGATCTGCGGCGCCATCTCGCAGTACAACGTCACGGCGCCGGTCAAGGGCCCATCGAACTACTTGGCGCTGCTGGTGAACCGCGCGCGCATGGAGGGCATGGTGGTGTTCGACTACGCGGCGCGCTACCCGGAAGCGGTGGCCGAACTGGGGACGTGGCTGGCGGCCGGCGAGATCGCCAGCCATGAACACGTGGTGGACGGCTTCGAGCAATTCCCGCAGGCGCTGCTGATGCTGTTCGAGGGCCGCAACCTGGGCAAGCTGGTGCTCAAGGTGGCCGACGCCTGACGCGCCAGAACTTCCGGCTGGCGCCATGGTCGTACAAGGTCAGGGCGCACCGCCCTTCCCTCCATGGAGCGTGCCATGCCTTCCGTTACCGAGAATGTCCCGCCCAACCCGGCGCTGCAGGCCCAGATCGATGCGCAGGCCGGCATGATCGCCACGCTGTCACAGCACAATGTCGATTTGCTGGCGCGCGTGAGCGAACTGACTATGCAGATGGCGCGCCAGACGCTCGACACCGCGCTCGACGCCGGCCGCCAGCTCGCCGCCTGCACCGATCCCCTGCAACTGAGCGCCGTCGCCATGCGCGGCTGGCAGCCGCTCGGGGAGCATGTGCGCAGCTACCAGCAAAACATGATGGGCATGCTGGCCGAAGCACAGGCCGGCCTGGCCAATGCACCCATGTTCGCTGCAGGCATGGCGCAGCCGACCACGCGCAAGCCAATATGAAGCGCGGCGTTCTGCACCGACGACAAGCCGCAGATACGGCGGAACTAACGCTCACCACGTTTCTCTAAACGCAAGAGCGCAACCTTTATGCGCTCAGTGCATTCGGGTACGAGCTCTTCCACTGACAGCCCACGGGCACAAGGAGATCGACATGGCGACCAGCAAAGAGAACGGCAGTAAAGGCACGGGCACCGGCAGTGCCCAGAAGAGCGGGCAACCGGCCAAGCGCGGTTTTGCAGCGATGGACCAGAACCAGCAACGTGAAATTGCCAGCAAGGGCGGCCAGGCAGCGCACCAGAAAGGCACGGCGCACGAATTCGATTCCGAAGAAGCCCGCCGCGCCGGGCAAAAAGGCGGCGAAGCCGTGAGCCGCAACCGCGCGCACATGGCCGATATCGGCCGCAAGGGCGGCGAGAGCCGGCAGTCGGCGCAACGGGCCGCAGCGACTGCAGTGGCCGAAAAGGGCAATCGGCAGGGGAGCAAGGACAGCTAGGCGATGGTCAGCTCTCCCTTGAACCGTTAGCCCAAAGACCGTCGCACCCGCCACTGGCGGCTACGACTTCCCGCCCTCGCCGGGCGCCTTGGCGGGAACCCAAGTTCGATGTGCCGCCAAACCATTCGCAATTTGCGGCGCATCTGGCAAACTTGGATTCCCGCCGCCGCGGGAATGACGTTTACACGCTAACGAGTCTGTGCGCGCGGCATCCACCCTGTGGTACATTGCCCGCCCTATGCACACCCTGAAATACCTCACCGCCTACCCCGAGCAGCTGCGCACGCAGGTCAGCGGCCTGATCGCGCAAGACCGGCTTGGCGACACGCTGCGCCAGCGCTATCCGGCGCCGCACGGCATCCGCACCGACCGCGCCCTGTACGATTACGTGCAAGACCTCAAGGACGACTACTTGCGCCAGGCCGCGCCGGTCTCGAAGGTGGCGTTCGACAGCAAGATCCAGGTAGTCCAGCACGCGCTCGGCCTGCACACGGCGATCTCGCGAGTGCAGGGTGGGCGCCTGAAAGCCAAGCACGAAATCCGCATCGCCAGCCTGTTTCGCGATGCGCCGCTGCCGTTTTTGCGCATGATCGTCGTGCACGAACTGGCACACTTGAAAGAAAAAGAACACGACAAGGCGTTCTACAAGCTGTGCTGCTGGATGGAGCCGGACTATCATCAGCTCGAATTCGACGTGCGCCTGTACCTGACCTGGCTCGACCTGGCCGGCGCACGCTTGTGGAGCGCCGAGGCGACGCCACTTTCGTGATGATGTTACTATAAGCAACTATCGTTGCGCCACAACAACGTCAACATCACCAATCGTCCAAACTATCTGTCACCACTCGACTTTGACGGTACGCTTCGTTAGAGTCCTCAGGTTCTGGTCCGGCGTCAATCCGACACCGCACAGGCCACAGCGCCCACATCACATCACATGCTTTCGCACTATTTTCCTGGCACGCTAATGCCTGCCGCGTTCGCTACCTGCGTGCTCGCTTGCGCGCCGCTGTACGCACAGGCGTCCGACGCCGCGCCCGAGACGGCAGCTCCCACCTGGAAGCTGTCCGGCTTCGGCACGCTCGGCGTTGTCCATTCAAACAGCCGCGATGCCGACTTCAGCTCGTCGATCCTGCGTGCCAGCGGCGCGGGCGTCTCCAATGCGTGGAGCCCGGATGTCGATAGCCGCCTCGGCGCCCAGCTCGACGTCAGCCAGGGCGCCTGGTCGGGCGTGCTGCAGGTGATCAGCGAGCAGCGTCTCGACGGCAGTTACCAGCCCCGGGTCGAATGGGCCAACATCAAGTACCAGCTCACGCCCGACGTCGCCGTGCGGGTCGGCCGCATCGCATTGCCGGTTTTCCTGGGCGCCGAGTCGCGCAAGGTCGGCTACACCATTCCATGGGTGCGCACGCCGGTCGAAGTCTATGGCGCGCTGCCGATTTCGAGCAGCGACGGCGTCGACGCCACCTGGCGCTGGAGCACCGGCGCCGTGCGCCATGCCACCCAGGGGTTTTCCGGCAGCACCGACCAGGATCTTGGTGACGGCTACCAGATCAAGGCCGAACACATCCTGGGCCTGTCGCACAGCATCGACTACGGCGCGCTGACCGTGCGCCTTTCGGCGGCGCGCGGGCGCCTGAACACGGCGATCGCCACCGACCTGTTCGCGGCCCTGCGCATGTTCGGCCCTCAGGGCCAGCTGCTGGCCGAGCGCTATGCGATTGTTGACAAGCGCGTATCGATGATCAGCGCCGGCGCCAGCTACGATCCCGGCGCGTGGTTCGTCACCGCCGAGGCCGGTCGCACCCGCACCGATTCCCTGCTCGGCGGCGGCACCTCGGTGTACGTTGGCGCCGGCTGGCGCCAGGGCGCGTTCACGCCATACCTGGGCTATGCGCAGATCCGCGCCGACGTGAACACGACCGACCCCGGCCTGCCCCTGGAAGGCTTGCCGCCACCGGTGGCCGCCGGCGCGGCCCAGCTCAATGGCGCGCTCAACGCCGTGCTGGCGACGATCCCCGTGCAGACGACCTGGAGCACCGGCGTGCGCTGGGATGTCGCATCCGACCTTGCCCTCAAGCTGCAGTTCGAGCAAGTGCGTCCGCGCGGCGGCTCGCGTGGTACCTTGATTAATTCCACGCCTGCGTTTCAGTCGAACCGCACGATCAACGTGACCAGCATCGCGCTGGACTTTGTATTTTGACGCCGATGAAAACTCTCCTCGGTACCTACTCCCGCCAGTTACTGGCCCTGTGCACGCTGTGCGTCGCCGCCTCGAGTGCGTCGGCCGAACTGGTCGTCATCGTCTCGAGCCGCAATCCGAACCCGGTGCTCAACGCCGAACAGGTCAGCGCCATCTTCCTTGGCCAGACCGGCCGCTTCCCGGATGGCGCCGCCGCTGTCGCCATCGACCAGGGCCTGGGCGCAGCGCAGCGCGACCTGTTCTACCGCCAGCTCACCGGCAAGACGCCGGCGCTGCTCAAGGCGCACTGGTCGAAGATGGTGTTCACCGGCCGCGGCCAGCCGCCGCGCGAGGCCGCGAGCGACGCCGCCGTGCGCCGCATTGTGGCGGACAACCCGTCGATGATCGGCTACATCGAGCGCAGCGCGCTCGATGCGTCGGTGCGCCCGGTGCTGGTGCTGCAGTGAGCGCCCAATTAGTGAGCGCCCAATCAGTGAGCGCGCCATGAACACGCTCGCGCGTCCGACCGGCCCGGCGCTGGCCGCCGCCGGCGCGCCGCGCACGCGCAGTCCGCTCGCGCGCTGGCTTGGCCTGGCGCTCGAGACGCACATCTCGCTGCCGCTGTTCGCGCTGGTCCTGCTCGGCGCCATGTGGTTCGGCACCCTGCACGTGATCGAAGCGGAGCGGCGCGCCGCCATCGCGACCACGCGCGAAGCCACCCAGGAACTGCTCGACACCTATGAAGCGCAGCTGGCGCGCAGCCTGAGCGCGATCGACCAGACCCTGCGCGTGCTGAAGTATGCGGTCGAACAGAACGGCCCGACCGGCGCCCTGCCCGCGCTCGAAGCCAAGGGCCTCTTGCCGCCCGGCCTGGTGTTCCAGGTCGAGATCAGCGACGCCAGCGGCCGCATCGTCGCCAGCAATCCCGCGTCGACGGCGCGCGACCTGGTCGGCGCCGCGTGGTTCGAATTTCATCGCCAGGCCCGCGACGACGTACCGTTCGTCAGCCTCACGAGCCTGAGCGAGGCCGGGCAGGAACCGGTCGTCCACTTTTCGCGCCGCATCGACGACGCCGCCGGGCGCTTTGCCGGCGTGGCGGTCGTGGCGCTCGACCCGGCCTATTTCACCAGCGGTTACGAACGCTCGCGCCAGGGCGACCGCGGCATGCTCGGCATGGCCGGCACCGACGGCGTGCTGCGCGCGCTGCGCATTGGCGAGACGGTATCGTGGGGCCAGCGCTTTGCGCTCGGCGTGAATGGCGGCGTGGCGGCCGGTACCGGCGCGCGCGGCGCGCCGGCAATCGGCGCCGAGGCCCGCACCGTTGCCAGCCAGCCGATGAACAGCTTCCCACTGGTGGCCGTGGCCGGCCTGTCCGAAGCCGAGCAGATGAGTTCGTTCAACCAGCAGCGGCGCGCCTGGCTGCTTGGCGCTGGGGCGGCCAGCGCGCTGCTGATCGCCGTCGTGATCCTGGTCAGCGCCTGGTCGTGGCAGCTGGCCAAGGCGCGCCGGCGCGAACGGCTGGCGCAGGAAACCTACGCCGCCGCGTCGGAGGCCAGTCCCGACGCGTTTTTCGTGCTGCGCACGATATTCGGCCCGCGCGCCGACGTGCGCGATTTCGCCGTCGCCACCACCAACAGCCGCGCCGAGCGCTTCTCGGGCCTGACCAAGGACCAGATGGCGGGCAAACCGATTTCGAGCCTGCTGCCGCCGGCGATCGGCATGACCATCTTCGACGATCTGGCGGCGGTGGCGCGCGACGGCGTCGCGCGCGAGACCGAATGGCTGGCCCAGACCATGCCCCAGCCGGGCGTCTGGCTGCATCGCCAGGTCGTGGCAGTGGAAGACGGCGTGGTGGTGATCGTGCGCGACATCACCGAGCGCAAGCTCGCCGAGCAGCGCATCCGCCATCTGGCGCATCACGATGACCTGACCGGCCTGCCCAACCGCAGCCTGCTGCGCGAGCGCCTGGGCCAGGCAATCGTCGCCGCGGGTGACGCCGGGCATGCGGTCGGCCTGGCCTTCATCGACCTCGATGGCTTCAAGCTTGTCAACGACACGCTGGGCCACAACGCCGGCGACGAACTGCTCAAGGTGGTGGGCGCGCGCATGGGGCGCTGCCTGCGCAGCGAAGACACGCTGGCGCGTTTCGGCGGCGACGAATTCGTGATCCTGCTGCCGGCACTGGTGGGCGACCCGGCGGCGATCGCACCGCTGCTCGAACAGGTGCGCGAAGCCGTCACCGAGCCGGTGCTGGTCGAGGGCCAGGAAGTGCAGGTCAGCTGCAGCATCGGCGTGACGTTCTACCCGCGCGATGGCGCCAGCGCCAACGCCCTCATGATGCACGCCGACGTGGCCATGTACCGCGCCAAGGAAGCCGGCAGCAACAACGTGCAGTACTACGTCAGCGAAATGAACGAGAGCGTCGACGAAAAGCTGGTGATGCTCGAAGGCCTGCGCGCGGCGATCGACACCTGCGCCGAAGACTATCCGGGCCCCTGCCAGTTCGAACTGCTGTACCAGCCCAAGCTCGACCTGCGCACGAATTGCCTGTTCGGCGTCGAGGCGTTGATCCGCTGGCGCCACCCGGAGCAAGGTTTGATCTCGCCACTGCGCTTCATCGGCCTGGCCGAAGAAAGTGGCCTGATCGTGCCGATCGGCGACTGGGTGCTGCGCACCGCCTGCGCCCAGGCCCAGGCCTGGCGCACGGAGGGACTGACCCCGGTCAGCGTGTCGGTCAACGTTTCGGCGCGCCAGTTCGAGGACAAGCGCCTGGTCGAGCGCGTCGCCGACGCCCTGCGCGCCAGCGGCCTGCCGGCCAGTGGCCTCGAGGTCGAGGTGACGGAAAGCCTGATCATGCGCGACCTGGGGCGCTCGGTCGACAAGATGCGCGAGCTCGAAGCGATGGGCGTAGCGCTGTCGATCGACGACTTCGGCACCGGCTACTCGAGCCTGTCGGCGCTCAAGTCGTTCCCGATCAGTCGCCTCAAGATTGACAAATCGTTTGTCGCCGACCTGGCCGACTCGCCCGACGACCAGGCCATCGCGATGGCCGTGATCTCGCTGGGCCACAAGCTCGATCTGCGCGTGATCGCCGAAGGCGTCGAGACCGAACAGCAGCGCGATTTCCTGCGCGCCAACGACTGCGACGAAATGCAAGGTTACCTGTTCAGCCGTCCGCTCCCGGCCGGCGACATCGCGCGCCTGCTCGCGGGTGGCGCAGGAGACGCGCATGCCCCCTGTACCGAGTAACGCCAGCAACACCCCGCCACTATCGCGCGAGGCGCTCACGCTGCGGCGCATGCGCAACTACTGGATCGCCACCGCCATGCTGTACGTGGCCACCATGAGCCTGCTGGCGGCGCAAGTGAAATTCGGCTACACGCCGGGACGCCCGGCGCTGGTGCTGGGCATCGTCGCCGCGAGCGGTACGCTGGGCTTCTACGCGCTGATCCGCTTCAGCATCCGCTTGAAGATCGAGCCGGACGTGCTGGCGGCCATGCAGTCGCTGTTCGCGATCGGCTGCACGATGGCGGGCTATGCGATCGCCGGCCCGCTGCGCGCCTCTCTCCTGAGCATGCTGGTGGTGGCGATCGCCTTCTGCACCTTTGCCATGCACCGGCGCCACGCGCTGCTGCTGGCCGGCGCCGCGCTGGCCGGCATGGCCGCCACCATGTGGTGGTTGCAGGCGAGCGATCCGCTGGGACATCCACCCGCCGTCGAGGCCATGAGCTTCGGCTACCTGGCGGCGGCGCTGCTGTCGACCGCCCTGCTGGCCAGCGAGATGACCAAGCTGCGCCGGCGCATGAAGGCCAGCAAGCAGGACCTGCTGGCCGCCGTCGAGACCATCCGCGTGCTGGCCACGGTCGACGAACTGACATCGCTGGCCAACCGCCGCCACATGAACGAATTGCTGGGCGCCGAGGAACGACGCTCGGCGCCGGCGACCAGCTGCGTGGCGCTGCTCGACCTCGACCTGTTCAAGCAAGTCAACGACCAGTACGGCCACGCCATGGGCGACGCCGTGCTGCGCGAATTCGCCGGCGCCGCCCACGGCGCGCTGCGCGAACACGACACGCTGGCACGCTGGGGTGGCGAAGAATTCCTGCTACTGCTGCCAAACGCCTCGCCACGGGCCGCGCGCCAGGTGCTCGAGCGCATCGTGACGCGCGTGCAGGCGCTGCAGATCGATGGCATGCCGCCGGAGCGGCGGATCAGCTTTTCGGCCGGCCTGGCCGAGCGTCGCGCTGGCGAGCCGTTCACCGAAGCGATCAGCCGCGCCGACAAGGCCTTGTACCGGGCCAAGGCGGCGGGCCGCGACCGGATCGAAGTGGCCTAGTTCAACCCTACCCTTTGAGTTCGTCGGCTGCGGCCGACGGCAGGCTCGAGGCCAGCAGCACCGGCGCCGCAGCGCGCAGGCGGTCAATGAGCGAGCCCGGATCGCTGTCGGCGATCATGAGCTCCTGATGCTCGGGCCGCACGAAGCCTTCTGTCACCTGGTGCCCCACGAAGGCACGCAAGCCATCGTAGAATCCGTTCACGTTCAACAGGCCGATCGGCTTGGCGTGGATGCCCAACTGGGCCCAGGTCACCATCTCGAACAACTCTTCCAGCGTGCCCATCCCGCCCGGCATGGCGATGAAGCCTTCGGACAGATCGGCCATCATCGCTTTGCGCTCGTGCATGTCCTTGACGACGAACAAGCGCGTCAGGCCCGCATGGCCCACTTCGCGCTCGACCAGCGCCCGCGGAATGACGCCGGTGGCTTCGCCGCCGAGGCGCAGCACTTCATCGGCGATCACCCCCATCAGGCCGACCTTGCCGCCGCCATAGACGAGGCTGATGTTGTGCTCGACCATGGCGCGCGCGAGCAGGCGTGCGGCATCGGCGTGGACAGGGTTGACGCCATGCGCGGCGCCGCAATAGACAGCAAGGGTTTTCATCGTGTGCATTTCTAAAGGAAGTCGGCGCCGGGGCGGGCGTCGGCCGACAGTTTTTTCAGGTAGTCGTCAGAGAGCTTTTCGAACAGCACGCGCGTTTCGCCATTCAGGTACGGGCCAACCATCGACAGCACCTGGTAGCAGCCGCGCGCGAGCGCATCGGCGATGGCCTGCTGCTCGCTGTACTTGCGGGGATTGCGCACGTATTCGAAGGAGAGCCAGTAGGTGGCCACCACCACCATATTGGTCGCCATGGCGCCGATCTGCTGGTCGGACGCGTCGAGCGAGCCTTCGGAGCGCAAGTCTTCGCACAGCTGGCGCGCGACCTTGATCTTGTGCGCGTGGATCGCCTTGAAGTGCAGTTCGAGCTTGCGGTTGCGCGACAGCAGGTCGTTCAGGTCGCGGTAGAAGAAGCGGTAGCGCCAGATCAGCTTGAACATATGGTGCAGGTACAGCCACACGTCTTCCATGTTCGAGCGGCGCCCGGCCGGCACCGTCAGGATGCGCTCGATCTCCGCCTCGAATTGCACGAAGATCGAGTTGACGATATCGTCCTTGTTGCGGAAATGGTAGTACAGATTGCCGGGCGAGATATTCATCTCCTCGGCAATGACGGTGGTCGTGATATTGGGCTCGCCGAACTCGTTGAACAGCCTGAGCGAGAGCTCGAGGATGCGTTCACGGGTCCGGCGCGGTGCTTTTTGTTGCATGTAGGCCGCTGTTCGTGTGTGTTCCCGCAAGGATAACATCGAACGGTCGTTCTATCGAGCCTCGCGGCTCGCCGGCGTCAGGCGGCGGCGCGCGTGCTCTGCAGGCGGAAGGCTTCGTCGAGCTGCTCACGCAGCGCGCGGGCGCCCAGCGGCTTGATATAGTGACCATCGGCCACGCCGCTTTCGATGGCTGCCTCGATTTCGGTCAGGTCGGGCTGGCCCGAGAGCATCAGGCGCACCGTCTTCGGATAGCGCGCGGCTGCCTCGGCCAGCACTTCGGTGCCGCGCATGCCGGGCATGGCCTGGTCGCACAGGATGACTTCGACCGGTTCGTGCGACAGCACCTCGAGCGCTTCTTCGCCCGAGCAGGCGCTCAGCACGCGATACGGCTGGCCAATCAGCATATCGTTGAGTACGCCGAGCATGAAGCGGTCGTCGTCGACCAGCAGCAGCGTGCGTTCGCCGGCGGCCGGTGGCGCCGTGGGCGCAGGCGCCTGTGCCTGGACTGGCGCCACGGCCGGGGCGGATGGCGCCGCGCTGGTGAGGAAGGCTTCGAGCTCGGCCACAAAACTTTCGGGTTCGATCGGCTTGCTGATATAGCCGTCGAAGCCGGCGGCCAGCACTTTTTCACGGTCGCCCGTCATGGCCAGCGCGGTCACGGCCAGGATCGGCACGCCGGCCAGCGCCGGGTCGCCTTTCAGTTCGGCCAGGACGGCAAAACCGTCCATGCCTGGCAGGTTGACGTCGCAGGCGATCAGGTCGGGGCGCTCGCTGCGCGCAGCGGCCACGCCGCGGGGGCCATCGGCCGCGCTCAGTGGCGAGTGGCCATAAGCACTGAGCAGGAACGACATCAGTTCGATGTTCGCAGGGTTGTCTTCGATGATCAGGATTCGCGCCACTGAATGCTCCGAGGAATGCGTTATTGACATCACTGTACCACGCGCGAGCACAGGGTGGATTCAATGAATGGCATGCGAAACATGGGGCGCCCAACATGCCGTCTGCACGTTCATGATCTCGTCCATCACTGCGGCCAGCACACGCGGGTTGCGGCCCAACGCGACGTGGCCGACGCCGCCCATGGCGAGGTTGCGCGCGCCCTCGAGATGGCCTGACGATTGGGGCGCGACGATATTGTCGTGATGCGTGTAGATCGACGTGATGCACGAACGCGTGGCCGCGTCTTCGTGCGCGGCGAGTTCGCCCAGCCAGGCGCAGGCCGGGCCGTCGATGCCGGCGCGGCGCATCTGCGTGGCGTTGATGCCGATCCCGAACGCGGCCAGGCAGGTGCCGTGGTGCGGTGTGCCGAGCGTGATGACGCGCGCCGCCTGCGCACTGCCGTAGCGGCGCAGCCAGGCGCGCGCGGCCAGGCCGCCCATGCTGTGGCCGACGACGATCACCTGCAACGCGCCGGTCTGTTGCCTTAGCCTTGCTGCGCCCTCTTCGATCGCATCGGCGAAACCGTCGATGTCGCCGGTGAGCGGTTCCAGGTCAAGGGTGGCGTGGCTGATGCCGGCCGCATCGAGTCGTGGCGCCAGGTGCGCCCAGTAGCCGCTGTTGCAGCCGTAACCGTGCAGCAGCAGGACGGGCGGCGTGGCGCAGTCGGGGTGGATGCGCGTGTGGGGCCGCGCCCGCGGCATGTGCCAGGAACTGACCAGCATGCTGGCGCCGAACTCTTCGCCGAACATGCGCAGGGCGCCGGCCACGCCGAGCTGGTGCTCGGGCGGCGTGGGGCTGGCGACGCGCCGGCTCATCACAAAATTGTTCGCGTTGATCGCCAGGCGCACCAGCATCACGCTGCCCACGCCGATGGCGGCGGCTTGCCACGGCCCGGCGCCCAACCAGGCGGCGGCCGCACCGATGGCGCAGGCGATCAGCGCCTGGACCAGCAGGACGAGGCGCAGCAGCAGGCGCGAGCTCATGCCGGCTCCGTTGATTGACGGCCGGGCCGCGGCGCAGGTGGATCGATGCGGGACCTGTACATGACTTGAGTATAGGCCTGCCGCTCGGCATGCATCAAGGCGGCGGCATCAACGCGCAGATTCGTCCTTGAGGATCGCGCGGGCGATGCCGCGTAAGATATTGACTTCTTCGAGTTCGAGGCCGCTGCGCGCAAACATGCGCTTGATGCGCGGCATGAGCTTTTTCGGGTTGTCGGCATTCAGGAAGCCGATGGCCACCAGCGCTTGCTCGAGGTGCGCATACATGCCGTCGATCTGGGTCACGCTGGCGGCGTCGCCCTGGAAGCCGACGCCACGCATGTTGACGGCGCCGTCGACGGACGCCATGCGCGCCTCGTAGGCCAGCACCTGGGCCGCCTGCGACAGGTTCAGCGACGAGTAGTCGGGATTGGCCGGGATATTGATCAGCACATTGCAGCGTTCGACGATGTCGTTCGGCAGGCCGACGCGCTCGTTGCCGAACACGATGGCGGCGTGCAGTTCGGGGGCGGCGCCGACGTGTTCGGCGAACGCACGCGGGGTCCAGACGGGCGGCGAGAATTCGCGTAGGCGCGCCGAGACGGCGGCGGCGAAATTGCAGCCTTCGAGCGCGGCACCGATATCGGCCACCACGCGTGCGTTCGTCAACACGTCACCGGCGCCGCTGGCAAAGGCGACGGCTTCCGAGTCGTGCGTGAAGTCTGCGCACTTCGGCGCGACCAGCACCAGGTCGGTGAAACCCATCGTCTTCATTGCGCGCGCGACCGAGCCGATATTGCCCGCGCGGCTCGTTTCGACGAGGACAAAGCGCAGGCGAGTGAATAATGGACGAATGTGCGGGCTGCAAGAAGAAGTGTCGGTTTGGGTCGGGTTCATTTACAATAGCGACCATCGCGTGGTGCGGACGGTTTTACGGTAGCGGGGGCAAGCCCCGGATTGTAACGGGTTCCAGCACCGCCCTGCTCTTTAATCACTCTTCAATAGCTGATCGTTCACGACGCCCCCTGGTGCGTGAGTGGGCGTTCGCGTTCTTACGGAAAAAGCCTCCATGCACCCAATGCTCAACACGGCCATCAAGGCCGCCCGCCGCGCCGCCACCGTCATCAACCGTGCGTCCTTCGACATCGACCGCATCGTCGTGTCTGAAAAGCAACATAACGATTTCGTTACCGACGTCGACCAGGCGGCGGAGCACGAGATTGTCGAAACGCTGCTCAAGGCGTATCCGGGCCATGCCATCCTGGCCGAAGAGAGCGGTGCATCAGCGAACTTGAACGACGAGAGTGAAAACGTGTGGATCATCGACCCGATCGATGGCACCACCAACTTCCTGCACGGCTATCCCAACTACTGCATCTCGATCGCGCTCAAGCAGCGCGGCGTGATCACCAACGGCCTGGTCTATGACCCGGTCCGCAACGACCTGTTTACTGCCACCAAGGGTGGCGGCGCCTACCTCAACGACAAGCGCATCCGCGTGCGCAGCACCGAGCGCATCGGCCGCGCCCTGCTGTCGTCGGGCCACGGTCCGGATCCGCGCGCACTGGCCGAATACCTGCGCATGTACGAAGTCGTCGCCTCGCGCAGCCATGGCGTGCGCAGCGGCGGTTCGGCGGCGCTGGAACTGGCCAACGTGGCCGCCGGCCGCATCGACGGCTTCTTTGAAAAGAACCTGAAAATCTGGGATATCGCGGCCGGCGCCCTGTTGGTGACGGAAGCGGGCGGCATCGTTGGCGAGTTCAACGGCGAGTCGGATTACCTGAACAAGGGCGACGTGATCGCCGCCGGCCCGAAGGTTTTTGGCGCGCTGGTCCCGCTGCTCTCGCCTTTCGCGTAAAATACGGGTAGTAGCTTCAGGCCACTGGCAGGCAGTGCTTCCCAGTGGCCTGTGCTTTTGTACAAAACGTTACATAGTTCTGTATCAAATACTTTCTACAGTGAAATACACTTCACTATAATCCCTGCTAGCCGCCTTTGCGGCAGCGTCCGGGCGCCCGCTAGCTTGCGCGCCTGCATCGATCAATCCGATTCCAGGACTGCCGCCATGAATGGCGTCGGGCCGCTTTTTTACTGAAAAAATCTATGTCATTTTCTTCACTTGGTCTTTCTGACGCGATCGTGCGCGCGGTAACCGAACAAGGCTATACCGCCCCGACCCCGATCCAGAGCCAGGCCATTCCAACCGTGCTGAACGGCGGCGACCTGCTCGCCGGCGCGCAGACCGGCACCGGCAAGACTGCCGGCTTCACGCTGCCGATCCTGCATCGCCTGTCGACCGACGCCATCGGCGCGGCCCAGCGCAACAAGACGTCCCCACGCGTGATTCGCGCGCTGGTCCTGACCCCGACCCGCGAACTCGCGGCGCAGGTCGAGGAAAGCGTGCGCCTGTACGGCGCCTACACCACCCTGAACTCGGCCGTCATCTTTGGTGGCGTCGGCATCAATCCACAGATCAAGCTGCTCAAGCACGGCGTCGACATCCTCGTCGCCACGCCGGGCCGCCTGCTGGACCACGCCGGCCAGGGCACGGTCGACCTGTCGAAGATCGAAATCCTGATCCTGGACGAAGCCGACCGCATGCTGGACATGGGCTTCATCCACGACATCCGCAAAGTGCTGGCGCTGCTGCCGGCCAAGCGCCAGAACCTGCTGTTCTCGGCGACGTTCTCGGAAGAGATCAAGACGCTGGCCGATCGCCTGCTGGACAACCCGCAAATGATCGAAGTGGCGCGCCGCAATTCGACCGTCGAAGTCATCGCGCAAAAGATCCATCCGGTCGACCGCGATAAAAAGCACCCGCTGCTGTCGCACCTGATCAAGGCAAATAACTGGACGCAAGTGCTGGTGTTCACGCGCACCAAGCACGGCGCCAACAAGCTGGTTGAGCAATTGGGCAAGGACAGCATCGGCGCGATGGCGATCCATGGCAACAAGAGCCAGTCGGCGCGCACCAAGGCGCTCGCCGAGTTCAAGGATGGCAGCCTGCAAGTGCTGGTGGCCACCGACATCGCCGCGCGCGGTATCGACATCGACCAGTTGCCGCACGTGGTGAACTACGACCTGCCGAACATCCCGGAAGACTACGTCCACCGTATTGGCCGTACGGGCCGTGCCGGCGCGACGGGCGAAGCGGTGTCGCTGGTGTGTGTCGACGAGCACCAGATGCTGAAAGACATCGAAAAGCTGATCAAGCAAACGCTGCCGCGCGAAGTGATCGTCGGCTTCGAACCTGACATGAACGCCAAGCCACAACCGATCCAGCTGCGCAGCGGCGCCCCCGGCCACACCGGCCGCGGCGGTCGTCCAGGCGGCGGCAATGGTGGTGGCCGCAGCAACGGCGGTGGCAGCGGTGGCGGCAACAAGCCCCGCGCCCCCGGCGGCGCCCCCGCAGCCGCCAAACGCAGCGGCCCCCGCCCCGCCTCCGCAGTCCGCCGCGACCGCTAACCCAATCAGGGTCAGAGTCGAATTATTGGGAAAGATTGTCACAACCCCCATCAATTCGGTTTAACCCCGGGGTCAATATCTCCAAAGCTCTTACCCAATAATGAGGGTCAGAGTCGAATTCTTTGATAACTTTTAAAGTTGTCATTTAAATCGACTCTGACCCTCATTTTTTTATTGCTGATTTCATCGAAAAATCGTAAAAGTTTTCTTCACTCTAATTTGTCAGAGAATTACCTCATACGGCAGCCGTGAATTATTTCCAAAAGACTGTTTTACGCCGAGTATTTAATTAGGGTCAAAGTCAAATTACCGAGATATATCTTGACGCCAGCTTTACTGCGGAATCTTTATTTTCAGGCTTTCCAATAAATAATTACTCAAGAATTAGGGTCAGAGTCGAATTGTTTGATAACTTCCAAAGTTGTCATTTAATTCGACTCTGACCCTAATTTTTATTTGGCTTAAATCGGGTTGAGTGGGTTGATATTGATAAATAACAATGCCGAGTGGCAGGAGGTGGGAAGAATGGGATTCTTGGGGGCATGGTTAGCGGGGGTGATATGGGGCGCAGGATGGTGTTACGGGTAGGTGTTCTTTTAGGGCTGTTGCTGGGCGGATGTGCTTCGCAGGGGCAGATCAGCTTGCTTGAGGTGCGCGAGTTTGCAGATGCGTCTGCCAAGCTTGGCGGGTATGCGGAGTTGTCGCGGCGGTATCGTGACACCTATGAGCGGGAATCGCCGTATCTGTCCCCGCAGGCAGAACGCATTGCGCGCGATACCGATGCGCGCCGGCAGGCGGTGTTCGATGACTTTGTGGCGATTCAGAAAACACTCGTGCTGTATATGCAGACACTGAGTTTGCTCGCCGGCGATGCGCGCTACGATTTATCGGGACGGATCGACGATTTGGGAAATGGCCTCAAGGCGACGACGGAATCGGGCTTGAAGCAGCGGCATGTCGCGGCGTATACAGGGATGAGCAGGCTACTCACGCGCGTGATCGCGTCCGGTTATCAGAACCGTAGCGTGGATTCCATGGTACGCGATGGGGATGCCGATGTGCAGGCACTGCTCGATGCCATGATTGTTCTCACGCGCATTTACGAAAAAACCAACGAAAATGAAAAGAAGACGGTATTGGGCATCTTTAATGCGGAAATACCAATGTCGAATCGAAATTCAGATCGCATGTTGGTGAAATTGGCCAAGGTGCATTTGCAGAACAAGACGGCTGAATACAAGCTGATCGATCGCCGTTACAAATTGGCCCAGCAGGGACTGACCAAGGTGGCTCTAGGTCACCAGAAAATGCGCGAAAACATGGATCAGCTCAGGAGCGAAGAAACGCGACGCATGCTGACCGACTATGTTCGCGACTTGCATCTGATCCGCGATGATCTCAGCGGCGATTAACGGGGAAGCGTCATGGCGACATCTTCACACAGCAATACTGGGCCGGCGCCCGACGAAGCGAGTTCGACGCCGCAAGCAATCGCCCCACTGCCGTCTGACGCATCGGCGCTGCCGACCGGGCCAACCCAAGCCGGGCCATCCGCCACAGCGATAACGACGAGCTCGGCCTTCGCTGCGCAACACCCCGTTGCAGCCGGGCGCGACGTTGATGGCGCAACTGGCGCGCCACTCGCCAGAGCACTGTCGAGCACACAGCACGTGGTCGAACTGGCCGATCGTGTGGTCCAGATCGCCGATCAACTCCATGAGCGCATCTTGCAAGAAATCCTGCGCTACGAAGGCCGCATCATGCCCGACGCGCAACAGGCTACCATGCGCAGATTGATGGACGATGAACTATTGCTGCGCCAGCGCGCCCAGGCGCTGTATGCCGACGCAGCCACGTTCGTTATCCAGGGCCTCGTCCAGCCGCAACGCCGCCTGATGGCGCTGACCGCTGTTGCGGCCGAAAAAATCCGCCGTATCGGTGTCATCGGCGAAGCCACCGGCCTGGTCGGCGGGATCCTGTCACTGGTCGGCGGCATCGCCACTGGCCAGTTATCGCAGGTGGAAGCGGCGCTCGAGCAGATTCAGCTCCACAACACCACACTCCAGGCGCTCAAGCCGGCGCCCCCGGCCAAGACATGAGCGCATCTTGCGGATGCTAGCCAAACAGCGCCCCGCGTGTTCGATGCCGCTCAGGTCGCCGCCACCAGGAACCCTTCCGCGTGCAGGCGCCGGCACAGCGCCAAAACGAGGACGCGCCAACGATGGCTCAGGCGATGACGTCAGGCCGGCTCGACGGGTCGAAATCGGCCCAGTCCCCGGCAACGATATTGCCGTGCGCGCGTTCGATGTGATGCGCGCCGAGCTGGCGCAGCAGATCGACGGCGCGAGTTTCGAGCGCCGGGTCGCTGAACGCCACTGCCACCAGCATGCCGGCCGTGCGCGGCGGCACCGAGTTTTCGCCGCCCTCTTCGGACTCGCCCCGGTCTTTCATCTTCGAAAAACTGAACAGCGAGCCGATATGCCCGCCCACCAGCCCGCCGACGATGGGCCCGAGCGGTCCGGTAACCGGCGAGGTTGCCGCGCCGACGGCCGCGCCGACCGCACCGCCCGTGGCGACACCCTGGACCACACCCTCGGGCGTGTCTTTTGCCCCGGGTGACTGCAAATGGTCGCCGCCAATGGGCGTCATGTCGTGCTGCCCCGGCTGGCTCAGGTAAAAGCCGCTGATGCGATCGGCCTCGAAGCCGGCCTCGACCAAGGCGCTGCGCGCGCGGTCGACGTCGTCCTGAAGCTGGAAACGTCCTGCGATGATGATAGACATGGGCGAGTTCTCCTGAGTAGAGACGCCAGCATGCGCCCGCCACCTGCGCCCATCTGTACGGCGCCGCACGCACACTGTCGCAGCGAATCGACGGCCCGCACAGCCAGCGAAATTACTGCCACTGCCCATAGACCACGCCATACTGCGGCGGTTCCTCGACCGGAACGGGTGGTGCACTCTGCCATTGACGTGGATCGAGCCGGTAATACTTCAGGAATTCGTCGTACAAGGCGGGATGGCGCGCAGCCAGTTGATGCGGCTGCTCGAAAAAGCTTTCGGTGGCGACAGCAAAAAATTCTGCGGGATTCGTGGCGCCGTAATGGTCGAGCACGCCCTGCGTGCCCCACATCGCGTCATGCCGGAGGTTGGCGTAATCGCGCGAGAGCACCTCGGACCAGCTGCGGTAGCGCTCGCTGCTGCCCAGATACGGCGCGCCATTGGTATCGCCCGATTCACTGTCGAGCTGGTGCGCAAACTCGTGCAGCACGACATTGTGTCCGGGCGCATCCACGGTAGCGCCGCGCCGCACATGATCCCACGACAGGATCACACGCCCGTCGCCCCACGATTCACCCAGCAGATCCTGGCGCTCTTCGGTCACCACGCCAGAGGCGTCGATCTGCCTGCGTGGCGCCAGGAATGCACCTGGATAGACCAGGACCATCTCGAGCGTGGGATAGCTGACTGGCCTTGCGCTATCGCCAACCCGCCCCAGCAGCAACAGACACGCCTGTCCGGCGATGGTAATGCGCATCTCGTCGGTGATTTCGAGCCCGGCGCAGCCGACAAATTTCTTTTGATGGAGGAAATGCTGGACAATCCGACCCAGCCGCCCCCTCTGCAGCTCGTCCATGCCGCTGTATTGCACGACATTACGCGCCAGGATCGCAATATGTTCCGGCGGCAGTGGCCGCGAAACCGCGCGGCGCAGGCGCCACTTCGGCAGCAGCCACGCGGCCAGGATGGCCGCGCCTAGCAAGCCGGCAAATAGCCCTTCCATCATCAGGTCCGGTTGGCGAGCCAGGCTTGCACGTCGTCGGCGCCGCCGACTAATTCACCGCCAATAAACACCTGGGGCCAGGTCATGCGCCCGGTAATGCCGCGCAGGACGATCGAATTGATCTTCTGGTCCTCGGAGATTTCGGTGAAATGGATATCCTGATCGTGCAGCGCCTGCTTGGCACGGGCGCAATGGGGGCAGCCAGGCCGCGAAAACATGACCACCGGCTCCGGCACCTGTGCCTGTGGCGCGAGATAGGCAAGCATGGTGTCGGCATCGGACACCTCGAACGGATCGCCTTCCTTGTCGGCCTCGATAAAGATTTTTTCGATCACGCCGTCGCGCACCAGCATGGAATAGCGCCACGAACGGCTACCGAAGCCCAGGTCGCGCTTGTCGACCAGCATGCCCATCCCGGTGGTGAAGTCGCCATTGCCGTCCGGGATAACCGTGATGTTGCCGGCATCCTGCCCCGCTTTCCATTGGTTCATGACGAAGGCGTCATTCACCGAAATACACAGCACCTCGTCCACGCCGTGCGCATGCAGCACGGGGGCCAGCTCGTTGTAGCGCGGCAGATGGGTCGAGGAACAGGTTGGCGTAAAGGCGCCGGGCAGCGAAAAGACCACCACCGTGCGCCCTTTGAACAATTCATCGGACGTCAGGTCACGCCAACGATCGTCCGGGCGGGCCTTGAACGTAACGGTGGGGACTGGCTTGCCTTCCAGCGATTCGGCACTCGGTAACATCGAAACTCCTCCATGGTGGATGTTGCACCGCGCAATCACGGCGACATGGCAGGCAGGTGAGGACTATTGACTTGTTTTCAACGCATGCCCGGCACAAAAAATGCTGCCCAAAAAACAAAACCGCGCAATATGCGCGGCGAAGGACGACAGCAATCGTCAGGGCCGGTGCCGGTGCAGGTCTCGACCGCACCAGCCACGGGGGCGCAAGTGCGGCGCCTTATTTGACTGCAGGTTGGCCTGGTGGCGGGCCGAACAGTGCTGCCACGAGCGGATCGCGTGCCACAGGGCTGCGATTGACGCGGATGGCGTAATGGGTGTCATCGGCCAGGATGTGGAAATGACGGCCACTGCCGGCCATGTTCTGCTCGCGCAGGCCCGGGCGTTCCTTGCGCGGGGCGACGCCTTCGCGCTTTGGCTGGCAGATCGCCGCCAGGAACGCCTTGACGCGATCAGGGTCTGGCGAAATCTGGTACACGGCCTTGCCCAGGTAGGTGGCGGTGCCTTCAATATAGCGCGCCAGTTCAATCACGCCGGCTTCACGCAGGTCGCGGATGTATTTGCGGGCGCCGGACGGCGAAAACTTGAGGAACCAGGCGATCTCGTCGGCCAGCATTTCGTGGCTCGAGAGTTCGTTGATCAGCTTTTGCATGTTTTCAATGCGACGCTGGGTGGCGGACGTCGAACGCACGCGCTCGATCGGTGCCAGCGAAATCGGTGCGCGCTCGGTGGGCTGTGGTGGGACGCGTTCGATCAGCGCCGAATTGCCGGAGGTGTGCACTGCGCCGGTTTCGCTATGTACCGCGTTGTGCTGTGTCGTTGCATGCATATTGATTAGCTCCAATAGAGAGTGAGACTGTGTGGTCCGGGTCGCTGTGTGTCGTTTGACACCCTGACAACATCTCGGTTCCGCTTAACTAGCCTCAAGATTGCCTGCATCAGACAACATGGTCTGTGCGCCATCCAACATTCGACAAGATTCCTGAAAGCACCATGGTGCACAGCACCAAACGCAAACTTTGGTGCTGCCGATGGAACTCTTTGCAATCTTGTAAACTCTCTAAGACATGGCAGGATTGCTCTGTCATGTCATCTGCACTGACAACAATATACCTGCATGACGGCAAGATGACATTCAGCCGTGCGCGCTAACCCACATGGGATATGACAGCGTCGTTACAGTTCGTTTCACCTTAAAAATGTGCGATTTTGACCACTGTTGTAAAATCGCACAGCCATTCCGGATTAGGTGCGGTAGCGCACCGAGCATTCGGAACTTGCACTGTTAAGCTTTATCCAACTTAGCTGCTGACGCATGCTTTGTCATCAATATTAACCAACGGGAGTTACCTGTGAACAACACCAAGAAAATCGCCCTGGCTGCTGCACTGCTGTGCGCATCCGGCGCCACCCTCGCTCAAGAGATCAACCCATCGTGGTACATCCAGCCTAGCGTGAACCACGTCAAGCCAGATGCAGACTTCGGCGTTGACGACCGCGACACGGGTGGCGGCCTGAAGTTCGGTAAGGCGGTCCATCAGAACTGGGACATCCAGGTCGGCGCCAGCCAGACCCGTTTCGAACAAGGCCGTAGCGAATACCGCCAGACCCTGCTGGGCGCCGATGCCCTGCTGATGCTGAGCCGTGAGCGCTTCCGTCCATTCGTCCTGTTCGGTCTGGGCGTCGAGCGTGACAAGGTCAACAACGCACTGCGCAATGTCGAGAAAAACTCGCCATACGCGACCGTTGGTATTGGTTTCCAGGCAAGCCTGACCCCGCAATGGTCGCTGCAAGCCGACCTGCGCACCGTGCGCGGCTTCCTGCGTGATGACGAGCTGTTCGGCTTCAAGCGCAGCAACAACAAAATGCTGACCGTCGGCCTGAACTACGCGTTCAATCCGCCACCAGCAGCACCAATGCCAGCACCGGCACCAGTGGTCGAAGCACCAGCGCCAGCACCTGAGCCAGTCGCACCGCCACCAGCACCAGCACCACGCTTCCAGAAAGTGACCCTCGAAGCGACCAAGATGTTCGCATTCGACAAGGCTGTCGTGATCACCCCGGCACCTAAGCTGGACGAAATCGCCGCTGCCCTGCAAGCTGACACCAGCGTCACGAACGTCGAAATCACCGGCTACACCGACCGTCTGGGTTCGGAGACGTACAACCAGAAACTGTCGGAGCGTCGTGCCATGGCCGTGCGTGAATACCTGATCGGCAAAGGTATCGACGGCAACCGTCTGCGCGCTATCGGCAAGGGTGAAGCCAACCCGGTCGTCGAATGCAACCAGAAAGGTCGCGCCCAGCTGATCGCTTGCCTGGAACCTAACCGTCGCGTCGAAGTCGACCAGATCACGGTTGAAGTCCCAGTCCAGCAGTAATTCCTGATGCTGTCACTGCCGAGCTTCGGTGGTGGCAATGCTAGATCGAGGGGGCTTCGGCCCCCTTTTCTTTTGGAGAATCGGTTATGGCAGTGAATAAATGGTTTCCGTACACGCACCAGATTCTCAAGGTGCTGCGCTGTGCGGTAACGGAATGGCTGGACCACCGTGCTTCCAGCAAGGGGGCCGCACTGGCCTTCTACACCCTCTTTTCGATGGCCCCGATCCTGGTGCTCGTGATCGCCGTCGCCGGTTTCTTCTACGGTGCGGAAGCAGCCCAGGGGCAGTTGCTCACGGAATTGCGCGGCCTTGTTGGCGCTCAGGGCGCCGATACCATCCAGGCGATCCTGGCCGGCGCGCAAAACAAGGAGTCCGGCATGTTTGCCACAATCGTGGCCACACTGCTGCTGATCGTCGGTGCAACGACGGTGTTTTCAGAACTCAAGGACAGCCTGGATGAAATCTGGAACGTACCGGCGCCACAAAATGGCGGCGTGTGGAATATGGTGCGCACCCGCCTGCTGTCGTTCGGCGTAGTCCTGGTGCTGGGTTTTCTGCTGATGGTGTCGCTGGTGATCAGCGCCGCGACCAGTATTGCTGAGAAATATATCAGCGGCATGTGGCAGGAAGCAGCCATCATCATGGGCTGGATCGCGTCGGGCCTGGGCTTTCTGGTCATCGCCACACTGTTCGGCGTGATCTACAAGCTGCTGCCGCGCGTAAAACTGTCGTGGAAAGACGTCGCTATCGGTGCACTGGGCACCGCTGCGATGTTCACGCTGGGTAAGTTCGGGATTGGCCTGTACATCGGCAACAGCGGCACCACCGACAGTTTCGGCGCGGCTGGTTCACTGATTGCGTTGCTGCTGTGGGTATATTACTCGGCGCAGATCTTTTTCCTGGGCGCCGAATTCGCGCGCCAGTATGCGCTGCAGATGGGTAGTTTGCGTAACAAGCCGAAGTCGGTGACGGGCGTGGACCCAAAACCTGCGGCGGTATAACGATGTAAAAAAGGGCGGCAGTATCGCTGCCGCCCCCTTTCAATTGTCGACACCGGGCTTTACTCCCCCAGCAGCTCCGACACCACTTCCATCCCCTCGACGCGCTCGGCCACGACCTTGAGCACCATCACCAGCGGCACCCCCAGCAGCAACCCCCACACGCCCCATAGCCAGCCCCAGAACAGCAGGCTGACGAACACGGCGGCCGGGTTCATGCGCGCGATCTTGCCCGTCATCCAGGTTGCCACGACCATGCCAACGAGCGTCGCAATGCCCAGCGAGGCGCCCGCCACGAGCATCACCATGCTCACCGTCTCGAATTGCAGGAAGGCGGCCATGCCGGTTGCCACGGTGATGACGAGCGGACCGAAATACGGCATCAGGTGCGCGACGCCGGCAAAGGCGGCCCAGGCGCCGGCGTTCTCAAGGCCGATCGCACGCAGCGTGCCCCACATCAGCAGCGCCAGCAGGATATTGGTTACCAGGAGCATGAACATATAGCTCTGGATCGAGGTATTGATATCGTCCAGGATATGGACCGTGACTTTCTTGCGGGTGAGCGAGGGCCCGGTGAGCTTGACCAGCTTGCGCTTGAACGTGTCGCCCGCCAGGAGCAGGAAGAACACGAGGAAGATCACCATCGTGGCCTGCGACATGAATGCAGCCAGGCTCATCGAGCCGGCCAGCACCCAGTCCATCACGCGGATCGGCGAACTCGACGACGCGTCACTGGCATTCTGGCGCCGTTGCTGGGTGACGCGCCGGACATCGGCGCCGACGTTGCTGGCGGCGCGCTCGATTTCGGCCGCAGCCGCCTGCATCTGCTGCAGTGTCGAGCGTTGGCCGGTCGTATTGGACAAGATGCGCGTGACCTTCGAGGTCAGGGTGGGCAACTCGTCGATGATGTTGAAGAACTCACCCTGCAAGCGGTACAGGGTGCCGGCCATCGCGCCCACGATCACGACCGTGACGAGTGTGGCGCCGACAATGCGGCGGATATGCCAGCGTTCGAGCCAGCGGACAACAGGATTGAGGGTATACGCGATCAGGATCCCGAGCAGGAGCGGGACGAAGAATTTTTGCGCCCATTGGAGCGCGAACACGAAGGCGATAGTAGCGAGGACGCCGAGCGCAAGGCCGCGGGCGTTGACGTGCAGTGGTACGCGCAGCCCACCGAGGTGGAGCGCGAGATCGTCGCCGGTGGAACGCACCTCTGGATGAAGGGCGTCACCGTTGCTGCTTGGGGGCAAAGCCCCCGGGGCGGCAATATCAGGCGGGGTTACCGGCGAGGCCGGATCAGATTGAGCTAGCTGCATATAGTTGCCTGAACAAGTGACCGGGCCGCCCCGGCGATCCGACTATTATTTCACGCGGATGTCGTTCTTGACCGAAGTGACGCCTTTGACGCCACGGGTGATTTCGACAGCGCGCTGTGCATCGCGTGGGTCAGCAACAAAGCCCGACAGCTGGACGTCGCCCTTGAAGGTTTCGACGTTGACTTCGCGTGCTTTCACGTTCGGGTCGTTGATCAGGGCAGCCTTGACCTTGGTGGTGATCACTGCGTCGTCGACGTATTCGCCGGTGCTGGCTTGCTTGTTGGTCGACGAGCAACCGACAGCGGTGATGGCGACGGTAGCGAAGATGGCAGCGGAGATGATGCTTTTAGCGATTTTCATGATGGCTCCTAGTAATGATCATGTTAAAACTTACCCTTGCGGGCGGATTGCGCGGCGCCGGCAAGCCGGCCCGCAGGTTTATTTGCCGTATGCCGTCCGGGCGGTGCTCACGCATCCATCCTTGACGGCGCCGGCGAAAGCGTCGCATTTTTGCACTGCGACGCGATATTCGGCTTCGATCTTGGCGTCATTGGCATCCAGCCGCGCTTCGATCGCCTTGCGGTCGGCCCGGGCATCGGCCTGGATCGCGACCAGTGTCGCCTTGGCCTGGGCCAGGCAAACGTCGCGGTCGTTGCCAACCAGCGCGCCGCAGCGCGTCTTGTCTCGCTCGTGGAACGCCGTCGCGATGCGCATGCGCGCCTGAGTATAGGCCGCCAGTGTGTTCTTGTGGGCCGCAGTCGCCTCTTCCTCGATCCGGACCCGCGCTGCGCGGGCGTCGGCGACGCAGATTTCATGCGGCACACCAGCCAAGGCGTCACAGCGAGCTTTGGTAGCGTCATAGCCGGCCTCAGCAGTGTCCATGGCGTATTGATAAGCGGTCTTCGCATCCGGCGCCGGTTGTTGCGCCATGACTGGAGCGGTCCAGGCCATGGCAACAGCGATCAGGAACGTCACGTGCGGAGTCTTCATTATTTTTGTTCACCATTTGTCAACACTGGCGTCATCTTTACATGAGCCGGACCGTCGTTCTGTTCGCTGCCGAACACAAGACGCAGAGTATTGGTTGATGTCACACGCGCAATGCAGATTGCCTGACATATTCACCGCCGATCGACTTAAACACCGGTCGAACCTGTAAAACAAAGTGGGTGCGGCAGCGCACAGACCCCAGCGGAGGGCGTGACTATTCTGGACCAATACATTTGTCAGGAGAACAATATGAATGCAAACCGTAAACTTATCGCCGTTGTGCTCGCCACTGGCGCCCTGCTCACCGGTTGCGCCAGCAATAGCTCGCAGCCATTTGGTGGTGGCTATAACAATGCCAGCAGCAGCGCCTCGGCCGGCTATGGCGTCATCGACTCGATCCAGGTCGCACAGGGCGAAAACCGCACCAGCGGCGCCGGCGCCATCCTTGGAGGCGTCGTCGGTGCACTGGCCGGCAACCAGATCGGTAGCGGCGGCGGTCGTACCGCAGCCACCGTGGCCGGCGGCGTGGCCGGCGCGGCATTGGGCAACAATGTTGAGAAGAATCGCAACACGCAAGGGCCTGAGCAATACCAGATCAATGTGCGTATGGACAACGGCGAATACCGCGCCGTGAACCAGGACAGCGTCTACGACCTGCGCGTGGGCAACCGCGTGCGCATCGTCGACGGCCGCGTCTACCGTTATTGATTTGTCGTACTGATTGGTCATTCCTGACCTGATGGATGAAAGGGCCATTGCCCGCTCGTCCGTCAGGCTTGCCGGCAATAACCCCGGCCGCACAACCTCTGGAGACCGCCATGGGAACTGTCACCCGCACAGCCGGCACCTGCCTGCTTGCCCTCACTGCCTCGCTCACCTGCCTGAGTGCAGCTGCGCAAGAAACCAATACCAGTACCGACGCCAATGTCAGCCCGGTTGCCGCGCGCCAGCAGGCCCAGGAAATCGCCAAGGGCGATCCGGCACGCTGGTATCGCAACGACTCAGAACAACAGCTGCTGCGCAAGGAACTGGGCGCGGCGCTGCAAGAGGCGCAGAACGCCTGCCGCCAAAAGCCCGCTGCCGAACGCAAGGCCTGCGTCGCTGAAGCGCGCGCCACGTTCCAGCGCGACTCGGCGCTGGTAGCCAAGGCGCCGTCGGCATAAAGTCTGCAGCAAGGTCCGCACCAAGCGCCGCGGCAACGACCGCAGCAACTGCGGCGGCAACTGCGGCGGCAATTGCGGCAGCCGTCAGCGCTTCTTCTTGCGCGACGGCAGCGGGAACACATCCGCCACCAGCGTACTCTCGCCAATTTGCCGGCTCGGCGACGCCGAGTCGTGCACCACCAGCAAGCCTTCGTCGGCGCCATCACGGCTGGCGAACAGCGTGATGCCTTCCGGATGATCGACGCCCTGCCCGAACGGCAGGTTCAGCACGTGTTCCAGTATGTCGGCCGGCACCACGGTTTCGCCATCTGGCTCGGCGCCGCCGATCCAGCGGAACAATGTCACCGGCCCATCAAGATCCATCGTTGGCCCGGCCAGGATCAATAAATCCCTGCCCTGCTTGCACAGGTCGCGAATGCCCAGGCCGCCCAGGTCGAGAAAATGCTTGCGGTACAAGCTGCCTTCAACGTCGAGCGGCGCCAGCCGCAGCACGCCCTCTTTCTCATCGTCGACGGGCGCCACTTCGATGATGGTCGCCCAGCCGCGCAGCACCGGCCCACGCAGTCCAAGCAGCACATGCTTGCCGGCCAGCGCGATGCCTTCGATATCGAATCCGTTGTCCTTGCCCGGAATTGCCAGGAACGGACCGATGTGCTCGTCCTGTCTGAGCTGGGCCGTGAGTTCGTTGCCGTGCTGGTCGCCGCGCAGCAAGGCGGCGGTGCGGCGCTTGCCCTTGTGTTCGACTTGCTTGAGCAAGGCAGGCACGCCATCCTGATCGCCCATCGGAATGCGCCCCAACAGATAACGGTTGCCGTCGGCGCTGACCGTGGCCAGGCGCTTGTGCGTGCGCTTGTTGCCGTCACCCGCATCGGGCTGCTTGCGGCGCAGGCTGTGCGAACCCGTCACCCACATATATTTGCCATCGCATGCCAGGCCTTCGACATCGGCTTCGTTGATCCGTTCTTTCTCGGCGTCGAATGGCGGCAGCGGCAGGTCGAAGAAATCGTGGAGCGCGAACTGGCGATGCTCGCGCGCAAAGCTGCTCTGGCCACGACTGTCTTCTTCCACCAGCGTCAGGCGTTCGATGCTGACCGACTCATCGTTGGCCAGCCATAGCGTCTTGCCCATGCGGAGCGCCACCGACAAGCCGTTACGCAGTTCCTTGTCGGGCGTAAGATCATCGCGTTCCGGATGGAATTCGAGCAGGACAATATTGGAGGGATGCATGCGTGTCTCTTGGCGGATGGGGTTGGTCCAGCTTGATGAAACTGGTGCGTACAGCGATGACCGGGGCAAAAAAAGACGGCGTTCCAACTTGCGATTGGAACGCCGCTCAAGCCCCACCATATTCGGTATAGCGCGATCTGCCTGGTGCCGACACCTGCTGGCGCGACCGGTATGCCACCAGCTTACGCTTCTTTTGCTGCTTGCCGCGCTCGCTTGCGGTTCATGTACCAGCCTACTGCGCCCACTGCCACCGCAGCGCCGGCGGCCTGCTTGCCCAGGCGACGCTGGCGCACGAAGTTCCACGCGCTTAGCGCATACGGCATTAAGACCGATACATTGGTGCCGGTCGGCGCAAGCAGCGCGTCGGCCCTCGCGCGCAAGGCCCCGGTGGTGTGATCGATGGCCGAGCGCAGCATGACCTCGGGTTTGATGCCGTGCTGGATGCTGGCCTTGGCATGGGCCACGCCGGCGCGGAAGAACTCGCCTTCACGCAGCAGTTCTTGCTTGCGTGTCGCCGGGTCCAGGCTGTGTTGATGACCGGCCAAACCAGTCGTCTTGTCGTGATTGTGCATCAGGGCTTTCCTTTGGTCGCGCCGCTTACAGCAGCATTTCGCGGTCGTTTTTCAGTTCTTTCATGGTCGCCGGGAACGCCAGCTTGTTCTGCTTGATCAGCGCCAGGCCCTTGGTCACCAGGATGGCCGTGACCAGTGCGAACACGGCGAACATGATCAACAGGATGGTCCAGCCCATCGATTCCCACGCCAGCGCCACGATCGTCATCGCACCGAAGGCGATGGCGAACCAGATCGCCAGCACGGCGGCGGCGAAAATGGCAAGCAACTCGATGACGTGGTTGCGGATCTCGGCCAGCTCGAGAGCGGCGAGTTCGACGCGCGAGACGGCCAGGCCGAACAGGCTCTTGAACAGGCTGGAGATGCCGGCGAACACGCCGGGGTTATGCACGATTGATTCTTGTTTATCCACGTAGCCCCCGGCCTTATTGTTTGCGGCTTAGCAGCACGCCGATGAGCACACCGACGCCCGCCGCCACGGCCACGGTGCGCCATGGGTTATCCCTGACATAGACATCGGCCGTATGGACGAGTTCCTTGCCCTTGACCACAGCCTGGGTCGGCATCAAGCTGGCGCCGCCCAGGACCGTGTCGAGCAGCGCCATGCCACGCGCGCGCAGCTCTTCGGCTTTCTCGCCGGTGAGCGATGCGGCAGCGGTCAGCATCGATTGCGCGTCGCGCACCAGGGCCTTCATGTCGGACTGGGTGGCATAGGTGCTGCCGCTGATCGGGTGCATGCTGCCGTTGCTGTTGCGGGATGTTTCTAGCATGTTCTACTCCTGTCACTGTTGCATCGTTCAAACTGACCCGCACGAGGCGGGTCGCCGTCAGGTTCAAGCCATCAGGTCGCGCATGTCGTCGGCGTGCTCTTCTTCAACCGCCATGATCTCGATCAGCATATTGCGTGTGGTCGGGTCCTTGTCGCCGATCGCCACGATCATCTGGCGGTACGACTCGATCGCCACGCGTTCGGCGATCAGGTCGGCGCGCACCATCGCTTGCGCGTCGAGCGACTCGTCGTATTCGGCGTGGCTGCGCGCGGCGAAGGTGGCCGGGTTGAAGTTTGGCGAACCGTTCAGTTGCACGATGCGCTCGGCGATACGGTCGGCGTGGTCTTGCTCTTGCATCGCATGCTCGAGGAACTCGGCCTTGATCTGGCCGGTGCCCGGGCCGCTGACCGTGTAGTAATGGCGCTTGTAGCGCATCACGCACAGCAGTTCGGTAGCCAGTGCATCGTTGAGCATGGCGATGACCGCCTCGCGGTCGGCCTGGTAGCCCGCGGTGACGGCGCCGTCATCGAGGTTGGCTGCGGCGGCGCGGATGGCCGAGATGTCAAAGCCGTGTGCCAGGTTGTTGGTTTGTTCCATGGTGATTCCTTAATTCAAAGTCAGTTCAAAAACGTATTCAACGCATTGCTGCGCGTGGCGGAATGGCCGCGCCTTCGTTCGACAGAACGATCTCGACGCGACGGTTCTGCTGACGGCTGGCGGCACTGTCATTCGATGCGACCGGGAACGCTTCGCCATACGCACGCATGGCGATACGCTCGCGCGCCACGCCCTGGCCAGCCAGTGCGGTCGCGACGGCGCTGGCGCGGCGCTCCGACAATTGCTGGTTATGACTCTCGCTGCCGGTACTGTCCGTAAACCCTTCGACCAGCACGGTGCGGTTTGGGTTCTGTGCCATCACGTCGGCCAGTTTGCGCAAGGTCGACATGCCGTTCGCGTTCAACACGGCCTGGTCGGTGGCAAACAGCACGTCGCCGATCGTCACAACAAAGCCACGTTCGGTTTTTACGGCTTGCAGGTCGACCAGCAGCGCTTCGAGCTTGGCGGCGCGTTCGGCCATGGCGGCGGTTTCGGCCTGGGCGGCCTGGGCCTGTGCCTGGGCTTGCTGTGCCTGGCCTTGCGCCTGCTGGGCGGCGGCCTGGGCGGCTTCGGCTTCGCGCTTGGCGCGATCGGCTTCGGCGGTGCGCGCATCGAGGCGGACCATGTCGCGCTGGCGCGTCGCATCGGCGATATTCGCTTCGGCGGCCTTGCCTTTGGCAACTTCTTGTGCGGTGGCGATGCGCTGCTTGGCGATATAGGCAAGGCGGTCGATGTCGCTCAGGCTTTCACGGCGTGCCGCGGCCTGGTTGGCCTGGTCGAGCGCTTCGCTAGCTTGCTTGAATTCGAGCGGTGCATAGGTCGATACTTGCGAATTGTTATTGGCGCTGACAAAGTCGGCGCGCGCCTGGTCGAGCGTTGGCGTGGTCATTGGTGCACTTGCGCAGGCTGCGGCCAGCACGGCGGCGGCCAGGATCGATACGGCGGATTTGCGGTTTTTCATGTTTTTATTCCTTTTATTTTTCAAAAGCGCCGATCGTCGGCGCGAACCCCTGCTTCCTTGACGGACAGGGTATGCAATCAATTACTTGGTGTTGGCGCGGTCGACTTCTTCACGCAGCACGCGCAAGTCGTCGTTCAGCTGAGTCGAGGCAGCGGTGGCCTTGGCCGTCGTGGATTTGCTCTGCGCCAGCTTGGCATCGGCCTGGGCCTGCACCGCCAGTTCGCGCGCCAATGTGTAGTCGCGCGCTGCCAGTGCTTGGTTGGCCCGGCCCATTTTCTCGCGTGCCGCCGTGATTTCAGCTGGCGCCAGCTCGGCCGCACCGGCCGAGACCGCGTTTTCGATGGCATTGCGTGACACTGCCACGTCCGCCGTCGCAGGCGCCTTGTCAGGACTTGCACAGGCCGTCAGTGCCAGCAGAGCGGCAACGCAGCCAAGGCGGGTAAGCCCGGTCATCGATTGATGTTTATTCATCACATTTTCTCCTGGGAAGTGGTGTAGACAACGTTATAAACCTGTTATCGGATGCGCTCAGTTCGGTGACGCACATTGTTTGCAGCCATGCCGACCCGCGTCGCATACTGCGATTGGGGACCCGGATTGGGTACGGCATCGCACATGGATACGACAGTGCGTACGCTACCCTTGCCGGATTGACTATTGATGAAGGACTACCATGGCCGAACTCACGCCGCCGGTGGCGCAGCGCCCGCAAGCGCCACGCCGCAACAAGAAGAAGGTTGTCCTGTCCGTCCTCGCGATCCTGATAGCACTGCCCATCATTCTCGTGATCTTGATCCTGACTTTCGACTGGAACCGGGCGCGGCCCTGGATCAACAGCAAGGTCAGCGACGCGATCGACCGCCCATTCGCCATCAACGGCGACCTGACCGTGTCGTGGGAGCGCCCAGCCAGCAAGATGGCGCCGGCCGAGCGCACCTGGCGCGATCACATTCCATGGCCATATCTCGTGGCGCGCAACACCACCATCGGCAATCCGGCCGGCATGAGCCCTGGCAACATGGCCAGCGTGGGCCAATTCTCGTTCTCGCTCGACCCGCTTGCGCTGCTTCACAAAACGATCGGCATCCCGCTGCTGCGCTTCGACGCACCGCGCGTCGATCTGTTGCGCACCGATGCCAAGAGCAATAACTGGACCTTCAAGCGCAACGATCAACCGTCGCGCTGGAACCTCGACCTCGAACGCGTGGTGCTGACCGACGGTGTCATCCACATCAAGGATGCGGTGACCAAGGCCGACGTGACGGCCCAGGTGCGCACGCTGGAACGCGACCCGGTGTATGGCGTCGCCTTCACGCTGGGCGGCACGTACAACGGCGCCAGGGTCGGCGGCGGGGGCAAGCTTGGCTCGGTGTTTTCCCTCAAGGACCAGACCGTCCCCTATCCGATCCAGGGCGATTTTAAATCGGGCAAGACCCGGATTGCCATCGAAGGCACCGTCACCAATCCGGCGCAACTAGCAGCACTGGATGTGAAACTCGAGCTGGCCGGCGCCAGCATGGCGCGCCTGTACAACTTCACCGGCATCCTGCTGCCGGAAACGCCGGCCTTTTCCACCTCGGGCCGCCTGACCGGGCGCCTGCGCAAGGATGCCAGCCGCTGGGTGTATGACGGCTTCGCCGGCAAGGTCGGCGCGAGCGATATCGGCGGGCGCCTCGAATACGCCACCGGCGGCGCGCGTCCCGTGTTGTCGGGCAATGTCCGATCGCGGCAGCTCGTGTTCGCCGACCTGGCGCCGCTCGTCGGCGCCGATTCGAATGCCAGCAAGGCGGCGCGTGGCGTCGAGGCCAACCAGCCCAGCGGCAAGGTGTTGCCAGTAGAAGAGTTCCGCACTGAACGCTGGACGGTGCTCGATGCGGACGTGCGCTTTGCCGCCGACAATATCGTGCGTGACAAGGCGCTGCCGATCAGCAAGCTCAGCAGCCACATCAAGATGGACAACGGCGTGCTCAGGCTGGATCCGCTCGAGTTCGGCATGGCTGGCGGCACCGTGCGCTCGACCATCCGCCTCGATGGCAGCGGGCGCAGCGGCAAGAACGCGATCCAGGCGATGGCTGATGTGCGGGCGCGCAAGATCGGGATCAAGCAATTGTTCCCGAAGATAGAGCAGATGCAGGCGACGGCGGGGCAGATCAATGCCGACGCCAAGCTGTCGGCCACCGGCAATTCGGTGGCATCGCTGCTGGCCAGGTCCAATGGCGAACTCAAGGCATTGGTCAGCGATGGTACCGTGAGCAAGATGCTGCTGGAAATGGCGGGCTTGAACGTCGCGAATATCGTCGTCACCAAACTGTTCGGCGACAAACAGGTGGAACTCAATTGCCTGGCCGCCGACTTCGCGGTCAAGGAAGGCATCGCGCGCACGCGCAGTTTCGTGGTCGATACCGAGGAAGCGGTCATCACGGTGGACGGCGCCATCAATTTGGCTGGCGAGCAGATGGATCTGCGCATCCGGCCTGAAACCAAGGCGCTGCGCATCTTCTCGCTGCGCGCACCGCTGTACGTGCGCGGCCCGTTCAGCAAGCCTGATGTGGCCATCGACAAGGGTGTGCTGGCAATGAAGGCCGGCGGCGCAGCCGCGCTGGCCGTGGTGGCCGCACCACTGGCCGCCCTGCTGCCATTGATTAATACCGGGCCGGGCGAAGACAGCGATTGCGCGCGCCTGCTGGCCCAGGCCCGGCAGAAGCCGACCGCGCCGCCGCCGCTGCACCGTGGTCAATGATTGCCGGCCTGATACAACCTGTAACAACATGGCAGGTGAACTGTGTGTTGCCGAACAGATCAATTTGGCAACCTGCCCCATGATCGCATCCAGGTCATCGAGAAAAGAAACACCCGCATGAACGGATCGAGCATCAAGCGTTTTGGCAGCATCCCGGTTTTACTGGTCGCACTGGCCGGTGGGACACTCACAGGATGCACGTCCGGCATACCCGGCTTCGGCAAGGTCGAAGCTGTCCAGGACGATGTCATCACGGCCGGGGTGCATAGCGCCATCCGGCGCGATCCGGAACTGAAGGTCTCCGATCTGGATGTCAATACGTATCAAGGCATTGTCCGGTTGCGTGGATTTGTATCCTCTGCCGACAGCGTCGCCGCAGCGGCCTCGGTCGCGCGAACCGTCAACGGCGTGAAATCGGTCAGAAATGACCTGCGCCTGAAATAACCCCATCAAAGGAGAACTTCATGAAACTCATTAAAAACCTGGTAGTGACGGCAACCCTGGCGACCGCCGCTTTCGGCATGGTCGGCTGCTCGAACATGTCGAAGCAAGACCGTAATACCGCAGTTGGCGCTGGCGCCGGCGCGGTGATCGGTGGCGTCCTGACCGGCGGCAGCGCAGTCGGCACCGTGGGCGGCGCAGCCGTCGGCGGCGTGGTCGGCAACCAAGTCAAAACCACCAACTGATCAACGCTCGCTGACCACCGCGTCAGCGAACCAGACAGTGAATGCAAAACGCCCGGCTTGCCGGGCGTTTTGCTTTGGGGAGTCACGTTCTGGGTGACGCTCTGCGCAACGCTAGATGCGTCAGACGGTATCGGTGGCCGGCGCAGCGCCCGCTTCGCGCACGATCTCGTAGCAGGGGCAAGACGCCGCCGCGAGTCGCTCGGCATCGAGGATCTCGATATTGCCCCGGCTATAGTTGATCAGACCTTGTTGCTGCAGCGCGCTGGCCGCCTTGGTGACGCCGACCCGGCGCACGCCCAGTGCATGCGCGAGAAATTCATGGGTAAGGTGAAATTTGTCCGACTGCAGGCGGTCGCGCGTGACGAGCAGCGAACGCGCCAGGCGCGCTTCGAGTACGTGAAAACGGCTGCACACGGCGATCTGGATCGCCTGGGCCAGCAGCGAATCGGTGTAGCGATACAGCACCCTTTGCAGGGCTGGATTGCGCGAGACTTCGATGCGAAAGCGCCCGCCGTCCATGCGGCTCGCGCTGCCGGCGCGCTGCACGACCGCGCGCACTTGCGTCGTGTCGTGGCCCAGCGCCGTGGTGGCGCCCAGCATCCCTTCGCGCCCCACCTGCCCCACCTCGAGTGTCATGCGGCCTTCGGCCACGCCCAGCAGCGACACCAGGCAATCGTGGGGGAAATAAATGTGAAGAATAGGATCGCCCGCCTCGCACAAGACCTGGCCCGCCTCCACCCTGACCTCATCGAGCTGCGGGAGCATGTGTGCAAGGTCTTGGGGGGGCAGTGCTGCGAGCAACAGGTTACTGTTGGGCTCGGAGACAGGCGGGTGTACGGCAGAATTCATCATTTCCTCACAAGTTGGTGCGTGGCGCCAGCCGGGACTGCCGCGACCAGATACATTTACAAACAATTTCATGTAGCGTAACGGCACCGGGTGCGTGGGTATGTACGGTGACGCACGGAAGCTTTAGTTGTTCCTGAGGACAATCATTGGACATCCGGCTTATTGCCTATACGAAAGGAACAAAAGATGACAACCCCTCCAAACATGCCCGTCAAGAATCGCACCCACCCGCTGCTGCTGCTGGCTGCCGCCGCTGTTGTGCTGTTCTCGCTGGTCGGTACCGCCGCCATCATGGGCTGGCTGCCATCGTCGGTCGGCGGCACGGCCAACCGTCAGCTGACCGAAGCCGATCGTCTGGCTCTGGCATCGACCCTGCCACAAGGCGGCCCACAGGTCGCCTACCCGGCCGATGTACAGGCGCCCGCTCAGGCGTATGCGCCTGCACCGGTACCTGCACCTGCGCCCGTCCAGCAAGCGGCACCTGTAACGCAGATCAGGGAAAGCCAGCCAACCCAGGTTGCTGCCAAGAGCAACTGGTGTGAGAACTGCGGCAACGTGGAATCGGTGCGCACGATCAAGCAGCGCGCCGAAGGCAGCGGTATTGGCGCAGCGGGCGGCGCCGTGCTCGGTGGCTTGCTCGGCAACCAGATCGGTGGCGGCAATGGCAAGACGCTGGCCACCGCCGCCGGCGCCATTGGCGGCGCTGTCGTCGGCAACCAGGTCGAAGGCAATGTGAAGGCGACGACCAGCTACGAAATCCGGGTGCGCCTCGATGACGGCACGCTGCGCACGTTCCGCCAGACCAGCCAGCCGCAATGGAGCACGGGCGACCGCGTGCGCATTGTCAAGGGCCGTCTGCGCTCGGTGGCATAACGCAGCGCCGCTCGTCCGCCAGGATGGGCAAACGGCCGGGAACGCGCAAGCGTCCCGGCCATTTTTATGGGTGTTGTTCTCGTCAGCTGTGGATGTTGTTGTACGCTTTTTCACATATAAAGATGACAGCGCCTTTTTCCTTAGTGCAATGTGTGCCATCGCACGGATTTATTGATGAGCAGCGCCCACAATCGGTCCATGCTGATTCGATTGGCGAAACAGCATCAATCGGGGAGAAGCGCATGAATACCGTGACCTGGATCGGCATCATTGTTTGGGGAATCGTACTGACCCTGTTCGGCCTGCTGTCGGCCGGGCCGGCGCCCGATGCACGGGGCACAGTTCAGGCGCACGACGTCGTCTTCCTGATCGCTGGCGGTCTGCTCACCTGTCTGATCGGCTGTACCGGGCTGATCGGCATGATGGGCTGGATCCCCGGCGTACAAAAGCAAAAAAGTTGCGTTTAATGTACGCCATCGAACGGTAGTGAACTGCAGGAAACTACATACTGGAATCACAGCGCGACCTGCGCACCCCCTCTAGGAGATACATCATGTTGTACACAATTGCTGTCGTTCTCGTTATTCTCTGGCTGCTGGGCTTGGTGACTTCGTACACCATCGGCGGTTTCATCCACATCCTGCTCGTCGTCGCCGTCATCATGATCCTGGTGCGCCTGATCAGCGGTCGCGGCATATAGGACACTTATGACAAGTTCGTACTTGTCGTAAAATCCAATCCGTTTCGCGGTCGCGCCCATTGCTGGCGTGACGGCGAAACGGATTTCTTACTTTAAGGAGTTCCACCATGAACAAAAACTTCATCAAAACCACCGCAGCAGTCGCCATCGTCGTCATGACGGCAACCGGCTGCGCGGACATGACCGGCACCCAGCGCGGTACCGCAACCGGCGCCGGCATCGGCGCGGGTTTGGGCGGCCTGATCGGCGGTACTACCAGCGGCGGTGGCGGCGGTCGTGTCGCTGGCGGCGCAGCGATTGGCGCAGCAGCCGGCGCCGTGATCGGCAATATCTGGTCCAAGCGCATGGAACAGCAAAAACAAGCGATGGAACAAGCGACCCAGGGCACCGGCGTGCAAGTCACGCAAACCTCGGACAACCGCCTGAAGCTGGAAATCCCGAGCGATATCTCGTTCGACACCGGTCGCTCGGACATCAAGGGCAACTTCCAGCCAGTGCTGCAACGCTTTGCCAGCACGCTGCAAGAAAACCCGAACACCAATGTCGTGATCATCGGCCATACCGACAGCACCGGCAGCGACAGCATCAACCAGCCATTGTCGGTCGACCGCGCATCGCGCACCCGCGACTACCTGGCAGGCCGCGGCGTGAACCCGAACCGCATCACCATCGAAGGCCGCGGTTCGCGCGAGCCGATCGCCTCGAACACGGATAACGCCGGCAAGGCACGCAACCGCCGCGTCGAAATCTATGTCGCGGAGCCAGCACGCGGCTAATCGCCACGTTTGCCAGCAATGCAAAAAGGCCGGCAATCGCCGTAATGGTGTTCAGTTAGCCTGAAAACCGTCATCCCTGCCACTGGCAGCAATGACTCCCCGCGTAGGCGGGGATGACGTTTTT
>Ga0265797_10001306_pt1 | contig 44078 bp, 49 predicted proteins | sample P2T30metagenome_FD_192433 | JGI IMG/M metagenome (GOLD analysis project Ga0265797, IMG submission 192433) | Plant litter microbial communities from East Loma Ridge, Irvine, California - P2 T30 | ecosystem: Environmental > Terrestrial > Plant litter > Unclassified | place: USA: California...
AGGTCGTCAAGACCGCCGTCGAGGAGGCAGACAAGATCGCACTTGCGCAAGCGCAGGCACAGGCTCAGGAAGGTGGGGCCGCTCCTCCTGCTCTCAACGGTGCTTGAGCTAAAATGTTCTCCACGACCGAAGGTGGCACGACCCCACTTGCAAAGATTGACTGAAGAGTCCGGCCTGCCTGTCAGATACGCAAAAAAGTGAAACGAAAAGGGACGATGATACCCGGGTTTTTTGAATGATGGATGAAGAAGAACTTTATAGATGACTGGTGCGGACGAGAAAATGCGATCGCTCTCGTTTGGAAGCAAAGAGTTGCGATGGATGGGACTCGTTGGGAAATTTTGATCAAGCCCACCGAAACATCTCTTTCGCTGTGTGTGTGTTGTGGAGGTTTTGCACTACGGTTGAACGTTCCGTCATCGAAGAGGACGGTCGGTATATGGGAGTTTCCGTTCGATTCTTTCCCCCATTCGAACAGATAGCATGAGTGAGCGTTCGCTGCGATATCCGAATATTACTTGTTCAACACATTTTCGTGACAACTCTTAGCATCTCAACATGGTGACGGCATCTCACGATGAAGACAACGGAGACAGGACGTCGATCACTCGCAGCGTGGCAGGAAGCACTGATCACACGCAACAGGTTCACAGGAACGAAGATAAATTGCTTTACACTATCGATCGCCTCGGATACTCTCCTCATCCTCGTAGCATCCATCCCAACAAGCCTAGCCGTCTGCACGCGAACAAGCCTCTAGATCTCGTTGTCTTCCTTCTCGACATCCCCCACGTGCACCTCCTCGACATCCGGGATCTCGAAGAAGTCCTCCGAGCCGGCACTGCGCACGCGCAAGACAGCGCGCTTGCACTTGCCGTTCTTCTTCTTGCCCTTGAAACAGCTGATTTTGGCTCCGCCGTGCTTCTTTTCGTACTCACTGTTGGGTTGAAGTCGTTAGCCAATCTTCACGTTTCATTCCAAAAAGGTGGGGATATCTGCTGCGAAGTGCTTACATGTATTCGTACGCGCCCATGGAGTTCACTTTGCCGCCGGCGGCGACCATGCAGGCGAAGAGCGCCACGAGGGCGAAAAAGATGGCGATGGTTTTCATGTTGTTTAGTTGGGTTTGGTTTGTGGTGAGTCGAATAACGATTTGGGATTTTTATTCTTCGCGTGCGGAGTGACAGGGAATAATTTGTGGAAGATTGAGAGTGTATACATAGGTGGCTCAGAACAATACTAAGCGTACGTAAAGACGAAGGCGTCTGGAAGTGGTAGATGTGGACAAAGAACAAAGCGCTGTCCCCTGAATTCGATGTATGGAACAGCCTCTGGCCTCGGGATGTGATCGGAACAATACTAATGTCCGGAAGGTAAAAGTTTGCTGGGACAAAGGATAATATTTGGCGAATCACAGATGATTGGCCCCTCAGCGCAAAGCGACTCGATGGGCTTCTGTATTCCGCAATACCACTGGCCATTGGAAGGATTGTTCAGCCGGGTGCATCCAAGCCAGGTGCCTCTGAGTCCAGCCAATTGGACAAGTCTAAGAGGCCGCCTCCAACGGGGTCCCACCATCCAGTCAAGGCCTCGTCATCGAAGTCATTGTTCGCTGGTGCAGTGTCACTGGCGAGCACTTGGTCGAGCTGAACGATGAGGGTCTTGTAAAGTGTCGTGTACAACGCTACCCATGAAGTGGATGGAAGTGTACGCTTCACACTGTCAAGCGAGTTGACGAGCATTCGTAACTTCATGGCAGCCTGGGCCACTGCATTGTGTAGTGTGCCACGCTTGGCGGCCTGTGACTGCCGTCAGTTGTTTTGTGCACGTTTAATCTTTATCAAAATTCAAAGTACCTGTGTCACCTCTGTAGCCACATGACACAGCATAACAAGCTGAGGATTTATCATGCCCAGGGTCAACTTCGACATGACCGGGTCGAACAAGGTCGAATCCATCATTCGATCGACTATCTCAATGCTTCGTTGGTAGATGGTAGTCAGCTCCGCCAGATCGTCAGCAATTCCTAGGCCGACGAGATCGCGCAAAGCGTAAGAATTGACGAGGACCATCGAATAGTCAAGATAGAACGAAAGAATGGGGTTCACAGGAGCCTTGGAAGGCGTAGAGTGTTCCACGTATGAGCAGCGACTATTCCGAAGGTGTGACACAGCGCCGAAGGTCTCAATTTGCCATTGGAGAATGGATGCTTTGGACCTCGACGCGGTCTGTCGAGCCTCGAATGCTTTGACCTATGAAGGTCAGTTGAGTTTATTCCAGAAATCGCATAAGAATGTGTCTGAAACACTTACCACGATGAGTCGCATCTCCGCAATACCGCAAAGAAGTCGGTCATATGGTGCAGCCCACTTTTTGCGCCACCAGTCGCCAACATCAGGCATCAGCTCCCGCCATGAGACGCAGATAGGCCTCCCTGTGGCTATGCCAAAGCTCTTGTCAGCGATAAAAATTCCAAGCCACACACGTTCGTAGTTTCGTTGTCGACGCTCTCTGCCTTCACCACACAGCCCAGGTATTGCGTCGACCTTCTGTGCGATAACCTCTGGTCGATGGAGACCCATTTCACGGCCAATCTGTGCTGCCTGTATTCATGGTTAGACCTGCTGACTTCTCTCATGAACTGGCTACCCTATGCTTACATGGGTCAAACGCAACCAATATGGATCGTCGCATTGGCGCTCAGACAGCGGCGCCCAGTATGTCATGTTGATAATAGCTTGTACGGTCTCGACCGTTCTCACGGAAGCGGCTATTGACCATTTGATGTTGCCTTCGGCCAACGCGATCAATGCTGAGCAAAGTAGCTTGTCGCGAGCACGTTCAGACATGGCACAGCCAAGGGCGCATATCACGGAGAAGAGGGTGAACGAAGCGGATCGAACGAACTGAGGTGTGTGTAGAATCGGATCAAGCAGACCGACCAATGGATTGCGGTACTTGTAGAAACTTTGGACATCAATAGTCAGCGTTGCGAGTGATGAACCGACGATTAACATTTGTACTCACAGATCAAAATACAGCATGGCATCCTCAGAGTCTACCAGCCTCGAATTGATGGGATCGTGAAGAGTGGATTGGAGCTGTAGAGTACTATCGGCGGGCTGTAGGGCTAATATTTGCCAATCGGTCTGATCAAGATGGCGGGGAGCTGGAGAAGAAAAATCAACATCGAGAGCTCGAAATGGAACTGGATTGCTGCTCACTGAAGTAGAGCTCGACCATCTTATCGCTTGCAAGAGATTCGGACGAGGTCTGCATGGTATTCGAGGCTATAGGCAAGGATGGCTGGAGCATATCTGTACGATGTCTAGCGCCCTCCGGTGATGCCGCGTCTGCGAGCGATGGCTGCTTCTTTTTCATAGCGACAGCAGCGGCCAGAATTTCCAGGGGGGAGTATGTCGGCTGGTGGCAATCCAGATACCCAATTGATGCATTGTGGCTTAGCGGTTGACTGACGCTTCGCCTAAGAGGCTGCGGCGAGTTCACAGGTGGTGTTGGCGGCATTGGTGAGCCTGAAGTGCTGCCATCGTTCCCAGCACTGCCGCCGAGGGCTGCGAGAACCTCATCGCGGAATGAGCTCTTGCTCAAACGCGATATGATCTTTTCCGCAGTGTCTGGTTTGCTTGAAAATTGTCAGCGCTCAGTGTAATCGCAACGAAGGCTTGGTGTGGCTCTACTTCGTGCTGCCTCGCTTCCGTCCACGATTGGATTTGAGAGGATAGCGGCAGTCTGACTGGTTTGCGACACAACGTTGACTGTCAAAAAGGTCAGTAATGTTAGACATCGTGAATGTGACCGCGCATCGCATCTCACCAGGGAACACCTTTGCTGCACTTCTGCTTAGTCTCACGACATGGCAAGCACGCGGCCTGCTGTCTCTGGCTCTTTTGGACCCGCGAACTGTTTACCGCAATAGGGCCCCCACTGTGCGGCTCCACGGCATCTGCTGTGTCCATAGCGATGGAACATCAATCACAGATATGATCTAGTCGGCGATGAACGCGGTGTTGTAATTCACGAAAGCACTTCAGAAGTGGACGCCGAGATTCCCCGCCGGCCAACAGTCTGGACGCCGACCACGCCCTGCAGCTTCTGTCCATCGACACTCCACCAATGTTCCATCATCACCATCATCAGAGGGTTGTACCAATTAGTCACTGACACGAAAAATGACCATAATTCGCTTTTCGTGCTGTCAGCATGACATGTGGGTTGAAAGGGCAAATCTGCTGGATTTCCTCTCTTATAAGATGGCTTTCCACCCAGAATGGCCATTCTTGTATTTGCATTCAATTGCCCGTCATCATTGTTTGGATTCCAGGTTGGCAGCCTCTTCTATCATTTAAGACCCTTTGAGTCCTCACGATGTCCAAGATTGAAGCCGGACCAGCAGAAAAGCAAACATCTTCGAACGTGCGTGCCACTTCCGATCGCGGAGACCCAGCACTACACATTGAAGACGAGTCGATCAGCTCTCCACCAGATGGAGGCTACGGCTGGACTATTGTGGTAGCAATTCTGTTCCTGAACGCTGTCACTTGGGGTATGGCCGTTCGCTTCGCGAGACGGACGTCTACTGACTTGAGATAGGGTTCAACACGTCGTTCGGAGTCTATCTATCCCACTATGAGGCACAGTCGACCTTCCCGAATACTACTCCACTCATGTACTCGCTCGTCGGGAGTCTCTCGGTCGCTGTCGCTCTGCTATGTGCGCCCTTGGCCAACATCTTAACCACACGCTTCGGCCATCGGATACCGATGCTCATCGGCAAGCACCGAACGTTCCATCATTCACTTTTTACACATTGCTAACCATCTTAGGAATGCTTGCTTGTAGCTTGGGACAGTGTATGGCAGGGCTCTGCACAACGTTCAACACGTTCATCGTATGCCAAGGGTTGGTGTTTGGCATAGGTAAGAAGTCATGTCTTTTGTTATGAAGACCCCACGACTTTGCTAACATGTCTACATGTAGGTCTCGGACTCGTAAGTAATGATGAATGACAATCTCTCATCAAGCTTACATCGGCTTACAATAATTGTCCATATTAGACTCTTGTTCCTTCTCAGCCACTCCTGGCACATTGGTTCGATCGAAAGCTAAGTCTAGCACAAGTAAGCATAATCCAATACACTTCCGGCAGAAGTATACTCATATCCATCTCTTGCAGGGTCTTGCAAACGCCGGCTCCGGCTTGGGAGGAGTGATTCTGTCCAACACGACTCGACTGCTCATCGATCGCTTGTCAGTCAAATACTCTCTGATAGTCAACGGTGTGATTTCGGCCGGGGTTCTCATCCCCTGCATATTGATCATGAAGCCCAGACTTCGCGAGTCCGGCGCACGATCAGAGCCGCTGCAAGTCTCATGGCTTTTCCATCGCGGTTTCGTATGGGTGTGGATTTGGGGTGCTCTCGCAAGTATGTGGCGCTTCTACTGCTTCGATACTCACCGTTGAGATGTTGATGTGAGCACTCAGACATATGACTGACATTTCTTACAGTGATGTCCTTCTACGTTGCACTGTACAGCATTGCCATCTTCGCAACCGACGGTCTCGGTCTATCTCAATCCCACGGCGCAATCGTTCAGTCTCTGCTCGCCGCTGGTCTAATGATAGGACGTCCCTTAGCCGGCCTGATACTCGACAAATTCGGCCGCATAAACATCGCAATCGTCCTCAGCATACTAGACGGCATCGCCTGCTGCGCGATCTGGCTCCCATCAAGGAGCTTCGCCACACTCGCAGTATTCGCCTTCATTCAAGGTGCCGCCGGCGGAGCGGTCTGGAGTGCCGCAGCTCCCGTGACCGCTTCCATGGTCGGCGTCAAACACCTAGGATCCGCGATGGCCATGTTCTGGCTCAGTCTCGTGGTGCCGGTCTTCGTTGGCAATCCGCTTGCGGTGCTTCTTCTGGACTATTCTCGCGAGCACTTGGGCCGGAGTGGAGCGGATGCGTATGCTATCTCGATTGGGTTCTGCGGAGGCTTGTCCGTTGCGGCTGGGATTTGCTTGTATGGTGCTAAGTGGTATTTACAAGGCTCAGCGAGACTGTTCTGCAAAGTGTAATGAGTCGACATGGCATTTGAACGGTGAACTGCCAGTAGCCACATAGCATGAGCCGGAAGACTGGCGGGCTTGGACATATCAATAACTAATGCCTATCGTCATTGACAATGACATGACAGAAAGGGCAGAAAAGTAGGCGGAAAACAATCTCGGTTTGCAATTGTATCGTCTCTGACACAAGATCATTCAACTCATTTGTTCCCCAAGGCAAGCTCATGTCGTACCGCAAGCATTCTACATTCCAACTCCACATTCGTAACCAACCACATCGTCGTGACCACTTAAACCCTGATGCAATGGCCCGAGTTGTCCATGCCATGTTTGCACTTCTTCTTGCCAATGCTACAAAGGGAAAAAGTCGTCAGTAAACTTCATCTTCATGCAATAATCCACCAACAGCCAAGGAATACTTACACGCCCGCTCCGTTCTTGCTCGGGTTCTTGGCGTATTTCGATGGCTTGCCGCCGGCGAGCGCAAGGCTGGAGAAGAGCGCCGTCATGGCGACGAGGAGGAGGATGAGCTTCATTTTGTTCCGTTGTGTGATGTTGGAAGTGAGTTCCTTGGAGACTGGTGACGAGTAATTATCGTGATGTGGTAGGGTCTGGTTCAGTTCGGATGATTGCTGGACATATGCTTGGTCGGTGAACAATAGTAAGCTGCTGGCTTTGAGGTCGAACAAAGCGACAAACCCGCCATGCTTGCGAGCGGTGCGGTTTACAAATACACTGTAGATGGAATTTATGACGACAAAGAGTACATGAGCAATGCTGGAAACCAGGGTGCGCATGGATGCACTGCATTTCGGAATTCAACGTGCGATCTTCGCAGGCGCAGTTTGGAAGCTGACCAGGACGACTGGCGGCTGCAGAGCAGACCGATTAATCATGGACGTCCAAGCCATCACCCGCTTCACACAACAGGTGTTCGTACCGACGCTCATCGCACATGTTCTCCTCGCGGTCTCTCTCGCTTACATCCCCTCTGGAAACACACACATCCGATCAGCAATCTCAGCAGCCATAGCTGCGATCTGCATGGAGACCATCCGACGATGTGGAGATACTTACGAAGAGTCGTCATATGCAGACTACATGTTCGGCATGGCGTTCCACACAAACTGCTACCTTGTCCTGCTGAACCTCAGTCCACCCTCCACACTGAAGACCGCATGGGAGAAGTTACACTGGGGCGTCAACGCGTTGTTCTCGCCTCGAATGGGAACCAAGCCTTATCGACGAGATCCGCCAGGAACGACGAGACGAGGATTTCTGCTGAGACGGTTCACTGTGTTGGTGTGCATCGCCTCACTCTGGCTGTACATCCGCGATGGCGACCGCTTTTATCCCAATAACCTAGGACCCGAGGATTGGAAGCCATCGAAGACGTACATGACGCCGCAAATCATCAACGGCACTCTCGCGTTCCGTGACGTCTGGTTCAGAGCAGTGATGTGCTTCTACGCCTACAGCGGTTCTGCACTGTGCATTTGCGGCGGACACACCATCTGCGCTCTGATCGCAGTCGGGATTTTCAACTCACCGCTGCAGAGCTGGCCGCCTCTGTTCGGGGACGTAAGGGAAGCGTACACGCTGCGAAGGTGGTACAGCCACTTCTGGCACAAGGCGATGCGCAAAGCTTTCACCATACACGCCGTGGTGGTAACGGAAAAGGGCTTTGGTCTGCGCAAACACACTGTCGCCGGGCGCTCGATCATCGTCCTGCTGTCTTTCCTTTTCTCGGGGATAATGCACTCCGTTACTGGGTGGCAGACGAGGCCGTGTAGTGATAATTTGGCGCCAGTGCGGATATATGAACTTTTCGGGATTTTCATCCTACTTGAGCAGGCTGTGCTGTCTGCTTACTTCATGGTCCGTGAGAGAACTGGCGTTCCTTGGACGAAGGCCGAGATGGTGTTTTGGCGGTTGGTTGGATATGTTTGGGTGGCTTTCTTCTTGATGGAAATTACCGTGAGCAGCTCGTATTCGTCCTTGAGGTGTGCGTTGGCGCTTGATGGTACATGAACCAGGATGTCGAACGCGTTCTTCTGCGGATACTTGATTTGTTTTAAGGCGAGCGAGCGGCATTGATATGAAATTATCACCGGCCTGCACCTGCTGGCATACACAAATCCAAAGTGCCTGCCACCCTTCGAGAGACTTACCGTAGCCTGCCTTCCTTTTCTCGCATGTAATGAACATGGCTGCACCGTTCACAAGTTGCTCTCAGCATCTTGAGCATTTGACACAGCCATACAATCAGACATAGATGCTAATCAAACATCTTTACCATCGAGATGCATTGCTTGGAGTCCAAGTGGCAAGTCTGGCTGTCCACCATATTCAGGCGAGCAGCTTTTCATCACTGTACCTACCGAGCCTGCTGACCAGGACCAGCTGGATTCTATATCTCGTCTCCTTCGGTCGCGTATCGACGAGCCGCGAAGCATGCACACATGATGAAGAAGCAACTATAGCACAACATCACGTCTCGGAAGAACCACGCTTGCCCGAAGTAGCAGTCTTGCGCCATACGCCTTCACAGAACGACGAGCTAGAGACATGGCTTGGGATCAGGAAGTCGACGTCTAGTTCAGGGAGGAGTCCAAAGAAAATGAGTGAGATGAGCATTGCGAAGCTGACGAGCGGAGTGGCCGATGATGGCTGGATCAGTCGATGAAGATAATGAACAGGGCTTTGTTAGTAGCAGTGAGGAAGGTGGATGTTTGGCGGTGGCGTTCTAGAGGCAGATAGATAGGCACGCGAGCTGTTCCGAAGTGTGGCTCAAGCTCGGCGGGAACCTCAATGCGCGGCGGCGGTGGTGGTATTCTTGCAGCAGCAGTACGACAAGTCTAGCCGGGTCAACAGCACACGGGACAATCACAATGGCTGTGCCATACTCTGGAGACGATGTAAGGTAATCGACAATGCCCATGCAAGGAACGCGCACGCTCACACAAACACGCGCAGGTCTTCGAACAGCTCAAGAAGCCCGTGGATCCCAAAGTGATTGAGCAGCGCGAGCGTGAGCTCAACGAGAGGGCTCAGAGCCAGTACGATCGCGCCCAGCGTCGCCAGGCTGAGATTGTACGTCTGACAATAGAATACAGCACTCAGAGAACATCAAGAATCTCCTCTAACACGCGCAGATCGGTGTCAACTCCACCAAGCCAGTGACCATTTCGTCCGTCCGTCTGGTCGGCGCACCTCACACTCGCACCGCCTTCCTCGAGCGCATCTTCAACCCCATCCTCTCGCACAACCGCGACTCCTCCTACACCCTTCAGGAAGCTCTTGCCGAGATCGGCGGCGCCGTGGACAAGCTCGACAGACTCGACATCTTCCACAGGCCCATCAGCACCTACATCGACACCCCGGACCAGACCGACCCTTCCACCACACCCACCGACCATGCAGTCTTCATCAGCGCACGAGAGAGGGGCAGGTACACCATCAAGACGGGCACTGAGGCTGGCAGCTCGGAGGGAAGCGCATACTTGAACGTCGTGCTCAGGAACATCTTCGGAGGCGCCGAGAGCTTGAACGCGAACGCTAGCTTGGGAACGAGGACCAGGAGCGCCTACAGCGCCAACTTTGACACCCCTATTCTTGCCAACCCGGATCTGAGATGGCAGGTTGGCGGCGTTGCGAGCAGCACGCTCAAGCCCTGGGCTTCGCACGAGGAAGTCCTCAGAGGTGGTTCCACCAGGTTCCTGTGGCGTACTGCTCCCGGCCACCAGCACGACTTCGCGTACAACGGTCTATGGAGACAGGTCACAGGTCTTGCCGAGAAGGCCTCGCCCAGCATCCGCGCCGACGCCGGCGACAGCTTCAAGTCCTCGCTCACGCACACCTGGACTGCCGACACCAGAGATATCCCTATGATGCCTTCTCGCGGCTACCTGCTCAAGACTGTGACCGAGCTTGCCGGTCTTGGCCCACTCAAGGGCGATGTCGCTTTTGGAAAGTTCGAGCTCGAGTCTCTGGCCGCCGTTCCCATTCCCATTCCCGGTATCGAAGGTGACAGTGGTGTGTCTTTCACTGCTGGTCTACGCGGTGGTCTCCTCTACCCCCTGACTCTCGGCGGCCAATCCGCTCCTTCGCAGAGCAGGATCAACGACCGCTTCCAGCTTGGTGGTCCCACTGACGTCCGCGGTTTCCGACTCTCCGGACTTGGCCCAAGAGAAGGTCAAGATGCTCTTGGTGGAGATGTCTACGCCGCTGGTGGAGCCTCTCTGCTCTTCCCTCTTCCCCACTTGGGCAAGGAGACTCCTCTTCGCTTCCAGACCTTCATCAATGCTGGCCGTCTTCTCGCTCTCAAGGACAAACGACAGGATAAGGACCAGGCAATGAGCTCCAACGACGTGCAGAGCAGCTTCGCCCAGGCCGTCAACGATCTCAGCAACGGCCTGCCCAGCACCGCTGCTGGCTTTGGTCTCGTGTACGCCCACCCGGCTGCGCGATTCGAGGTCAACTTCTCACTACCGCTTGTCATGCGCAAGGGAGAGGAAGGTAGGAAGGGTCTCAGCTTTGGTGTCGGTCTGAGTTTCTTATAGTACAATTATTGTTTAAGATAAAAGCTGTATAATACAATGCAGTCAAGGGCTGCTCTATTCTCCTCCCGAAAGGGATAGGTCTATTCATCTATTCTCATGTTGTGTGTTTCGTCAGGCGTCTCTGGTTTCGCTTCATGATGATGTCTCCGTGGACATGATCTCCACGCCACCCGATCTTCTGTTCGTGTGAGCTCTAGAAGACCTCATATCAAGCGCTCACTCAGTACGGTGCATCCTTGACCGCGTGCACGAAAGTATCCGTGCAGCTATCATCTTCGCCCTTCCAAGCAACCTACAGCAAAAAGATCACAACAAGTCAGCGTCGAGCTCCAAAACGCAATCCAGTCCAGAAACTCGTCCCCAAAACAAACGTGGAGAATCAGTTGGATAAAATAGAAGGGGGAGACTCACAACCTGCTGCCCCAAATCCCCCTCACAGACCCTCCATCCCCTCGTCTCCCCACCAACACTTAGCAAAAACCCGTCCTCCAGCCGCAGATTGCCCTTCGGCTGCGCTGCAGGCGCGAATGTTAAGTCCTCGCCGGCATGCACCCGCGTGCTGTTGTACTCGAATTCTCCGATACCGTGAGGGCCGGCGGCTTCGGTTTCCAGAGTGCCGTCGGCGGTGAGATTGAACTGCGGGAGGGAGTTGTAGCCTGGGCCGATGAGGCGGAGGAGGTACGTTGTCTGGGCGAGGGGGTCGAAGAGGGAGGTTGCGCTGACGGAGGGGAGGAGGGAGGAGTTGGTGTTGTGGGTGGGGGAGGTGGTTGTGAGGAGGTAGAAGTTTGTTAGGGGTGGTGAGGTGCTGTTGGTTGAGTTTGAAGACGCGGTGTCATCTGTTGTTGTTGGGAGGGCGGTGGCGAGGGTTGCGAAGAGGAGGGTTGGGAGGTGCATCGTTGTCGTTCGTGGGTTTCTTGATGGCGGCTGTTGGCAGATGGTTCGTTCTTCGAGGGTGTGTGGTATTTCCTTCAGATGAGAGTTGTGAGTGTATGTTGAGCGAAAGACCGTGTTGCAGACTCTACGAAGGCTGAAAGTAGTGAGGTCGCACGGCAGAGAGAGAAGTACACGTGAGTTTAGTCTGGTTCCACTCCTCCGACCAATTCACCTGAGAAGCGTCGCGTCGTCGTCAAGTTCCACCCGGCATGTCGATCTTGCCAGCCATCTTACGCGTGGAAGCGTTCGTACGCTCATTCAATCGATTGCAATGCATGCAGATCTTGAGACAGGAATCCATATGCTCAAGCTCACCTTGTTAGCAATCAAAATATCCCCAGGCTATAATCGTTAATCGAGGCCGAGAGAACCTCTATGTAAGCATTGATGTCAAAGCAGGTACCGGGCTGCACGACATTTTTGCGGAGCAATGATGCAGGTACAGGGATCTACTGTGGTGCGTGATGTGAATAGTAACCAATGACGTTGAGGTCTCCGATTGTGTAACCGGTCTCACAGTCTGGCTTCAAAGTCGGTGCTGTTCACCCTACCAGTGGGAGAGCAGTACGGAATTTGAATATAGATCGCCCGCCCGTATCATATGGTCACATGAAAGGGTCTATAACCCTAATCATTGGGGTTAGGTCAACCGCCTCTGATCATGTGGTTATTGTACATGCACGTTGAAGTCTGCTTCGTGCGTACAGAATTCATGTACGTGCACAAGGTTGAGATGCCCTGGCATGTACTCTCGACGATACAAAGGCTGTATGTCTCCACGCTGCAGTTGGTAGGAGCTCAAGCACCAACTTGTTGTCCATATTGAAGTCAGTGTGCAAGGTGATCTGTTCCCATGCATGATTCAAGAAAGGATGAAATGACACTTTTCGATGCATTAATGTAGTTCATCTGAGTAGTCCTACACAACGATACGCAAGTCAAACGCCATGCTCCCAAAACCAGCTCATGCAAAAGTGCAAACCAACGCAGCCTATCGTCACCACTCATCACCCTCAACCTTCACTTTGACAAGCTTCCGTCGAGGCGATCTCGAATGAGGTGAAGTCGACTTCTTGATCTTCGTCTCTCCACCCCCTCTGCCAACTTGCGGGTCCTTGAAGATGACCTTTGGCAATCCCCGGAGTGCGGTCACCACGTCCAGCATTGCTTCTTCGTCGTGTATGACCAACAGCTTGAGACCAGGATGAAGCCGTGGTATCAGTGCCAATAGGGACAGATACATCCCTCTCAGTAGCTGTGAATGCATCGTGCGAGGTGGAACGATGGTGATCTCGGTCAGACTAGGTAGTGAACGTAGAGCGGCATCGAAGCGAGATAGTTCGTCTTCGTACATCGACCAGGCGGATGGAGTACGCTGGGCTTGTGCTCTGTCGAAGACGAGTGAAGGTGTCATGTCGATGTCCGTTAACTGCAGAGAGATATGGCGGACTTGTTTCAAGTTGGAGCCGCGAGATCGACGAATCCAGTCGAAGAGTTTTGTCTGGGAGGAAAGCTTGACCGGGCGTTGGTACAGGAGCGGTTGGACTTCCATGTTGAGTTGTTGGCAGGTTGTGATGAGCGAGATGGGAGTATCAGAAGAAAGAAGAGCGAAGAGACATATGTCTTCTCGCAGCTCACGAGGGAGCTGGAGTAGTGGTGAGGCCACGATGGTGATTGGCTGTAGGGAGGATGGTGAGTACGGTGACCAAGGCGCGGAGGTGTTCGGGGTGATGAAACGGTGTCGTGTCTGAGAGTCAGTGGTATAAGTCTGAGATAAGAAGACTCGGCAATGACCGGCCGTAGCCCTCAGCAGGACATGCCTCTGTCTTTCTCTTGACAGAATTCAGTTCTCCACGAATGTGATCCGCGTGCAGAGCTATCGTCAGTAGCGCCCCGGAGATCAACGCTTGTAGCTAAGAGGTAGCTGTGCTTGCAGATATATCAAATCCTACGGGCGTTCCACTTTTTAGGGTGTCCCCACGCCATAACGACGACTGGATTATGTTACTGACACTCGTGTCTTGCAGTGATATCACTGGCTTGAGGGCTGCCACGGCATCGCCAACGCAAGAAGCCTCGCTAAACGGATGACCCGACGTGGCTTCCATCTGCCGCTTACCATGGGTGATCAATGGCTGTGCGAGCGAGCAGGCATTGCTGCGTGCAGTAGTGGTCTGGTCGTGACATGGCTGCCACACGCGGTGGCCTTGACCGTGCGCCGGAGTGGACCGAAGGAGGCACCTGAAGGGTCCATGGCTCTATCCAGATAATGGAAGAATCACGGTGACCCTCCGTGCCCACTGAAAGTAAAGTGCCGTGTGCCAGCGCGCGGGAAGCTACGGCAGGCGGCCAGACAGCCACAATCATGGTCTGACTGGCTGCTCCAGCCACCGATGGCATGGCAAAGCATGGCAAATAGCTGGCAGGCGATGGCTTCCTGGTAGCAAAGTGGGCAGAGTGGGTTGTTGCTGGAGCACTACATACAGCTCGGTCATATAGGACCCAAGGACTACGATGCTCGATCCGAACAAGTCCGCTGCATACCGGACGAGGCTTTGCGCCTAACTAGCGCATAAGTGACCAATAGCTGGAGGAGCAATAGACTACTGCAAACGAGCGTGCTGTGCGCTGGGAGTGCAGCGAGCACACACAGCTCGGATGCGGCCTGCCGAAATTGACAGGGCTGCTTGGTTGGGCAGGTATGCAGGAAGACGTTCCCATTGCAGGCAGTGGGGCAGTTGCCTTGCTGAGTATGGACTGAAGTGCTGCAGCGGAGGTCGTGGTTCAGCTTGTTCAGTCCAAGTGGTCGGTTGGAGATAGACTTGCGCCATGTGGGGTCTCGAATCTTTCTGAACCCCAGAGCTGGGACGGGAGATCGCGACGCTAGCGAGACTGAGACATCGCATCTCGAATACGCGTGTGCTGCTTCTGCTGTCTGTACACCACGCGTAGAGCAGATCAATCGACGCTCCATGTCAAGGCTTTGATATTGCATGTGACTCCTGTATAGATCAATCGATCTCGATTGAGCAATTTCCCACCTCCTCCTTCCCTGCCCTGACTCGACACACTAACCAAAACCCGCCACCGAGCATTTCCGGCGTGCGCAAGATAGCTTAAAACAAGTCTGATACTGGGCCCCGTAAAGTCGCTACCACCCGCGCCGAACCATGGCCATCAATGCCAGAGAGCCCCATCCGCCGTCTCAAACCAGCACGTCGCATGCTGCATCGAGACGTGAGGTCCCCCCCCCGGCCGGCCCTAGCTGTCTGATGGCCCTCATGCTGTGCTCCTGATGCCGCACCGTCGATCCTCGCGTGCGTGCCACATGGCCAGACACATCGCGCTCGGTTACAGCATATCGTACCACCGGCTCCCTGCGTCTTCAAGCCGTCATGGACCGTATCAGCAGCGCGGCCTCGTCAGCCTCAATTGCGTCGAAAGCTGGGTAAGCGGCGCTGTGGTGTTCGTGGTACTGATAATGCCCGAGATAAGCCATGGCCGCCGGGCCTTGGACTGTCCGTATACAGCCTGCTAGCTAGCACGTTCACGACGCCTCCCAGGCCAGAGCATCGCCGAGCATCGGACTGGACGACGCATGGTCGATGACACCATTAGCCCGTCTCTAGTATCATTGGTAATGACGCCTCTTTCTGCCCTATCGTTCGCGAAAGCCACCGCTCTCGCCTACGCGCATCATCGCATGGGATGTGCAGCAGCGCAGGACAAGACTAGAACAACCCGCACGCACGTGTCGCGCACATGGCCTGAGCAAGGAATCTGCCGAGCCAGCGTTCGCGCCGTGCAACACGGTACACCATCATCAAAGCACTCTACCTCCTACGCCAAAGGTACATGTACAGTGTGCTGCATGACATCGCGCTAGAAGTACGGCTCAAAGCAGCATACCGCGGCGCCTCGCCATCCATTATAGCCTCGAAGCCGAACTCAATCCTTAGGGTAGAACAAGCCTCAAGTCCTCTCCGCGGCAGCTATCTCTTCTCTCGGGCCTCTATTCGATTGATCGTTTTCTCAACTCTACAGAACCGCGTCGACATGCCGTGCATGATCCCACGCGGGTCCTGGGTTGTGGCGCGTGCCGCCTCGCGTGCTGCGAGACATGCAAGCCATGCGTCGCTTCATGGAAGCTTCGAAGGCGACCCTCCGACGGCCCGTTACGGCAGGTCAGGGCAGGGAGTGGCGCTCTTTGATTATAAAAGCGTGCATGATATGAGGCGCATGTGTCCTCGCTTTGATCGTTTCCTTGACTGACGTATCGAAGCAAAGTGGTCTGAGAGTGCTTTCGACGATCGACGTTGACGGATTTAGAATGGCGTCAGATGAGAATCGGAACAGAGTGATCGTAAGAGTGATGCAAGGTAGAAAAGTATCGACCGTCATTTACAAGTCCTTAAGTTATGTATATTTATAGCGTTGAGAAAATCGACCTTTTTGTTGGGTAGTCGAGCCCTTCCGCCACCCCAGAACGCCCAGCCCAAATGCATCGCAAGTAATTTGATTGACGTACAAGCGTCGTCCTCATATGCCCATCGCTCTAAGCCTTGTTGGGCTTCCTGCCGACCATGAGGTACATGGGTGTGAACAGCTTCTCCCTGCCACCGGCAACGAGAGCGTCAGCAGCGACAGCCAAAGAGTCGGCGGTCTTCTGGGTACCCTTGGGCGCAAGACCGATGGTCTCAAGCGCACCAACGAATCTGTGAGCAGCGCCGCGACCGATCTTGGTCATGCGAACGAGTGTGGGGAAGTCCCAGATGCTCTGCATGTACTTGAGCTGACCGCTGAGAGGCCAGTACCAGGGGAGCTCATCATCGCGGTCAGCCAAGTCCTCGTTGACCTCGAGCTCGAAGCCAGCGGTCTTCATGGCATCGACAGCAACGTGGATCTTCTCCATGTTGCTGATACCGTCACCGAGCTCAATGCCGAGACGGATCTCACGGTGGTGAGGGTTGTCGTTGTCGTATTTATCAGTCATCAACCACTCGTAGACACCGAACACACCGCCGGGCTTGAGCACACGGAAGATCTCGCTGTAGATACCCTCGAGGCTGGGAGCGTGGACAGTGGCCTCAATGGCGTAGACGGCGTCGAAGCTGTTGTCGGGGAAGTCCATCTGCATGAAATCACCCTTGGTGAAGGAGATTTGCTTGTCAAGGCCCTCCTTCTTGGCGTACATGGTGCCGCGCTCGATCTGGTAGTCGTTGTTGTTGAAGCCCATGACGTTGCAGCCAGTGAACTTGGCAATCTCTCTTGCGGGTCCACCAACACCACAGCCAACATCCAAGACGTTCATGCCCTCCTTGAGACCCATCTTGAGTGCGAGGTAGTGCTCGTGTCTGGCGGTGGCCTGCTTGAAGGCCTCACCCTTGCTGTAACGGCTGAAGTGGAAGCTCTGGCCCCAACCGTACTCGTAGAGGTCTGTGGCGAGGTTGTAGTAGTGTCTGGTGAGGGTAGCGTACTCGTCACGGCGAGTCTTGCGGTCGGCCTCGGTCTCGTCCTTGGCGGCCTTGTTGTCCCAGTGCTTGAAGTACTCGTCGACAGCCTCCTTCTGTGCGTCCTTGTTCTTGCCCAGCATGTTCATGTAGTAGTTGGCGCTCTGGCCGGTCTTGCCGTGGAGGGCGTTCTTGAACTCGGCATCACGCTTGAAGTCTTGCGGCTCGAGGGCGGTGGTGGAAGCCATTGTAGGTGGCTTTTGTGTGTCTGCCGTTGAAGGCAAAGGTGGAGGGGTGAAGTTGAAAGGTGGTGAAAACGGTAAGCAGCAATGCAAGGATTGGTGGAGGTGTGAAGACAAATGGGCAATGGGAAACACGAGTGTTTATGTGGGCAAGGGGGTAATTTCCAACAATTCAACAAATTCCCCAGACCATCGTACGAGCGAGAGGCGGGCCCGCCACTGACCGCCTAGGAACAGGTTAGCGCGGGCTAAGGGTCCGCAATAATTATCATACGAGATGAACGAAGTCCAGGGCTTTGTTTGACACGTGATCTTGCATGTGAAAGTAGACACATCCCAACTCCCTATTTACACATAAACATCAATCTTGTCGGATGCAAGACATCTCAAAAACTACCATGCTAAGGTCACTGAGAATCTCTCTCGAAACAGCCTGTTCACCATTGAGATGCTGCAGATTTTACAGCCACGAATCTCCTTAACTCATGTGCTCATATTATCAGGCACTTGTGATAAACTCCTACACCGCCATTGAGAAGCTCAAATGTTGCAAACTTTCGAACTTAGGATTTTCGTTATCTATCTCCATCACCGTAATCGTGAATGCCTAGCCTCAGGCAACCATTTTCCTTTTTTGACGCCACAGGTATCATTGACTCCGTCTCAAATCTCTCTCCCCCTCCCTCTCTCTAGTACATGCGGGTGCAGTTCCTGAGGAAGTATTCCGTGAACTTCCTGCCGACCTTCTGCTCCGCAACGTGAATCAAATCGCCCTGCATGGCGTAGTCCAAATCGTTCGCGCTGACAATTTCGCCCTCGAGAAGCGGGCCCTCGGTGTGACGTACTTGTCTTGAGCGCTGCTTGTTGACCAGAAGCCAGCCGCGAAGAGTCTCGGCATCAACCTCGAGGAAACCGGCGAGCTTGGTGATGTCCATGGTGGTGTAAAGCTTAAGGTAAGAGCGGACAGTGGAAGCGTGCATGTTGTTCTTGACGTCCTTCATGAAGACAGCGAGGTGGTGCTCCACGGGGTCGACGTTGATCTGGGCGTTGTCGAAGTCGGGAGGAGTGGGGGAGATGAACCTGGGGCATGCGGCGCGGAAGAGCTCCTCGAAGACGGGGAGGGCCTCGGGGCCACCACGCTGCATGCGAGCGAGCTGGTCGCCGTACTTCTCGCGGAGAGCGGTGTGAATGGTGTCATCGAGACGGGTGGGGTTCATGGCAACGCAGATGGCGACGAGTGCGTACATCTGGTCGCTCTTCTTGGCAATGCTGTCGTACTGTGCGCCCTTCTGGAAGTTCTTGGTGCGGGAGATGTAGATCAGGATGTGGTTGAAGGAGCGGAGAGCGTCGGCGTAGCGGCCCATCATCATGTAGCTGAATCCGACGTGGTAGTAGGTGGAGAAGTTGGCGGCAGTGACACGCGCGAACATGGCCTTCTTGTTAAGCTCGATGTCGTCGAGGGTCTTGAGGGCCAGGGCGAAGTCACCGAGCAAGCAGTGCACTCTCAGGAGACCGACGATGGAGAAGTAGCCCAGCATCTGGTACAACGGCCTTCCGCCGTACTCGCCCATGTAAGGTGTGGGGTCCTCATTGCGCTTCCTCGCGGCGAGCTGCTCGCTGATCTGCGAGCGCTGGATGAGGGAGTAGAGAACGTTCAGGACAGAGTAGCATCCCCAGGTGTTCGGGTTCTCGCGCAGAATCTGCAAATCCTCCTCGCTGACCTGGCCAGATTCCTGAGTGAAGGCAGCCTTTGTGCGGTATGAGCAGAATGACTGGAACTGGTAGATGAACTCGTCGATCACGTCCCAGGCCCAGAAAGGTGAAGGCACCTCGATATCCACGGGACCCTCGCTGTTCAGGATGAAGTGGAAGAGGTTGCAGTACTGGTCGTAGGATGAGATCTTCGTCTCAAGGGTCGCCTGGTATTCGAGCGGTTGGGCAGCGGCCTGGAGTTGCGCCTGGAGATCCTGGGGACCGCTGGACGAGTCGGTGCGCTCGAGACCGTAGTCTTCGCCCTCATAGGCGGCCGCCTGACGGTAGTCGTTCGCGAGAGTTTCTTCGTCTGAATCCATGTTACCTTCGCTGTCTGTTGTACTCCTTGCGGAGCTCGCTGTCGCCAGTCTGTAATTTCTCAAATTAGTGCCAAGCCCTGAACGCCTCAGGCCGAATTTGAGATACGCTCTCCGCGGCAACCATCGCTTTCTTGAGTACAGCGGCTAAGGTAGCAGCTCAAAGAATGAGAGAGAGTAGGGTGACATACCACAAGAAGAATCCACCAACATAGTGCCCACCAAAATCTCGACGTCGGCATGAGAGCTGCTACCAGCAGCACTGGAGGCAATAGGAATATTGATGGAGCTGGAAATAACGAATGATCAACAATAAATATACAGATCTGATAAATCTGTCATGTATGGTATGTGTACGGTCATAAAGAAGAAGAGACGAGAGAAGACAACAAGAACCCAGCTCTACGTTCTCAATGGCGGGAGGCACGTTCAACATGTAGCCAGTGTCTATGGCAACAGCACTCGATGTGCATGGCAGCCCCGATAATGCATACTCAATCTAGGAACTTGCTGTCGTCCTTCTAGAGAAAGTTTCTGAATGATCAGATGCCGAAACTTGAGTACAGCGTTGATGGCTGCAGCATATGTGGTTTCGAGAGTATAACACCCTTTGAGAAGCAGTGGAGCACGTGGATCAGACTTCATAAGCCATCTCGATGGCCAGGCGTGGTAAAATGAGCCCAGTTCGAAAGCTAGCAGCACATATGGTGTGGAGATCACGCCTCGCGAAGAGTCCGACTGCAGAAGCTGCTGCCATGGCACGAGATCAAATGTGCAACAATCTCAACGGTCAGTCGTACGAAGTTTGGACACAGCGTCCGCTGCACCAGGATATATGGCATGGAAATTACGGTCTACGTTTGAAACAAAGAATCTGCTGTCATGAGACCTGACCAACACTCTCTCTGACTCCACGCAACAAGATGAGCACTGCTTCCATAGCAGCAGCACATCAGCCCATCACAGATCTAGCCACTGACAAATACCATGGAACATATGGCCATGGGGAGGAAATGCTTCGGTGAGGTTGCCATGTTTCTCGTGGGTCCCGTTCGTCATCGTCCAATCGACCATATACTTTCACCTTCTGCTGTACAGCCCTGTAAGCTTTTCGAAATTATCTGTCAGCATGAAGGACCCCGACATGGTTTGCGAGTGGCGGAACTGCAAGCCGGTCAGGATGAGAACCTTGCACAGTCTGTGTTCCAACATTTGATGGATGACGGTAAGCCCAGGGCTCCTCGGAAGACTACTCACTGTTGCGTGCCACACAGGCAGATTCTCTTCACACTCCTCTGATCCGTCTGCGTTGTCGTGGCAAAGGGTGGTATTCCAAGTCTCAAACTTCCACCTGGTCATGCAGGCGTTGGCATTCGCGGCGGCGAACTTGATCGACTTCTCGCTCACGCCATACCATCCGGTTCCCCAGAGGTCGTAGTTCCGCCACAATAGCGTTGCGTGGTTCTCTTTGTAGCACGACAGAGTAGCGTTGAGCAAAGGTGCGTGAGGATTATCTTTCGACTCGTTGGTCTTTTCCTTGCCGAGGTCGGTGACACTGATGATGCGGTATCCCTCCGGCACAGGGATTTTAGCGAAGGTGCTGCTGAGGCGCAGGGCCAGATAGAAGAAAATAATAGCGAGGAGCTGCATTTTCGAGATTTTCGTATGGCAAGTCGAATAGTCGTGCTTTTCTGAGTACAGGTGGTAGTAGCTGCAGATATTGCAAAGATTTGAGACGAGAGGCCCGTTCAGCTCCTGTCAATGAGCATGCATCGTGGCCGTTGACGCTGCAAGGCTATCTGCTTAAGCTTCCGTGGTGAGCGAGTCGGTAGGCTGATTATGTGTTGACATGACTAAGCTTTGATGCTGACCTTTCGGCAAGCTTCAAATCAAATTTATCGTTCTCTATTCTTGATTTGACACATTGGGGTGCTATCTAAGACATCGTGGTCAACATCGATTACATTTGCCATTGAGAGCGACCTCGTTAGCCGAGGTGTCGCATCTTAAACATTTGCACGGCGACTAGAGCTTGATGCTACTTCGAAGAAATCCACATGGGCGACCATCGCTACAGAAAGATGCATAGAGAAAACCACCGCCTACGCCGCCACTTACCAGGGCGGCGGTTGTGGCCTCATTCGGACAACGTTCCTTGAGAGTTACAATCGCATACTGGCGGTGCTACCAGCTATACTGGCTCAAAGGTGATATCAGTATCGAGGAGATCAATGCTGTTCATACAGTAGGCATATATTGCGACTCCTCCATAACTCACAAGAGTCCACTCTTCTGTACGTAAAAGTACCCCCGACGCCATGCTCAGGTCGAAAGCGTATTTCACCATCGAGATTGAGCCTTTCATTCCCTAAACCTTCCTTTTCAACAATCCCCTAAAGAAATCAAAACTATTGCTGTCACTCTGCAAACTCCACTTCTTGCCCGTGGGCCGATCCTGCCAACCCAGCTCCTCAGCCACAAGCAGACCCCAATCAGTAGTGATGCCCTTGATGCGCGCACGGGCACCGCCCTCCGTTTCCAGAGTCACAATCTGATCCATGTGCAGCCAGTTGCGGTAGTACATGTCCTCGAAGTGGCGATCGAAGCCTGTGCGGCAGAAGCGGGTGTACATGGCTTCGAAGTGAGCGAGGATAGATGCGAGGAGTTTCTCGACGGTGAGGCCTGAGAGGCCTGCTTTAGCGGCGAGCTGGGAGAGTGAAGTGGTGGGCGCGGCGTTGGTGACGTTTAGACCGATGCCAGTGACCAGCGTGTAGTCCCCACCAGAATACGAGGAGTTCACTAGAATGCCGCCGATCTTGACGTACGCTTTCTCACTTGCAGGCTTGGCTGGGTCGAGGGCGTAGATATCGTTTGGCCACTTGAGTTTGATAGGCATGGCTTCGTAGCCGGTGTCGTAGCCTTGAATACCTTTGACGACTGCAAGGGCGGCAAGATATTGTACGAAAACGACAGGAGCGGAGTTCGAAAGGGCGAGCGAGTGGCGGAGGACAAAGCTGAATGGCATACTACCTGGTGGTGAGACCCAAACATTCGAGCCGCGGCCACGACCGGCGACCTGTGTTGTTGCAGTCGCGACAAAGCCAGTAGGGAGATGCTCGAGCCAGGTTGGGTTCTTGTCGAGCATGGTGTTGGTGCTGGTGACAACTTCGCCATACATAAGTAGCTTGCCAAAAGCATGAGGAGACTCACGGTGCTGGGCATGAAAGTCTTTCATGTTCCAGAAAAAGGCGTTGTGGTTGAAGTATGGAGTCTGCTTGCTGTCGGGTGTTGATGATTCATGTAGAAGCATGCGTTTCGGCAGCGAGTTATAGTCGACTAGCCTGTCCTCAGACTGATCAGCCTGGTTCTCGTCGCCGGCTGCTTCAGTAAGAGCTTTCTGCACGGCACCCATGTTCCAGCTGTTATCGCTGTCTGGCTGCAAAATGAAAGTCTCATTTTCGCCCTTGATGACTTCACGTCCATCTTTTTTGGCCATGACGCCAGCATCCTGCCAGCCTTGCACAAGCTCAGACACAGCACCAGACTCTGCAGCAGACAGATGCAAAAGAGAGAGGGACGGTACCGCTTCGGTTTGCTGGCTCACTTCGAGCCCAAGCTTGATCAAGCATGCTTTCATGAAATCGACTCGTTGCTTCTCGTCTTCGACTAAGGCATCGACGACTTCACGGTAGTTAGCAGGACCGGACGGCTCATCGCGGTTGAGGTTGGTACCAGAGAATCTGTTGATGGTCAGTATTCAGCTGGAATACAAAAATATTTGACATGATTGTAGCATACTCTGGGTGTGGACCCGATAGCAGGGCTCCTCCTTCCCCGACCTTGCAATACACCAATGCCGCATCGCCACCGTCAACGTCAAGCTTGTCCGTATATCTGGCCACAACTTCCACACCTTTGTCCTTGAAGGTATCGGCATCGGCGAAGACGCCTCCACCATTGTAGTAGACGCGAAGACGTTCCGGAACAGCACCGCCTCCAGAAGCCAAAGTCTCCTTTACGACCTGCAGAGCTGCAGCCTTGGTACCCGCCTCGGACTGGTATTCGAAGCCACTGAAAGCCAACCCTCTGCAGATACCAGGGAAGAAGGCCAGTTCTCTGTCACCAACAACTTCCATACCCTTTTTGCCGATTTCCCATTCACATCTCGTGGACCCGTAGTACCCGCCGGCGCAGAGACCCAGGTATTTGCCACCCATTTGCACGTATTGCTTGATACGTCTATTACCTGCGCCATTTAGAGTCCGGGCATAGCCCAAGTCAGCGCCGCCAGGCATGACTAAGAGCGCACAAGAAGCCATCCAAGGCTCTTTCAGAACCTGGTCACCACTGACGGTGAGGACGGCATAGTTGGGACCAAGTAGACGGCGAAGCGACCAGACTGCGTGCCGAACAGAGGAAGTAGTCGACCCAGCTCCGGCATATACCAGAACGTTGACGCGTTTAGTCGACATTGTTGGTCGGAATGGCGGGTGTCACGTGCGCAGAGGTGCCGTCCTTTCTGACTGCCGTGGGAGCGAAGTTCTTCTTTCTTCCTGCACACCCAACAACCAAGTAGCTGGAATTGCAAGATGTCTAACGCAGAGAGCGATCGCAAGCCTGGTGAGAGCGTTGACGATGACGACGAGCCTGATGAGTGGTGCGCCAATGTCCAAATTCCGTAGAACCACTTCAATGCTGACTGGAATTAGGGATACCAGAATCTTTAGCACCGGTTGCGCAGGTGGGAATGCAGTTCGGTGATCTTTTTGGGAGCTTAGACTGATCAAACTCCAATGTAGAGGAGAACACCAAGCTGAACGACTGCTTCTACGAGAAGAAGGACTGGCGGGCTTGCAAGGACGAGGTATGTCTTGTGCCGATCTGGTGGCCGAGGTTGCTTTCGTGCCGAACCAAAGGCAAAGTACTAACGATGCGAATGGCAGATGGAGTCCTTCAAGCAGTGCTGGAAGCAGCAAGGGAACAACGATAGGACGTCGGCGAAGGATGCTTGATATGAGTGATTTGATTTGGCTCGGTGGTGATGGTGGAGCTTGGGATTGGGATTTGGAGGTGGCGTGTCGCCGGACCTCAACACCAATGCTGTAAACTATGTTCGTTGCACACACAGAAATATGTATTATATGTTCTCTCTGCTCAATAACTTCTCTCACCAGCTCTCCTGAATAGAATAGAATATCATGATTGACACCAATATTCCCTGAGGCACGTGTTCCTCAGGCGCAATGCGGACCAGTAGTACAACGTCGAAGGCCGAGTCGTGCATGGGAATTCTACTAAATGGAGCTCTCTCTCCGTTACAACGAACTACACACCACAATGAGTGCACTACAGTCAAGACGTGCAGGCGCAAGCCTGTTCGCCCACCTCGCCACACCCTCACGCAGGACTGTCGACCAGACTCGCCATCGCGCAGTCTGTCTCTACCAGCAACATCGCGCCGTCTCATCCTCCACCAACCGATGGCAACAGAGCCCACCCGCCGCCGCAGCACAATCATCAGCACCAGCACCAGCTAGGCCAGCACCACGTACACCCACACCGCAGACTGCCGCTCCTCAAGTCGTCCAGGCAAACCCTTCAAATGGCAACGGCAACGGCAACAACAGCCTCTCACCAGCAACCTCCGGCGCCCTTCGCTCCCTGACCGACGGCCTTGTCGACCCACCTCCTACCCTTAACGAAAACGAGCGACAAGTCGACTGGACACGATCATACCATGGCCTCTCCAGCTCCCCTTTCACAGCCGAGCAGAGCGCCATCCTTCAAGACGAGCTACACCCCGACGACATCGAGATCAAGCCCGATGGAATCCTCTACTTGCCCGAGATCAAGTACAGACGCATATTGAACAAGGCTTTCGGGCCTGGAGGATGGGGTCTTGCGCCTAGAGGAGAGACCATTGTGACGGGCAAGCTGGTGACGAGAGAATACGGTCTTGTTTGTGGCGGACGGTAAGCACACTCGATTATATCTACACAGGAACCACGCGCTAATCAGTTCAATCCAGCCTCGTCTCGCTCGCCCGCGGCGAACAGCAATACTTCGACCCCGACGGCATCCCCACCGCGACCGAGGGCTGCAAGTCCAACGCGCTCATGCGCTGCTGCAAAGACCTGGGAATCGCCTCCGAGCTCTGGGATCCCAGATTCATCCGTGGCTTCATGAAGACTCACGTGCGCGAGATGATGGTGGAGCACGTCACAACCAAGAGGCGGAGAAAGCATTACATGCGCAAGGACGATGAGTTGAAATACCCTTTCAAGGATGTTACTCCGCCAGCTGCTGCTGCGCCCCGCAGGTGAGCAGGAGGAAGAGCATGGCAAGATAAAAATGTACTATACTGTAAAATCGCATACACCATAACTTTCGTCTGTGGACTGCTATCACCATCTCGGCTGATCACACCACAGTGTACCCCAAGACTCCAGGTAATGATATCGCTATGCATCGAAGATTATCAACATTACTTTGCTTCTCGAGTCGCTCCGAGTCGGATCACTCGCTCGAGTCCGACTTCTCCGCCTCGACAGCCTCCTCCTTGACATCGATTCCACGCTTTTCTGCCTGCTGTAACACCTTGCCCACCTCGCTTTCTACACCGTTCATTGTGCCGCACTCTTTGCATCTCCAGCGTCCAACGTCTTCCAAGCTTCGGACTCCAGGTGGTGCCTGTCCGTTCACGAGGCGACATTGCGAGCAGATCAGCGCGATGCGGTTCTTAGCTTGTGTCTCGTCCTCGCCGAGAATCACATCCATGATGCGATCATACCATGCTGGTTGGCTGGGAGCGTATTGCGCGGATTGTTGCGGGGGTGGTGCTGGGTGGCTTGGGAACGCATTGGGAGCGAAGGACTCGTTTGCTGCTTGTGGTGGAGGGGTAGAATTTAGTGTAGCGGAGCGTAGGCGAGCATCGAGAGGGTTGGCGGGAGGAGGTTGACGGCCTGCGATGTTGGCTGTAGGCGGTGGAGCGAAACCGGTACGAGCTCCTTGCTGCTGTTGCTGGAACTGCGCAGGCAGACTTTGACGGCCTGAAGGCTTACGTTTGGAGCCTTTGCCGTCTTGTTGCTGATGTTGGCTTTCCTTGTTGCCTGCTCCGCCGCCGCCGTACTTGTCGAGCAACTGCTGGGTAGAATCGTATTTTGTAGCAATCTTGAGCTTCTCGATGACCTTCTCGCGCTCCTTTGTGGCAACCTGAAGCCGTGACTGCACGCTCTTAATGCGGTAGTCGTACCATGCGTTCAGGATCCAGCGTAGGCCGATGATAGCGACCGGGCCACCGGCCACGGCGGTGTATTCAATAGCGCCCCATTTGTCCCAGCCAGTCACAAGAGTGAGGATAGCAGCTACCAGGATATAAGAGAAGCCAGCATAAAGCGTCAGCAAAGCCTTGTAGCGTCGCTGTTTCGTACGGAAAGTCTCGACTTGTGAAGAGTAACGGTTGATTTTGGCGCTGAGTTGGGACAGCGTCTTTTCGAAGGAAGCTGCTGAGGTGGTGTCGTTGCGACGGAAAGGCCAGAAAGAGACCATTGTTTCGGAGAGGTTGGTTTAATCAAGGGAAATTAGGGAGAGGAAGCATGGCCGTGCCACAACAGAGGGAAAATTGCAACGTGACAGCAGGCAGGGCATTTGCTTGTGCATGTGCTGCTGCCAGCGCGCTGCTGTGCTGTGTGCTGTAGACTGGACTAGGCGCATTAGAACAACGTCACTCTGTTCGGGAAGGAGCCGGATTGCCGCTTTCGCTCTCACTGGTCAGGCACAGTCAACTCAAACTGATGCTGATCACAACAATATACTTCATAGATGACAGAGGCGCGAGGTCAATCGGCATTCACTTCGCAACCTCAAATGGTTCATTTCATACGGTACGGGAATGTCAACCAGCTGTACATACAAATGTACTCTGTCGAACTTGATATGTGGTGTGAGCCATAGAAAGGTCAGTATCAGATTTCGATCAGCAGCAACTGGCCAGCCTATCGGCTCGCTCTGCAAACAAACTAGGTAGGAAACACTATAGCAGCGTACGGTCACCGGACAGTCGAGTTGTTTAGTTGTCATGGCCGCATCCAACGTTCGAAGGGATTGCATTCCCATCCCTCCAACACATCTCGTGATACCATCGGATCTCTCAGCAACAACAAACGACTCTGTACCGAGCAAGATCCCATTGTTCGAACTTCAAGCGATATACTCGAGATCAACGTGTCTGCAACAAACGAATCTCTCAAGCATTCTTCCCAAACCTTTCTGACAGTGATGGAATGCAGGTTCGAATGTCCATGGTCGCCGGTCATATATGCGACATAATCGATGACTTTCATCGGCTGACTGGAGCATACGGCGATTTAGGCCACATTTTCGAAAGAGCTGCCTGGGTGATCACCAATAGGACCCACGATACAGACGGCAACATGTGGCAAAGTTACCCCCCAGATGGTCACCACTTCAGGTGCTCCTGAGTTCGAGAGTGGCACACCGACGGTGTTGCCTATGGTCATTGTTCAAGTCGCTTCTCTTTCGCGCACAGGAAGGGACTGACGTCTCAGTGTTCTTCCGGCGCCACTTGTTGCCAATGCAATTGGTAGCACCTCCAGCAGGCTTATCAGTGGCATCGGTGCAAGGAGGAGCGTTTCCTAAGTTTAGCTTGACAATTTTATTCTGCCGTGCTCGGGAACTCCTATGGCGGTCAGCGGTGATGGTCCACGTTATACCACCATCTCAACGGCACTCCTGGGTTATGGTATGCTTGTAGCTTTAGATACGTGCGTGTGTAGATCAATTTATTCTGTCAATCAAGCCAACACGTGAACACGTGAAGCGGCTCAATCCGGTACTAGCGCGTTGATGCCTACCCCAAGTTCACCTTACGTCATCACTCGCGATCGTCTGCTTTACTTTCAATCACTCACTCATCTCGCTCTCTCACTGGCAAACCACCTCAGCCATGGCGGAGCCTGATGAAGAAGCCGCACAGCTCGCGGAGCTTGCCACTGGTGTGCGCGACCAAGACGACCTCGAGCGCGACATTGGGCGACAAGCAGATCAGCTACTATCGAAACAAGCCGACGAGCGCGACCAGAAGCGCCTGGACAAGACCCAAAAGGACCGTGACCGACTGGATGCGCAAGTGCAACGACTTGAAAAGAAGCTCACAGATTTCGGCAACCATGCGACGAAACAGAAGATTCGCGCCGAGGTGGAGCATTACAAGGCCCAAATTGAAACCGCCGACAATGATCTCGAGCAGATCCGTAAGCGGATGGCTGAGCGCCAACAGAACGGACAAGATACAGGAGAAGGCACCACCGAAGAAGAGAATGCGAAGCGACTACCTGGAGAGAGCCACCGCGAGTTTCTGATCAGAACCGGCAAAATAACGCCATTCTCAAAAGTTGGCGGATCACTATTGCGAACTTCCTCGAGTCTAGGTGATGTTCTCATGGATGCGGAGGAAGAGGAAGAGGACGCAGAAATTGATGGGACACCGGATGCCTCTGAGATGCAGGCAGCAGAGCCAAGGTCGCATCGGGACTTGCTTGCACCTGGGTTTGAGACAGACGCGGAACTTGCACAAAGATTACAGGAAGAAGAATTCGCATCTCAGCGGCCCGCCAAGCGGAGACGTCTTGGAAGCAGAAGGGAGCAGCCCTCCGAGAAGCAGACCCCGACGCAGAGTGCTGGGTCTCAAGACGATGAGGAGAGCGAGGCTGAATTCATCCCGGACACTACACCCCCACTCGATCGAACACCTCGGAAGACTAAGGTTCCAGAAGATCTTACAGGTATCGACGATGGTAACGAGTCTGTATACAAGAAACGTCTCAATGACTGGGTAACCAGAAGAAGCGCTGCGCGAGACGATAGCACGGTCGATAACAGCGAAGAAGAAGAATGGCACCTGCCTCACCCGACCCGCACCGACACAGTCTTGGAGGGCGGTCTTCACATTCCTGGTGACATATACCCAGCGCTGTTCGACTACCAAAAGACAGGAGTTCAATGGTTATGGGAGCTCTACTCGCAACAAGTCGGCGGAATCATCGGAGACGAGATGGGTCTTGGTAAAACAGTACAAGTCATCTCGTTTCTCGCCGCATTGCACTACTCGAAGAAAGTCACGAAACCGATCATAGTGGTCTGTCCAGCCACCGTAATGCAGCAATGGGTCAACGAATTCCACCGCTGGTGGCCACCACTGAGAGTCTCGATCTTACACACTTCAGGCAGTGGAATGCTGGATGTTAAGCGAGAAGCCCGTATTGAAGATGATCTGGAAGAAATGGAGTACAGTCGCGAGAAGAAACTCGGCAAAGCTGGTAAGGCAGCTAAGCGTATCGTTGACAAGGTCGCTCGCGACGGACATGTGCTTGTCACTACATACTCTGGCCTGCAAACGTACGCAGAGCTATTAATTCCAACAGAGTGGGAGTATGCAGTACTCGACGAAGGACACAAGATTCGCAACCCTAACACAGCCATCACAATATACTGCAAGGAGTTGCGCACGCATAATCGACTGATTCTTTCTGGTACGCCGATGCAAAACAATTTGACAGAGCTTTGGTCACTCTTCGACTTTGTCTTCCCGATGCGTCTTGGAACTCTCGTCGACTTCCGCAATCAGTTCGAAATTCCGATCAAACTTGGCGGCTATGCCAATGCCTCAAACCTTCAGGTCGAAACGGCAATGCAGTGTGCTGAGACACTCAAGGATGCCATCAGCCCATACCTGTTGCAGCGTTTCAAGATTGATGTCGCCGCCGACTTGCCCAAGAAGAGCGAGCGGGTTCTCTTCTGCAAGCTGACCAAATTACAGCTTGAGACCTACCAGAGTTTCTTGAATTCAGAAGAGATGACATCCATCATGAACGGCAAGCGACAGGCTTTGTATGGTATCGACATCCTGCGAAAGATCTGTAACCACCCGGATCTGGTAGAGCACAAGACCTTGTCTAAGCGCCCCGGCTATGCGTACGGCAGCGGTGCAAAGAGTGGCAAGATGCAAGTTGTGAAAGCACTCCTTGAGATCTGGAGACGCAACGGTCACAAGACCTTGTTGTTCGCACAGCACCGCATCATGCTCGATATCATGGAAGACTTTGTCAAAGGCATGGACGGCTTCAATTACAGGCGTATGGATGGCAACACCTCGATCAAGGATCGTCAAGACCTTGTCGATGAGTTCAATAACAACCCCGACTTGCATGTATTCCTTTTGACAACCAAAGTTGGTGGCCTTGGCGTCAACCTCACTGGTGCTAATCGGGTCATCATCTATGACCCAGATTGGAACCCATCGACTGACATACAGGCCCGTGAGCGAGCATGGCGTCTTGGCCAGAAGCGTGAGGTCGAAATTTACCGTCTCATGACTGCGGGTACGATCGAGGAAAAAATTTACCATCGACAGATTTTCAAACAGTTCCTGACGAACAAGATTCTGCGCGACCCGAAGCAGCGGCAAACCTTCCAGTTGAAGGACCTGCACGACCTTTTCACGCTTGGTGGCACCGAAGATGGCCAGACAGAGACGGGCAATATCTTCAAGGGCACTGAGGTTAAGCTTTCTGGTGCGGATGACAAAGTGGGCGAGGATGGTGCGGAACCCAGCACTTCGACGAGCGAACCTGAAAAGCAACGAGCTGCGGCGGAAATGTCGACCATTACTGGCATCTCACGCCAAGAGGATTTCCGAGGCAATCCTGATGAAGAGAAGCAGGCTGCCCATTCTGGTGAAGAAGGCGACAAAACACAGAAGGAAGATCGTGTTCTTTCGTCTATCTTCGCGCGAACTGGAGTCCACAGTGCTCTGGAACACGACGATATCATGAATGGTGGCAAAAAGCCCCTCCGCGCGGATCCAGAGATCATCGCTCGTGAGGCGAAGCGTGTCGCGGCTCAAGCTGCGAGGGATCTCCAGCGCTCTGCTGCAGTCGCCCGCACTATCCCTGCCGGTGTGCCTACCTGGACGGGCCAAGTGGGATCAAGCGGAAGACCGGAGGAACGCCCACCCTCAACACGTGGACGAGGTGGCATGAGAGGTGGACGAGGAGGTGGACTAAGCTCGGCAGCTGTGCTCGCCAATCTGCAGTCTCGACAAGCCGGCTCTGCTTCTTCTAGTCGAGCAAGCACACCAGGTGGCCGTGGACGAGACCAACCCAAGGGTCAAGACTTCCTCGTCATGATCCGCGACTTCTTGACCGCGCACGGCGGTTCCGCACCGACGCAGATGCTGGTGGATCATTTCAACAGGTACTGTGGGACGGAACAGAGGACGGCGGAGTTCAGGGAAATGCTGAAGGCCATTGCGAAGCTGGAAAAGGGCAGTCGGGGCCGTGGGTCTTGGGTGCTGAAGGAGGAATTCAGACCTCAAGGATGATTAATCGTGTGTAACTATAGCCTACGAGACTCACGACCTTACTACTTAATATAATATCTTCCGCCAGTGCGGTAATAATAACTCCATTAGCTTTGGTTTTGGATGTCATAATTCAGTTGAATGAGTGTAGCTCTCTGTCGACCGTGCACGAACGCAATGGGATCTCAAAACGGCGTGTTTTCTCGTATCCACATGCCACTACCGGCTGCATTACACATCTGCTCAATCATCAAAGCGGTTGAAATCAAAGGCACGTTAGAACTCACATATCTAATCCGACAGCTCACCCAGCAACTCAATAGGAACACTACTCGTTTGACATATATGTCTGGTGGCACGTAATGGTCGTTCAAATATACAAAAACACATGCATACATGCTTGAGTTGTTGGGGTAGTTAGGGTTGGAGTAAAAAGTGATTTTTGAGGTACATCTCACTTGGATTGGCGGCGGCTCTCGCCTTGACTTGACATTACCACAATCCCGAGTCCATACCGTTCAGAGATCGCGATGCACTAGAGAATGCAAGCACTTCCGCTATTGAAATCGCTACCGCTCTGTACTTCTCTGGACCAATTGCCGCATTGGCACGCGTGCATCACACACCGAGCGCTTACACGCCCTCACGTTCAACTGGGCGCTTAGACAGAGCATCCACAGATCACAACCTTGGCGTGTCCTTATACAGCTGCATTCGCACGGCACAGCACGCCATTCGTCTCGGCACTTGAGGAGTCGGTGTGCAGACGCCCTGGAAGCCTGAGCACTATCTGTCCGTGTGATCATGGCCCGGCGCGAACGCACATCCGCCGCCACTTCACGGCACTATCGATGACCTGCAGACCGACCTCGTTGCACCCGACCTGTCGTTTTGCACGCGCTGGCCGTCTGTCATGTAGCCGCTCGCTCTGAGGAAAGCATATAGAAGAGGAACCCTTTCCCATCGTACAGGACCCGAGGCAAGTCCATTGTTTCCGCGCATCGATACCCTTTCCTTTCTCTCTGCTTGCTTCCGTTTAGATCGTTATACGTTTTGACATCGGTCTGGTACCATGTCTCCTTCAAACACTCCTTCAACGTCCGCTCCTTTACAGCTATTTCCTTCTCCGTCATCATATCTTCCACGCAAATCGAGCCTGAAACAACCACGCTCAGCAACATCCTCTCCAGCGCCGGCGCATTTGAGAGGAGTCGCCTTGCAAGTGACAACTGCCAACATCGAAGGAGGACTTCAGACCAAGAACAGCGCATCAACATCATCACCAGCCGTTTCGAATGCTACTTCTACTCCAAGAGGAGTCTCAAAGCGGACACTACACGCCAGGAAACGCTCAAGCGCACCAAACCTCCTAGAGTCTCCGTCAGTGTCCGAGCCTCTAGTTCATGAAGATCAACTATGCCCACTTCCAATCAACACCAGCTTCACGCAGTCCTCGCCTCCGAGAATTCGGACTCCCATAGCGCGTCTCAAGCGAGCTGCTACTCCAAAGTCCATTTCTACTCCAGCTTTCCTCCGCAACGATGTCACCGAGATAATTGATGATGATCAGCTATCACCTCTGCCAACCAAGCTGTCATTCAAACAAACAGCGCCACCCAAGCAAGAGTATCCGTCCCCAGTATCGTTCCGATCAGACGGCTCCACCCTGGTCCGTAGCAATAGTGATGCAACGGGTCGTTCTCCTTCGAGTGCGACATCTACTCAACCGACGAGATCGATGTTCCCACAGTATGATCACACCAAGTCTTTATCGCAGCAACGATACTTCCCACAAGTGGCTGCTTCTCCAGCCTCGAGTCGGGACTATCACACAAGCTATACAGATGAGAGAAACAATGTTTGGCCACAGCTGAAGCGTGAAGATTCTGCTGTTGCAATACTCAGTGGCTATGAAGACATACCCAAAGCTTCCGCTGCCGACTTGCTCACCATTTGGCATGCCTCCACTACCTCATGTCCCCCTACAGGACGGAAAGTACAACTCAACCTCGAACAACCAGCGGGTCAGAACATGTCATTAAGACTCGGCTCTTACGGAACAACGCTCTATACGATGCAGACCAACAGCACTCCTGCACAGTCCACAACAGATGGACCTACCACAGACCTCAGCATCCAGAAATCGTGCCCTTCATCGACCGTTCCAATGCCAGTCTCCCAGCTCTCCCTGCCACCAAATCCAGCCAAGACCTTCGCCACAAGCCCACCAACAACCCTCTTCCCTCACCAAGCAGCTCTAGACGCCATCCAAACCGCCTTGAATACCCCTCTCGCAGCCGCCATCGCCGCCACAGACCCCACAGGCTCATCGCCCGCCGCAGCAAGACTAGCACAAAATGCAGTGGGACAGGCCCAGCGTCAACACACCTGCACCATCCGGCGAACGACTCGCGACCGCACCGCAGGCACTGCACAATACACCCTGGCACACTCCTCGCTCGGATCCCTAGCCATCACTGTCTCGCCCGCAGGCCACGAGCACAAAGCCAAAATCTCTCTGCACCATCCGCGAGCCACACCAGCCGCCGTCGCAGCGCAGACTCTAGCGCTACTCACGTTCGACTTCGCCGCCAGCGTCTGCATCCTGGACACCCCAGGCTTGCTAGCGCTAGACGAGCCGTACATGCTCGATGTGGCAGTGAGCGCCGTGTTGGCGGTCGCGATGCTCGAGAACGAGCTGTGTGTGCGGGAGATGGTGGAGTTCGAACCGCCGCCCACGCAAGTCTTGAGCCTTGTTTCTGCGGATGGCAAGCAGAAAGCGAGTAGTGGTAGTGTTAGGAAAGCGAAGCGACTTGAGCGGAAAGCGAGGGAGAGGGAGCAAGGGAAAGAAAAGGGACTGGTGAGAGAGACTGTTGGGCTAGTGGGAATGGGGATCAAGGGTGTGGGCTGGCTTATGGGTGCTGGTCTCAAGGCTGCGAGGGCTTCTGCTAGATGATGATTTGAAGAATTTGAACATTGAGAGTTAATTCACCGTTCTCTACTGCGTCACTCACATGCGAATCAATGTTCTCTCAGTGGTCTCCAAGTCGCCTTCTTAATTTCCATTGGAACAAACAATGATGGCAAAGCTGCGTCGGTTTGAAGTATCTGCGCCGTCCAAGGCTGCTTCATGCAAACGTCCAAGAAATCAATTCCAGTGCTACCACCCAAGCCTCACAGAATATAACAATTGCATTGCGTCTTAGAAGCTGATCATACTCAAATCGGCTCTCCAGCAACCTACAACAACGAACGTCAGCCCAATCCATGAATCCGATTAAAAGCATCATATATCACTCACCCTCACAGGATGGGCCTCGGTATTGAAAACCCAGGTGTTCTTCCCATCGGGACCCGCAACCTGGAACTCGGCGTCTTGATCCGCGTGGATCAGGTACGCGTACTTGAGCACTTCGGCGAAGAAGAAGGACTCTTGGAAATTGGTGAAGTCGCCGCCGGGTGCGTTGACGTCGGTGATGGAGCTGTAGCCGCTGCCGACGCGGGTGTACTTGGCGATGTTCTCGAAGCCGGCGAAGGACCACTGTGAAGAGTTTGTTAGTGATTTGATTCCTTAGGTAGAATGTGAGTGGCTTTGAAAGGGATAGAAGTCGTACGTCTTGGTATTTGCGATCGCCAGTGGCGCGATACGCGTAGTAGAACGACTCCAGCACCTCAGGGCGCAGCACGTAGTAGCCGCTGGTGATGTAGAAGCCTGCGCGCTCGTAGAACTCTGTCTGATTTTCGGGCACCTTGCTCGCGTCCCAGCCAAAGCCATCAGGGCCAATGCCAGTCAGAGTCTGGTTGTAGGTGTTCTCACAGCTGGCGACGAGCTCAAGGCCAAAGTCAATGTACTTCTGTTCCTCAAGGACGAGGCCGCCGAGGATGAAGTTTCCGCCATCGAAGCAGGCAAGGTGACCGGAATTGAGTTTGAGCGTAGTGTTGTCGAAAGCGGCCAAGTAGGTGAGGTCCGGGCGTGAAGATGGGTGGGAAGCGAGGTGCTCGATCGTGCTGTCGGCTGCCAGGACCCAGCTATGATGAGAGATTAGCGATGAGATTTGAGGAAGGAAATGAGCTGCTTACCGGTCTTTGTACTCGCCGAAGCGAGAAGTGTCATACACGTACATCTAGATTGGTATGTCAGTACATACACCGGGCACGTTGAATATCGTCTTCCCATCGCCAACGAAAAAAGACAAGGTGATCACGCCACTAGCGAAACAAGGCGTCAACATTGATGCTGGAAGAAACTTACCTTGATAAGGTACTCATAGAAGCTGTCGTCGCCACCGTTCCACCCACCAGCGGCATCCACGAAACGTCCGTCAGAGATATCAATGTTAGTGCCCACAAGGCCAGGCCATGGCTCAGATGTCGCTGGTTGGGGACTCAAAAGGTAGCTCTCAGCTTTCTGTGTGAGAGCACCATATGTATCGTTGCCAGTCAGATCAGACAGGTGGGTCCACTCCAACACGAGGGTGCCAGTAGTAGCGAGTCCGTTGGTCGTCGAACCGTCGTTGCTTCGATCACTGAAAATGAGATTGTTGTATGGGATACCGGAAGGGGTGTCGAATGCGTAGCTCATGTTGTTGGCAAGGTTGACCGCTTGTTCGAGGAGGGCATCGACTTTGCTCGCCTGCCCAGAATCAGCATTTTACTCTTCAAGTCTTTTCCAGGGACTCTTACGTCTTCGCAGAGATCTGAACGTGGGCCTTTGAGCAAATCGTAACCAGACAAGAGACCAGCAACATATCGGATCGTGGTCTCGAAGAGGCTCACGGGCTGATCGTCTGCGCTGACGCTCCAATCGATGTCGGGAACGTAGTCGACGATCTGCTTCACAACCTCTGCATTGCCCATGACAAGGGCGGTAGAAAGAGCGTCAATTGCCGAAGCACCCCATCCATTGCTATTACTGTTAGTATGTCGGAACTCATAGAATTACAGTCGATATTCGCTCACCGAGAGTTGCTGAAGCTGTTGCTCACTGGAAGGAGCTCATCGTTAGGAAATGCGTATCTGAGTGGAGGATTAGCATTTCTTTCTGATTTGTACATCCCGCATAATCAACAAACGCACTTGTGGTACCCATCCCACGCGGTTTGGAATGCCGCTTTGACAGCTTCTGCTCTCTTTTTAGGATCTTGTTCAGAAGTCGAATTGTCGTATCTCTTGTTGTTGACGCTTGCAGGCAGCGCCACGGCCTGCGCCGCAAGCGTAGCAGCAGTGAGAATGAAAGGCGAGCGCATGGTTGTGCTACAGCGATGCCGAAACAGTAATGTGGCCTAAGCGATATGGTGAAGAAACAATATCAGGTCAGGCGAATTCGTAGGGGCGCAGAGACACAAACAAGTTGCGAAAGGTCAGCGTTCGTGCGATCAGACCCACAACAGTCGCAGTGAACGCAGTCAGTCAGTCAGTCGAAGAGAAAGGCAGGCGCGACCGACTGAGGAGCAACAGGGCGGGAAAGCGTTCGATCAAATGTCTCTCGCGAACGTGCCAGCATGCACGCATGCGCTGCCTGCTTGCCTACCTATAGCAGCCCAGCCCGTCCAATGTCTCATCGCCTCGGACGACCAAGCAACCGCAACGCATGCACCACCACCATCATCATCATCCTCAACGGCCGCGTGAGCCTAAGACCTGACTGACCACCCATCCCCGACCAACCTAGTCTAGTCCGACGTCCATGTGCACACGCATACAGACATGTAGTTCGCCCGGCCGACGGACATTGCAGTAGCCAGCAGCGGTAGGTATTAGCACCCTCGGCACCATAACCTCCCTGCTCGCGCACATGCGCGTGTGACGCAGAACCAGTCCATGCACGCGCACGATCTATTGAAAGATAGAAAGAGCCAAAGTCTGCCTGTAAGAAGAAGTGCGCCATCATCGATGGATGTCCTACCTAACACTGAGCTTGCTTGCTCGCTGGTTCGCTCCATGACGGCTGCACAGCACAAGCACGCGCGCAGGAGAGGACAGAGCATGCGCTGTGATCAGCAGCCTCTGCCGGGAAGTCGGAGTAGTGTAGGACGAGAGGACGGACGCACAGGATGGACAGCCTAACACGAATAGGGGAGGCAAGGTAGCGTCGAGAAGACCTCTGCCCACGCATGACCGTCGCGGCTCTCCTATAGGCAGAGCCTAAGATTACAGACTGCAAGACTGCCTTCGACACAGCATATTAGATTGCCAAATCCGATCATGCACATGCCGTCCGTGCCGGGGAATAGGGTGAGGGGAAGAGCCAACTCTGCAGCAAAGAAAAGGATAAAGCGTGTGGAGAGCACCCGAAGGATCATCAGAGGAATGTTATTGGGAGATCCTGCTGTGGAGGACTTGCTTGAAAGGGAAGCGTGACCAGGGGCCGGTGACATCGTGCGCAAACGCGAAATTATATTGCATGCTCAGGAACAGGCAATGATCGCCCGGGATCTTGGAGATGCGGTGCGAGGTGGAGCACGCGGCGAGAGAGCAAACACCACGGGAAACGAGAAGCACTACTTGATCGCAATTTCGGATGTATTGTTCAGGGCACGAATGAGTGAGAGTCGATGTAAGGGAGTGTTCAGAATGTACGGAGCTATCGTCTACTTGAAATCGATGAATAAAACACAGCTTCTCAAAGTGACACAGCACCGCGAATAACCCTGCCAACACATATTTAATCCCGTTCCTGGTCAGACAGCAGGTACCCGTTGTCAAGCAGTATGGTCGCCTACCAAGTAGTTCTATGACTCGCACAAGTCAAGCATCCAGCATGAAAGTGTCACTATCCAAGAGACTCTTGCTCGCCACAAAACTGAACCCACCGAAAGGATCATTCTCAGCCTTGGTGAAAGGGTCTTCCACTTTGATGCTTGCACTCGCCCTTGTAACAACCGGGCTGAGTGGGATGGAAGTAAATTCATCGCTGAAGTTCTCGGCCAACTCGGGATCAGTAATGACCGGCATAATGGGCGGCTCGACCTCCCTCTTCTCGAGCTTCTTCCAGTCAATCTTACGGAAGAAGCGGTGCGCCTTAAGAATCTTAAGGTCCTTTGCGGTTGTTCCCCCGAGACGCTTAGACGGATCCTTGCGCAGGAGGCGGGTGAGAAGATCCTTGGCATCGGGACCGAGGAAATAGGGCAGCTGGAGTTTCTGCTTGAGAATGTTTTGCTGTATCTTGGCGTGGTTGTTTCCAGTGAAAGGCGGGCTACCAGTGAGCAGGTCGAAGCCGATAGCACCGAGAGACCACCAGTCCACAGAGAAGTCGTAGGCGACACCCTGGATGACTTCAGGAGCCATGTATTCAATGGTGCCGAGGATGCTGTTGGTGCGAGATTCTTCCTCCTCCAGTGCGACCTTCGAGAGACCAAAGTCAGTCAGGAGAAGATGACCCTCTGCGTCGAGAAGACAGTTCTCAGGCTTCAAATCACGATAGATCACGCGGACATTTTGGTGCAAGTGCTCCAGGGCAAGTACGATCTCCGCCATGTAGAAAGCCGCAACCTCCTCGGTGAACATGCGCTCGAGCGCCAGGTGGTGGAACAGTTCGCCGCCCTGAGCATATTCGAGAATCAAGTACAGGCGCTCGTGGTCTTGGAAAGCGTAGAAGAGCTTGACCACGAAAGGGTGACGGTTGACTGACTCCAAGATCACGCGCTCAGTCTTTGTCTGCTCGACCAGGCGCTTGTGCACGGTCAGAGAAGCCTTGCGGAATTGTTTCTGCGCGTAGAGACGACCGGTCGCATGTTGCTTGACAAGGTGCACCGTGCCGAAAGCGCCCTTGCCAAGGCAACGCAGTTGCTCGAAGTCGTCAGAGCACATTTTGCGGTGAACGTCCTTCTTGCGCACGCCTCCCTCGATAGCTTGAGAGGCAAAGATAGGCGTTTCAGTGCCTGCATCTGGGCTCATGAACTCCTCGTCCAGGTCCACTTCGTAGGAATCCATCTCTGTTTTGTCGCCATCACTACCACGTGAAGAACGCGAGCTTTCATAGCCCATGGAGGTGTTCGAGAGAATTCTTGCCAGCCCGTTTGGAGCACCGTTTGGGCGTTCAGCTTGGCGATCGCCATGCTCGAGGGAAAGAGCGTCCAGGCGCATCTTGAGGGCACTGATTCCACCTCCGTTCGTGGCAGCCCTCATGGCAGGGCTGTTCGTGCCACTGCCAAGGTCCTGCAGTCTCGTAGCACCCAGAAGTGGAGTCGGCGCACTGGAAACATCAGACTCCTCGCCGCCGGAAGTGACTGGAGTGTGGAAGCCCTTTATGACATTTGCGGCAGGTGCGCCTGGCTGCATGCCCTTCTTCTTGTTCTTTCTGCGCTTCTTCGCCTCTTTCTTGATCGCGTCATGGTCGAGCCTCGGGATAGGCATGTGCTGATCAGCCGGTATATCGCGCACTGGGTGACGTGCAGGCGACGAGATCGCGATCGGTGGGGATTGCTGAGTTGTCAGCGCCGGCATGTCGCTGTCCATGTCCATGGCTGGCATGTTCGGTGACTTTGGCTGTTTAAGGGCTCGTGTTTCCGAGAAGTCCTTCTATAGATTGTGTTGTTTGTGCTCTCAAAAAGCAGCAACTGTTTGTGTCGTAATCCGGGTGGTCATCCACCAAGTGCGAGACAGTAATCAACCCACGCCTGTCTTCACTGCCGCCTTTTCGCCCACCTCTCACGGTGGGCCAGCCGCCAGTAGCCAGTCCAAGTTGGCGAAGCTAGACTCGGTTCTCGACAGGCCTCCGGCGATTCCAAGGAAGACACCAACGGCGATCTTGGTTTGCGCGGTCGCGATGGAAGTGACGGATTCGTTGTTCGTGTAGTAGCCCATGAATGACCAGATATCGGATGTGTGGCGTGTCAGTATGGTCGCCAGGTCTGCTGTCCCGGCGGTGTGTATGTATATGAGTGGTTGGTGTTTGTGGTCAGCGAGGGCAGATGGGTGTGTGGTAATAAGATTGAGAGCTGGGACTTTTACGTCGGTGATCTGGGGAGAAAGTGGAGAGGAGCGGGTCATGGCGAACGGCAAGAACGGCCGCCTGTTCCTCGACACTCGATTTGACAGGACAGGACTCCTCCCTGATTCAAGTATTCAAGCCACATCAGCTGATGAGAATCTCTGGCTGCGACATTTCTCATGCTCATGCACGAATCCGTATGCGGCTCCTGAAGACATACCGAAGGCTCAAATGCCAGCATCGTCATTTACAGACATGGCCACAGCCTTGCCGACCAAAGAAAGTGGGACGTATGAAGAACCAAGCTCGACCATTACTACTGCTACATGTACTCATAGGTCGCAACTATCGCCTCCTACCTTTGCCGACCGACCAGATCCTCCTTGAATATCATCTACAGTATGCAGTACCACTGTCCGCCGTTCGTCGAATTCCCTCTAGCTGAGACAGAGCCGCATGCACAGCGCACCCCCTAACGTCTTGGAGACGTACACGGTATGATCTGTGGCATCACTTCCCCCGAGTGCATCTTCAGTGTCGAAGCACCTTGAGCGCCGTTTTGATAACACGATCATGCTCCCGATTGGCAATTGCCCGAGTTGGTCGCCTCGAACGCACAGTAGACGACGGGGCTTGCCTTGGTGGCAATCTGCTGCATCACTCCACCACAAATAGCTTTGTGCAGGTGAGGAGGCATCCTGGCAAGTCAAGTGATATGCTGCTATACTCACGCCATCCATCGGCTAAGCCTTGCTGGCTTGCCTTGCACAGCCCAGCTCCGCTGCTATATATCGCCGTCTGTGAGAACCCATTAGTATCTGAACCACAGCATTTACAGCCATTCAACCACAAAGCTATCACTGAAATTGATACATCTATTAAGGCTTTGGTTTACCGCCTTGCAGTCCGCCTTGGCCGTCTCTTGTACATACGATGGAGAGCGCCGTCACACCTGCATTCCCTGGTCTTAAGGTGCTGGTCCATCGTTTCTCTTGGTGTTCCTGCCGCAGTGAGACCTTCCTGGACAATCACATCAAGCTTGAATCCTTCATGCAGCCAGTGGAGTCGGGACGTGCAGCAGCTCTTTCTTATGGCATTGGTGACTTCGACCGAGAAAAGCATTTGTTCGGGCATTTCGATGATCGTACTGATAAGCTCGTCAAGCTGGATTTTGGAAGCGAGTGGGAAGTCAACCGACTCATGAGCGCTTTGGTAGCATTGACCAAAGAGCACGGCGCACTCTGGCTCGACCAACTGTCCATCCCACAAGATGAAGATTCCATCGTCGATCACCTTCAGCATATGCCACAGATATATCACAGATTTGTTGTTGTAGTACTTCTGCCAAACAGTCCTTGTCCATGTCTGGAAGAAGCATTCAATGCGTGGACCGCGAGGGGGTCGTGGGCCTGGACAGATGGAGATTTCAACATTACTGCCGTGGCTTCCATGTGCCTGAGCGCATTCCCGGTCTCGGCATACAATTTCCGACTCTGGACAAAGCTTGAGTTCGCATTTGCTACCGCCATTTCCGTCCATTATTGCGGCCCGCCGGGCGGACGGTGCTCACTTGGGAACTTCGAATGGTTGTACAGAACGACCATCATCCCGACGAGATCCGAAGGACACCTGAGTCGCTGGGCCAAACGAAAATATGCTCAGTGTTCCGAGATTTCACAAGCCCAAGGCGATTATGCCGAAGAGATGGCGTGGTCGACGTTCAGGGACGCATACATCAAGGGCCGAGACCATCTACATGACGCCATTGCGCATTTCTACCAAGACCAAGACATGGATTTTTTCCTTGCAACCCTTGAGCATACATACGCGCAACTGACGAGGTTCCTACTCGGCGAAAGACTGCAAAGAAGCAAAGACGAGCGCGCCAGGTGCTTCAAGCCCGAACGTTTCAGCGGCGAGCATGTTGCAAGCGACCAGAAAGACTTTGCTGCTGCAGTGCTTCCATCGCTCGCCACATATAAGCTTCCACCAAATTATAAGGACAAGGAAGTGAAACTGCTGGATCTGGTCCAGGATGGCATTGAACAGTACGAAATGGTCAACGGGGCAATGCTGACAAGGCTTCCAAAAGGACTATTCGAGCTTGGTAAGGGCTCAATGCGATGGAAGCCAACCATGCATATTCGCAAGGAAAACATCCAATGCGTAGGAGACGTGTATGGCTCCCTTCACGCATCCATGTTCCGGCCTTTCGTCAATCGAAACCTGACTGTGCTTCGCTTGCGAGATGGCCCTCAGTCTTGCGCGTCACGTATACCCCAGTCTATGACATACTCGGAAGTCTTCGACGGCAAGCACCGCACCTCAGATGCTTGTGAGTTCATGCGGAAGGTCGTCAGCATCCGATCCGGCAGCTTTGGAAGAAGCCGTGTCCATGCGTATAAAGCATGGGCTTCTGCAATGATTCGCGATAGGAATAGCGCCTGTCCGACCAGATGGCCGAGCCCGGAACACGAGCAAGCCATTTTCGAAGAAGCCATCCGCTATGATTGGCCTTGGGGCTCGTGGCCAGAGGTCGACCACAAAAGGATATGCTACGAGCTGATGTGCAACTACGTCTGCATACACCCAGACATTGCACGTGCAAAAGGATTGACGCTCCTAGTGAAAACCTCAGATCCACCATGTATCGGGGCTCTTCAACGGCGTCATCTTCAACAACCTTTCTGACGAACCTAACACCGGGAATTTGTTTCTCAGATGGTGGAGTCAGTGCACTGAAGCTACTGCATACTTGTGCTACCAGATCGGCCGACATCTTGGATTTACTCTCGCATCGCGAGTCAACCCAGACAGCATCGAGCGGTACCGACGCGAGGACGGTACACCAGCGCCAGAACCCTGGACACACGTGGGCAAGCCGACGATCTTGCCAAGCGACTGGTTGACTATCCTGGCAAACACAGGCCCTGACTTGACTGCCGAAAGCGCACTGCTGACGTTGGAAGCGCTGATGGTCGACGGCCACTTCGACGTTACGAGATATCCGGGCGAGCCTCGATCGGGCAACACCGTGCCAACGTATCATGTTGTGGGCGTGTGGTTCTCTTGCTTGCAGAGCGATCCCTTCATTGGTGCTGAGCTGATTAGAGATCCGGAGGAAGTATATGATGCGATATTGCTTTGACCAAGTCGGCTGACCAAGTCGCCTGTACAATCAAAATGATTTGTGCAAATATTTCGGTCAACCTTTACTAAATTGCCTGGCATACCGTTGAGAGCTTCTATACTTCGTGGCAATTTGAACGATGTGGAGTATGTTGCTGAGTAAACGTTCTCACTGATTAAACAATTATATCTTTATGGAGGCCAATTTCTTCTAGTCCTGTCCACCACTACTGCCAGCCCTGGCCACATCCTCCGCAACGCTAGTCCTTCTCGTGCCATATTTCTTGCTTCCAGGTGT